>Ga0209810_1001673_pt1 | contig 31626 bp, 31 predicted proteins | sample Coa_R1_7_FD_187159 | JGI IMG/M metagenome (GOLD analysis project Ga0209810, IMG submission 187159) | Surface soil microbial communities from Centralia Pennsylvania, which are recovering from an underground coalmine fire - Coalmine... | ecosystem: Environmental > Terrestrial > Soil > Unclassified... | reverse complement strand
CGACGATCTCGACAGGTAGAGGACCGTGGCTTGTCCCTCGTGAGGAGCGCGACGTCTCTCTGGTCGCGCGAGCCGGGAACTCTCGGTACCGGCTTCGAGACTACGGATGGAGCGTCTCGACGGGGCCACTGGTCTGGAACCGCCACCGGGATCAGCTCTTCGCCGTTGGCGGACACGGTCGGCTACCCGTCGTCTGGTCTGCTGACGTTTGTCGTGGCCGCGTCAGGCTCGCGCCTGAGCGGACGTTGCGGTACGTCGAGACGCGCCCTGGACAGGAGTGGCTTGTCCTCGATGCTCCTGCGATCCTCGTCCAGCGGACAACGGCACCGGAGCAACCGCGGCGGATCGTTGCGGGACTGCTCGATCTCGAGACGCTTCGCGCGTTGGGGGGAGAGGTCGTCGTCGAGAATCATCTGAATGTCTGCACGTGGGACGGTTCGGGACCGATGACGCCCCCGCGGCTTCTCGCCTACCTGATGGGCGACGAAGCGGATCGCCTGTACCGGTGCATGACGGGCTCAGTCGCGGTCTCGGCCTTCGAGCTCAGTGAACTGCCGTTGCCGGGCTTCGACTCCTCTCCGCCGACCCTGGTCGAACAAGCGGCCTGATCGTCCGATCGCGCGTGGAGGATCTCCGGCGTGCCTCTCCTGCGGCTGAATGAGATCCGAGAGCGCCTTGGCCTGATCTTTCCCGAAAGCGCGCCGGATCGCGCCAGTCTCACGCGGGAACTCGCAGCGAAGACCATCGCGACGTTCTTGTTCATCGGTGCTGTCGGCGACCCCGATCGCGAACCGATGCGGCATCTACGTCCCTCCATGGTTGTCTGGATGGACGACGACAGCATTTCACGTGTCGACGACCTCGACTTCGTGCTCGGTTGGCACCGCGCGGCCTCCCGTGGGCACTCCGCTCTTCGCGCATTTCTCGCAGAGAGCGACGTCGTCGCCGACCGCTGGTATGCCGAGAACAGCCGCGAGCCGATACGGGACGAGGTCATCCGGCCGCTCGCCGAACGATACGGCGCCGTTCTCCGTCGGAGCGGCATCGCGCCGTCGGATGCGTCGCCGGCCCTGACCCTTGCGGAAGACTTCGCCGCTCTCTTCGATCCGGCTGTTCGCGGCCCTGCGGTAGACGCCCGTGTCTCGGAATGGCAAGCGGCCCATCTCGGGCCCGCCGAGCAGGCTCGTCTCGCTGCGAGACGACGGTTGCAGAACGAAGCAGATAACCCGGTCGTCGACCTGCCGGGCCGCGGACGCCGAAGGTTGCCGCCCGGGGAGTCGAGTGCGTTGACCGTGGCGGCGATCACGAACTTCGCACCACGGCTTCTCGCGGAGCCGTTCGTCCTTGCCGTCTGCCACTCGCGAGATCCTCTCGCGAGCGAGGACGAGCGCGAGTTGCGGCGGGTCGGCCTCGCGCTCGAGCCGGAGGTCGTGCTGCCGGACGTTCTGCTGATGGACGTAGCCGACGGCATGGTCTGGTTCGTCGAGGTCGTCGCGACCGGTGGTGCAATTCACGAGCGACGTCGGTCTGAACTCTTGCAATGGGCCGGCGGCCACGAGATTCCCGCCGATCGCTGTCGATTCGTGAGCGTCTATCGATCACGCGCCGCTCAAGTCTTTCGCCGGACCGTGGGAGAGCTGGCCTGGGACACGCTCGTATGGTTCGCGGACGAGCCGGATCGAGTTTTCCGACTGGAAGAGCTCGGTCCAGCTCCGAGGCCCGGTTAAAACTGATCGGCCGGCCTCTCTAGACTGCTCGCCGTGACTGCCCTCGACCCGCTGACCGACGAGCAGCGCGAGATCCGCGAGCTCGTCCGCACGCTGGCGCGCGAGCGGATCGCGCCGCGCGCGGCGGAGATCGACAAGACGGCCGAGTTCCCCTGGGACGTCGTCGAGCTGTTCCGCGAGAACGACCTGTTCGGGATCATGTACGACGAGGAGTACGGCGGCGTCGGGGCCAGCTCGCTGCTGACGCTGGTGACGATCGAGGAGCTGTCGAAGGTGTGCGCGACGAGCGGGCTGATCGTCGCGGTGCAGGAGCTCGGCTCGCTCGGCATCAAGCTCGCCGGAAGCGAGGAGCAGAAGCGGCGCTACCTGCCGAAGCTCGCGAGCGGCGAGTGGCTCGCCGCGTACGCGCTCACCGAGCCCGGCTCCGGCTCCGACAGCGCCGCGATGCGCACGACCGCGCGCCGCGACGGCGACACGTACGTGCTCGACGGCGGGAAGCGGTTCATCACCAACGCAGGGGTCGCCTCCGTCTACGTCGTCTTCGCGAAGACGGACCCCGGCGCCGGTCACGCCGGCATCTCCGCGTTCGTCGTCGAGCCGGGCTTCGACGGCTTCGAGGTGGGGCGCATCGAGCCGAAGATGGGAATCAACGGCTCGACGACCGGCGAGGTGTTCTTCGACGGTTGCCGCGTGCCGGCGGAGAACCTGCTCGGCGAGGAGGGGAGCGGCTTCCGTCTCGCGATGCGCATCCTCGACCGCTCGCGGCCCGGCATCGGCGCGCAGGGGCTCGGGCTCGCGCAGGGCGCCACCGACTACGCGCTGGAGTACGCCCGTACGCGCGAGACGATGGGCCGGCCGATCGCGCAGCACCAGCTGATCGCGGGGATGCTGGCCGACATGGAGACGAAGTGCGAGGCGGCGCGCGGGCTGCTGTACAAGGTCGGGCAGCTGATCGACGAGGGACGCGAGGGCGGCGAGCTGACGAAGCTGTCGGCGATGGCGAAGCTGTACTGCACCGACGTCGCGATGGACGTCACGACCGACGCCGTTCAGGTCCTCGGCGGCTACGGCTACATCTCCGAGTACCCGGTCGAGCGGATGATGCGCGACGCCAAGATCACGCAGATCTACGAAGGCACGAACCAGATCCAGCGGCTCGTGATCGCGCGCGAGATGCTGAAGGAGAACCGCGCCTTTCTCCTTGCTGGCGTCACCTGACGTCGGGCGCACGTTCGGTCGCGTGGCGGCGGCGTACGAGCGCACGCGTCCGGAGTACCCGGCCGCTGCCGTCGAGCGCGCGGCCGCGGAGCTTGGGCTGGACACCGACGCGACCGTGCTCGACCTGGGCGCCGGCACCGGCAAGCTGACGCGCCGACTGCGCGAGCGCTTCGCGCGCGTCGTCGCCGTGGAGCCCGACGGCGCGATGCGCGCCCATATCGGCGGTGACGCCCGCGCGGGGAGCGCCGAGTCGATTCCCGCAGCCGACCGGTCGGTCGACGCCGTGTTCGCCGGCGATGCCTTCCACTGGTTCGACCCTGCGCCGGCGCTCGCGGAGATCGTCCGCATCCTGCGGCCGGGTGGCGGCCTGGCACTGATCTGGAACACGTGGGGCGGCGACCGGGAGATGCTGCCGGCGGCGTTCAGGGCCGACCTGGACGAGATCTGGGCGCGCTTTCACGCGCCTGACGGTGCGTTCCCGGACTGGCGCGACGGCTTCGTCGGCACCCCCTTCGGCCCGCTCGGCGACGCCGAGCTCCCGCAGAAGCTCCGCGTCTCCGGTCGCGACCTCGTCGACCTCTGGCTGACGGGAAGCACGCCGGCGTCGATTCCGGACGAGGAGCGGAACGCCGTCGCCGAGCGCGCATATCCGCTGATGGCGCCGGAGTACACGCTTCGCTTCTCGACCCTGTTGCACTGGACGCGGCTCCGGTGATCGACCCCGCGCGCAGCTTCGAGCACGTCGCCGCCGACTACGAGGCGGCGCGCCCGTCGTATCCGGAGGAGGTGCTTGATGTGCTTCCGCTCGAGCGCGATGCGACCGTGCTCGACCTCGGCGCCGGCACCGGCAAGCTGACCCGCGTCCTCGTCCGCCGCTACCGCCGTGTGATCGCGGTCGAGCCGCTCGACGGCATGCGCGCGATCCTCGAGCGGGTCGTGCCGGAAGCCGAGAGCCTCGGGGGCACCGCCGAGCAGATCCCACTGCCGGACGAATCCGTCGACGGTGTCTTCGCGGCGACGGCGTTCCACTGGTTCGCACACGAGGCGGCGATCGCGGAGATCGCGCGCGTCCTGCGTCCCGGCGGCACGTTCGCCGTCGTGTGGAACGACGTCGTCGAACCGTCGCCGCTTCCCGATGCCTACCGGGAGCGGCTCGAGGAGATCTTCGCCGAGATGCCTCCGCCCGGAGGTTCCAGCGACGAGCAGTTCGAAGTCATCGGCCGCGGACGGTTCGGCGAGCTGCACGAGACGACCGTGGAGCACGAGCAGGTGCAGACGAGGGCCTCGACGCTCGCGTTCGTGCGCTCCACCAGCCCGCTCGCGAGGCGCCCGCCCGACGAGCGCGACGAGCTGATGGCGGAGCTCGGGGCGCTGCTGCCCGAGGGCGAGTACGTGTTCCGGATGAAGGCGACGATGCGGTGGGCGGAGCGGCTCTGAGTTAGCGTACTCGCGATGGCCACCGGGATACGAGCAGGCGCGGTCGCCGATGCGGCTCTGCGCGCGCGGGAGGGAACGGCGCGGATGGACCGCGAATGGGCCGCCGTGCTGCAGCAGGTACCGCTGTTCGCGTCGCTGTCGCGGCGCCAGCTCCGCCGCGTCGCCGGGTGCGCCCGCACACGGCGGTTCGAGGACGGAGCGGCGATCGTGCGCGCCGGCCAGACTGGAACGACCTTCTACGTCCTGCTCGAGGGCGAGGCCGTTGTGGCGACGCCGCGCGGCCGCGGTGTCCGCCTGCACGCGGGCGACTACTTCGGCGAGATGGCGCTGCTCGACGGCGCGCCGCGCTCCGCGGACGTGCGCGCGGCCGGCGACGTCGTTGCGCTGGAGATCGGACGCACCGCGTTCGGGCGGCTGCTGAAGCAGGAGCCGCCGATCGCGCTGGCGCTGCTGCGGACGCTGGCCGAGCGCGTGCGCAAGCTCGAGGAGTAACCGCATCCCGACCGTCGAGCTGTCGAGCCCCGACCGCGTCCTCTTCCCGGACGACGGGATCACGAAGGGCGAGGTGTTCGCGTACTACGACGCGGTCGCCGACGCGCTCGTGCCGCACCTGCGCAACCGGCCGTTCACCATGAAGCGCTGGCGCGAAGGTCTCGCCGGCGGCTCGTTCTTCCAGAAGCAGGCGCCGAAGGGCATGCCGGACTGGATCCCGACGAGACAGTTCCGCACATGGCCGAGGGAAGGAGGCTCCCGGCTCGTCGACTTCCCGCTCGTGAACTCGCGCGACGTGCTGCTGTGGATGGTCCAGATGCACTGCATCGACATGAATGCCTGGTACTCGCGCGTCGACCGACCCGACCGGCCCGACTTCGTGCTCTTCGACCTCGACCCGCCCGAGGAGCCAGACGCGTTCGCGCTGTGCGTGCGCGTCGCGCACCTCGTGCGCGAGGCGCTCGAGGCGCTCGAGCTCGAGTCGTACGTGAAGACGAGCGGCGCGGACGGCATCCACGTGCTGGTGCCGATCGCGCGCCGCTCGTCGTACGAGGAGACGTACGCGTTCGCGGAGGCGCTGTCGCGGCAGCTCGAAGCCGAGCATCCGGGCGCGGTCACCACCGAATGGCTGAAGAAGAAAAGGTCGGGCGTGCTCGTCGACCACCGCCAGAACGGCTGGGGCAAGACGATCGCCTCCGTCTACTCGGTGCGGCCGAAGCCCGCCGCACCCGTGTCGACGCCGCTCCGCTGGGACGAGCTGACGGAGGACGTCCGCCCGCGCGACTTCACCATGGCGGTCGCACTCGAGCGGGTCGAACGCCACGGCGACCTGTTCGAGCCGGTGCTGCACGGCCGCCAGGCGCTCGGCCCCGCGCTCAGGAAGCTGCGAGCTCGCGCCTGACGAGCTCGAGGTTCGCGCGCCAGATCTCCTCGGGGACCGGCGGTAGGACGTCGTCCCAGATCGCGGCGAACGAGCTCCTGAACTGCCCCATGCGTGCCGGCCGCGCCATGAACCAGACGTGACAGTGCTCTCCGCCCTCGCCCCAGCGGCCGACGTGCACGTTGCCGACGCCCGGCACCGCCAGCACGGCACGCGTGATCCTCAGCATGAGGGGTCCGAGGTCGGCCGCGTGCTCGTCGTCGAGGTCGGGAAAGTCGACGTGCCTTCGCGTCTCGAGCAGGACGACGACCGGCAGGCCGCTGGGCTTGTCGAGCGGTGAGAGCATCCAGCGTTCGTCGGACCAGATCGCGTCGGCCGCGCCGCGCTCGCAGCGCCGGCAGCCGACGCCGCCGACCCCGTGCCGCGGCCGCTCGGCCTCGACCGGCGCCGCCAGCTCGCGGACCCGCAGCTCGCCGTCGAACGGCCACGACTCCCACTCCGCGACGGGCGGCACGTGGAGGTCGACGCGCGTGCGCTCCCAGAACTCCTCCGGCGTCTCCGGCACGCTGCGATGCTAACGGCGTGGAGTGGCCGGCACGGTTCTACGCGCGCATGCGTGGCGTCGGCTGTCCGATCTGCGAGGAAGGACGGCCGGACGAGACCGCGCACGGGATCCGCTTCTTCGCCGGCGCGTTCACCGACGCGTACCTGCACCGCGGGGGCGTGCAACGCGGACTCTCCCACGTCTACTGGCGCGGACGTCACGTGGCCGAGCCGACGGAGCTCGAGCCCGACGAGTCGGCGCGCTTCTGGCAGGAGCTGCTGCTCGCCGGCCGCGCGCTCGAGCGCGTGTTCGAGCCGGTGAAGATGAACTACCAGATCCTCGGCAACTCGGTGCCGCACCTGCACGTGCACCTGATCCCGCGCTACGCCGACGACCCGCGCCCGGAGTGGCCGTTCCCGTTTCCGGCCGACGATCCCGAGCCGTTCCCGGACGCCGAGGTACGCGCGGATGCCGAGCGGCTACGCGCGGCCGCTCAGGCGCTCTTCGCCGCGCGCAGCTGAGCCTTGTGCGCGCGCTTTGCCGCCTGGTAGCGCTCGAGCGCCTCGGGCGAGTCGACGCCGCCGAGCGTCGGGTGGTTCGGGACGAGCGGCTCGGCGACGGTCACGCCGAAGCGGCTCGCCAGCACCGCGCCGAGCGACTTCACCTTCATCTCGCCGAAGCCCGGCAGCGCGCCGATCCGCCGCCGCAGGTCGTCACCGTCCTTCGCGTCCTTCCAGATGCGCGACGCGTCGCCGCCGTACTCCTCGCTGACGACGGCGGCGAGCTCGCGCACACGCTCGGCCATCGCGCCGGGGAAGCGATGGATCGCCGGCCGCGTTCGGAACGCCTCCTGCAGGTCCATCGACGCGAGCCGCTTCGGATCGAGCGTGCCGACACGCTCCTTCAAGACGTACGGGCCGGCGAACGCCTTCTGCACCGGCACCTGCTGGTCGATCGCGAAACCGACGAGCAGCGCGAACGGGTCGCGGGCGAGCAGCCGGCAAGCCTCGGGATCGTCGGTGAACCACAGCGCGTCGGGCACCTCGCGAAGCTTAGATGAGTGATTCCGAATCGACCGCGCGCCGGATGGTGGCCCGCGCGGGCCGTCCCCGCCATCACGGCCACTCGGAATCACTCATCTCGTCGCAGCGGTGATTGTGGCGGTCTGACGCGGGGTAGGGGAGCGCGGTGAGCGAGAGCCCGAAGGAGATGGCGCGCGAGGCGACGACCGGCGAGTCGTCGCGGACGTACCCGCTCGCGCTGACCGGCGTCACCCTCGCGGTCGCGGCGATCGTCGTCGTGATCCTGGCGGCGGCGCTGATCGTCTACTACCTCATGCTGTAGTCGGGCCTCGGCTCCCCGTTACCCTGAGCGGATGAACCCGCTCGACGTCTTCTCACCCGCGACTCGAAGCTGGTTCGAGGGGACGTTCGCGGCGCCGACGCCGGCGCAGGAGGCAGGCTGGCCGGCGATCGCCTCGGGCGCGCACGTGCTCATCCAGGCGCCGACCGGCTCGGGCAAGACGCTCACCGCGTTCCTCTCCGGGATCGACCGGCTGAACGCGACGCCGGGTGCCGGCCTGCGCCTCCTGTACGTCTCGCCGCTCAAGGCGCTCAACTACGACATCGAGCGCAACCTGCGCGGCCCGCTCGCCGGCCTCGAGTCGGAGCTGCGCGTCGGCGTGCGCACCGGCGACACGCCGGCGAAGGAGCGGCGCGAGCTGCTGAAGGAGCCGCCGGACATCCTCATCACCACGCCGGAGTCGCTCTACCTGCTGCTCACGTCGCAGGCGCGGGAGACGCTGCGGCAGGTCGAGACGCTGATCCTCGACGAGGTGCACGCGGTCGCCGGCACCAAGCGCGGCGCGCACCTCGCACTGTCGGTGGAGCGGCTTGAGCGCCTGCTCGAGGCGCCGATGCAGCGGATCGGCCTCTCCGCGACGCAGCGGCCGCTGGATGAGATCGGCCGCTTCGTCTCCGGCGGCCGACCGATCGAGCTCGTCGACGCGGGTTCCCGCAAGCAGCTCGATCTCGAGGTCGTCGTTCCCGTCGAGGACCTGCGCGAGCTCGGCTCGACGGCGTCGCTCTCGTTCCCCGTCCCCGCCGACGGCCAGGAGATGGACGCCGGCACGGAGCACGGCGCGCAGTCGATCTGGCCGTCGATGTACCCGGAGATCCTGCGGCTCGTCGAGCAGCACCGCTCGACGATCGTGTTCGTCAACAACCGGCGTCTCGCCGAGCGGCTCGCGCTGCGCCTGAACGAGCTTGCGGAGCGCGAGGTCGCGCGCGCACACCACGGCTCGCTCGCGCGCGAGCAGCGCCTGCTCGTCGAGGAGGATCTCAAGGCGGGACGCATTCCCTGCCTCGTCGCCACCTCGAGCCTCGAGCTCGGCATCGACATGGGCGCGGTCGACCTCGTCGTGCAGGTGGAGTCGCCGAAGTCGGTCGCGCGAGGTCTGCAGCGGATCGGCCGTGCCGGCCATGAACTGGGCGCCGTGTCGAAGGGCCGCATCTTCCCGAAGTTCCGGGCCGACCTGCTCGAGAGCGCGGTGGTGGCGAAGGCGATGCGCGAGGGCGCGATCGAGGAGACCGTGATTCCGCGCAACCCGCTCGACGTGCTCGCGCAGCAGGTCGTCGCGATCGCCGCCGAGGAGGAGATCGCCGTCGACGAGCTACACGCGCTGGTGACGCGCGCGTATCCGTTCCTCGACCTCTCGCGCGCGCAGCTCGAGAACGTGCTCGACATGCTGGCCGGCCGCTACCCGTCCGACGAGTTCGCGGAGCTGCGGCCGCGGATCGTCTGGGACCGGACGGCCGGCGTGATCCGCGCGCGCGACGGTGCGCGCCGGCTCGCGGTCACCAACGCCGGCACGATTCCCGACCGCGGTCACTTCGGCGTCTTCCTCGTCGACGGCGGAGGACGCGTCGGCGAGCTCGACGAGGAGATGGTCTACGAGGCGCGGGCGGGGCAGACGTTCCTGCTCGGCGCCTCGACGTGGCGGATCGAGGAGATCACGCGCGACCGCGTGCTCGTCTCGCCGGCGCCGGGGCTGCCCGGCGCGGTCCCCTTCTGGAAGGGCGAAGGCGTCGGCCGTCCGTACGAGCTCGGGCAAAGGATCGGCGCGGCCTCGAGGGAGCTGTCCGCGCTCTCCGAGGACGTTGCGCGCACGCGGCTGCGCGACGACTACCACCTCGAGCAGCGCGCCGCCTCGAACCTGCTCGCCTTCCTGCGCGAGCAGCAGGACGCGACCGGCGCCGTTCCGTCCGACCGCACCGTCGTCGTCGAGCGCTTCCGCGACGAGATCGGCGACTGGCGCGTGTGCGTCCTCACGCCGTTCGGCGGGCGTGTGCACGCACCGTGGGCGATGGCGATCGCGGCTCGCCTGCGCGAGTCGCTCGGCGTCGAGGCGCAGTCGATCTGGTCCGACGACGGCATCGCGCTGCACTTCCCCGACGCCGACGCGCCTCCGCCAGCGGAGGAGCTGCTCCTCGACCCGGCCGAGGTCGAGGATCTCGTCGTCGCCGAGCTCGGCGAGACCGCGCTCTTCGGCGCGCGCTTCCGCGAGAACGCCGCGCGGGCGCTCCTGATCCCGCGCCGGCGGCCGGGCGAGCGCACGCCGCTGTGGCAGCAGCGGCTGAAGGCGCAGTCGCTGCTCCAGGTCGCGCGCAAGTACGGCTCGTTCCCGGTCGTGCTCGAGACGTACCGCGAGTGCCTGCAGGACGTGTTCGACCTGCCGGCGCTGCGTTCGCTCCTGCAGGGCCTGCGCACGCGCGAGCTGGACGTCGTCGAGGTCGAGACGCAGAGCGCGTCGCCGTACTCGGCGTCGCTGCTCTTCGACTACATCGCCACCTACATGTACGAGGACGACACGCCGCCCGCGGAACGGCGGGCGCAGGCGCTCTCCCTCGACCGCGACCTCCTGCGCGAGCTGCTCGGGCAGGAGGAGCTTCGAGACCTTCTCGACCCAGATGCGGTCGAGGAGGTGGACCGGCACCTTCGCCGCGACCCGGCGACGCCCGACCAGCTCCACGACGTCCTGCGCATCCGGGGGGACCTGCGCGAAGGAGAGTTCGACCCGTCGCTCGCCCGGCCGCTGCTCGACGAGCGGCGCGCGGTCAGCGTGCGCGTGGCGGGCGAGAACCGGTTGATCGCCGCGGAGGACGCCGGGCGCTACCGCGACGCGCTCGGCGCGATGCCGCCGGCCGGGCTACCCGACGCGTTCCTCGAAGGCGGTCCCGAGTCGCTGCGGCAGCTCGTCCTGCGTTTCGCGCGCGGGCGCGGCCCGTTCACGAGCGCAGAGGCGAACGAGCGCTTCGGGCGCGACGTCGAGGCGCAGCTCGCGGAGCTGGAGCGGGAGGAGCTGCTCGTCCGCGGCGAGCTGCGTCCCGGCGGCAGCGAGCGCGAGTGGTGCGATCCCGACGTGCTGCGGCGCTTGCGCCGCGCCTCGCTCGCCGCGCTCCGGCGCGAGGTCGAGCCGGTCGAGCGCGAGGCGCTGGCGCGCTTCCTGCCGGGCTGGCACGGCGTCGACCGCCGCGCGTCGTTGCGCGAGGCGCTCGTGCCGTTGCAGGCGCTGGCGCTGCCCGCGGCGCTGTGGGAGCGGGAGGTGCTGCCGCGGCGCGTGCCGGGCTACCTGCCCGAGCATCTGGACGCGCTGTGCGCGAGCGGCGAGGTCGTCTGGGCCGGGGCCGGCGCCGATCGCGTCGCGCTCTTCTTCCGCGAGGATGCCGCCGCGCTCGGGCGCCCGCCTGTCGCCGACCCACCCGACGGCGCCGAGCACGACACGATCCGGACCGCGCTCGGTCACGCGCTCTTCTGGGACGAGCTGCTCGCCGAGACCGGCCTCGAGGACGCCGTCGCCCTGCCGGCGCTCTGGGATCTCGTCTGGTCCGGCGAGGTGACGAACGACGCATGGGCGCCGCTGCGCGCGCCGCGGCGATTCGGCGCGGCGAAGACAGAGCGTCGCCCACGTCGCTTCTCCCGCCGGCGCACGAGCGCGGCCACAGCCACGCAGGGGCGCTGGTCGACGACCGGGCGCCTGTTCGCCGGCGAGCCGGATCGCCGCGCGCTTGCCGAGCTGCTGCTCGAGCGGCACGGTGTCGTCACGCGCGACGCCGTTCGCGCCGAGGGCATTCCCGGCGGCTACGGCGCCGTCTACGCCGAGCTGCGTGCGCTCGAGACGCTCGGTCTCTGCCGCCGCGGCTACTTCGTCGAGGGTCTGGGCGGGGCGCAGTTCGCGCTCGGCGGCGCCGTCGAGCGGCTGCGGGAGCTGCGCGAGCCTCTCGAGGACGCGCAGCCGGTCGTGCTCGCGGCCGCCGATCCTGCGCAGCCGTACGGGGCCGCGTTGCCGTGGCCGCGGCGCTCCGGCGGCCGCGCTGCTCGCGTCGCGGGTGCGCACGTCGTGCTGCTGGACGGCGACGCGCTCCTCTACGTCGAGCGCGGCGGCCGCTCGCTCGTGCCGCTCCGGGATCCCGACGAGTCGTGGCTGCGGCCCGCGCTCGAAGCTCTTGTCGCACACGTACGCAGCCGCCGCACGGGCCGCCTCGCGGTCGAGCGCTTCGACGGCGAGCCCATCGGCGAGAGCGACGTGCTCGAGCTGCTCGTCGACGCGGGGTTCCTCGCCGGCCCGCGCCGCGCCGTCCTGCGGCCGTAGGCGGCGCTCGTGCCGGAGGGCGACGCGGTCCACCGCGCGGCCAGGCGGCTGCAGCCGCTCGTCGGCGAGCGCGTCGAGGTAGACGCGCCGCATCCGCGGGCGCGTGCGACGGGGGTCGCCGAGCGGATCGACGGGCGCGTGCTCGAGTCGGTCGAAGCAGTGGGAAAGAACCTCGTCCTCCGCTTCGAAGGCGGGCTCGCGCTGCGTTCACATCTCCGCATGTCCGGACGCTGGACGCTTCGACCGCGAGGCGAGGAGCGTCGCGGCACGCCGTGGCTCGTCCTGCGCGGCTCGCGCCTCGAGGGAGTGCTGTGGAACGGCCCCGTGCTGCAGCTGCACACGCGCGCGCTCACTCGTGTCGGGCCAGACATCCTCGCGCGGCCGCCGCGGTTCGACGCGATGCTCGCGCGCATCGCCGGAGCCGACGGCGACCGCCGGCTCGGTGAGACGTTGCTCGACCAGACGCTCGTCGCCGGCATCGGCAACATGTGGCTCGCCGAGGCGTTGTGGGAGGCGCGCGTGTCGCCGTGGCGGCGGCTGCGGGACGTGGGTACGTCTGAACGTCGTCATGTCCTGGAGACGGCCGCCGGGCTGATGCGTGCCGCGCTCGACGACCGCCGCACGTCCGGTCATCGCGTCTATCGCCGAGCAGGGAGGCCGTGTCCCCGCTGCGGCGGGCGCATCCGTTCGTGGCCGCAGGGAGATCACGCGCGCATGGCGTACTGGTGCCCGACCTGTCAGGTAGGAGAGGACCCGCGCCCGGCGTAGTTCACGCCGTGGCGCTGCGGGCCCCGCACCTCTACGAGTCGCTGCGCGCGTTCTGCCTCGGCGCATTCGCGGCCGAGCGCGGCGCGCAGGTGCCGTTCGCCTTCGAGGAACATGCGACGCGTGCCGGCCCGTCGCTGTACGAGTACCGGCCGCTCGTGCGCGGCTTCGTCGAGGAGCAGGCACCGACGCTGCGGCGCCTTCCCGACGCGCGCAACGCGATCGAGGATCTGCGGCGCGAGCCTGCCGCGGGAATCTTCGCGCGGGCACATCGACTCGGGCAGACGGAGGACGATGCGCTCTTCCGGTCGATCCTGCTGCCGCTGCTGACGTGGACGGCGGAACGCTGCGGCGGCTTCGACTGGCACGACGACGCGTTCGACGCCGCATATGAAGACCTCGAGCGCACGCTCTTCGGCACGGCGCGGACCTACGTCGCGCTCGCGCCGCTCGTGGGACTCTCCGCGGGGGCCGAGGCGGATCTGGGAGGCGGCATTCGCGTTCGTCCGATCGTCGCCGGAGAGATCTCGCAGCTCTGGCCCGAGGCGCACGGTCTGCTCCCGCCGGAGTTCGGTCGCGAGGTCGACCGTCTGCTCGTCCTCGAGCTCGGCCGCGAGCTCGACGGAGCCGACGACGAGCCGCCCGACGCCGCCGCCGAGCTGGCCGACGCGGTCACCGCGCTCCGGCTCGCGACCGCAGGAGCCGTCGCCGCAGGCCCCGTCGTCTTCGAGCGGCTCGACTTCCGGCCGCTCCGCATCGCGCCGCTGCTGCCGATCGCCGCCACGCAGCCGCGCGGCGAGGCGACGCGTCTCGACAAGCTTCGCGCCCGCACGGCCGCCGAGCTCCGCGCGCGTCTGATGCTGGCCGATGCCGACCGCGAGCTCGGCGAGGCGCTCGATCGCTGGGAGCTGTCGCTCTTCGCGGACGAGCCGTTCCGGTCGGCCCAGGTTCGAGAGGCGCTCGCCTGCTTGCTCGGCGCGGACGGCGGCGTGTGGGCTGCGTCGTTGCGGGCGGCGGTGCTGCTCTGCGAGCGGGCGAAGGAGCGCCCCGGTCTCGTCGAGGCGCTGCGGGCGGAAGAGCTCGGGCGGGACGCTCGCGACGCGGTGCGCCAGACGCTCGTGGAGACGCTCCTCCACGGCGACCGCGAGGGTCTGGCGGCGGGCCTGGACGACACGTTGCTCGGCCTGTCGCCGAGGCCCGTGTCCGCGCTGCGGGTCGCGTAGGGCTGCGGCTCGCGTGGGGCCGGGCGCCGCGTCGCGCGGGGCGTCGCGTGGCGCGGGGCGTCGCGTGGCGCGGGGCGGCGCGTAGCGTGGGGCGCCGCGTAGCGTGCTCCGAGTCGGTCGCGCGTGCGCGTGCCGCCGTGCGGGCTGTGGAGAGATCGGCACGGAATCGCCACAGAGCCGACACGGACACGTGACGGTTCTCCCGCTACGGTCGGTTCATGGACGCCGCCGCACGTGTGTCGAACAGGCTGGAGCGCATCGCCCTGCTCGAACACGGGCCTGCCGGGAGGCCCGTGCTGCTCGACGAGCTCCGGCAGCTCGTCGGCGAGGCGGAGGAGTGGGCGCGAACCGAGGCGGATCCGAGCGGCGTCGCGTCCGTCGAGAAACTTCGGGAGGGGGTGGAAGGAATGCGCTGATCCGACCCGAACAGGCCGCCATGGGTCTCGCGCGCCTCCTTCCGCGTCCCGCCGTCCGGGCAGTCGAGGAGCCGGCTTCGGCGTACGCGGAGGTGCTCGCCCTCGCCAACCAGAAGGGCGGAGTCGCCAAGACGACGACGACGCTCAATCTCGGCGTGGCGTTCGCGGAACAGGGGCATCGCGTGCTGCTCGTGGACCTGGACCCGCAGGGCAACCTGACGATGTCGCAGGGGTTCAACCCCGACACGATCGAGCAGTCGATGTTCGACGTGCTCGTCCACCGGCTTCCGATCGAGCAGGTGATCGAGCATCGCGAGGTGGACATCGCCGTCTCGTCGATCGACCTCGCCGGCGCGGAGCTTGCCCTGTCGAGCCAGATCGGACGCGAGCGCGCGCTCGAGAAGGCGCTGGCAGTCGTGCGCGACCGGTACGACTACATCCTGCTCGACACGCCGCCCTCGCTGGGGCTGCTGACGATCAACGCGTTCGTCGCGGCCGCAGGGGTGATCGTGCCGGTGCAGACCGAGTACCTGTCGCTGCGTGGCCTCGTGCAGCTCGAGAACACGCTGACCATGGTGCGGGAGAACCTCAACCCCAAGGTCGAGATCGTGGGCATCGTCCCGACGATGTTCGACCGTCGGCTCACGCACTCGCGCGAGGCCGACGAGATCCTGCGCGAGAACTTCGGCGACCTTGTCTACAACACACGTATCCGCAAGACCGTCCGCTTCGCCGAGGCACCGGTGAAGGGTCAGTCGGTGCTGGCGTACGAGCCCCGGGGCGAGGCCGCCGCGCTGTACCGTGATCTCGCGAAGGAGGTGCTCGATGGCCAGAAATCGCGCCAGCATGCGTGAGGGGCCGCTCGCGGAGCTCTTCCGCGCGACCGAGGCGGCACAGCGGGCGAAGCAGGACGCGGGCGAGAGCAAGCGGGCGCGGACGTCGTCGGGCGGAGGCGCGCCGAAGGAGCCGAAGGAACCCGCGGCGCCGGCGCCCACTCCGATCCGATCGGCGAGGTCCGCACCGCATCCGAATCCCGACCCCGAGCCGGAGCGTCCTGTCGCGCGCTGGCTCGACCCGCTTCCCGAGCAGCCGGCCCGGCTCGAGCGCGCGCGTGACTCGGCGTCCTATCTCGCGGTCATCCGTGTCGTCGGCGTCGGGGGCGCGGGGTTGAACGCGATCGACCGGATGATGGACGCCGGCATCACGCAGGTGGACTTCGTCGCGGTCAACACCGACATCCAGCAGCTGCAGATGAGCGACGCGCCGACGAAGATCCACATCGGCAGCGAGCTCACCGAGGGGCTCGGGTCGGGTGCCGACCCGGAGATCGGACGCCGCGCCGCAGAGGACGGCTACGACTCGATCAAGCGGGCGCTGCGCGGGTCGGACATGGTGTTCGTCACCGCGGGTGAGGGCGGCGGGACCGGCTCGGGGGCCGCGCCGATCGTGGCCCGCGTCGCGCGGGAGGTCGGCGCGCTCACCGTCGGCATCGTCACGACGCCGTTCAAGTTCGAGGGGACACGCCGCCGCAAGCAGGCGGACGAGGGCGTCGTCGCGCTGCGCGAGGCGTGCGACACGCTGATCGTGATCCCGAACGACCGGCTGCTCGAGGTGCTCGACAAGTCGACGTCGATGCTGGACGCGTTCCGGATCGCCGACGACGTCCTCCGGCACGGCGTCCAGGGCATCTGCGACCTGATCACGAACCCGGGGCTGATCAACCTCGACTTCGCCGACGTCCGGACGATCATGCAGGAGTCCGGCACCGCCCTGATGGGCATCGGCTACGCAAGCGGCGAGAACCGCGCGAAGGAAGCAGCGGAGCGGGCGCTGCGCAGCCCGCTGATCGAGACCGAGATCACCGACGCGCGCGGGATCCTGCTCTCGATCGCCGGCGGCGACGACCTGACGCTGTACGAGGTGAACGAGGCGGCGGAGGCGGTGCGCGCCGCGGCGACCGACGACACGAACATCATCTTCGGCGCCACGATCGACGACCGACTGGAGGGGCAGATCTGGGTGACGGTCGTCGCGACCGGCTTCGGCGGCCGCACCGGTGGACGGCGCGGCACGTTCGTCACCGCGGCCTCGGGCGGCAGCGGCGAACTGTTCGAGCCGCCGTCGTTCCTGCGCGGCGCCTGAGCCTCGTCGCTCGGCGCGCCTGTAGCCGGCTTTGGCTCAGACGAGGTCGAGCCAGAGCACGCCGACGAGCGCAGCCGCGGCGAGCGACGAGCCGACGACGGCCGCGCGCAGCGTCCAGCGCCGCACGGACGCGTTGCCGCGGGCGAGGTACAGCGCGCCGAGCCCGCCGGTGCAGAAGCTGACCAGCGTCTCGATCGCCTGGATCGCGACGCCCACGCCGAGCGCCTCCGTCACGCCGATGCCGCGGCTCGCGAGCACGACCGCCACCGCGCCGCTGCCGATCCCGATGCTGCCGGGCGTGAGCGGGAAGACGCCGGCGAGGTCGAGCGCGGGCACGATCACCAGGGCCGCGAGGGCCGGATGCGGGATGCCGAGCGCGTGCGCGGCGGCCGCCGCCGCGAGCAGCCGCGAGACCTGCACGACCGCCGACCAGCCGATCACGGTCGCGGCCGTCCGCGGCGAGCGGGCGAGGGATCCCATCCCCGCGAGCAGGTCGGCGAGCCTCGGATGCGTCCGAACCCGCGACGACAGCCGCGCCGTCAGCGCCACGCAGGCGGCGATGCCGCAGAGCGCGAACACCGGCCAGAGCGGGAGCGCTCCCGTCGCCGAAGCCGCCACGACGACGGCGGCGAGCGGGAGCGAGCGCGCGGCCGCGAGGGCTGCGTAGACGCCGCCGCCGGTCCAGAGCCGTGCCCGCCCCTGGATCGCCTGCGAGCAGAGCGCGACCTTGACCGCGTCGCCGAGCTTGGCCGGCGCCACGGCGTTCACGAGGCAGCCGATGCCGAGCCGGGCCGCCGCCTCGCCCGGGGCAATGGTCGCGCCGGCCGCCGTGAAAGCGGCGCGCCACGCGCAGACCGTCGCTGCGAACGCGAGGACGAAGCCGACGACCGCCAGCAGCAGCCAGCGGGGGCTGCCGTGCGCGAGCGCCGTGAGGACGGGCGCGACCCGCTTCCCGAGCAGTGCCGGCACGGCCACCGCCAGGGCCAGCGCCGCGAAGGCGCCGCCGGAGGCGAGCATGGTTGAGCGGCGAGTCGTCACCGGGCGTTCAACGGCTGTGAGACGGAAAGGATGCGGCCCGGTTGGTTGAGAAACGGTGAAGATTCGTCGTCATGGATCGTTACGACTGTCATCGGCCGAAATGAGCCGCGGGTGAAGGGGGCGGTCGCCGCCGGCCACCCGGCCACCGCGGCGGCGGGCGCCCGGGCCCTGGAGGAGGGTGGGAACGCGGTCGACGCCTGCGTCGCCGCTGCCTTCGCCAGCTGGGTGGCGGAGAGCCCGCTGACCGGGCCGGGGGCCGGCGGGTTCGCGCTGGTGCTGCCCGCGGACGGGCGGCCGGCCCGGGTGGCCGACTTCTTCGTCTCCACCCCCGGCCTCGGCCGCCGGCGCCCCGCCGACGCGCGGATGCACGCCGTCGACGTCGGCTTCGGCGGCGACAGCGACACGACCCAGGTGTTCCGGATCGGCGAGGCGTCGTGCGCCGTTCCCGGCACGGCCCTCGGCCTGCAGGCCGTGCACCGCGCGTACGGCCGGCTGCCGTGGCGCGAGCTCGTGCGGCCGGCGGTCGAGCTGGCCCGCGAGGGCGTCGAGCTGACGCGGCCGCAGGCGCACCTACACGCGATCCTCGACCTCATCCTCCGCCACAGCCCCGAGGGCGGGCGGGTCTACAGCCGTCCCGACGGCGGCAGGCTGCTCCCCGGGGATGTTCTGCGCCTGCCCGACCTCGCGCGCACGCTGGAGGCGATCGCGGAGGCCGGAGCGGAGGTCGTCTACCGCGGCGACCTGACGGCCACCGTCGTCGAGACGGTCGCCGCGGGCGGGGGCGGGTTCACGCGGCGCGACCTGGACGCCTACCGCGTCGTCTGGCGCCGTCCCGTGCGGGTCGGCTTCCGCGGCGGCGAGTTCGTCTCCAACCCACCGCCGTCCTCCGGCGGCATCCTGATCGCCTACGGGCTCGCGCTGCTCGAGCGCCTCCCGGCCGGCTCGCCCGGCAGCGTGGAGACGGTCATGTCCCTCATCGGGGTGATGCGCGAGCAGACCCGCGCCCGCGGGGACGGGTTCTCGGCCGGCCTCTACCGCGGCGGGCTGGCGCGCCGCCTTCTCTCGGAGCGAGCGCTGGTGGCCGCGCTCGCCCGCATCCACTCGTCCTCGCGCGGCGCGCCGGAGCCGGCGCCGGCCGGCGGGACGACGCACGTCTCCGCCGTCGACGGCGAGGGCAACGCCGCCTCCCTGTCGTCGTCCACCGGATCCGGCTCGGGGGTCGTCGTCCCGGGCACGGGCATCCACCTGAACAACATGCTCGGCGAGTACGACCTCGTCGCCCCGGGACCGGCCGCGCCCGGCCGGCGGCTGACGAGCATGATGGCGCCGTCGATCGTCGTGGGGCCGCGCGGGCCACTGTTGGTCGTCGGCAGCGCGGGCTCGGTTCGGCTGCGCGGCGCGATCATGCAGGTGGTCGAGAACGTCGTCGGCCACGGCCTCGACGTCGCCAACGCGATCGACCGCCCGCGCATCCACGTCGACGAGCCGCACGTGCACTGCGAGGGCGGGTTCGACGACGCAGTTCTCGACCGGCTGGAGGAGCTCGGCGTCGACGTCGTCCGCTGGCGGCGGCGCAACCTCTTCTTCGGGGGGACGAACGCCGTCGCGGTCGCCGCCGACGGCAGCCTCGCCGCGGCGGGAGACGCGCGGCGCGGCGGCCACGGCGTCGTCGTCGGCTGAGCGACGGCCGCGGCCGACCGTTACGTGTCCGGGTCGACCGGGGCGACCTTGCCGTTCCCGGCCGCCCGCTCGCTCACCGTCCGCCGCAGGCTGGCCGCCTCGAGCGCGAGCTCGAGCAGCTCGGCGAGACGCGCCATGCGACGTCGCGGCGAGGTGGAGGAGAGCAGCTCCCACTTCGCCTCCACGCCCAGGTCGACGTGGGAGGCGATCCGGAAATCGAGGCGGTCGGCGTCCGCCGCGGGCGGCTCGACCTCGCTGCCGGTCGTCTCGGCGAGCGACAGGAACAGCTCGCGTGCACGCGCGCCGTCGGCGGGGTCCGCGGGCTCGTCCTCGTCGAGCACCGGCTCGACGAGGCAGGTCGTGAACGCCCGGCCCTGCGTCAGCTCGACGAGGCGCACGCGGTCGGCGCCCTCGACGACGACATTCATCGCGCCGTCGTCGAGCACCTCCAGCACCTGCTGCACGGCGGCGGTCGTGCCGATCTCGTGCACCGCGCCGTCGCCCGTCGCGAGCACGAGGCCGAAGCGGCGCTCGCCCTCGATGCACTCGCCGATCAACTCCCGGTAGCGCGGCTCGAAGATGTGGAGCGGCAGCTGCTCGGTCGGCAGCAGCACGATCGGCAGGGGGAAGAGCCCGATCTCGTCCACGCCGCCAGCGTAGACGGTGGCGGCCGACGCTAGACCGCGGCAGCGAGGACCCGGCGCAGCGCGTCGGCGGTATCCGGCCAACGCAGCACGTCGGGAGCCTCCGCAGCCACGCACCAGCGGTAGCCGTCGTGCTCCCAGTCGAGCGCCGGCTCCCAGTCGTCCGGCGCGTCGACGAGGAAGCAGTCGACGTGGACGCTGAACACGCCGGGCTCGTAGAGCGCGCGGCGCTCCGCCGGCTCCTCCGTCAGCGAGTAGACGAACTCGACCGCCTCGCCCACCGGCACCAGCTCGTCGACCGCGAGCCCCGTCTCCTCCTCGAGCTCGCGGCGGGCCGCCTCCGGGGGCGCCTCGCCGAGCTCGACGCCGCCGGCGATCGTGTGCCAGTAGCCGCCCTGCTCGGGGCTGCGGTGGACGACGAGGATCTCGCTGCGGCCGCGCCGCGCGACGAAGATCGCGACCTCGCTGCCCGTGCGCACGCCAAGAGTCTAGGGTGACGGCAATGAGCGCTCGCTTCGAGGACGCCGCGGATGCCTTCTTCCGCCCGAGCGTCGAGGGGCTGACGCCGTACCAGCCCGGCAAGCCGGTCGAAGACGTGCAGCGCGAGCTGGGCCTCGGGCGCGTCGTCAAGCTCGCCTCGAACGAGGGGCCGTTCGGGCCGCTCCCCGCCGCGGCCGAGGCGATCGCACGGACGGCCGGCGAGCTGAACCGCTACCCGGACGGGGGCGCGTACCGCCTCCACGCGCAGCTCGCCGAGCGGCACGACGTCGCGTTCGAGCAGGTGTGCGTCGGCGCCGGCGCCGACGGCTGCATCGACATGCTCAGCCAGGCGATCCTCGACCCCGGCGACGAGGTCGTGTGCGGCTGGCCCTCCTTCCCGAGCTACGTGATCTACGCGCGCAAGCAGGGCGCCGTCGCGCGCACCGTTCCGCTCGTCGAGCACCGCTACGACCTCGACGCGCTGCTCGACGCCGTGACGCCGCGCACGAAGCTCGTCTACGTCTGCCACCCGAACAACCCGACCGGCACGATGAACACCGCCGACGAGCTCGACGCGTACTTCGACGCCGTCCCCGAGCACGTGCTGACCGTCGTCGACCAGGCGTACTTCGAGTACATCGAGCGGGACGACTACCCGGACGCGGTCGAGCGCTACCTGAAGCCGGGACGGCGTGTCGCGGTGCTGCGGACGTTCTCGAAGATCTACGGGCTCGCCGGGCTGCGCGTCGGATATGCCGTCGCGCCGGCTCCGGTGTGCGCGGCGCTCGCCAAGGTGCGCAGGCCGTTCGACGTCTCGATCCCCGCGCAGGCCGCCGCCTCCGCGAGCCTCGACGATCCCGACGAGCTGGCGCGACGTCGCGAGGTGAACGCCGACGGGCTCGCGCGGCTCGGGTCGGTGCTGGTCGAGCACGGCCTCGAGCCGGTGCCGTCGGTCGGGAACTTCCTCTACGCCGAGACGGGCGGCGACGCGGCGGAGCTGTTCGAGCGGCTGCTACGCGAGGGTGTGATCGTCCGGCCGCTGAGGGGCTTCGGTGCTCCGAGTGCGATCCGTGTCTCGGTGGGAACGCCGGACGAGCTCGACCTGCTCGCAGCCGTGCTCGGCCGCGTTCTCACGCGCGCCTGAACGGTCTACTGTAGGGCGGTTGCCGCCCTCGCTCCGACGCTACGCCGCCCTGCTGCGGACAGCCTCCGGGTTCCGACTGCTCTTCGTCGCGACGCTCGGGTCGGCCGTCGGCACGTGGATGGCGACGATCGCGCTCACGGTCGACGTCTACGACCGCACCGGCTCCGGCTGGTGGGTGAGCGCCCTGCTCGTGGTGACGCTGCTGCCGTCGCTCGTCGTCGGCCTCGCCCTCGGGCCGCTCGTCGACCGGCTGTCGCGGAGGCGGCTGCTGATCAACGCCGACCTGGCGCGATTCGCCGTCTTCGCGGCGCTCCCCTTCGTGACGGACGCCGCAGGCATCGTCGCGCTCGCCGGAGTCGCCGGCGTCGCCAACTCCTTCTTCCGCCCGGCGGTGCTCGCGGGCCTGCCGAACCTCGTGCCGGAGGAGGAGCTGCCGCGCGCGACGTCGCTGCTGCAGACGGCGGACTGGGGGGCGACGGCGCTCGGGCCGGTCGTCGCCGGCGCGATCGTCGGCGCCTCCGGGCCTCACCTCGTGTACTGGCTCAACGCCGCCACCTTCCTCTTCTCCGCGGCGTTCCTGATGCGCATCGCGGCGCCGCTGCTGCAGAGCGAGCAGCCGATCACGCGCGGCCACTGGCGCGACCTGCGCGAGGGGATCGGCGAGTTCGGGCGCTCGCGGCCGCTGCTGACGGCGCTCGTCGCGCTGGGCTTCGCGATCGTCGGCACCGGGCTCGTCAACGTCGCCGAGGTGATCCTCGCCACCAAGACGCTGCACGCCGGGGCGTTCGGGTACGGGCTGCTCTGGACGGCCTCCGGGCTGGGCCTCGTCGCCGGCAGCCTGCTCGTCGGCGGCCTGCTCGAGCGGCGTCCGCCGATCGCCTCCTACCCGTGGATGTTCCTGCCGTGGGCCGCGGGGGCCGTCGGGGCCGCGGTGGCGCCGAGCATCTGGGTGGCGGCGTTCGCGATGGTCGTCTCCGGGATCGGCAACGGCGTCACCTTCCCGACGACGGTCGTGCTCGTGCAGCAGGCGTCGGCCGACCGGATCCGCGGCCGCGTGTTCACCGTGATCATCTCGGCGCAGAACGCCCTGCTCGGCGCGGCGTTCGCCGCCGCCGGTGGGCTGACGGCCGCGTTCGGGGCCCGCTGGGTGTACGGCGCGGCGGGTGCGCTCGTGCTCGCGGGCGGCGTGAGCGCGTTCGCGCTCACGCGGCGCGTGCCGGCCCGCGTCGAGCTGAGCGGGCAAGCCGCGTAGCATCCGGTCGATGCCGGGCCGGCGCGAGTGGACGCGCGAGACGCTCGTCGCGGGCGTCCGCGACGGCGATCCGCGTGCGCTCGCGCGCGCGATCACGCTCGTCGAGAACGGCGATCCGCTCGCCTACGACGTCGTGCGGGACGTCTATCCGCACACGGGGCGCGCGCACGCCGTGGGCATCACCGGACCGCCCGGCGTCGGGAAGTCGACGCTGATCGCGGCACTGATCCGGCTCGCGCGCGCGGAGGGCCGCAGCGTCGGCGTCGTCTCGGTCGACCCGTCGAGCCCGTTCTCGCAGGGCGCGCTGCTCGGCGACCGGATCCGGCTCAGCGACCACTTCCTCGACCGCGACGTCTTCATCCGCTCGATGGGGACGCGCGGCCACCTGGGCGGCCTCGCCGAGACGTCGCTGCAGACGATGCTCGTGCTCGACGCGGCGGGGAAGGACGTGATCTTCCTCGAGACGGTAGGGACGGGGCAGAGCGAGGTCGGCGTGCTGACGATCGCCGACACCGTCGTGCTCGCGCTGATGCCGGGGTCGGGCGACTCGATCCAGGCGCTGAAGGCGGGGATCATGGAGATCCCTGACGTGATCGCGATCAACAAGATGGATCATCCGCTCGCGAAGACGATGCTGAGCGAGGTGCGGCAGGTGCTGGCGCTCGGGCCGAAGGACGGACGGCGGCCGCCGATCGTGCTGACGGAGGCGCTGCGAGGCGAGGGTGTCGAGGAGCTGTGGCGGAAGATCGGCGAGCATCGCGGCGAGCTCGAGGCGGACGGCGGGCTCGAGCAGCGCCGTCGCCGCAACCTCGCGCACGAGGTGTTCGCGGTCGCCTCAGTGCGCGCGCGGCGCCACATCGAGGAGGCGGTGCGCGACGACGGGGCGCTGCGGCGGCTGCTCGCCGACGTCCAGGAGCGGCGGCTCGACCCGCTGACCGCGGTTCGTGAGATCCTCGAGCAGGTGTTCCGGGTTGGGAACGACGCGTAGCGCGAGCACGGGGCCGGCGGTCGCCGAGCTCGAGGCGGCGCGGGAGCGACTCGCGGGGCTGGCGCGCGTGACGCCCGTGTACAGCTCCGAGACGCTCGCACGGCGCAGCGGCCGCGAGGTGTGGTTGAAGGCGGAGAACCTGCAGCGCACCGGCTCGTTCAAGGTGCGCGGCGCGGTCAACAAGCTGTCGCTGCTCTCTCCCTCGGAGCGCGAGGCGGGTGTCGTCGCGGCGAGCGCCGGCAACCACGGCCAGGCCGTGGCGTGGGCGGCGCGCGAGCTGCGGGTGAAGGCGACGGTCTTCATGCCGCAGGACGCGCCGATGGCGAAGGTCGACGCCACCCGCAACTACGGGGCTGAGACGGTGCTCGCCGGCGCGGGCTTCGACGAGGCGCTCGCCGAGGCGACCGAGCATGCGCGCGAATCGGCCGCGACGTTCGTGCACGCGTTCGAGGACGAGCAGGTGATCGCCGGCCAGGGCACGGTCGGACTCGAGCTCGCCGAGCAGCTGCCCGACGTGGAGACGGTGGTCGTGCCCGTCGGCGGCGGCGGGCTGTCCGCCGGCGTGGCGATCGCGCTGCGCGCCCGCCGCCCCGAGCTACGCCTCGTCGGCGTGCAGGCGGGGAAGCACGGCCACACGATCGCCGACGGGATCGCCGTCAAGCATCCGGGGACGTTGACGATGTCGATCCTCGACGAGCTGCTCGACGACCTCGTCCACGTCTCCGACGACGAGATCGCCGACGCGCTGACGCTGCTGCTCGAGCGCGCGAAGCTCGTCACGGAGGGCGCGGGCGCGGCGAGCGTCGCGGCGCTTCTCTCGGGGCGTGCCGGAGGCAGTGGGCCGGCGTGCTGCGTGCTGTCCGGCGGGAACATCGACCCGACGACGCTGATCAGCGTCATGCGGCACGGGCTCACCGTCGCGGGCCGCTACCTCGTCGTCCGCACGCGCATCCCCGACCGTCCCGGCGAGCTGATCAAGCTGCTCGAGCTCGTCGCCGGTCAGCGCGGCAACGTCGTGTCGGTCGAGCACCATCGCGAGGGGCTGGCCGTGCACGTCGCCGAGACCGAGGTCGAGCTGACCGTGGTGACGAGGAACGACGCGCACTGCTCGACGCTCTGCGGCGCGCTCGAGACGCACGGCTACTCGCTCGAGCGCCTGCGCTGAAAACCCCGAAACTGTTTGCTGGACATGTCCAGCAAACAGTTTCACCTCAGGTCCCGCACCTCCGGAAGCCGACCACCTCGCCGGTGAAGTCCGGGATGCCGCCGTCGGCGACCGGACGCGCGTCGAAGCCCTCCCGTTGCAGCAGCGACGCCGCGATCGTGGCGCGCGCGCCGGACTCGCAGACGGTGACGACCGGTTTGCCGCGCTCGAGCGCGTCGCAGCCGACGCGCCGCAGCAGCCGGTAGGGGATGTTGCGCGAACCGGGGATGTAGCCGCCGTCGCGCTCGTTCGCCTCGCGGACGTCGACGACCTGCACGCCGTCGCCTGTCGCCAGCCGCTCGAGCTCCGCGACGTCGACGACGGCGGTGGTCGACGCGGCGGCGGGGTGGAGGACGTAGCCGGCGACGCCGAGGATCCCGACCGCCCACAGCTCCCAGGCAGCCTCGAGGGCCTCCGCGGACGAGCGCGCGTGCAGCACGACCGGCTCTTCCGGCAGCAGCACGAAGGCCGCCTTGGTGCCGAACGCCGAGCCGGAGACGGGGACGCTGATCGCACCGGCCACGTGGCCGTCGGCGTGGTCGGCGAACGGCCGCACGTCGAGGACCGTCGCGGCGTCCGCATCGGCGAGCTCCGGCGGATCGGGCGGCCGCGCCACCCACGGCCCTCGGTTCAGCGCCACCACGCGCTCGGTCGTCGGGGGGCGCGGCGTCGACACCGACGCCGAGACGAGGACGAACTCCTGCAGCTCGCGCAGCTGCAGCGCCACGTTCGTCGCACGCTCGCGGCCGATGGTGGACGAGCGGTCGGCGCTCATGTTCGCGCCGCAGAGGGAGCCGGCGACGTGACCGGGAAACACCTCGACGCCGTCGCCGAGCGCGCGCAGCCGCTCCAGCGAGTGGAAGAGGTCCTCGGCACCCTCGCGTGCGGCGACGGCGAGATCGGGCCGCGCGGCGTCGCCGACGAACAGCGAGTCGCCGGTGAGCGCGAGGTGCTCGTCGACGACGAACGCGCAGTGCTCTGGCCGGTGGCCGGGCGTGTGCAGGACGCGCACGCCGACCTTGCCGACGCGCAGCAGGTCGCCGTCCTCGAACGAATCGTGCGGGTACTCCGCCTCGGCGAGCGGATGGATCGCCACCGGCACGCCGTGCTCGAGCGCGAGGCGTCCGTGGCCGGAGAGGTGATCCGCGTGCGTGTGCGTCTCGAGCACGCGCTCGAGGCGCACGCCCGCCTCGTCGGCCGCCGCCGTGTACTGCTCGATGCGGAACGCCGGATCGACGACGACGGCGACGCCCGCTTCGGCGTCGCCGACGAGATAGGAGGCGCAGCCGAGATCCTCGTCGACGAACTGCCGGAAGAGCAGCACGAGTCCGCACCTTACACCCCGCGCCCGCGGGCTTCCCGAAGCTCAGTCGGCGATGCCGAGGTGCTTCGCGATCACCATCCGCTGCACCTCGTTGGTGCCCTCGCCGATCTCGAGGATCTTCTGGTCGCGGAAGAAACGCGAGATCGGATACTCGTCCATGAACCCGTAGCCGCCGTGGATCTGTAGCGCCCAGTTCGCGGCACGGTTCGAGAGCTCGCCCGAGTAGAGCTTCGCCATCGCCGCGATGCGGCCGAACGGCCGCCCGCGATCCTTCTCCCACGCTGCCCGGTAGACCAGGGCCCGCGCCGCCTCGATCCCGGTCGCCAGGTCGACGAGCTTCTCCTGCACCGCCTGGAACTGCGCGATCGGCCGCCCGAACTGCTCGCGCTCGCGCGCGTAGGCGAAGGCGAGGTCGTAGCAACCCTGCGAGAAGCCGACGCCCATCGCCGCGACCGAGATGCGGCCGCCGTCGAGGATCTCCAGGAACTGGCGGAAACCAGCTCCGCGCGGGCCGAGCAGGTTTCCCTCCGGCACGCGCGCGCCCTGGAACGACAGCTCGCGCGTGTCGGACGCGCGCCAGCCGAGCTTGCGCATCGGCGGCGAGATCACGTAGCCGGGCGTCCCGTTCTCGACGACGAGGTTCGAGATCTCGCCGTCGCCCGTGACCGCGGTGATCGTCACGCCCCAGCTGATGTCGGTGCCGGCGTTGGTGATGAAGATCTTCGCGCCGTCGACGATCCACTCGCCGTTCTCGAGCCGCGCGGTCGTCCGCGTCGCGCCCGCGTCCGAGCCCGCGCCCGGCTCGGTCAGCCCGAAGGCGGCGAGCTTGCGGCCCGACGCGAGATCCGGCAGCCACGTGCGCTTCTGCTCCTCGCTGCCGAAGAGGTAGACGGGCAGCGTGCCGAGCGAGTGATGCGCGGCGACGGTGATCGCGACGGACGAGTCGATCCGTGCGAGCTCCTCGACCGCGATCGCGTACGCGAGCGTGTCGGCGCCGGCACCCTCGTACTCCTCGGGGATCGTCATGCCCATCAGTCCGAGCTCCGCCAGCTCGGTGACGAGCTCGTACGGGAAGCGCTTCTCGCGGTCGAGCTCCTCGGCAACGGGTGCGACCTTCTCCTCCGCGAACCGGCGGACGGTGTCGCGGACGAGCTCGTGGTCGCGATCGAGATCGAGATCCACGACGGCTAGTCGCGCACGGCGAGGCGCTGCGCGAGCTCGACGATCAGCCGCACGCCGTAGCCCGTGCCACCCTGGTCGAGCGCGTAGTCGGGACGACGCCGCTGCAGGAACGCCGGGCCGGCGATGTCGAGATGCGCCCACGGGCCGTCGCCCGCGAACTCGCGCAGGAACTCCGCGGCGAGCACCGCGCCCGCCTGCCGGAACTCGGACGCGTTCTTCAGGTCGGCGAAGTCGGAGTCGACGTAGCGGCGGTAGCGGCGGTGGAGGGGGAAGCGCCAGGCGAGGTCGCCGCTTCTCTGCGAGGCGGCGTCGATCTCGGCGGCGAAGGCGTCGTCGTTGCAGAACCAGCCGGCGTAGAGATCGCCGAGCGCGACCGACATCGCGCCGGTCAGCGTCGCCAGGTCGAGGATGTGCGTCGCACCGCTCGAGCGCGCGTAGTGGAGCGCGTCGGCGAGCACGAGCCTGCCCTCGGCGTCGGTGTTGATCACCTCGATGGTCTTGCCGTTCGAGGCGCGCAGGATGTCGCCGGGGCGGTAGCCGCGTCCGTCCTGCAGGTTCTCGGTAGCGGCGACGACGGTGAGGACGCGCACGGGCAGCCCCAGCTCCGCGATCGCGGCGGTCGCCTCGATGACGGCGGCGCCGCCCGACATGTCGCCCTTCATGTCCTGCATCCGCAGCGGCACCTTGAGGGAGACTCCGCCCGAGTCGAACGTGATCGCCTTGCCGACGAGACCGAGCGTCACGTCCGCGGCGCCCGCCGGCTCGTGGCGCATCACGATCAGCTGCGGCTCGGCGCCGCTGCCGGAGGCGACGGCGGCGAACGCGCCCATCTCGTGCGCCTCGATCCAGTCGCGGCCGTAGGACTCGACCGTGAGGCTGCCGCCCGCATACGAGCGTGCGTGGGCGGCGAGCGCGACCGGTGTGAGGTCGTTGGGCGGCCGGTTCGACAGGTCGCGCGACGCGTCGACGTGCCGCATCACGGTGGCCTGCCGCTCCGCGAGCCCGTGCAGCTCGCTCGGCGCGTCGAGCGCGAGGTCGAGCGGCGCGCGCCCGTCGTAGTCGCGCTTGAAGAGACCGGGGTCGTAGGCGCCGTAGGCGGTGCCCTCGATCAGGGCGCGCACCTGCTCGTCCAGGGTCAGCGGCAGGGCATCGTCGATCTGCCAGGCGATCGTCCCTCCGGTACGGCGCACGGCTCTCGCCGCGAGCGCAGCGGCCGTGCGCAGCGCGTCGGCGTCCACGAGCTCGCCCGCGCCGACGCGCAGCTCGGCGCCGTCGCGGACCGTCTCGCCGACCGCGAGCTCCTCGTCGAGGCGGGCGCGGAGATCGGACGGCTCGCTCGGCCTGAGCAGCACCCGCATACCGGGTCGCGATGCTATCTGGCGCACGAGGAACCCGCGTCGCCACGTCGAAACGACCGGCACAATGGTCGCCTCCCGTGACAACGCCGTACGCCACACGGTCGAGACGCTCGCCGGAGAGATCGGCTCGATCGTCGCCGAGCGTCAGCGGCTACGCGCGGCCGGCGCGCCCGCATCCGCGCTCGAGGAGAACCGGCGCCGGCTGGTCGAGGCGCAGGCCCGGCTCTCGCGGCTGCTGATCGAGCGCCACCTCGGCGACTCGAGCAACGCGGCGTAGCCCTCCGCTCGCTCGGTACCGTCGGTGAGACGGTGCGCACGGCGATCGACAGGCGGGCGATGACGCTCCTCTCCGGCGGCCATCTCGCCACCGACTTCGCGAACGGCGCGCTGCCGGCGCTGATCCCGTACTTCAAGGACCGCTTCGGCCTCTCGTACACGCTTGCGGCGGTGCTGATGCTCGCCTCGACGGCGTCGTCGTCCGTGGTGCAGCCGCTGTTCGGGCTTTGGTCGGACCGGCGCGGTGCGCTCTGGCTGCTGCCCGGGGGCGTCGCGCTCGCCGGCGTCGGCATCGCGCTGGCCGCCGACGCGCCGTCGTACGCGCTCGTCGTGGTGCTCGTCGTCGTCTCGGGCCTCGGCGTCGCGGCGTTCCACCCGGAGGGCTCGAAGTTCGCCGCCTACGCCAGCGGCACCCGGCGCGCGAGCGGCATGAGCGCGTTCTCGGTCGGCGGGAACATCGGCTACGCCTTCGGACCGATCGCGGCCGGCGCGGTTGTCGCCGCGTTCGGCCTGCGCGGCGGCCTGCTGCTGGCGGTGCCGGGAGCGGTGCTCGCGCTCGCGCTCCTGCGTCGCTACCGCTTCCTCGGCTCGTTCGCGCCGGCTGCTGACGCGCCGGCGCGGCACGACGCCGGCCCCGACCGTCCCGGCGCCCTCATCCTCCTGCTCGGCGTGATCGCCTTCCGCAGCTGCGCCTGGTTCGGGTTGATCACGTTCGTGCCGTTGTGGGAGGTGTCGCTCGGGCACGGCAAGAGCGCCGGCAGCCACCTGCTCGCGCTGATGCTGCTCGCGGGAGGAATAGGCACGATCGCCGCGGGCCGCGCTGCCGACCGCTTCGGGCGACGCCCGGTGCTGCTGGCCAGCCTCGTCGCCACGCCGCCGCTGATCGGCGCGTTCATCGTCGTCGGCGGCGCGATCGGCGCTGTGTGCCTCGCGCTCGTCGGTGTCTGCGTGATCGGCACCTTCGGCGTCACGATGGTGATGAGCCAGGAGTACCTGCCGTCGAGGATCGGCACCGCGAGCGGCCTGTCGATCGGCATGTCCGTCGGCCTCGGCGGCTTCGCCGCGGTCGCGCTCGGCGCGGTTGCGGACTCGATCGACCTGCGGGCCGCGCTGTGGGTCGCCGCCGCGGCGCCTCTGGTCTCCGTTGCACTCGGCGCGTTGCTGCCGTCGTCGCGCGAGGTGCCTGAGGTACGGTTGCGACCGCTCAGCGAGCCCTGAACCGAGAGAAGGAGACGCCGTGGCCGCCGCCGAGTTCTTCCAGTCGCTCCCGTCGCGTGCCGACGCGTCGAAGCTCGCCGGCATCGACAACTCTTTCCTGTTCGACATCGAGGGGGAAGGCCAGTGGCTCGTGAAGGTCGCCGACGGCGCGGTCACGGTCACGCCGGGTCCGGGCGACGCCGATGCGACGATCACGGCGAGCGGCGAGACGTTCGAGAAGATCGTCGGCGGCGACCAGAACCCGACCGTCGCCTACATGACAGGCAAGCTGAAGGTGAAGGGCGACATCGGCGCCGCCATGAAGTTGCAGAAGCTTTTCTGAAACTGTTTCGCGACGGAGTCGCGAAACAGTTTCCGGCTTTTCACTCGAGGCGGTACTCGGCCGACTCGCCGACCTGCACGTAGCCGATCCGGCGGTAGATCGCGTTCGCGGTCGGGTTGGCGAGGTCGGTGTAGAGGAAGCAGAAGCGCCGCCCCTGATCGAGGAGCAGCTGCGAGAGCTCGGCCACGAGCGCGGTCGCGTAGCCGCGGCCGCGCAGCTCGGGCGGCGTGTAGACGGGGCCGATGCGGATCCCGTTCGGCGTCGGCCCACCCCAGCCGGCGAGGGAGACGACCTCGCCGCCGTGCTCCCAGACGCGGATCCCGGTGTGTTGCGCGCGGAGGCGCACGTCGACCGACTCGGCCTCGCGTCCACCCTCGGGCCCGTGCTCGTGCAGCGCCTCCGCGACGAAGGCGCGCCACCAGGCGACGAGCAGGTCGCGGTCGCGCGGCTCCGCCGGTCGGCCGTGGCCGGAACGCGGCACCTCCTCGACCCGCTCGAGCGCGTACACGCCCTGGGCGCGGAGGAGCGTCGCAGCTCCCGAGTGAGCGCCCGCGAAGCGGTCGACGCCCGGCCGGAGGCCGACGACGCCCGGGAGGCGCTCGGTGACGGCCGCGGCGAGCGCGTCGACCGCCTCGGCAACCATGTCCGTGAGCACGAGGTTGTACGGCGGCGTGCGCAGCGCCGCCCCGACGACGCGGCCGCCGTCGTCCACGACCCAGAAGGAGCGCTCGGGGAAGCGACCGTCGTCGGCGCGAATCGTGCCGGTGATCCCGAGCAGCAGGTTGTTGAGCGGCTCGCGCTCGATCAGGAACGGTCCCGCCCGTTCGAGGAACGCGTCGACGTCGGTGAGCTGCGCGACGTTCACTGCTCGAGCTCCACGAGCACCGTGCCGGCCGCGACCCGGTCGCCCTCCCGCACGTGCACGGCCCGCACGGTCGCGTCGTAGGGCGAGACGAGCGGCGTCTCCATCTTCATCGCCTCCAGCACGACGAGCGGCTCGCGCGCCTGCACGTGCGCCCCCG
>Ga0209810_1001672_pt1 | contig 31629 bp, 37 predicted proteins | sample Coa_R1_7_FD_187159 | JGI IMG/M metagenome (GOLD analysis project Ga0209810, IMG submission 187159) | Surface soil microbial communities from Centralia Pennsylvania, which are recovering from an underground coalmine fire - Coalmine... | ecosystem: Environmental > Terrestrial > Soil > Unclassified... | reverse complement strand
GGGTCTCGCGCTACTGGCCGCGCTGATGCGGCCGGCGTCGGCGATCCCTCGCCGTCCCATCCATAGCTTCGCCCAAGTTCCGTGCGAGGAGCGCAACCAAGCCTTAACCGGTCGTCCCCAGCATGAAGACAGCGAGCATGCAGCTTCGGGATGGTGCGTGACATGAGCCTGCGCCTGCGTCACGGTGTCGTCGCCTTCACGCTTGCGCTTGCGCCGCTTGCCGTGGCCGCCGCGCAGGAGGCGACGTCCGCGCCTCCCTCCGAGGCGGCGGACGCGGGTCTTGCGCCGGCCGGCCCCCCGCTCAGCGCGAGCGAGAGCGAGACGCTGAGCCGCGCCCTGATCTTCGATCCGACCGAGCTTGCCGCAAAGACGCCCGGCAAGCTGCGTCTGCCCGGAAATGCGCGTGCCTCCGCGCTCGAGATCACCAGCAAGGACAAGCCCGACGGCTCGGGCACGGTAACGGTCAAGGAACTGCTGCCGGTCGACTGGGACGCCAAGCTCGGGGCCGACGTCAATCTCGCCGCGCCCGCGCCCGACAACGCCCAGCCCTCGCTGCCGGGCTCGGGCACGAACGGCCGGTCGAGCGGAGCGGCGTGGGCGTCGCTCGGCCTCATCGGCCATTTCGCCAGCCTGGACGCGCGCGTCGACGGCGGCAACGACCAGGGCCAGCTCGGGACGACGTTGCAGCATTCGCTGCCGCTCGGCAGCCGTTTCTCCGTGACGCTGCGCGACCGCTATGCCGTGAGCGAAACTCTCGGCAGCGAGGGGGCGACCCCCGGCCTGCCGGTCGGCGCCATCCCCCCGGCGAGCGCGGCGCCGACCGAACCGGTCTGGAGCAACCAGAAAGACGTCAAGTTCAACATCTTGCCAAGCGGCACCACCTTGTCGGCCGGCATCGCGACCGCCGCCAACGACCCCACGGTGCATCGCACGCTCTCGGCCGAGCAGAAGCTTTACGGGCCGCTGCACGTGACCACCTCGGTCACCGATCTCGGCCAGCCGACCGAGACGAAGCGCGTGACCGCCGGCCTCACATTCGACTGGTAGGCCGGACGTCGCGCGCCCCACGGCCGCCCAAGTTGCGTGCGGCAATCGCGGGCGGCGGGGGGCGCCGGCGCAGCGGGTTGCGCCTGTCGAGGAGCAGAACATGACGGCCATCAGATCGGAACGTTTCGGCGCCGAACGCGGCGAGGCGGGCGAAGCGGAGAAATCCGCGTCGGAGCGGCGCGCGACCGAGAAGCTCGGCGACGTCGAACGGGCGGTCACCGCATTCGAGGGCGAGATCCGCGAATTCGTCCGACGCGACGTGTCGGGCCCGCGCCGCGCAGGACGCAGCGAGGTCGAAACCCAGCGCGACCCGGTCACCGACAACCTCAGCAATCTGATCAAGCGCGTATCAAGCGCGACGATGGAAGAGATCGACCGCGTGATCCTGGAGCTGCAGGGAGTGCGCGACATGCTGCGCAGCGAGGGCGATCGCGTCACGCGCGAGATTGCCGGCTATGCGAGCCTCAGCCACGCGGCCATGACGGCCATGAAGGTGATCGGCGACAGCCTGACGCAATGGAAAAGCGCCCCGCGATCGATGCAGAAGCCCGCGGAGTGACGACGTTCCCGTCCATGCTCACCGGCTGCGGCGGCCCTGCAGCCGGAACGGAACCCCGCGCCGCCCGCGGCCACGTCACCGGCAGCCGACGACGCGGCACCGCGGGTGCACGCGCGCGCCGCATGCGCGGCCAGACGGTTCACGAAGCCGCGTTCTTCGCCTTGCGCGGCAGGGGATAATCGGCGCTTTCGTACAGCCTGCGGATTCCGTTGCCGTCGAAACGCTTCTCTTCGACTTCGAGATAAGCGCCGAGCAGGAGCTCGGGCGGCAATTCCTCCATGGCGAAGCGGATCGCCTCGGCAGCGGTCGCAAAGCGCTTGTACCCGATCGGACGCCGCGACTTGCGACTTCTGCTAGGAAAAAGCTCCGAGGGGGCGCGGTAATTGATCAGCGACATTCTCTACTCCTCGCCTCCCCAATATGGCCTTTGCGGCAAGGAAAATCCAGCACCGCGCAGTTCCCCCAGATGCGGCGTGACGTCGAAGCACGCGCGGGCAAAGCGCCGGGCGCGCCAGTGCCGCAGGCACGCATCCTTCACGCATGATCCCGCAAGACGGGAGCCGGTTTGCGGCAGCGATGAATAGGTCGTGCGCCGGCAAAATGCCTGCGGACTGTGGCGCTTTGATCGACACGCGCCGCGCCGAAGCGGGTTCCGGTCCGATTGAACCGACGCCGTCCCGGCAAGGGGCCCGCGGGAGCGACGGAGCCGTCCCGACCGAGCCCGTTCGCTTCCGGACTGCTTCGCCGCACTCGCATGGCGCTCGCAATGGCGGGTCAATCGCACCGAGATCCGTTTCTAGTCGGCAATCTCGGCCACCACCTCGCTCGTTGCCGGGTCGACCAGCACAACGCGTCCATTCACGTAGATGTATTTGTACGGGCGCACCGCCGGCACTTCCACCGCGACCGCCTCGGGGATGTCGTAAAGCTCGACCGTGTCCGGCAGCCGCGCGCCGACTTCATAGGTCACCGTCGGAGGCGCAGGAACGACGCGTTCGCGCACGATGGTGCGGTAGATCGTCTCGCGTTGCACCGGAGTGAGTTGCACGGCCTGACGCGTGATGACCGTGCGCGATTCCACCGGTTCGCGCGTGATCACGGTGGTCTGCGCGCTTGCTGCGGCCGTGCCGGCGAGCAGCGCTGCCGCAGCGACGACGTGACGGAACGTGATCATGGGTTCCTCCTGCTGATGATCGCCCCACGCGCCAACGCGCGGGCGAGGACCCCGGTTCCGGAAGTTCCACGGCCGCCGGCATCACGAGATGCGTCAGATGCGTCACACCCTGGCTTGCGTGGCCCTCGCCGTCACAATACGTGCGGCGGCTCGTCCATGAGCTTCAGTTTCGCACGCAGCGCGGCGATCCGCGCGGCGGCCTGGGCGCGCGTGAGGCGCCGCTTGAATGCATCGGGCTCGAAGGCGGCGAATGCGAGTTGCCTGAGCTCGACGGCCTGCTCCGGCGTCATCGGCTCGGCCGGATCCGCGGTGTCGGCCGGGATCGTCGACGGCAGGTCCGAGTCGAACGTCGCAGCCATGGCGCTCGCTGAACGTCACGCCCCATCCTTTGTTCCTGGCGGGCCGCCGCGCGCAAGCGCCGGCCGCAGCATGACCGTGATCGGAAGCGTCATCAGAACGACGGCGGCGATCACGGCGAGCGTCGCCGGAATTCCGAGCGCGTCGCCCATCAGGCCGTAGAGTGCGGGCGAAACCGCACCGGCGCCGATCGTGCCGGTGTAGAAAATGCCGAACGCGCGCGTGCGCTTTTCCGGCGCGACCAGGTCGGGCACCGAGCCATAAAGCACCGAGGAGGTCCCGTTGAGAGCGACGCCGATCACGGGCAGCAGGAGCAGGGCCGCTTGAAGCGGCAGAGGCAGCAGGACGACGATGCCGAGCGCGGTGACCGCCTCGGTCAGCCAGACGGTCGCCACCGTTCCGATGCGCGCGCCGATGAACGCGCACGCGATCTTGCCCGCCGCGCCGCCGGCGAAGACCAGCGTCAGCGCCAGGCCGACCGTCTGCAGGCTCGCGCCCTTGCCGGTGAGGATGAACGGCAGATAGGTGAGGAACGCCATGCGCGTCGCGCTGTCGATCACGCCGACGGACAGCAACAGCGGAAAGCCGAACCGCGACGCCGGCGCGCGGCGGTCCGGCGTTTCCCTCGCGTCCTGCGCGACGCCGGCGCCCAGGCGCGGCGTCAAGGCGAACACCAGGATCGCCGCCACCGCCCCCAGGCCGCCGAGCAAGGCCAAGGCCTCGCGCCAAGGCAGCGCGAGCAGGAGCAGCGAGGCCGCCGCCGGCAGCGTCATCTTGCCGATGTCGCCCGCGAAATTGTAGGTGCCGAGCGCCTTGAGCGAGCGCGCGCCGGCAAAAGCCTGCGCTACCAGCGACGAGCCGAGCGGATGTTGAACGCTCGCCCCGAGCCCGCCGATGAAAAGCGCGGCGATCAGCATCCCGATGCCACGGCTCAAGCCGGCACAGCAATAGCCGAGGCCCGCAAGCGCGGTACCGAGCGCAAGCACCAGCGGCGCGTTGGTGCGTTCGGCGATGAGGCTCGAGGGAATCTGCAGGCCCGCGAGCGTGCCGGAGAATACCGTCTTCAGCAGGCCGAGCGCCGCATAGCCGAGACCGAACTCGTTCTGCCAGATCGGCAGCATGACGTAGACGAGATCCGTGTAGCCGTCGTGCAGCGCGTGCGCGCCGCAGGCAACGGCCATGGCGCGGCGCTCGACCGGTTTCGTCTCGGCGGGCGCGGTTGCCGTCATTCTCGGATCGGTCGACGTTCGACGAAGGTCGTGCTCAGGAAGGATAGCACGGTCTCGCCGTGCTGGTTGGTCCCGGTCGAGCGGATGGTGACGAGCCCGAGCCGCGGCCTGCTGCGCGAGGCGCGGGTTTCGACCACCTCGTTTTCGTAGGCGATCTCGTCGCCCGCATAGACGGGCTTGAGCCATTTCATCTCGCGCACGCCGAGCGCGGGTCCGATCATGGCGACGTCCTCGCCGCGGGCGCGTGCCGCATCGGCGAGACGCTGCCGGTGCGCGACAGTCAGGCGCATCCATACCGCCGCGGTATGCCAGCCCGAGGCCACCAGCGCCCCGAAATGCGAACGCGCCGCAGCCGCCTCGTCGAGGTGAAAGGGCTGCGGATCGAACCGCGCGGCGAAGGCCTTGATGTCGTCGGCCGTGAACCTGTGGCGCCCGATGGCCACGCGCTCGCCCGTGACGATGTCTTCGAAATAGGTCATTGCCGCGCACCCGTCGCGCGTCGCTCGATCATGAGGGGACTGACGAGGCTGGTGAGCACGGTGCCGTACGCGTCGATCATCTCGAACCGGCATTTCACGAAGCCGACCTGCGGTCGGCTGTTGGAGGCGCGCGTCTCGAGCACGGTGGTGCGCACCCAGACGCGCGTGCCGGGGCGCAGGGGCTCGAGCCACCGGATCTCCTCCACGCCGGGCGCGCCCATGGACTTCGTCTGGTTGACGAACCCGTCCGCGATCATCCGCATCAACAGGCAGCAGGAATGCCATCCCGACGCGGCGAGCCCTCCCAGCAGGGTCGCCTGTCCCGCCGCCTCGTCGAGATGCATGGGCTGAGGATCGAACTCGGCGGCAAAGGCGATGATCTCTTCGCGCGTGACCAGCCGCGGGCCGTAGATGGCCACGCTGCCCGGTGCGAAGTCTTCCCAATGGCGTTTCGACATGGCGGTCAGTTCTTAGCGATGGCCGCGGATTTTGTCCCGCATGGCTGTCATTCCCGGCTCGACGACGCGTCGCCGGAGCGCGCCGGCGGGGGCCGAGCGCCTGCTTGCCGCCATGCGCCGGACATCGGGGCCGGCGCGCGACTCAGGTCGCGAACCGAAAATGCATGACATCGCCGTCGGCGACCACATAGTCCTTGCCTTCGAGCCGCAGCTTGCCGGCCTCGCGCGCCCCCGCTTCCCCGCCGCAGGCGACATAGTCCTCATAGGCGATGGTCTCGGCGCGAATGAATCCGCGTTCGAAGTCGCTGTGGATGGTGCCGGCGGCCTGCGGCGCGCGGGTGCCCGCCGGGACCGTCCAGGCGTGCGTCTCCTTGGGACCGGCCGTGAAGAAAGTGACGAGGCGCAAAAGCTCGTAGCCGGCGCGGATCAGCCGGTCGAGGCCCGCCTCCGCGAGCCCGACCGCGGCGAGGTAGTCCCGGCGCTCGGCCGCCGGCATGAGCGCGATTTCCGACTCGATCTTGGCGGAGATCACCACGCAGCCGGCGCCTTCCGCCCGCGCACGCGCCTCGACCTTGCGCGAGAAGGCATTGCCGGTCGCCGCCGCGCCTTCCTCGACATTGCAGACATAGAGGACGGGGAGCGCGGTGAGAAGGCCGAGGCCGCGCAGCGCCCTTTGTTCCTCCGGCTTGCATTCGAGCGCGCGGAGAGGCCGGCCTTCGCGCAGCAGGGCGAGCGCGCGCCCGACGAGTTCGCGCGTGCCGGCGGCCTCCTTGTCGCCGCCTCTGACCTTCTTCTCGAGCGCCTCCGCCCGTCGCTCGAGGCTCTCGAGGTCGGCGAGCATCAGCTCGGTCTCGACGGTCTCGATATCGGCGATGGGGTCGATGCGACCCTCGACATGGGTGACGTCGGCGCCCTCGAAACAGCGCACCACGTGTGCGACGGCATCGACCTCGCGGATCGCGGCGAGAAACTGGTTGCCGAGACCTTCACCCTTGGAGGCGCCGCGCACGAGCCCGGCGATGTCCACGAAGGTGAGTCGGGTCGGCACGATCTGCGCCGACTGCGCAAGCCGGGCGAGCACGGCAAGCCGCGGGTCAGGCACCGCGACGTCGCCGACATTGGGCTCGATGGTGCAGAACGGGTAGTTGGCGGCCTGCGCCGCCGCCGTCTCGGTGAGTGCGTTGAACAAAGTGGACTTGCCGACATTCGGCAGGCCGATGATGCCGCATTTGAAGCCCATGCAGAGATATCCGTCGTCGCCGCTTCAGCGCTCGCCGCGCGCGTCGTTGCCGGCGGGAAGGCCCTTCGCGTGCATGGCGAGATGCACGCGGTTCTGGAAGGTCGCGTCCCGGCCCTCGGCCAGAAGCGCGGCATTGTCGGCGATGACGTCGCACAGCGCTTCGACCCAGGGCCATTCCTCCCGGGAAAAATCGCTCAGCACATGGCTCGGGACGAGCTCCTTCACGTTCGGCTTGCCGATACCGATCCTCACCCGCTTGTATTCATTGCCGATCGCAGCCGTGATCGAGCGCAGCCCGTTGTGCCCGGCGTCGCTGCCGCCGGTCTTCACGCGCACCTTGGCCGGCGGGAGGTCGACCTCGTCGTGAAACGCGACGACGTCGCCGGGTGCAAGCTTGAAGAAGTGCGCAGCCTCCTGCACGGCGCGCCCCGACTCGTTCATGAACGTGCCCGGCAGGAGCAGCAGCACGCGTTCGCCGCCGAGCGCGCCGTCCGCGGCGACGCCCTGGAAGCGCCGTCGCCACGGTGCCAGGCGATGGCGACGCGCGATCGCCTGGACCGCCATGAAACCGATATTGTGGCGGTTGCCCGCATGACGCGTGCCCGGATTGCCGAGGCCGACGAACAAGAGCATGGCGTCAACCACCGCGCGGCCGCCCCGGCTCGAGAAGGGAGAGGCCCCTCGGCAGGCGGGGCCGTCGCCTCACTTCTTTTCGGCCTTCGCCGGCGCGGCGGCCGGTGCGGCGGCAGCCGCGGGTGCCGCGCCGGGCGCGGCGCCGGCGGCGGCAGGCGCCGCTTCCGCGCCGGGAGCCGCGGCGGCAGCGGCGGCAGCCGCGGCCGCAGCCGCCTCGGCCGCGGCCTTCATCTCCTCTGCATAGCCCGACGGCGGCACCACCGTGACCAGGGTCATGTCGGGCCGTCCGACCACGCGGCTGTTCGGCGGAAGGGCGACGTCGCTGAGGTGCTTGGAATGCCCGATCTCGAGTCCGGCGATGTCGACGTCGATCGCTTCGGGAATGTTATCCGCCGGGCAGATCACCTCGACGCTGTGCGTCACGATGTTGACCGCGCCCCCGCGCTTGACGCCCGGCGACTGATCGGCGTTGAGCACATGCAAGGGAACGCGCACGCGGATGGTCGACCCTTCCGACACCCGCAGGAAATCCACGTGCATCGGCAGGTCCTTGATCGCGTCGAGCTGAAAGTCGCGCGGGATCACCCGGTGTTTTTCCCCGTCCACGTCGAGTTCGTAGAGCGTGGTCAGGAAGCGACCGCCGTAGATGCGCTTCTTCAGTTCGTCGTGCTCGATGAGCACCATGAGCGGGGGCTTGTTCTCGCCGTAGATCACGCCCGGCACACGGCCGGCGCGACGCGCGGCCCGCGCGGCCCCCTTGCCGCCTTTGGGACGCGCCGTCGCCTTCATTTGCAGCACGGTGGCCATCGTTCGCCTCATGCAAATCCATGGAAAAAGGCGGCTTTTCACCGCCCTCGCCGCGGCAAGCCTCCAGGGGTGTCCAGCGCCGCGTTCTCGCGCAGGCTTATAGCGGCGCTCGCGCAGGAGAGCAAGAAACCGCGGCGGCCGCGGTCGATCGGATGACGGCGACCGGTCCATGCGCGCGCATCGTGAAAGCGGCGGGACAGCCGGGAGCGGACAGGCCGACTTGCGACGGCTTCGTCCCCTGCGGGACCCTCGCCATGACGACGCCGATATCGTCCGATCGGAACCGGCTCTGACGCATGATCCGCAAAATCCGCAAAAAGCAGCGACCGGTTTTCGGAAAGGATATCGTGCGCCGGGCAGAACTCGGCGCGCACTTCATGATCGATTGGCAGGCGCGGCGTGGAGGTGCCGCTCCGGAGGTGCCTGGAAACGGGTCATTGTATGGAACACACCGGCTGCACACGCACGCCGAAACCCGCTGCCCTAGGCGGCAGGAGGAGGCAGTCCGATCTCCTTGAGAAGTTCGACCGCGCGTTCCAGCCGGCCGCCTTGAACCTTGGCACCCTTGCGCTTGGTGACTTCCGCGCGCCAGTCGCGGCATTTCTCCTGGCGCCACAGCCAGTCGATCGTGGCCGCAAGTTCGAGCACAGTGACGTTGGTGTTCGCGAACTTCTGGATCAACGCGGCGGCGCGAGCACGGCCGAGTTCGCCGAGAGCCTCGTCCTTTACGTTCGCGTCCGGCTTCAGCGAAAAAATGCTGTAGCGGGCGCCGTCGCTCTCGCGGCGGCCGAAACTTTCATCGACGAGGTCGAAGGCCCATGCGTCGAGCACGGCATTGTCGAGATCGCGCGAGTACGGTCCGTAGTGGTGGTACTCATAATCGAACCCGCTGTTCAGGCCGAGCTGATCCAGCAGATAGGCCGTCTTTTGCAGCCGCACGCGACTGACCAGCCTACCTCCAGCCGCGGACACGATGGCGGCGACGATGTCTTCGCGTTCCATCAGCCGGTCTCCCTTTTGCTCGGGCTTCGCGCCCTGTCTCGATCTGATTCGGTATCGAAATAGTAGCGGGTAAATTGCCGCCTCTTCTCGGCAAGCTCGCGAACGACGACCGACAGCTCGGTGATCTCCCGGGGTCCTCCAGCGTCCAGGATGTGCAGCTTCTTGTGCGTCTTGTCGTCGTCGCCGCCGATCTGCGTATAGATGCCGATGGCGGCGCCTTCATCCTTGATGACGCTGCCGTTTTCGAGCCCCTTCGCGAAATCCCGATCGATCCGGCGCGCTTCGCGACGCTGGCGGCCCGCATCGTGGCCAAACCAGCCGAGATCCAATGTCTTGTAGAGTTCCCTGTCGCGCAGGCGCTGCGCCAGCTCGGCCATGGATTGGTCGGAGGCCGATGTCATCCGCTCGACGGCACCCCCGACCACGATGTCGTCGAGCGCCAGGAAGTTGGCAAGCGTCGCGCCGTCTTTCTGGAAGAAACGCACCAGCGGATGATTCGGATCAAGCCCCGTGTCCGCGCGACGGCCTTGCCCGATCAGATCGGCCGCACGGCCCAGGAGCTTGGCGATCATGTGCTCGACGCAGCGCGTGGTCTTGTGGAGATAGACCTGCTCGTGCAGCGTGTAACGTGCGAGGAGGAACTGCTCGGCAGCGGGCAGCGCCTTGGGATCGAGGCAGAAAGTCGGCACGCGGACGGGCCTGTCGCCGCCGTTGGCGTCGGCGGCTTCGATCTCCACCTCGGCCACGCGAAGCTGCTCCATCAGCCAGTCGACGTCGATGGCGCCGGCGCCGGTCCCGGTCATCATCCGGTCGCGGCGCAGATAGTCGAGCCGGTCGGCATCGAAGGAGCTCGACACCACCGCGTGGTAGATGTCCACGGGGTCCTCGGCCTCGATCAATTGCGCGACCGCATCGGCAAAGGTGCCGTCGCGACGGTAGGCATCCAGCAGCGGCCTTATCTGTCCTTGCGCATTGAGGATAATCTCGGCGGACCACGTCTCGTGCTTCTTCGCGATGCCGCGCACCTTCTGCACGGCCTCGAAAGCGTGGCTAAACGGACCGTGACCGAGGTCGTGCAGCAGCGCCGCGATCACCGCGACTTCGGCCCGTGCCGGATCGAACGGCTCCCCGAGTTCGCGTCGGATGATCTCGACCAGCGTTCGCGCGACGTGAAACACGCCGAGCGAGTGAGCAAAGCGCGAATGCGTGGCGCCGGGAAAGACGAACTCGGAAACGCCGAGCTGCTTGATGCGGCGCAGCCGCTGGAACTCCGGCGTGCCGATCAGGCGCCAGGCGAGCCGGGCGAGCGCGTCGCCGGCGCGGAACACGATCAGCCCATGCACGGGGTCGCGCACGCGCTGGGTGCGCTCGGCGGCGGGGACGGCTTCCCCTTGCGGCGATTCGGCCTCGGGCGGCATGGGCCGGCGCAGTGGCGGGCAGGTGACGCACGGAACATATCATGAACAATGCACATTGGAAACCAATCGGGAAGGGAGAAATTCCTCAAAGCTTCCCACGCTCCACCACGGCGCGCGCCATTGCCTTTCCACCTTTGGGTGTCAGGCGGGCATGCTTGGTGTCCATTCGGTCCTTCGCGAATCACTGACGTGTGGCGACATCAGCCTTCACGGCCAGGACCGAACGGACAACGTCCCGAAAGTTCACAGCTAGGCCGGCGGCGTCGATTCGGCGGTCGCCGGTTTGTCCGCCTTGCCTTCCAGCGCGGCGATGCGCGCCTTCAGCGCCTCGTTCTCCTCGCGCGCGAGCCGGGCCATTTCCTTGACGGCCTCGAACTCCTCACGCCGCACCACGTCGAGCTCGCGCAGGACGCGCTCGGCCTGGGTCCGCAGCAGCGTGTCGAATTCGCGCCGCACGCCCTGCGCGAGGCCGGCGGCATCGTTCATCAGCCGCGCGAGCTCGTCGAAAAAGCGATTGCTGGTCTGGGTCATGGATCGCTGCCCCGTTCGCGAGATTAAATGACGGTCGGGTCATCCCACCGCAAGGGCCGGCATGCTAACACCGAACCGGGCGACTCGCGCACGAGCGGTACCGCCATGCCCTGGCATCTCATCCCTTATCCGCAATTCGATCCGATCCTGCTCCGCATCGGTCCTTTGGCCGTGCGATGGTACGCGCTCGCCTATATCGCCGGCATCCTGCTCGGCTGGCTCTATGCGCGGGCATTGATCCGCAACCAACGGCATTGGGGCGGACCGGCCCCGATGACGCTCGCCGATTTCGACGACTTCGTGCTCTGGGTCACGCTCGGCATCATCCTCGGCGGTCGCGCCGGCTACGTGCTGTTCTACAACCTTCCGCATTTTCTCGCGCACCCCGCGGAAATCATCGCGCTGTGGCATGGCGGCATGTCGTTTCACGGGGGATTCACCGGCTGCGTGCTGGCCGTGGTGCTGTTCGCCCGCCGCCGCCGCATCTCGATTCTTTCGCTCGGCGACGTGACCTGCGCGGTCGGACCGATCGGCCTGTTTCTCGGGCGGCTGGCCAATTTCGTCAACGGCGAATTGTGGGGAAGGCCCACCGATGTCCCCTGGGCCATGATCTTTCCCGGCGGCGGCGCGGTGCCGCGCCATCCGAGCCAGCTCTACGAAGCCGCGCTCGAGGGCCTTGTGCTGCTCGCCCTGCTCTGGATCATGATCCGGGCCGGCGCGCTCCGGCGTCCCGGGCTCGTCGTCGGCGCCTTCGCGTGCGGCTATGCGGTGGCGCGCATCGCCTGCGAATTCTTCCGCGAGCCCGACGTCCAGCTCGGCTTCCTGTGGGGCGGCATCACCATGGGACAACTGCTGTCGATCCCGCTGTTCTTCGCCGGACTCGCCTTCATGCTGTACGCCGCAGGGCACAGGCCGCTGCGGAAGGCATGATAGAGGTCGCGCGGGGGGACTTGGCATGGTGCAGGTCACGCCGCTCGAAGACGAAATCCGCCGCCGCATCGCCGCGGCCGGACCCATGCCGGTCGGCGAATACATGTCGCTCTGCCTGTTCGATCCCGCGCACGGCTATTACACGACGCGCGATCCGATCGGCGCCGGCGGCGACTTCGTGACCGCGCCCGAAGTGAGCCAGATGTTTGGCGAACTGATCGGCCTGTGGATGGCGGCGGTCTGGAAGCAGATGGGGTCACCCGCGCAGGTCCGCCTCGTCGAGCTCGGGCCTGGCCGCGGCACGATGATGAAGGATGCGCTGCGCGCGCTCAAGGTGATGCCCGGATTCAGCGAAGCGATCACGCTGCACTTCGTCGAAATCAATCCGGTGCTGAAGGCGACGCAGCAGCGCACGCTGGAAAACGCGCCGCAGCAGAAATCGTGGCACGTCTCGCTCGCCGAGGTTCCCCCCGGGCCGGCGATCATCATCGCCAACGAATTCTTCGACGTGCTGCCGGTCAACCAGGCGGTCAAGCTTGCCGACGGCTGGCATCACCGCTGCGTCGACGTGGGCGCCGACGGCCGGCTTGTGTTCACGGTGGCGGCCGAACCGATCCCGCATTTCTCCGCCATTTTGCCGCCGCCGCTGCGCGAGGCGCCCGTCGATTCGATCTTCGAATGGCGCGACGACAGGATCGCCATGGATCTCGGCAAGCGCCTTGCCGACGAGGGAGGTGCCGCCCTCGTCATCGACTATGGCCATTCGGAAAGCGCGCTGGGCGATACGCTGCAGGCGGTCGGCCGGCACGCCTATGCCGACGTGCTGGGCGCCCCGGGCGCCGTGGACCTCACCGCGCATGTCGATTTCGAGGCGCTCGCGAAGGCCGTGGAGGCCATGGGCGCGGAAGGCCACGGACCGATCGTGCAGGCACAGTTGCTGCGGCGGCTCGGCATCGAGACGCGCGCGGCCGCGCTCAAGGCCAAGGCTTCCCCCGAACGCGCCGCCGAAATTGACCTTGCGCTCGCGCGCCTGATCGGCGCCGGCCGCAGCGGCATGGGCATGCTGTTCAAGGCCGCCGCCTTCACCCATCCGGCGCTCGGCAGGCCGCCCGCGTTTTAGAAAGGATTTCGATGGCATCGCCCGGTCATGCCGAGCCCCAGCGAAGCGACGGCGAAGCCATCCAGCGAATGGGCTGAGCCTGGCTTGCCGCGTCGCCACGCACGGGGCTTTCCGCCACGACCGGGTCCGAGGCCATCGGATCGGAACAAGCCCAGCTTGCGCCGCGCTCGCAATCGGCGCCGTTCTTGCTATGGTCGCGCCATGCTGCAGGCTCATTCGCTCGCGAGGCTCATGCGCGTCCGTCACGGGTTCTTCACGCGCGCGGGCGGCGTCTCGCTTGGAGTCTACGAGAGCCTGAACTGCGGCATCGGCTCGCGCGACGCGCCCGAGCGGGTGGCCGAAAACCGCGCCCGCGCGGCAGCGGCGCTCGGCGTCGCGCCCGAACGGCTGCTGACGCCCTATCAGATCCATTCGACCGAGGTCGTGATCGCCGAGGCGCCCTGGACGCTTAACGACCGGCCGCGCGCCGACGCGGTGGTCACGCGGCGAGGCGGGCTTGCCGTGGGCGTGTCGACCGCGGACTGCGGCCCGTTGCTGCTTGCCGACGAGGAAGCGGGAGTCGTGGGCGCGGCGCATGCGGGCTGGCGCGGCGCGCTCGCCGGCGTGGTCGAGGCGGCGATCGCGGCGATGGAGCGGATCGGCGCGGCGCGCCGGCGGATCGTCGCCGCGCTCGGACCGACCATCCGCCAGCCGCATTACGAGGTCGGACCGGAACTGGTCGAGCGCTTCCTCGCGGCCGACCCTGCCAATGCGCGTTTTTTCTCGCCGGCGCCGCGCGCGGACCATGCCCTCTTCGACCTCCCCGGCTATATCGCGAGCCGCGTGCGGCGGGCGGGGGTGACGCAGTTCGAGGACCTCGGCCTGTGCACCTATCGCGAGCCCGCGCGGTTCTTCAGTTATCGCCGGGCGACGCATCGCGGCGAATCCGACTACGGCCGGCACGTCAACGCCATCGCGCTCGTCGACTGACGGCGGCGCATGCTCCGGGCGCATGCACGCGGTCTTGCTGGACTCCGCCTGCGGATTGCGGCTAGCCTTGCTTCACGGCCGGAAACGACAGCACAAGCCCGCGGCCGCAGGGACGTCCATGCTGATCCGTCGCGATCCGCGTGCGAGCGGCACGGCGGCCCGCCGTGCCCGTCGACACGCGCTTCTTGCCGCGCTGTCGTGCGCGGTCGTGCTCGCGGGTTGCGACGAAAACGGCGCGCCGCGTCTTTCGGCGGCGCCGCCGCGCGGCGCCAGCGTCGCCTTCGAATCGATTGACGGTCCGCCCCCGGACCAATTCCACAAGCTGGTGCAATATCTGAACGAGGAGGCGCAGGCGCGGCGGCTTGCGGTGGTCTCGCGCGCGACCCCTTCGGCCTTTCGCGTGCGCGGCTATCTCGCCGCCGGCGCCGTCCGCGACGCCGCAACGGTGTCCTGGGTGTGGGACCTGTTCGACCGCGAGCAGCATCGCCGCCTGCGCGTGAGCGGCAGCGAGACCGTGCGGGGCGGCGCACGCGACCCCTGGCACGCCGTCGACGATGCGGTGTTGCGCCACATCGCGCGCAGCAGCATGGATGAACTCGCCGCGTTCCTGACCTCGCCCGCGATCGCCCCGGGCGCGCCCGCGGCGGAGGACGCGCCGCAGGTCGCGCTGGCCGCGCCCGAAGCCGCCGGCACCCTGCGCGTCGCGCGCGCCGGAGCCGAGCGGGAACGCGAAACCGCCCCGCAGCCCGCGGAGGCGTGGCGCCTCGTCTCCGTGCCCCTGCCGCCGCGACCCCCGGCGCCGTCATGGTCGCCGGCCGAGCCCCTGGCGCTGGCTGCGGCACGACTGCATTGACCGGGCGCCGAGCGTGCCGAAAAGCCTCGGGACAACGATTTTCTCCCGTATTGCCGGCCCTCCGCCCTGTTGTTATGACCACGTCGCGTGAGCGCCCGGCGTCGCAACGGAGGGGCGCAATGCGAGGATTTCCGAATGACCGGCAATAACGGGGCGATCAAGCTCGTCGCCGGCAATTCCAATCCTGCGCTGGCGGCGGGGATCGCCGACTATCTCAAGATCCCTTTGGCCAAGGCGGTGGTCAAGCGCTTTGCCGACATGGAGGTCTTCGTCGAGATCCAGGAGAACATGCGCGGCACCGACGTGTTCGTGATCCAGTCGACCTCCTATCCGGCCAACGACCATCTGATGGAGCTGCTGATCATCATCGATGCACTGCGGCGCTCGTCGGCGCGCCGCATCACCGCGGTCATCCCCTATTTCGGCTATGCCCGGCAGGACCGCAAACCGGGCCCGCGCACGCCGATCTCGGCGAAGCTCGTCGCCAACCTCATCACGCGCGCCGGCGCCGACCGGGTCATGACCCTCGATCTGCACGCCGGGCAGATCCAGGGCTTCTTCGACATTCCGACCGACAATCTCTACGCCTCGCCGCTGATGGTGCGCGATATTCGCGAGCGGCTGCCGCTTGACAACGTCATGGTGGTATCTCCCGACGTGGGCGGCGTGGCACGTGCGCGCGGATTCGCCAAACGCATCAACGCGCCGCTCGCCATCGTCGACAAACGGCGCGAACGCCCCGGCGAATCCGAAGTGATGAACGTGATCGGCGAAGTCGCGGGACGCATTTGCGTGCTCGTCGACGACATCGTCGATTCCGGCGGGACCCTCATCAACGCGGCCGACGCGCTGCTCGCGCAAGGCGCGCAAGCGGTCTACGCCTATATCAGTCATGGGGTGCTGTCGGGAGACGCGGCCAAGCGCATTGCCAGATCGCGGCTCAAGGAGCTGGTCATCACCGACTCGATCCAGCCCACCAAGGACGTGCTCGCCGCCGGCAACGTGCGCACGCTGCCGATCGCGCCGCTGATCGGCGAAGCGATCGGTCGCACCGCGAATGAAGAGTCGGTCTCGAGCCTGTTCGACTGAACGGCATCCCGCCGCGACGCACGGGCGCAGTCGGCCAACCCTGTTATCCACCGAAAAAATCACCGCACCGGCCGCCTAGGCTGTGGAATCCTGATTCCGCCGGATTGCATCGCCGGCGCAAATCACGGCTCACTCGGCGCAAATGATGCCTTTGGCGGGCGGAATCGAGCGAGCTATAGTCGAGTCGTCCCTGATTCGGTTCGGGGCGGGAGCATTGCGTAACCCAAGAGTCAATATCCGGTGCGGGACTCGTGCCGGGCGGACCGGTCGCGTGCGGTGGCGTGCGTTTCCCCTCGCTCAACTCGGCAAAGCGGAGACGTCATGTCCCACATCGGTTACGCGGACGAGCAGCGCATCAATCCCCTCGACGTGGTGGAACGCCTGGCGACCGGCAACGACTGGTCCTTCGAACGCGCGGGCGACGACGAGATCACCATTCTGGTGAGTGGGCGCTGGACCGACTATCAGCTCTCCTACACCTGGATGGCCGAGATCGAGGCGCTGCATCTTGCCTGCGCCTTCGACCTCAAGGTGCCGGAGCGTCGCCGTGGCGAAACGCAGACGCTCATCACGTTGATCAACGAACAGCTCTGGGTCGGCCATTTCGATCTGTGGGTCAAGGAAGGCATCGTGATGTACCGCCACGCGCTGGTGCTCGCGGGCGGCATGGCCGCCTCCAGCCGACAATGCGAGGCGCTGCTGTCGACGGCCCTCGACACCTGCGAACGCTATTTTGCCGCCTTCCAATTCGTCGTCTGGGCCGGCAAGACCGCCAAAGAGGCGCTCGCCGCAGCCATGTTCGACACCTCGGGCGAGGCGTGACCGCAACGGGCGGCTCCTCGCGGCGCAAGCGGCAGCGGGGCGCGTTGTGCGATGACAGCACGGACAAGGCCGTTATCATGTCGCCATGAGGCAACCGCGACGGAACGATGGGCTGCTGCGCAAGTTGCCCGGCCGGCTCGTGCTGCTCGGTGCCGGCAAAATGGGTACGGCGCTGCTCGAGGGCTGGCTTGCGCGCGGGCTTGATCCGCACAAGCTCGTCGTGCTCGAGCCGCGACCGGCCGCGGCAGTCAAGGCGCTGGTCCGGCGCGGCGCCGCGCTCAATCCCGAACGCAGCGCCGGAGCGGCGAGCGCCGTCGTCATCGCCGTCAAGCCGCAGAACGCGCCGGAGGCGCTGCCGGCGCTCGCGCCGTTCGTCCACCGTTCGACGCTTGCGCTCTCGATCATGGCCGGACGCAAGATCGAATTCGTGGCGCGCGCCTTGCCCGGGCTTGCGGTCGTACGCGCCATGCCGAACACGCCGGCCGCGGTCGGCTGCGGCATCACCGTCGCCTGTCCCGATGCACGGGTGTCGGCGCGCCAGCGCAAGCTCGCCACCGAATTGCTCGCCGCGGTCGGCAAGGTGGAGTGGATCGCCGACGAGGGCCTGATGGACGCCGTGACCGCGGTCTCCGGTTCCGGTCCGGCCTATGTCTTCCTGCTGGCGGAAGCGATGACGCAGGCCGGAATCGCCGCCGGCCTGCCGGCTGCGCTTGCCGCGCGCCTTGCGCGCGAGACCGTCGTCGGGGCGGGCGAGCTGCTGCGCCGTTCCGACCTCGACGCCTCGGTCTTGCGCGCGAACGTGACCTCCCCCGGCGGCACCACGGCCGCCGCGCTGGAGATCCTGACCGGACCGGGAGGCTTCCCGGAACTGCTCACACGCGCCGTCGCCGCGGCAACCCGACGCGGCCGTGAGCTCGCGGGATAGGGCTGCGGTTCCGCGGCGCCGATGCGCCCTGTGACGCGGATCGTCGGCCCGGCATGCCGCCTCATTCCGCCCGTTTTCGGAAGCGATGATCATGCGGTGCGCGACCCGTCGCACGCGCGGGGCCCGCGCCGCTTCGCATTGCCGTTCGTCGGCGAAGACAGGGTCGCGGCGGATGTCGTCTTGCTCCGGCTTTTGCGGAGACGGGTACTGGAACGGTGGTCGTCGGGGGCATAGATTGACGGGAGCCCCGATCATTTCTGCGGGAGGTCGTCATGACCCGTAGACCGAAGCGCGAACGCCGGGCGCCGGCCCCGCCGCCGCGCGGCACGTCCGACCGCGACAAGGCGGTGGAGGCGCTCATGGCGCTGCTCGCGGAGCGCCCGATCGAGGAGATCGGTCTTGCCGAGGTGGCCGGCCGCGCCGGCCTCAAGCTGTCGCAACTGCGCGCGGAGTTCGGCTCGGTGCTGGCGATCTATGCCGCCCATGTCAAGGATATCGACCGCGCCGTGCTCGCGGGTGAGGACGCCGAGCTCGCCGAGGAGTCGCCGCGCGAGCGCCTGTTCGACGTGCTGATGCGCCGGCTGGAGGCGCTCGCCCCCTACAAGGAAGCGGTGCGTTCGCTGATGCTTTCGGCGCGACGCCACCCGAGCCTCGCGCTCGCCCTCAACGCCATGGCAGTCCGCTCGCAGCGCTGGATGCTCGAGGCCGCGGGGATCGGCGCTTCCGGCCCGCGCGGCGCGCTGCGCGCGCAGGCCGCGGCGGTGCTGTTCGCCCGCGTGCTCGCGGTGTGGGTGGACGACGAGGACCCCGCGCTCGATCGCACGATGGCGGCGCTCGATCGCGCCCTCACCGGCGCCGAGCGCCTCGCCGGCCTGCTCGACGACCTGTGCGCCATCCCCGCCTTCCTCCTGCGCGGACCGCGCCGACGGCGGCGCTACCGTGACCGCGAGGAGGCCGAAGCGGCCTGATGCCCGCGCCTCGCCGCGCGGGGAGGCGCGAGCCGGCGCTGCGTCCCGCCGCATCGCGGGCGGCCCGCCTCCCGCTTCCAGCGTGACCGTCCGGCCGGTGGCCGAGGCGGCCGCCAGCCTCAGACCGGAACCCTGACGGTCGCCCGCAAGCCGCCGAGCGGGCTGTCGCTGAGGTTGATGTCGCCGCCGTGGGAGCGAGCGATGTCGCGCGCGATGGCGAGGCCGAGGCCGGTACCCCCTTCGTCCTGGTTGCGCGCGTCGTCGAGCCGCAGGAAGGGCTTGAACACCTCCTCGCGCTTGTCCGGCGGGATGCCCGGCCCGTCATCGTCCACGGTGACGGTCAGGTAGCGATGATCGCGGTGGCCCGTGATCGCGATCGAGGGCGCAAAGCGCGCCGCGTTCGACACGAGATTGGCAAGGCAGCGCTTGAACGCCGCCGGTCGCACCATGACGATCGGCGGTCCGTGAAACACGACGCTCGCCTTGTGGCCATGACGCTCGGCGTCGAGCCTGAGCTCTTCGAGAAACGCCGCCATGTCGGTCAAGGCCGGCTGCTCGCCGAGATCGCCGCGCGCGAAGGCCAGGTAGGCCTCCAGCATACGTGCCATCTCGTCGATGTCCTTCTTCATCGCTTCGACTTCCGGCGAATCGCCGATGAGCGCGAGTTCGAGCTTGAAGCGCGTGAGCACCGTGCGCAGGTCGTGCGACACGCCGGCAAGCATCGCGGTGCGCTGCTCCATCGCGCGCTCGATGCGCGCCTTCATCTCGAGAAAAGCGGCCGCCGCGCGCCTGACTTCGCGCGCCCCGCGCGGCTTGAAATTCGGCACGTCGCGGCCCTTGCCGAAACTTTCGGCCGCGTCGGCAAGCTTCAGGATCGGCTTGATCTGATTGCGCAGGAAAATGATGGCGACCGTGAGCAGCACGGTCGACGTGCCGACCATCCACAGCAGGAAGATCTCCGAGTTGGACGCGTAGGCCGCGCTGCGACGCGCGAAAATGCGCATCACCGCATTGTCGAGCTGGACCCTGATCTCGACGAGCGCCGATTTGCCGACGGTGTCGATCCAGAACGGTCGTGCAATCTGCTTTCGCAATTCTTCCGACAGGGACTGGTCGAGCAGCGAGAAGAACGGCTTCGGCCCCGGCGGCGGCAGGTCCCCGAGCGGGAGGAAATCGACCACCAGGCCGAGTCGCTGTTGCGCGATGCGGCGGATTTGCGCCCGGTCGGCATCCTGCGGATAGGTGTTGTAGACGTCGATCAGCGCGGCGATGTCGGATACCACGCCGGCTGAAAGGCGCTGCGTGACCAGGTTCCAGTGCCGCTCCATGAACACGAAGGCCACGACCGATTGCAGAATCACCATCGGCGCGATGATGATGAGCAATGCCCGCGCATAGAGGCCCTTGGGCATGATGCCGTTGAGCCAGCGGCTCATGCGCCGCCAGCCGTCGCCGACGCGCCCGAGCACGGCATGGATCTTACGGATCGGCGGGATGGCGTCATACCATTCCCAGAACTCGCGCAGCCGCGTCAACGCGGTGCGCACGCCATGGCCGAGGTCGAGGCTGGTCATGAGGAGGTCACCAGCCGATAGCCGATGCCGCGCACGGTCTGCACATAGAGCGGATTGGCAGGATCACGCTCGATCTTGCGGCGCAGCCGGTTGATCTGCACGTCGACGGCGCGTTCGCTCACGTGATCGCCGTCGCCGGCGAGCACCATGCGCGTGACCGTCTCGCCCGGCGTCGTCGCCAGGATGCGCAGCATGTCGCGCTCGCGGTCGGTCAGGCGGATGATCTCCTCGCCCCGACGCAGTTCGCCGCGCGTCAGGTGATAGACGAACGGACCGAAGCGCACCGATTCAACCGGCGGCACCGGCGGCGGCTGCGCGCGCTTGAGGATGTTGGCGATGCGCAAGGACAGTTCGCGCGGCTCGAAGGGCTTCGACAGATAGTCGTCGGCGCCGATCTCCAGGCCCCTGATGCGGCTCTCCGCCGCGTCGCGCGCGGTCAGCATCAGGATCGGCACGTCGGACGAACCGCGCAGCGAGCGCGCGAAGTCGAAGCCCGACTCGCCCGGCATCATCACGTCGAGAATGAGCAGATCGAAGTGAAGTCCCTTGAGCTTGGCGCGCGCGTCGGCCGCGTTGTCGGCGGTCGTCACCCGATAGCCTTCGCCGGCCAGAAATCGCGACAGCAGGTCGCGGATGCGCCGATCGTCGTCGACGACCAGAAGGTGTGGCGCGTCGTCGGGAAGCGTGGCCGGCATGCTCATCCCTGGGCGTCCTCCGCCACCCGTCAGCCGCGCGGCCGTCCCGCGCGGTCGGCCCGGGCGATCAGCCGCAGCACGCCCTCCCGGTTGTCGTGATCGATCATCGCGGTGAGGAAGCGGCGCGCCGCCTCGTGCGCGCCGGGCCCGATCTCGTCGAAGGCGCGACGAATGCGCTGCATCTGCAGGCCGGCGAGCCTGAGCGCCAGCGCCTCGCCCTTGGCCGTCACGTAGAGCAGCCGCTGCCGGCGATCCTGGACGCCCTCCCGCTGCACGACGTAGCCCTGGTCGACGAGCTGTTTGAGCACGCGGCCGAGCGACTGCTTGGTGATGTTGAGGATGTCGAGCAGGTCGGCGACCTTCATTCCCGGATTGCGGTTGACGAAATGCAGCACGCGGTGGTGGGCGCGGCCGAAGCCGAGCGGCCCCAGCACCTCGTCGGGGTCGCCGACGAAATCGCGATAGGCGAAGAACAGCAGCTCGATGATGTCCCACACCGGCTCGCCGGTCGTGGCCTGCGGAGGAACCGGGCGCTCGGCCAGAGAGGGATTGGCGGCCTTGGCCTTCACAGTTACGTCAGCCATGTTGACATATTTTGGTTTTATGTTACAAAAACCGTGTCTTTGACGAAAGGATCGTGCCGAAACGGTCGGTTTTTCCGCGACGCGTCGACGCGGCACCCGGCGAACCGGTCCGGCCTTGTCATACCGAGTGTTGCCTGGCAACGCAAAGTGGTGGAGTGAGCCCGAAAAATGCGCCATCACGGCGGCAGGCCCGCAGCGGGCGGGGGCGCCGCGACGGCGAATGGAGGAGACGATGGCTGCGCAGTCCTATGACCGGCTCGAAGGCGTCATCTGGTATGACGGCAAATTGGTGCCGTGGAACGACGCCACCCTCCATGTCCTCAGCCACGGGCTGCATTACGCGAGCTGCGTGTTCGAGGGCGAGCGGGCCTATGGCGGCCGCATCTTCAAGTCGACCGAGCATTCGGAACGGCTCAAGCGCTCCGCCAACATCCTCGATTTCGACATTCCCTATTCCGTGGCCGAGATCGACGCCGCCAAGAAGCTGGTGGTCGAGAGAAACGGCAAGCCGGAGGCCTATGTGCGGCCGGTGGCCTGGCGCGGCTCGGAGATGATGGGTGTGTCGGCGCAGAACAACACGATCCATCTTGCGATCGCGAGCTGGGAATGGCCGAGCTATTTCGACCCCGAACAGCGTCTCAAGGGCATCCGGCTCGACCTCGCGGAATATCGCCGGCCCGACCCGCGCACGGCGCCGGCGCGCGCCAAGGCGGCCGGCCTCTACATGATCTGCACCATCTCCAAGCACAAGGCCGAGCGGAAGGGCTATGCGGACGCCATGATGCTCGACTGGGAGGGGCGCGTTGCCGAATGCACCGGCGCGAACATCTTCTTCGTCAAGGACGGCAAGATCCATACGCCGATCGCCGACTGTTTCCTTGACGGCATCACGCGGCAGACCGTGATCGGGCTCGCCCGCAAACGCGGCATCGAGGTCATCGAGCGGCGCATACTCCCCGACGAACTCACCGACTTCTCCGAGTGCTTCATCACCGGCTCGGCGGCGGAAGTCACCGCCGTGTCGGAGATCGCCGAGTGGCGCTTCACCCCCGGCAACATCACCAAGACGCTCATGGACGACTATACCGCCGAGGTGCGGCCCAAGGCCGCCGCGGCGTGACGAAACCGTCGGCGCGGCGCGACCGCCGCGGGCACACGGGCGCGGCGGCGACGGAGGCGACGCGGCGGGAGAGCCCTACTCGCGCACCACCACCAGCCGGTCGGCACCCGACTCGGCGCCCCATACCTCGCCCTTGCGGCCGAGCAGCTGCCGCACCCAGGCGCCCTCGCGATCGCTCGGGAAGCTGTCGAATCTCTCCGCGACCGGATCAAATCGCAGGATGGCATTGCCGACGGCGTCGGTAAGCCAGACCTTGTCGTTGTCATCGACGTAGACGGCATAGCAGCGCGCGCCCTCCCGCGGCAGCGCCCAGACCTTCCAGGACTTGGCGATCGGGTCGTAGCGGCCCACCTCTCCGCTGCGCCAGAAGCTCACCCACAGCATCCCCCTCGAATCCGACCAGACGCGGCGCGGGCCGACGCCCGGTCGCGGCACGGCGACCATGGCGACGTCGCCGCTCACGGTATCGATCCTGGCGATGTGATCGCCGGCAAGCGAGGCGTACCAGACTTCCCCGCCCGGCGTGGTGGTGATCCCGTAGGGCCCCGGCCCCTTGGGCGCACGCCAAGCCTCCACCTTGCCGGTTGCGGGATCCAGGCGGCCATAGACGCCCTTTTGCCCGGTGAACCAGAGGATGCCCTTGCGGTCGAAGGTCGCGGTGTTGAGATCGGCGTCGGGAAACTCCTTCGGCAGCGGGAAGAATGTCGGGGCGCGCGTCAGCGAATCGATGCGCACGATGGCGTTGAGGCCGCCGTCGGTGACCCAGGCGGCGCGATCGGGCCCCACGATGACGCCGTGCGGCGCCGAGCGCGCACCGAGCGGCAGCTGGATGGTCCGGCCGGTTGCGGGATCGAGAATGCCGACCGCGCCGTGCGCCTGCGCGGTGTACCACACGGTGCCGTCGGGCGCCGGAGCGACGTCGTGCGGATGCGCACCGCGCGGCACATCATAATAGGCAACCTCGAGCGCCAGCGCCGGGCCCAGACTGAACGTCACCAGCGCGGCTGCCGCCATCGCCACCGGACCCATGTCGCTTCTCCGGCGTTCCACCTATGTCATTCGGCCGCGCGATCCTTGACTCCGGTCCGCCAGCGCGCCGCGGCCGCGTCGTCCTCGGCCTTCGCCGCGATCCAGCTCCGGCCTGCATCCGTCTCGACCTGCTTCCAGAAGGGCGCGCGGGTCTTGAGATAGTCCATCAGGAATTCCGCCGCCATGAAGGCCGCCTCGCGATGCGCCGCCGCCGCCATGACGAGCACGATCGGCTCTCCCGGCAGGATGCGGCCGTAACGATGGACGACGGTCACGCCGAGCAGAGGCCAGCGCGCGCAGGCGGCTTCCACATGGCGGGCGATCTCGGCCTCCGCCATGCCCGGATAGTGTTCGAGCGTGAGCGCGGCGAGCCGCCTGCCCTCTTCGTCGCCGCGGCACAGGCCGGTGAAGCTGACGAGCGCGCCCACATCGGTGCGGCCGCGCGTGAGCTTCTGCGCCTCGACGGCGGCGTCGAAAGGCTCCCGCTGCAGGCGGACGGTCACGGGCACGCTCATGACGCACAGTGTAGCCCGCGGACGGACGCGGCGCTATCCGCCGGTCATGGGCGGAAAGAACGCGATTTCGCTCGCCCCGACGATCGGTGCGTCATGACGGGCGTGGGCGCGGTCGATTGCCGCGCGGATGACACGGCCGTTCTCGAAGGCATAGGCATATTCCTCGCCGCGGCCGCGGAGCCAGGCGATCAGGTCGTCGACCGTCGCAACCCCCGGCGGCGGATCGACGTCCTCCTCCGCCTTGCCGATGCGCTCGCGAACCCAGGCGAAATATCGCAGTTTCATGGCCGCCCAAGTGCTCTCCTCGTCCGGCGCCCGCGCTATTCGATGACGTAGCGCAGGCCGGCGCGCATGTAGTCCCAGCCGGTATAGAGCGTCACGATGGCCGACGCCCACAGCAGCACGATCCCTGCATGCGTCACCGCCGGGACAATGCGGTCGCCGGCCGGCCCGGCGATCAGGAATCCCACCGCCACCATCTGCGCAATGGTCTTCCATTTCGCAAGCCGCGTCACCGGCACGCCGACGCGCAGCTCGGCGAGATATTCGCGCAGGCCCGAAACAAGGATCTCGCGGCAGAGAATCACGACCGCAGCGAGCAGCGACCAGCCGTGGATCACTTCGGTCGCGGCCAGCATCAACAGCGAGGAGGCCACCAGCAGCTTGTCGGCGATCGGATCGAGCATGCGGCCGAGCGAGGATTGCTGCCCGCGGCTGCGCGCGAAATAGCCGTCGAGGAAATCGGTGATGCCGGCCGCAATGAAGAAGACGAGCGCGATCCAGCGCAGCCACAGGCCGCCGCCCTCGATGCTCTGCCAATAGAGCAGGCCGACCACGAGCGGCACCGCCGCGATGCGCGCGTAGGTCAGAAGATTGGGCAGCGCAAGCGGACGCGCGGGCAGAGGCCTGGAGCTGACGGCGTTCATCGGCGCCAAGGAACACCCGCAGGCGTTCAAGGTCAACCGCGCCGCGGCCGGTTCCGCGCCGCGGCTCACTGGATCGGCGGCCGCGGCAGACGGCTTTCACCAGGTTCGATCACGAAGGTCTGATCGAGCGAATACCACTCGCCGGTGACGTCCTCGGCCGGCGCCTTGTCCTCGTGACGCACGTAATTGCCGACCAGCGCGCGGGTGACGCCGAATTGCACGTCGCTGTCGAGCCGCGGATCATCATTGACATAAACCTGCGAGATGTGGGTCTTGAAACCCTGCTTGAAGATCAGGAAGTGCAGGTGCGCGGGTCGATAGTGGTGCCGGCCGGTGGCGCGCACGAGGTCGCCAACCGGCCCGTCGATCGGTATGGGATAACCCGCAGGCTTCACGCTGCGGAAGGAAAAATGCCCCTGCGCGTCGGTCAGGAACTTGCCGCGCAGGTTCATCGGCGCCTGCCGGGGATCCTGCTGCTCGTAGAATCCTTCCGGCGAGGAGTGCCACACGTCGACCTCGGCGCCCTCGACCGGCCGACCCGCCTGGTCCTTGACCCAGCAGTTGACGAACAGCGCCGGCCCGGGCGTCGGCGAGCGCACGATCGAACCGCCGCTTTCGGTCCGCGGCGAATTCATGCGCCAGAATGGACCGAGCAGATTCGCGGTCGTTTCGGTCTGCCCGTTGTTGCCGTTGTTGAGCAGGCAGATGAGGGTCGAAAACCCGAGCGAGCCCGCCATCAGCACCACTTCATTGTGCCGGGCGTCCGTCCTCTGGCCGAGCCGCGCGATATAGTCGACCGCGCGCTCGAATTCCTCCTCCGTCAGGCGCACCTCGCGCGCGAAGGCGTGCAGGTGGCGGACGAGGGCGGTGAGAATCTCCCGCAGGCGCGGCGGCTGCGTGTTCTTGAAGGCTTCGATCACCGCCGTGGTGACGTCTTCCTGGCGTTGGATGATCATCAGGCCGGACCTCCGATCTTCCGTCAGCGTGAGGGCTCTTCGTGGAAGAATTCATATATCTTTCGGGCCGTCTCCGCATTAATGCCCGGCACCTGCCGCAGATCGGGGAGGCTTGCCTGCTCGATCGCCTTCACCGTGCCGAAGTGGCGCAGCAGCGCGCGCTTGCGCGCGGGGCCGATGCCGGGGATCTCCTGCAGGCCCGCTTCGCGGATGTCCTTCCGGCGCCGCGCGCGGTGCGAGCCGACGGCGAATCGATGCGCTTCGTCGCGCAACCGCTCGATGTAAAAGAGCAGGGGATCGCGCGGCGGCAGCCGGAAGGGGCTTCTGCCCGCCATGAAGAAGGTTTCGCGGCCGGCGTCGCGGTCGGGTCCTTTCGCGACCGCGATCACCGGCACGCCGCTGAGGCCCAACGCGCCGAGCGTCTCCCTTGCCGCCGCGAGCTGCCCCTGCCCGCCGTCGATCACGAGAAGGTCCGGCCAGGGTCCCTCCCCCTCCGCATGGCCCGGCGCGTCCGGCGCGCCGGGTTCGGCGCGCGGATTCTCCCTGATCAGCCGTTGAAAACGGCGCTGCAGGACCTCGCGCATCATGCCGTAATCGTCGCCGGGCGCGATGTCCTGCGTGCGGATATTGAACTTGCGATATTGATCCTTGCGCAAGCCCTCGGGGCCGGCGACGATCATCGCGCCCACCGCGTTGCTGCCGGACGTGTGACTGTTGTCGTAGACCTCGATGCGACGCGGCACGCGCGGCAATGAGAAGGTCTCCGCCAGCGCGGCGAGCAGCTTCTGCTGCGAGGCGGCATCGGCAAGCCGGCGCGCGAGCGCCTCGCGCGCATTGTTGAGAGCGTGCGTCACGAGCTCCTTGCGTTCGCCGCGCCGGGCGAGCGCGACCTCGACCCTGTGCCCGCTGCGCGCCGAAAGCGCCGCGGCGAGCAGCGCGCGCTCGCCGAAATCGTGCGACACGAGGATGAGCCGCGGCGGCGGCTTGTCGTCATAGAACTGCGCGAGGAATGCCTCCAGTACGTCGCCGGGAGTCAACGAGCGGTCGGCCTTGGGAAAATAGGCGCGATTGCCCCAGTTCTGGCCGGTGCGGAAGAAGAAGACCTCGACGCAGCTGTAGCCCCCCTCCTGATGCACGGCAAAGACGTCGGCCTCCTCGATCGACCGGGGATTGATGCCTTGATGCGACTGGATCGCCGACAGCGCGGCGAGACGGTCGCGGTACACGGCCGCATGCTCGAAGTCGAGCGCCGCCGACGCCCGGTCCATCGCCGCTGCCAATTGCTCCTGCACCGCCCGGCTGCGGCCTGACAGAAACTCGTTGGCCTCGCGCACCAATTCGCCATAGGCGGCGAAATCGATCTCGCCGGTGCAGGGCGCCGAGCAGCGTTTGATCTGGTGGAGCAGACACGGCCTGCTGCGCGCCGCGAAGAATGCATCCGAGCAGGAGCGCAGCAGGAAGGCGCGCTGCAGGGCATTGATGGTGCGGTTGACGGCACCGGCATTGGCGAATGGCCCGTAATAACGACCCGGGCGCGTGCGCGCGCCGCGATGCTTGAGGAGCTGCGGCGCCCAGTGATCGGAGGTGATCAGGATGTAGGGAAATGACTTGTCGTCGCGCAGCAGGACGTTGAAGCGCGGGCGAAGCCGCTTGATCAGATTGGCTTCGAGCAGAAGCGCCTCGGTTTCCGTCGCGGTGGTGACGAATTCGAGCGACGCGGTGGCCGCGATCATGCGCGCAATCCGCGCGTCCAGGGCGTGCGGACGCGCATAGGCGGCAAGCCGCTTCCTGATGTTCTTGGCCTTGCCCACATAGAGCACCTCGCCCGCGGCGTCGATCATGCGATAGACCCCGGGCGCGGACGGCGCGAGCTTGAGATGACGGGCAATCGCGGCACGGCCGGCGGCGAGCGTCCCGGCGGGCGCGCTCTCGGGCTCGAACTCGGGCAGCGAGGACTCCTCATCGTCCTCGAGGAGGTCCTCGCTCGCAGGATCGATGTCTTTTCCGGCCGGGATCATGGCCCAAAGATAGTCAAGACGCCCGGCGCTGCTACTCGGCGATCTCGCTGTCGGGCGTGCGCCAGGCGAGATGCTGGCCGCCGTCGACCGCGATCGTGACGCCGGTGACGCTTGCCGCCCGCGCGAGATAGACGACGGCCTCCGCCACCTCCTCCGGACTGGGCCCGCGCCCGAGCGGCAGGCGCGCGGCCTGTTCGGCGAACTGCTCGGCGCTCTGCCGCGGGCTCGGCAGGACCGGCCCCGGGGCGACCGCATTCACGCGGATGGCGGGCGCCAGGGCCTGCGCAAGCATCACCGTCGCCGCCCCGAGCGCGCTCTTGCTGAGCCCATAGGACAGAAATCTCGGCCTCGGCCGCAACACGCGCTGGTCGACGATGTTGACGATCGCCGCGCCCGCGGGGGCCTGCGCCGCAAAGGCCTGGATCAGGAACAAGGGCGCGGCCAGATTGACGGCCATGGTCCGTTCGAAACGCGCGCGCTCGAGCGTCGCGATGTCGTCCGGCTCGAATTCGGCCGCACTGTTGACGAGCAGCGTCAACGGTCCGAAGGCCGCGGCGGCGGGCACCAGTCCCGCCACGGCAGCGGAATCGGCAAGGTCGGCGAGCACGACATGGGCGGTGCCGCCGTGCCGGCCGATCTCCTCGGCGAGGCTTTCGGCCGCCGCGCGCGAGCGACGCGCGTGCACGACCACCGCGTAACCGGCCTGCGCCAGGGCCAGGGCCACCGCGCGGCCGATGCGGCGCGCGCCGCCGGTAATCAGCGCCGCCTGCGGCGCGGGCTGCCTCATCGTCGCCATGGGAGCTCGGGGACTAACCGTTCCTTAACGCTAAGCGGCATCGGGTGCTGAACGATTCATAACCGTTTAACTTAAAAAGCCCGATAAATCCTCCGTTAACGCGGGGCGAGAACCGGCGCCCGCCGGTTCGCGCGAGGTGGAGGACACCATGAAGGCAATGTTCGTGGCTGCGGCCGTGGCGACCACGACGCTCGGTTCGGGCGCGGCATTGGCCGCCGATCTTTACCGCGGTCCGGCGCCCTACGCGCCGCCGGCGAGCTATTACAACTGGGGCGGATTTTATCTCGGTCTCAACGCCGGTTACGAATGGGGCAGGGTCACCCATTCGAACATCGAGCCGAGCGGGGTGCTCGGCGGTGTGCAGGCCGGATACAACTGGCAGAGCGGCAATCTTCTGCTCGGCGGGGAAACCGACGTGCAGGCGAGCGGCGCCGATGACACCTTCGCGCCGTACAAGTTCTCCAATCCCTGGTTCGGCACGCTGCGCGGCCGCGTCGGTTACGCGATGAACAACATCCTGTTCTACGGCACGCTCGGTCTCGCCTATGGCGACCTTTCGGGAAGCTTCGCCGGACTCGACGAAACCAAGACCCTGGTCGGATGGACCGGCGGCCTCGGCCTGGAAGTGGGCTTTACGCCCAATTGGTCGGCCAAGGTCGAGTATCTCTACATGGACCTCGGGGATCGCGCCTTCTCGATCACCGGCGTGAACAACGGGTTCCAGAGCAATATGCTGCGGTTCGGCGTGAACTACCACTTCTGAACCGGGCAGGGCCGCAGCAAAGGCGGTGGACGAGCCGGGCCCTTGGGGCCCGGTTTTTTATCGGCCGGGTGGAAGGACAGGCACGGCCTCGCCCGCGCGCCGCGCGATCCGTTCCGGGTTCCGCCGCCGCGTGCGCCTTGAAGTAATTGTTCCGTAACTCTCGCCGTCATCGCCAGTGCTCATCGCGGCGCAAATGTGGCAAATTCTCGTCGTCCTGGTGTCAATACCTTCAACAACTTTATGCGCGATGTTGCTTTTCTGCACTAGACGAACAGACATTTCTGAATACTTTGGCGCCAGTTTCGATGCGTCGATGGGAGACCTTTCGCAGATGAAGCGCGCGACCTGCGTCGGCGTGGCGGCGATCACGGCGATGACGCTCGCGGCCTCGGCCGAGGCCGCCGAGGTGGCGCGCAAAGCCGCGATGCCTGCCAAGGCGCCCGTCTACGAGCCGCCCTTCACCTGGACCGGCTTCTATGCAGGCATCAATGGCGGCTGGGGCTGGGGCCGCTCGACATGGGATGTCGGCGGCTTCGGGTCGACCGAATTCGACATCAACGGCGGCGTTTTCGGCGGCACGCTCGGCTATAGCTGGCAGAGAGGTCCGGCGGTGTTCGGGCTCGAGGGCGATCTTGACTGGAGCGGGATCAAGGGGCGCAGCGCAAGCAGCCTGTGCATCGGCGCCGTGTGCGAAACGCGCAACGACTGGCTCGCCACCACACGCGGCCGCATCGGCTACGCCTTCGGCCGCATGATGCCCTACATCACCGGCGGCGCGGCGGTGGGCGACGTGAAAACGTCGACCGGTCTGGGCAGCGACACCGAGACGCGCGTCGGCTGGACGCTCGGCGGCGGCATCGAGGCGGCCATCGTCGGGCCGTGGAGCGCCAGGATCGAATATCTCCACACGGATCTCGGACGGGCGAGCTGCGGTCCGCTTGCCTGCGGCGCGGCGAGCGACGTCGACTTCCGCAGCAACCTTGTGCGCGGAGGAATCAATTATCATTTCTGAGTTATCGCGATGATGGGCGCATGCGTGGAGAGGAGCAACGAGGACGTTTCGCGACATGCGCGGGCCGCGCGCAAGCGCGCTGCGGCAACGGGTTCGGGATGCGGCACTGTTGCCGATAGGTCGCAGCCCCGCGGGAACCGTCGCTCGGGGGGAACCCGGGAAGCGGCGCCGCGTTGAGAATTTCGGCAAATCGGGGGACGGCGCATCTCGCGGCCGTCCGACAGGATGAAAGTGAGGTGCGTGATGAAAATGAAGCTCCTGCTTGCTACCGCCGGCGTGATCGCGCTTGGCGTGACCGCCGCTTCGGCTGCCGACCTCGGCCGCCGGGCGACTCCCTACAAGGCGCCGCCCTATCAGCCGCCGCCGTTCAGCTGGACCGGTTTCTACGTCGGTATCAACGGCGGCGGAGCCTGGGGCAGGTCCGACTTCTCGGCGGGTGTTTCGCCGTCGTTTGACGTCTCCGGCGGACTCGTCGGCGGCACGCTCGGCTACAACTGGCAGACCGGCCCCGTCGTCTTCGGCCTCGAAGGCGACATCGACTGGGCGCACATCAGCGGCAGCACGACGTGCTTCTCGGCAGGCCTCGGCGCAGTCACCGCGTGCGACGCGCGCAACGACTGGCTCGGCACCGTCCGCGGGCGCCTCGGCTATGCATTCGATCGCGTGATGCCCTATGTGACGGGCGGCCTCGCCGTCGGCAATATCAAGACGTCGATCGCCGGCCTGGGCAGCCGCGACGAGACCAATGCCGGCTGGACGCTGGGCGGCGGCGTCGAGGTCAACATCGCCGGGCCGTGGAGCGCCAAGGTCGAATATCTTTATGTCGATCTCGGCCGCGCCGACAACCCGGATACGCCCTTCTCGGGATCGGACAGCAAGTTCCAGACCAACATCGTTCGCGCTGGTCTGAACTACCACTTCTGAAACTGAGACCGACGGCGGCATCCGCAAAGGACGACCGCCGCACCCAAACCCCGGAGCTCCGGCTCCGGGGTTTTGTTTTCCGACCGCTCCTTGCCACGGTCCCCGAA
>Ga0209810_1001669_pt1 | contig 31651 bp, 22 predicted proteins | sample Coa_R1_7_FD_187159 | JGI IMG/M metagenome (GOLD analysis project Ga0209810, IMG submission 187159) | Surface soil microbial communities from Centralia Pennsylvania, which are recovering from an underground coalmine fire - Coalmine... | ecosystem: Environmental > Terrestrial > Soil > Unclassified... | reverse complement strand
TCCTGCTGGCGCTGATCGGGGGCTGGCTGGGCGTGCTGATGATGATCCCTCTGCGCCGGCAGCTCATTGTCAAGGAGCACGGCCAGCTCACCTATCCCGAAGGCACGGCCTGTGCCGACGTTCTGGTGGCAGGAGATCGCGGCGGCTCGTTTGCAGGCCGCGTCTTCTGGGGGCTGGGGCTGGGCGGGGTGTACTCGCTGCTGATGAGCACGCTGGGGTTGTGGCCGGATACACCGCACTACGAACCGCCGCGCTTTCCAGGCGCATCGTTTCGCGCCAACATCACGCCCGAGTATCTGGGTGTGGGCTACATCATCGGCCCGCGGATTGCCGGCATTCTGTTCGCCGGTGGCGTCTTTTCCTGGCTGGTGATGATGCCGGCGATCAAGTTCTTTGGTTCGCTGCAACCCCTGTCGGCGCTCTATCCAGGCACGGTGCCGATACCGGAGATGACCTCGGACCAGCTCTGGAGCAGCTATATTCGCCCCATGGGTGCGGGGGCGGTGGCGGCCGCCGGGGTCATCACTCTGGCGCGGACGCTGCCGACCATCTGGGCCGCGTTGCGTGCGGGTCTGCGCGATGTGCGCCGCAGCAGCACGGTCGGGCCGGAAAATCGGCTGCGCACCGAGCAGGATTTTCCTATCCGCTTCGTGGTGTTCGGCTCGCTGGCCATTGTGGCCATGATGTGGGCGATGCTGACCTTCCGGCCGGTGCCTGGAGCCGAGACCAGCGCGGTGGCGAATCTGGTTGCGGCGGTCTTCGTGGTGGTGTTTGGCTTTCTGTTCGTGACCGTATCCTCGCGCATTGTGGGCCTGATCGGAAGTTCGTCGAATCCGATCAGCGGCATGGCGATTGCGACCCTGATGGCCACCTGCGCGGTCTTTCTCGTGGCCGGATGGACGGGGGGCAACTACGCTGTGCTGGCGCTGATGATCGGCGGCGTGGTCTGCATCGCGGCCGCCAACGCCGGCGGCACCTCGCAGGACCTGAAAACGGGGTTTCTGGTCGGCGCCACGCCCTGGAAGCAGCAACTGGCGCTCATGGTCGGGGTCATGGCCTCGGTGGTGGCCGTGGGCGGCACGCTGAAGCTCATGAATGTGGGGCTGGCCGAATTCCGGCCGGCGGCCATTGCCGTCCGGCTCGACCAACTGCCTGCCGGCGTGCGCGTCGAGGACGCCCACTTCGTGTATCACGGCAGGTCCTATGTCCTGCTGAATGCTCTGGGTTCGGCCGAAATTCCTGACGGCAAGTTTCTCTACGATCCCGCGCAGGGACGGGTCGTGCTCCAATGGATTCAAGGCATTGGAAGCGAGAAAGCGCCAGCACCGCAGGCACGGCTGATGGCCACGGTGATCAACGGAATTCTGGCCCGGCGACTGCCGTGGCGCCTGGTGCTGCTCGGGGTGTTTCTGGTGCTGGCTGTGGAGCTGCTGGGGATTCGCTCGCTACCCTTTGCCGTGGGCTCTTACCTCTCGATTGCCACTACGGCGGCGATCTTTGCCGGCGGCCTGGTGCGCTGGCTGGCCGAGCGGGGCCAGGCCTCGGCCGAGGGTGAGGTGAACTCCGGCTCTCTGTATGCCAGCGGATTGATTGCCGGCGGTGGCGTCTTCGGATTGTTCAGCATTGTTGTGGCGTTGCTTGAGGATCCGGAATTTCGTTATCACCTGCTGCGCCCCGGGGCCCTGCAGGTCGGACCACGACTTCTGCCCGCGCTGGCCCACAGTCAGATGTTCGGTGTGGGGATGTTTTTGCTGCTGGCGGCCAGCCAGTACTATTTCGCGCGCCGGCGGCTGTCGTGAGCTGCCCCTCTAGTGCCGCAACAACAGGCGCCCGATGATGCCGGTGGCGATCAAATAGAAAGCCGCGTAGAAAACGCTGGCGGCCAGGATACCGGCATCCAGCTCGGTTCGAGGCAGCAGGGCCAGCGTGCGCACCGCAACCGCGGCTAACAACCCGCCCAGCACCGCCCGCAGGCGCACCAGCGACAGAGTGGCCCCCAGACGCGTTTCGTGGACGAGCGCAGGCGTGAGGCCCACCTTCCAGGCCAGCCAGTGCAGCAGATTCAGCAGGTGCGGCCACAGCCAAAAGCCGACAGCCATAGCTCCCCAGGCCAGTCCGAGGGCCAGAGCCCAGCGCGGCTCGGGACGAAACAGCAGCAGCAGAATGGCCAGGCACGCCCCCAGATGCAGGCTCTGCATGGCGATCGCGGCGGGCAGGAAGTCGCGCGCATAGACCAGTGTTCGCTCCCAGCGCAGCAGCGTGACGAGCTGCAAACCTTCGACCGTGGCCCAGACGGCGACCAGCGCTCGTGCTGTCCAGAGCCAGCCGTTCAGGCTGCGCCTGGCTGTGGAATCACTCTGCATCGTTGTCTGACTCTGGCGCCCGCTGGCGGGAGGTGCGATGGCGCGCCTCGAGAGTTTGCCAGAACTCTGCCGGCGCATCCAGAAGCATCTGGAAGCCGCCGGGGCTGCAGGCCGTCAAACCGCCGTCAATCGCCACGCAGGCCCCCGTGATATAGTCGGCGGGTTCGCTGAGCAGAAAGGCGGCCAGAGCGGTCAGCTCCTCGTGACGGCCGAAACGCCCGGCGGGAATCGCCTGTTGCCAGCGCTGCTCAAATTCGGCCGAAGGAACCAGTTGCTCCCAGGCTCCCGGCGTGGGAAAAGGCCCCGGAGCGATGGCGTTGACGCGAATGCGGTAGCGGGCCCACTCGACCGCCAGCGAGCGCGTGAGGGCTAGCACGCCGGCTTTCGCGCAGGCCGATGGAACGACGAAGGGCGAGCCGGTGGTCGCATATGAAGTGAGGATGTTCAGCACATGGCCCGGCTGGCCGGCGGCGATCCAGCGCCGTCCGGCAGCCAGCGTGCAGTGGAACGTGCCGTGGAGAACGATGCCGACGATAGCCGCGAAGGCGTTGGGTGATAAACGCTCGGTGCGGGCGAGAAAATTCCCGGCGGCGTTGTTCACCACCGCGTCCAGGCGGCCGAAGCTGCTCCAGGCCTTCTTGACGGCCTGCTCGACAGCGGCGAAATCGCGTACGTCGGCAGTGGCCCAGGCGGCGTGGCCGCCCGAGGCGCGCACATCGTTGCAGGTGCGCTGCAGCGGCTCCTCCCGCCGGCCCACGAGGAAAACTTGCGCGCCGAGGTCCGCAAACGCCAATGCCATGGCCCGCCCCAGGCCGGTGCCGCCGCCGGTGATCAGGATGCTCTTGCCTGCCAGCACGTCGGGCCGGAACATCGTTCTTGCCTGTGCGCATTGTTCAGCGAACAGGTTTTCGATGCAAGTCCGGGATGCGTGGAGTGAGGTCTGGCGGTGAGGTGGCGAGACTTCTGGCTCGTGTTGCTCTTTCGGAGCACGCGGAGCGTGGCGGCCGGCATGCTGATGATCGCGTTTCCCTACCTGATCCTCCGCGTGCTGCACCAGGGGGCGATGCGCCTGGGCCTGCTGTACGCATGCGGAGCCCTCGGCACAGCGGTGCTCGGCCTGCTGCTGGGCATGCTGGGGGATATCTGGAGCCGGCGCTTTGCGCTGCTGGCGGCGGGTGCGTTGCTGCCGCTGAGTTCTCTGATCATTTGCCTCTCCCACCGAACTGTCTGGCTCGCCGTAGCCGCCTGGCTGGGTGGTTTTTCCGCGACAGGTTCCCTGGCAGGCGGCGGGATCGGTGGGCCGGCCGCGCCGGTGCAGAGCGCGGCCATCGCTGACATCACGGCGGCTGCAAAACGCACCTTTTATTACTCGTTTTTTTCCTTCATCAGCGGCATCTTCGGTGCGCTTGGGGCGCTGCTGGCGCGTCTGTGGACGCCGACAGAAGCCTTCTGGTTGGCCACGTTCATTTCTGCAGCGGGTCTTCCGGCCGTTCTGGGACTGGGCTTGCCGGAACTCCGCGGCCGGCTCCGCCATCTGCCTAGCCGGAGCGTCATCGGCAAGTTTTCGGTGACGGGTACGCTCAACGGGTTGAGCCAGGGACTGCTGGTGCCGTTTCTGGTTCCGTTCTTCGTGCTGGTCTACGCACTGCCGCGCCCCCGCATGGCGTTCTACGGATTTCTGGCCGGGACGCTGGCCTCGGTGGCGCTGCTGACCGCGCCCGTGCTGGATCGGCGGCTGGGCTTTGTGCGCAGCATTGCCTGGACGCGCGGGATTGGGACCGCCTTGGTGGTGCTGATGCCGCTGGTCCGCGTGCTGCCGGTGTCGCTGTTCATTTACGTGCTGACGCCGGCTTTGCGGATTGCCGCGCTTCCCGTGCAACAGGCGGCTCTGACGGAAATGGTGCGTCCCGAAGAACGCGGACGTGCACTGGCGGCTAACCAGGTCGCCCGGCTGCTGGCCAGTGCGGCCGGGATCGGCCTCAGCGGATGGCTCTTCGGGGCTTCCCGCTTTACGCTCCCTTTTCTGCTCTACGGCGTTACGATGGGAACGAATGTCGTGCTCTACTTTCGCTTTTTTGGCCGTGCCGACCAGGCGCGGCGTGCGCGAAGGGTTCAACACGAAATCCAGCACGTACGGGGGAACGGAGAATGACACAAAAGATGCGCAGTTTCGGCCCGGTGGCCGCGGTGCTCGCTGCGGTATGGCTGTGCGGAGCTGCTCTGCCGGTTCGGGCCCAGCCGGCGCGTCCGCAGATTTCGCTGGCCACGGCGCCGCGGATCCAGCCCGCGGAGCTCGCCGCCCTGCTGAAGGCGCCGGCCTCGCAGCGGCCGTTGATTCTTCATGTGGGTTTCGAGGTGCTCTACCGCGGTGCGCACATTCCCGGTGCGATTTTCGTCGGTCCGGCGTCCCGGCCGGAGGGGCTCAAGTTACTGCGGCAGAGGCTTGCCCGGATTCCGCGCACCCGGGAGATCGTCCTGTACTGCGGATGCTGCCCGTGGGAGAAGTGTCCCAATATCGGGCCAGCCTATGCCGAACTGATCCGTGCCGGCTTCAGGCGGGTCCGCGTGCTGTATTTGCCCAATGATTTCGCCCGGGACTGGGTGCAACAGGGCCTGCCGGTCGAGCAGGGGCCGCCGCGGTAAGGGTCTTGCTCGCTGCAGAGGAATCGCTTAGGGTTGTGTCGTCCGTGGAGGTGCCTGGATGACGGAGCCACTTGCACCGCGTCCGCGTGTCGGTGTCGCTCGCCGGATCTGGCTCCTCCTGACCGATCCTCGCCAGGCCTTCGTCTCTCTGGAGGGGCGGTCCGAGTGGGTCGCGCCGCTGGCTGTCCTGGTTGTCCTCAGCGTTCTTCTGACGGCCAGCGTGGGGCACCGCGTCGGCTGGCGGGCCGTGATCGAGAAGCGTCTGGAGAACAATCCGCGCATTGCACAGATGACGCCCGAACAGCGCCAGCAGATGCTCGCGCAGGCCGAACGCAGCGCATCCGTCTTCAGCTATGCGGGTGCCGTGCTGGGCCCGGTGCTTGGTGTCGTGGTGACGGCCGGCGCCCTCTGGGCTGTTTTCGCTCTGGGCCTGGGTGCGCCGATCAGGTTCCCCGTTGCGGTGAGCGTGGTCAGTTACAGTTTTCTGCCGCTGGCGCTGCAGGCACTGATCGCGATCGGCGTCGTATGGCTCAGCCCGCCCGAGAACGTGAATCTCGAAAATCTGGTGGCGTCGAATGCCGGCGCTTTTCTCGCCGCCACCAGCCCCGCCTGGTTCCGGGCGCTGGCCGCGTCGTTCGATCTGTTCTCGCTGTGGACACTGGGGCTGTTGATTATCGGATTCCCTGTGGCGACGGGCAACGCCGTGTCGCGCGGCCGTTCGCGGGCAGTCGTTTTGAGCCTCTGGCTGCTCTACGTGGCAGCCAAGTCGGCTCTGGCTGCCATCTTTTCCTGAGTGCAGCACGGCCGGCCTGCAGGTTTTCGCCCCGGACGCGGATTCGAGGCCGGCGGGCGGGTGTGTTATCTTTACGGATTCCCGGGGGCAGCACAGGCTCGACGATGGAGTTGCACCACAGGCAAGCCGGGTGGCCGAACAGGATACCTCTGGCGCGGCTGGCGCTGCTCACGGTGGCGGCGCTGGCGGCAGCAGGATGTTCGACCACGATCTCCAACCCCGTTCCCGCCATCAGCAGTATCTCGCCGACCCACGTGCAGGCGGGTTCGGCAGCATTCACGCTGATTGTCCGCGGGACCAATTTTGTCTTTGGTGCGACCGTCACCTGGAACGGGAGCAGTCGCCAGGCGCTGTTTGTAAGCGATGGTGAGCTCGATGTTTCCATCGGGCCGTCCGATATTGCCGCCCCGGGCACGGTGACGATTCAGGTGATCAATCCGCCGCCGGGCGGCGGGGGTTCCAACACCGTCACGCTCACCGTCGATCCCCAGCCCTCCAGTGTGCCGCTGATCACATCCATTCAGCCGTCGGGGGCGCTGGTAGGAGGAGGGGGGTTCACGCTGACGGTCAACGGCCGCAACTTTACGCCGGGCTCAATCGTGACCTGGAACGGTGGCAATCGCACGACAACCTATGTGAGCTCGACGCAGCTCACAGCCACCATCGGCAGTGACGATCTCCAAACGCCGGGTGTGGCGCAGATCGCCGTGCTGAATCCGGAGCCGGGCGGGGGCCTGTCGAACACGCTCCCGTTCTCCATCAACAATCCGCCGCCGGTGCTCACCTCGCTGGCGCCGAATACAGCTCTGGCCAACAGCGGCGGATTGACGCTCACCGTCAACGGAACCGGGTTCACCTGCGCCCAGTTTTCGAGTTCCAGCAGCTCCGGTGGCAGCGGAAGTGGCGGAAGCGGCGGAACCGGCAGCTCCAGCAGCACGCCGAGCTGCACGCAGTCGGCCAGCACGGTGCTGTGGAACGGGAGTCCGCGGGCGACCACGTGGGTGAGTTCCTCGCAGCTCACGGCGACCATCGCCAACAGCGATCTGGGCGCAGCCGGTACCGTGCTGGTGACCGTGAACAATCCGAGCCCCGGCGGGGGCACCAGCGCGCCTGCCGTCTTTCAGGTAATCCCGGGAGCGGCGGGCGAAGGTCTGCCCATGCTGGCCGATCTTTCGGCCTCGGGCCTGCAGGCCAACGCCGGTATCGGCCATCCGGGCCGCTCGGGACCGGCGATTGCGGGTGGCGGGCGTTTTATAGCGTTTAGCTCGGTTTCGCAGAATCTGGTCCCGAATCTCGCCAACCTGGTCGCCAACGTTTTCGTGCGCGATACCTGCCTGGGCATCGCTTCTGGTTGCACGCCGACGACCGTGCTGGCGAGCGTCAGCAACGACGGTCAGCCGCCGGATGCCGATTGTTTGGAACCTTCCATCAGCAGCGACGGGCGCTTTGTGGTGTTCACGTCGGCTGCAGACAATTTGGTGAGCGGCGTCTCGGGAGGCGTGCCGCAGGTGTATCTCCGGGATACCTGTCTGGGGGTGACGACGGCATGCACGCCGACGACCACCTTGCTGAGCGTAGCCCCCGACGGGGTGACCCCCGCCAACGGCCCGAGTGGCCAGCCCCGCCTCAGCCCGGACGGTCAGTTCGTGGTATTCGTTTCTTCCGCCACCAATCTGGTCAGCGGCAGCAGCCCGGCCGCCCCGCAGGTTTATCTGCGGAACACCTGCGCGGGCAATCTTTCAGGCTGCACGCCGACCACAGTGCTGGTCAGCGTGGCCACCGACGGCGTGACTCCGGCCAATGCCGCCAGTGCGTCGCCGAGCGTGGCCAGCGGCGGCCGCTATGTCGCCTTTGCGTCGGCGGCCACCAATCTGGTGAGCTCGCCAACAGGCGGCGTGTCGCAGGTCTACTGGCGGGATCTGTGCACCGGTGCGACGGGCTGTACGCCACAGACGCAGCTCGCCTCGGTAGCTGCCGATGGCACCACGGCGGGCAACGGGCCGAGCACCGAGCCGGCATTGAGTGCCGACGGGCGGTTTGTCATTTTCAGTTCCCAGGCCACGAATTTGTTGACGGCCCCGCTGCCTTCAGGAACCCCACAGCAGATTTACCAACGCGATTTCTGCGTGGGAGCCAGCGGCTGTGCTCCGTCCACGCGTCTGGTTTCGGTGGCGGCCGATGGCAGCTCGCCAGCCAACGGCACGGCCGAACATCCGCAGACCGACCAGTCCGGGCGGTACGTGGTCTTTGCGTCCACGGCGACCAACCTGGTGGCACTGCCGACCGGCGGGATCGAGCAGATTTTCGGCCGCGATACCTGCGCTACAGCCACTGGCTGCGCGCCCCGGACGGCCCTGCTCAGCGTGGCTGCCGATGGCCAGACCGTGGGCAACGCAGCGAGCAGCTATCCTGCGATCACCACGCAGGCGCACTTTACGGCCTTCGTGACGCTGGCCAATAACCTGGTGAGCAACGACGCAACACCTTCGCTCGACGATATCATCCTGGCCGTGACCACCTTCTAGGACGCCATGCCACGCTATGTTTCCGAACACGCGCTGGCCTGCATGACGCGCCAGGCGGCCGTGGCGCTGCTGCAGCGCATGGCCGCTGCAGAGGGAGCCGTACGGCTGCGGCGCACGCTGTGGAATTTCCAGCAAGGGCGCATGGTCGCCGAACTGGAAGCCCCCAGCCTCGAAGAAGCGCGTTCATGGCTCGAGGCACAGGGGCTCAGCTGCAACTGGTTAATGCGTATCGAGTACGAATCCACCGACGGCGAGCTGCAACCCGCTTGAGCCCGAAAGAGACCACTAGAATCCCTACCTGTTTTAGGGTATTTTAGGGGTGCTATCTCGCTGATCCCCGGCTCGCTTGATCGGTTTCGCAAAGGACGGTGCGACTGGGCCGGGGCAGCCGTAAACAGCTTGGAGGTGGGGTATGAGTGGCTTTGCACACCCGGAAGTGTTGGTTTCGACGCAGTGGGTGGCCGAGCACGGCAATGACCCCGGTGTGCGGTTAGTCGAAGTCGACGTGGACACTTCCGCCTACCAGCAGGGGCACATCCCAAGAGCGATTGCCTGGAACTGGCAGTCGCAGTTACAGGACGGCGTGCGGCGTGAGATCCTCGACCGCGGCCAGTTCCAGCAATTGATGTCATCCTCGGGAATCAGCCGGGACACGGTGGTCGTGCTCTACGGGGATAACAACAATTGGTTCGCTGCCTACGCATTCTGGTTGTTGAAGTACTACCGCCATCCCGATGTCCGGCTGATGAACGGCGGCCGCAAGAAGTGGGTTCTGGAAAATCGGCCACTGACCACCGAAGTACCGCACGTGGTTCCTACTCCCTACGAGGCGCCGGAACCCGATCCCGCGCTGCGGGCCCTGCGGGACGATGTGTTCGCGGTGGTCGGCGGCCGGGTGCGGGCGCGGCTGGTGGACGTGCGTTCGCCTGACGAGTTCACCGGAAAGATCATCGCGCCGCCCGGCATGACCGAAACGGCCCAGCGCGGCGGGCACATTCCGGGGGCAGTGAACATCCCCTGGTCGCTGGCGACCAACGAAGACGGCACCTTCAAATCGCTCGAGGAGCTCCGCGCCCTGTACCAGCAGAAGGGCGTTGCGCCCGATGCGCCCGTGATCGCCTACTGCCGCATCGGGGAGCGGAGTTCACACACCTGGTTCGTGCTGAAGTATCTGCTGGGCTATCCCGATGTGCGCAACTATGACGGTTCCTGGACGGAATGGGGGAACCTGATCGGAGCGCCCATCGAAAAAGAAGTCGCGGCGGCCGCTGGCTAGACAGTCTCAGTGGCGGGCCGGGCGTGCACCCGGGCAGGACTCGGGTCCGTCAGCCGTGGGGGCAACGACGGGACCTGACAGCTCACGCTGCACAACGGCCAGCGCCTGCTGGGGACCGCCCAGACGGCGGTAGCAGAAGATGTCGGTGCGGCGGTGGTCGCGAAAGCCAAAGAGGAGTTTGCGGCCGCTGATGGCGTACTCGATCCGTACCGGTAGCCAGATGCCGGCGTCGACTTCGGATTGTTCGAGATAGAACCATCCCCCGCGATCGATCTGGCTCAGCAGACCGCCACCGATGGGGATATCCGAGATAATCTCCGCCATCGCGCGCGCCACCTGGCGGGCATCCCGATCGATCCAGAGTGTTCCGTGCACATGGGCGAGCAACTCAAGCGTGCGCGAGCGGGGATGGAACGCCGGTTCGGGCTCGAACCGCAGGCGGATCCACGTGCGGCTCGCGTGCCGCTCTTCGCCGTCCACGGTGAAACGGAACGCCTGAAGAACCGCATCCACGAGCTCAGCGCGTTGCTGATCCCGTTCGCGTCGCCGTCGCTCGGATTCCTGCTGGTGCGGGTCGGTCGGATTGATGGCGTGGCGCAGGACCTGTGCCCAGTTTTCCAGTTCCTGCCGGTATTCGGCAGGGCTGACCTGCGTGTTGCCGCGGCGGACCAGCAGGCTGAGCGTGCCGGTGCCGGTCGGGACGACGCGGTAGGTGCGGTCGGCGCTGACGTGGTCGTCGGCGAAACTTCGGCGCCGCTCGAGCCGCTCGAAGCCGTAGAGGGCAGCGTCATTGGCGTGCTGGTGGAGCACGGTTGCTTCCAGCAGACGTCGCGTGTCGGGAGCACCGGTGGTCACTGCCAGCGTCGCCATCAGGTAGAACAGCAGGGGGAGCATCACCGCACCTTCGCGTCGGGCGGCTGCGGGGGCAGCGGCTCGTCGATTTCCGTACTATATATAGGGCCTCTTTCCCGTTCATACCCACAGGTTGAGTAAGCTATTGACATCTGCTACGCCCGGAGTAAAGTAATCCTCCGCAGCGTCGCCCACCGGCGACGCCCAAAGCACAGCACACAGCACAGCCCGGAACCCGCACTCCGATGACCACGGCGCCGCGCAATGGCAGGTGGCTCTTTTCTCCGCTTGCGGGTCTGCCGGTGCATGCTTCGGAGGTTGACGATGGCTGAAGAAAATCTGCTTGTCAATGCCGAAACACCGGTTCGCCCGCGCCTGGGGCTTGTCTTCCGCCGCCTGTTCACCGACGGGCAGCGCTCGCCGTTCGATCAGGTGGAGTGGGAGCGTCGCTCGGCCATCATCACCAACGAAAAAGGGCAGATCATTTTCCGCCAGGACGACGTCGAGGTGCCCAAGAGCTGGTCGCAGACTGCGACCAATATCGTGGCCTCGAAATACCTGCACGGCCGCGTGGGCACGCCCGAGCGCGAAACGTCCATCCGCCAGCTCATCAGCCGCGTCGTGGACACCCTGGTGCGCTGGGGCGAAGAGGGCGGCTATTTCGCCGACGAACAGTCCCGGGATGCCTTTCGCGACGAGCTGATCCACCTCTTGCTCGAGCAGAAGATGAGCTTCAACTCCCCGGTCTGGTTCAACGTCGGCATCCAGGCCCGGCCGCAGTGCTCGGCCTGCTTCATCCAGTCGGTGCGGGACGACATGGAATCCATCATGAACCTGGCCAAGAGCGAAGGGATGCTGTTCAAGTGGGGCTCGGGCACGGGCACGAACTTTTCACCGCTGCGCTCCAGCCGCGAGCCGCTTTCGGGCGGCGGCGTGGCCAGCGGACCGGTGAGCTTCATGCGCGGCTTCGACGCGTTTGCCGGCGTCATTAAAAGCGGCGGCAAGACGCGCCGGGCGGCGAAGATGGTCATTCTCAACGTGGATCATCCCGACATCGTGGAGTTCATCGAATCCAAAATGCGCGAGGAGCGCAAGGCGCAGATCCTCATCGAGCACGGCTATGACCCCGGCATTGACGGCGAGGCCTACAGCTCGGTCTTCTACCAGAATGCCAACCATTCCGTCCGCGTTCCCGATGCGTTCATGGAAGCCGTCGTGCGGGACGAGATGTGGCAGACGCGCCTGGTGCTCACCGGGGAGCCCGCCGATACCTACCGGGCGCGGGATCTGTTGCGCAAGATCGCCCTTTCCACCTGGCACTGCGGCGATCCTGGCATGCAGTTCGACACCACGATCAACCGCTGGCACACCTGCAAGGCTTCGGGGCGCATCAACGCCTCCAACCCGTGCAGCGAGTACATGTTCCTCGACGACACCGCCTGCAATCTGGCCTCGCTCAACCTGCTGAAGTTCCTGGGGCCGAACGGGCAGTTCGAGGTCGAGGCCTTCCGGCATGCCGTGGATCTGACGATCACGGCGCAGGAAATCATCGTGGACAACGCCAGCTATCCGACGGCGGCCATCACGGAAAACTCGCACCGCTTCCGTCCCCTCGGGCTCGGTTACGCCAATCTGGGAGCGCTGCTGATGGCGCTGGCACTTCCCTACGACTCCGATGCCGGGCGGGACATGTGCGCGGCCATTACGGCGCTGATGACCGGCGAGGCCTATCTGCAGTCGGCGCGGATGGCCGAGCAGCTCGGGCCCTTCCCGGACTATGACCCCAATCGCGAATCCATGCTCGAGGTCATCCAGATGCACCGCGCCGCGCTCGACGGCATTCATGCCGAGAACGTGCAGCCGGCGCTGTACCGGGCGGCGCGATCGGTCTGGGACGAGGCGCTGGCGCTGGGCGAGCGCTACGGCTACCGCAACTCGCAGGTGACCGTGCTCGCGCCCACCGGGACGATTGCCTTCATGATGGACTGCGACACGACCGGCATCGAACCCGACCTGGCGCTGGTGAAATACAAGCGGCTGGTGGGCGGCGGCATGCTGAAAATCGTGAACAACACGGTTCCCCAGGCCCTGATGCGCCTGGGCTATGCGCCCGAGCAGGTGGCCGAGATCGTCGAGTACACCGACCGCCACGGGACCATCGAAGGAGCACCCGGGCTCAAGCCAGAGCATCTGCCGGTGTTCGATTGCTCGCTCAAGCCGGCCGGCGGGACGCGGGCGATCTCCTGGCGCGGCCATCTGCGGATGATGGCGGCTGCCCAGCCCTTCCTTTCCGGGGCGATCAGCAAGACCATCAACATGCCTGAGGAGTCGACCGTCGAAGACATTATGGAAGCCTATATCGAAGCCTGGAAGCTCGGGTTGAAGGCGGTGGCTATTTATCGCGACAAGTCCAAGCGCGCGCAGCCGCTGTCGGCTTCCGACAGCAGCAGCCGCAGCGCGACACGCGGCACCGGCGGGCCGGCCCCGGCAGAGTCTGCAGCGCCCGCCCAGCAGGAACTGTTCGCGCACGCACGGCGGCGCAAACTGCCTCCCGAGCGCCGCTCCATCACCCACCGCTTCTCGGTGGGCGGCACCGAAGGTTATCTCACCGTGGGCATGTATGACGATGGCAGCCCCGGCGAAATCTTCATCAAGATGGCCAAGGAAGGCTCGACGCTGTCGGGCATGATGGATGGCTTTGCGATGGCGGTGTCAATCGCCCTGCAGTACGGGGTGCCGCTCAAAGCGCTGGTGGATAAATTCATCAATACGCGCTTCGAGCCGTCGGGCTTTACCGGCAATCCGGACATTCCGTACGCGCGATCCATTCTGGACTATATCGGGCGCTGGCTCGGTGGAAAATTCATCTCGGCCGATTATTTGAGGGCGGGGCAGGCCGCCGCGCCGGCACCCGCTGCACGGGCTGCAGAAAACGCGACGGCGGAGCCGGCCAGTTCCGCCGAGGCGCCACTGCCGGGCGTGGTTTCGCTGAGCGATGCTCCGTCGTGCCCGGAATGTGGCATGCTGATGGTGCCCAATGGAAGCTGCTACAAGTGCGTGAACTGCGGCACCACCTCCGGCTGCAGCTAGCCAGCGCCTCCGGCGCGCGCGACCGGGAGCGGGACTCATGAGCCCGCTGGCCAGGCAGATGGCGTCGCTACGGCTGCGCACGCCGGAGGGCGGCACCGTCGACATGGCCGACTTCCGCCACCGCTGCCCGGTGGTGGTCGCTTTTCTCGAGGCCGGCTGCGAGCCCTGCCGCACGTGGCTGGCGGAGCTGCTTGCTGAGTGCGCACGCCGAGAAGCTCTGGCAGCCCTGGTGGTGGTCCGGGATGAAGGAGAGCCGCCTGGGTGGCCCGCCGGAATCTACAGCGGTCAGGTGGAATCGGGCGATCGCGAGCGATGGCTGGGAGCCGATGCCCGCCTCGGCGTTTTCGTCGCTGATCGCTACGGCGAGCTGTATGCCCAATGGACAGCGCCCGACCACGACGGGCTGCCGCCTGCGTCGGCTGTTATTTCGCGCCTAGAACAGGCCGAGCTCGCCTGCGAAGAATGCGGCGTCTCGCACTGGCCGCCTTCGTGGTCGGCACCCTGAGGCCCGGCGGGGACGCAGGCAGCCGCGCTTCAGTAGATGTCGTAGTGCTCCCAGTGCAGCGTTGGATCGGACTGGATGACGACACTCTTGCCAGTGAATTTTTCCAGTTCCTCGATCACATGCGCTTCGCGCGTCTTCAGCGCTTTGGCAATTTCTGGGTGCACGCGCAGGGTGAGGCTGGGCGTCTCGAGTTCCTGGGCCATCTTGCGTGCCTCGGTGTCGATCTCGTAGCAGATCGTGGTCACCGATTTCACCATCCCTGAACCACTGCAGTAGGGGCAGGACTGGCAGAGCACGCGTTCGAGGGCCTGTTTGGTCCGCTTGCGCGTGATGGCCACGAGGCCGAATTCGTTGAAGGGGAGCACCTTCGATGGAGCCCGGTCGGCCCGGAGCGCTTCCTCGAGCGCCTGCAGTACCTTCTCCCGGTTTTTCCGCTCCTCCATGTCAATGAAGTCGATGACGATGATGCCGCCGAGATCGCGCAGCCGGATCTGGCGCACGATTTCTTTGACGGCTTCGATGTTCGTCTTGACGATGGTGTCTTCCAGGCGCGTGGAACCGCGTCCGACGAATTTGCCGGTGTTCACATCGATCGCGACCAGCGCTTCGGTATGGTTGATGACGATGTAGCCGCCGGATTTCAACCACACCTTGGGCCGCAGGGCTTTCTCGATTTCCTGCTGAATGCCCATTTCCTCGAACAGCGGCGTCTCCTTGGTGTAGAGGCGGACGCGGTTGACGAGCTCGGGCTGGAAACGGCTGACGAATTCGACCACACGCGCGTATTGCTCTTCGGAATCCACCCAGATCGTGGTGAACTCCCGCGTGAGGCAGTCGCGCAGGGTGCGCTCGACCAGATTCAGGTCGCGGTGGAGGAGCGCTGGCGCGCGCTTTTGTTCCGCGCGTGTACGGATCTCCTGCCAGGTGCGGATCAAGTACTCGGCGTCAGCCCGCAGGTCTTCGTCACTGGCGGTTTCTGCGGCTGTGCGGACGATGAAGCCGCCCGGCTGCCCCTCGCGCAGGGTTTCCACCAGCCGGCGCAGGCGCGCGCGCCGTTCGTGCGAGGCGATCTTGCGCGAGATGCCGATATGGTCGAAGGTCGGCATGTAGACCAGGAAGCGCCCGGGGAGCGCAATATGGCTGGTGATCCTGGCTCCCTTCTTGCCCAGCGGTTCCTTGGTGATCTGGACGATGACTTCCTGGCCGGGCTTGAGCAGCTCGCCGATCTGCTGTGTGCGGCGGGGAGCCGGTTGGGGCCGCCGCCGGTGCATCCGGAAGCGCCGCCCCCGTGGCTGACCGTGCCGAACTGGTCGCTGCAGCCGGAGGCTGCCGGGCCCTTCCACGCGGGTGACGGCTTCGGCAGTCGTTTCCTCTGGCCCGGGCCCAGCTTCGAGTTCGGGCGCTTCTTCGCCGGCTTCGCCCAGTGCCTCGGCCTGCCGCACTTCGGCCAGGGTTTCCGTCAGAGCCGAGGCTTCATCCGGAGAGAGTTCGCCCGGGGCTCCGCCGCTCGCGCCGGTCGGTTCCTCTACCACCGGAGCGGTCAGCTCGTCCGGCAGTGTCTCTGCGGTGAGGTGGAAGGGTGCTTCGGACGACGAAGCGGCCTCCTCGGAGGAGACCTCCTCGGGACGCTCCCCGGCCACCGAGGCCGTCTCACTCTCGGGTGGGACGGCGGGCTCGGCAGGCTCGGTGCCGATGGGTTCTTCGGCTAAAACGGAGGCAGCTTCGACCGGCTGCTGCGCGGGAAGCGGCGCAGCGAGCTCGTCCGTGATCGCCTCGCCAGCAGCGGCCGAGACCATCGCGTCGGTGGAAGTGGTCTCTGTGCTCGGCACCCGGTCGCGATATTTGGCAAGCGATTCACCCGGCAGGATGACGGGGATGTGCCGCTCGGGGGGACCGCTTCGGGGCGACGTAAACTTGGAGGGGGGCAGTTGCCGTCCGCGCTGCCGCATGCCACGGTAGTTAGAGCGCCGGCCTGATTGCGGGTGGCCCTCACGGATGGGTGGGGTGGACGGAGTGGCCTGACTCGCCGCGGCCTCCGGCGCTGACGGGGCCGATGACTCCGCCGCCGATTCGGTAGCGTCCGTGGACGGTGGGGTCGCCGCCGAACGTTCCGGGGGGCTGGCCTGGTCGTATTCTTCAATGTCCTCGAGAACGTCGCTGACGTAGAGGAAGGCGTCTGTTTCGAGGCCGATATCGACAAAAGCCGATTGCATGCCAGGCAGTACGCGAGTTACGCGGCCTTTGTAGATGCTTCCGACTAGGGCATATTCTCTTTCGCGTTCGATGTAAATTTCACACAGTTGACCGTCTTCGAGGATCGCAACCCGCGTCTCGTGCGGGCTGCAGGAAATGACCAGCTCCTTGCGCATACAATCTCCCCGGCGCGCATGGACGCACGGGGTAAGAACGCCTGGTGGGAGTCCCGCAGCACGGGTCCGTGCCAGCGCCGTCTGCTGCCAGGCGTACTCGCAAATCCGCGTCCAATGCCGCCCTCTTCAGAGTTCGTTCCAGCCGGGCTCAGTTGACAAAGCGCCCCAGGCGCACACTCATCACCAAACCCAGCGCCATGAAGACAAACAGCGTGGCCGAGCCGCCGTAACTCAGTAGCGGCAGGGGAATGCCGGTCACCGGCATCCACCCGATCACCATCGCTGCATTGACGAACACGTGAAACCCCAAAATTGCTGCCACGCCGGCGACGATGTACATCCCTGCACGATCCCGGGCCTGCTGGGCGTTCATCACCAGCCGTAACAGAAGGCCCGCGTAGAGCACCAGAGTGAGCAGCACGCCCATAAAGCCCAGTTCCTCGGCCAGAGCCGCCAGGATGAAGTCGGAGTACCGCACCGGCACGAAGCCGAGCTGGTTCTGGCTCCCCCGGCCCCAGCCCTTGCCCCACAGGCCTCCCGAACCGATTGCAATCTGTGACTGCAGGATTTGATAGCCCGAGCCCTGCGGATCTTCCTCCGGCCGCAAAAAGCTCACCAGGCGCGCTTTTTGGTACGGCCGGAGCACATAATGCCAGGCCAGCGGGAAGGCCAGGCCCCCGCAGAGAGCCAGTACCAGAACGTGTTTCCATCGCCAACCCGCCAGGAAAGCGCCAACCAGCGCGACCGGCAGCAGTGTTAGTGCGGTTCCCAGGTCTGGCTGGAGCAAGATCAGCCCGGCTGGCAGTCCGACTAGGCCTAAGACTGCGGCCCAGTCCCGTAGGCTCAGCCGGTCCGTTCTGACTCCGGCAAGGAAGCGCGCTAACACAATGATTATAGCCAACTTTGCGAATTCCGAAACCTGGACGGGAATGCCGGCGACATGCACCCACCGGCGGGCACCCATGCGGGTGTGACCGATGGCCAGTACCAGGGCTAGACCGGCGAGCATCAGGCCATAGAGCACAGGCGCCCGTTCGAGGAGAAGTTCATAATCCACGCGCGACAGCAGCCATAGCAACAGCACGCCCAGGCCGATCCAGCACAGTTGTCTCTCGACCATTCCGTGCAGGGTCGTGTGCCGCGTGGCCGAGTAGATTTCGAGCAACCCGAGCAGGGCCAGCAGGCCGCTCAGGCCCAGCAGCCACCAGTCGTAATCTGCGCTCCGATCGAGTTTGCGCATGGCCCCGTTAATTCAAACTGCCCGACTGCGCCGGCTGCGGCCACTGCAGCCAGGTATACTGCTGGCGGTGTCCGTTCTTTTTCTCATAGTAGGCACGGATCACTTCACGAGCGATGGGCGCAGCGGCTGATGCTCCATGTTCGCCCCCTTCGACGAGCACAGCCACGACGATTTCCGGATTCTCGCGCGGGGCGAAGCCGACGAACCAGGCGTTGTCGCGAAATCGCTGGCCATTCAGGCGCCGGCGGGCGTCGCCGCTGACGACCTGTGCGCTACCGGTTTTTCCACAGAATTCGATACCTTCCAGGTGCGAGGCTGCGGCGGTGCCGCCCTCGTTGACCACCCCGTACATGGCCCGCGTCAGTTGCTCCACTGTTTCGGGCGCCAGGGGGAAGCGTACCGTCTCGGTCCGCTGATCGGCGAGCAGGTGGGGCCGGTGGAAGACGCCACCCAGGACAATACCGCCAATACTGTAGGCCAGCTGGAGCGGCGTCACGGTCGTGGCTCCCTGCCCGATCGCCACCGAGATCGTCTCCCCCGGAAACCACCGCGTGTGCAGCACGCGCTGCTTCCATTCGGGAGAAGGAACCAGGCCGGGTTCCTCGCCCGGTAGGTCGATGCCGGTTTTGCGGCCCAGCCCGAGGGCACGGGCAAAATAGGCGATGCGGTCAATCCCCATGCGCCGCCCCACCGTGTAGAAGTACACGTCACAGGAATGAACGATGGCCGCGTGCAGATCCACCAGACCGTGGCCTCCCTTTTCCCAGCAGTGGAACAGATGCCCGTAGAACACGGCACTGCCCGGGCAAAAGACCCGGAAGCTTTCGGGCAGTGCATGCGATTCCAGCATCGCGGCCGCCATGATGATCTTGAAGACCGAACCGGGGGCCAGTTGAGCCTGGATGGCACGATTCAGAAGGGGCCGCTGCGGGTCACTGGTGAGTTGCGCCCACGCCGTCGGCTGGATGCCCGCCGTGAACAGATTGGGATCAAAAGCCGGGTGGCTGGCCATGGCCAGCACCTCGCCGGTTTGGGGATTCAGAGCCACGACAGCCCCGGCTCGGTCGCCCAGCTCTCGCTCGGCCACCATTTGCAAGTCCAGATCGATCGTGAGGCGAATGGGATGACCGGGAATCGGCGGCACTTCCCCCAGGGTGCCGCGCACCCGGCCGCGGCTGTCGACCACCACGCGACGGCTGCCGTCGGTGCCCATCAGCAGGTCGTTGTACTGGCGCTCGAGACCGGCTTTGCCGACTACATCGCCGGGGCGGTACCGGCCCTGACTCCGGGCGATGTCCTCGGGCGAGACCTGACCTACGTAACCCAGCACGTGAGCGAGGATGCCCGCCGGCGGATAGCGTCGGCGCTGCACCAGCAGAAGCTCCAGGGCGGGTAGGTCCGCCCGGTGCGCTTCGACGAAGGCCACATCGGCTGGGGTCGCTTCTGTTTTGATCACAATCGGCTGGAAGCGTGGCAGGCTTGTCGCCTCACGGACCTCTCGCTGCAACGCGGATGGATCCAGCCCTAGCCCCTGGGCAATTTCCTTCAGGCAGCAGGTCACCTGCTCGGGGTTGTCTCGGTTGAGCAGGATCGTGAACGAAGGCGTATTGTCGAGGAGAACGCGCCCTTCACGGTCCAGAATTCTTCCCCGTGGGGCAATCAAAGAAATCGTCCGAATCCGATTTTTCTCTGCCAGCTCGGCGTAGTGGTGCCCTTCCAGGATCTGCAGCCGCCAGAAACCGAACAACAGCAGAAGGGTCAGGATGACGATGGCATAGCTGAGGGCCGCCAGCCGGGTTTGGGGCAACCGCTGGTCTTCGTCCAGGCGATAGACCACCATGCCCCCTCAACAGGAGTTAGAAAGACCGAAGGGTAAAAGTAGCACCAGCAATCCGACGACTGCAAGACGCAGTGTTCCGTCCGCTATTGACCTTCAGGATGAGCCGGCAAGACGGCGGTCCAGCAGTACAAAGATCGGCCAGGCCAGCACTGCCGTCACCAAGACTCCCAGCGGCCACCGCCATCCGGCAAGTGTTTCTGGTTGGTCCAGCAGGGTGCTTCGGATGAAGGCCACCAGGGCATGTTCAAGCAGGCCGAGAAAGAGCACCACAGTGATACGGAACAGTGGATGCTCCACAACGAACCAGCGTCCGACCCATGCCGCGAGATACCCTACCGCGGCCAGCGCAATGCCGTATATGCCGAGTTGCAGATGAGAGACTGCGTCCTGCAGGAGGCCCACCGTTGTGCCCCACAGAATGCCAGCGCTACGGTTGTGCACCCGCAGCGAGAAGTACACAGTCACGAGGAGGGGTAACTCCAGCAAGGTGGCCGGTGGGAAGTAACGGGGTAGAAGGCCCTGCAGGAGCAGGGCCAGAGCGGCCGAGACGAAGGCGGCTCCTGTGGGAAACCGAAGCGGCGCGCTTGCAGAAGGGTTGCGAATCTTGTTCCTCTCACCTTGCAAAGTATCCGGAAATGCCCTGCATTCAAGAGGCCGTTCTGCCTGGTCAGCGCGCGCGCTGGTCGGGCGGAGCACTGGCCTGCGCCGAGAGCAGGACGAACACTTCTTCGAGCCGGTCCAGTCGTGCAGCCGGACGGACTTCGATGACCTGAAACGGGCTCGAGGGCCGGCAAGAGACGACAGTACCCACCGGCAGATCCTTTGGGTAGATGCGGTCCAGCCCGCTGGTCACGACGCGTTGACCCGGATGCACAGGTTCGTCGCTGACGATGTAGTCCAGCACCAGATAGGGGCCGCCCGTGCCGCGCACAACACCCTGTGTCCGTGTGTCTGCCAGCAGTGCCCCGACCCCGCTCAAGCGGTCCGTGATCATCAGGACCTGGGCCGAAGACGGGTACACCTCGAGAATCTTGCCGACCACGCCGTCGGGCGTGACGACGCCCATGTCGCGCTGCACGCCATCGAGTGCACCGCGGTCAATGTAGATGACTCGGGCGGAGGCCGCCGGGCTGGCGCTGATCACGCGAGCGGCCAGGACAGGCAGGTCGACACGGCTGCGGCGGAAGTCGAGCAGCCGGCTCAGCCGATCCGCCTCGGCGGCCCGAGCGGCCAGCAAGTTGAGTTGCAGCTGCAGAGCGGCCATCTGTTCGCGCAGGCGTTGATTTTCCTCGCGGGCGCCGCGCAGGGCCAGGTAGTTCCGCCAGAGCTGTCGGCACCAACCCACCGTGGTGGTGGCCCAGCGGGCTGCCGGCGCATACGCCTCGGCGACCCAAACGCTCAGCAGCCGCGGGCCGCCTTCGCGGCGGCGCACCTGAAAGGCCAGCAGCAGGACTTGCAGGCCCACGACCGCGGCCAGCAGCAGGGCAGAGCGCCGTCCCGGTGCAGTTTCCATACGGACTCAGTCAATGCACACCTGGCGCAGCAGGCGGAAGTCGCTCAGCATTTTGCCGGTTCCCAGAACGACCGACGCCAGGGGATCTTCGGCGATGGAAACCGGCAGCCCTGTTTCCTCATGGATGCGCTTGTCGAGATTCCGCAGCAGCGCACCGCCACCGGTCAGCACGATCCCGCGGTCACTGATATCGGCCGAGAGCTCCGGCGGGGTCCTCTCGAGCGCCACCCGAATCGCGTTGACGATGATGTTGACGCACTCCGAAAGCGCCTCCCGGATCTCGGCATCGTTCACGGTGATCGTGCGCGGCACGCCCTCGATCAGATTCCGCCCTTTGACCTCCATCGTGAGCGGTTTCTCCAGCGGATAGGCCGAGCCAATTTCGATCTTGATCTGCTCGGCGGTGCGCTCGCCGATGAGCAGGTTGTACTTGCGCTTGAGGTATTCCATGATGGCTTCGTCCATCTCGTTGCCCGCCACGCGGACCGAACGCGAATAGACGATGCCGCTCATGGAGATGACGGCAATGTCGGTGGTTCCCCCGCCAATGTCCACCACCATGTTGCCACTGGGCTCTTCGATGGGAAGTCCAGCACCGATGGCCGCAGCCATCGCCTGCTCCACCAGGTAGACTTCGCTGGCGCGTGCGCGGTAGGCCGAATCCTGAACGGCCCGCTTCTCCACCGGGGTGATTTCGCTCGGCACACCGATGACAATCCGGGGATGGACCAGCAGACGGCGGTTATGCGCCTTCTGAATGAAATAGGTCAGCATCTTTTCGGTGACCTTGAAGTCGGCGATGACGCCATCGCGCATGGGCTTGATGGCCACCACGTTGCCCGGGGTGCGCCCGAGCATCTCCTTGGCCTCGCGGCCGACCGCCACCACTTCTCCGCGGGTCTTGTTGATGGCGACGATCGAAGGTTCGTTCACCACCACACCTTTGCCCCGCACATAGACCAGAGTGTTGGCCGTGCCCAGATCGATCGCCAGATCGGAGGAAAACAGACTGAGAAAGGAACGCAAGCCGTAGCCGTTTTTCATCGCTGGTGCACCTTCTGCGCGGGCTGGCCCGGCCTGCTGCCGGACGGGGCGCCGTCTCGCTCTGGATACGCAGGCAAAAGGAACACCGCCGCCCCGGGCTCCCTTTGCCGGACGCCCCGACGCGCTCGGAGTTGAAAAAACCTGCAGCGCTGGGCCTAGGGCCCGAATCTAGCATAGCCACCACAGGGTTTCAACGCGGCCGGCCGGCCGCGGGCGTGCGCGAAGCGTCACTGCCAGCACGCGATTGTCGCCTGTTCAAGGGTCCCCTATAATGGCGGTTGCGACACGTCCATGATGTTCAACCTGCGCAATCGCGAACGCATGATGCGGATTGTGCTCGGGGTGGTCCTTGGCTTCGTGTCGCTGGGCATGCTGCTGTACCTCGTGCCGATGCCCAACACGCCCCTCGAAGCCGGTACGGAAGGCCTGGCGGATGTGGCCGGCGAGCGCATCACCGTCAGCGATGTGCGCCGACAGATGGCCTTGCTGGGCCAGCAGCAGCCGATCCCGCAGCAGTTGCGCGGTCTCTATGCGCAGCAGGTCTTCGACCAGATGGTGTTCCAGCGTCTGCTCGCCGTCGAGGCCCATCGTCTGGGGATCGCCGTGAGCGACGACGAGCTGGCACGCGCCGTGCAGGAAGTTCTGCCGGAGGCTTTCGCCGGTGGGCGGCCGGTGAGTCCGGAGCAGTATGCCGCTCTGGTTCAGCAGCGCTTCGGCATGGACGTGGCCAGCTTCGAGCGCGAGCTGCGCCAGAGCCTGCTCGAGCGCAAATTCCGGCGGCTGGTGACGGCCGGCATCACGGTCACGCCGGAGGAGGTGCGGGACGAGTTTCGTCGCCGCAATGAGAAGGCCCGCATCGAGTATGTCCTGCTGGACCCGGGCGCGCTGCGCTCGCGCATTCATCCGACCGAGGCCGATCTGCGCGCCTACTACGAGGCACACCGGGCTTCCTATCAGGTCCCCGAACAGCGCGCTGCCCGCTATTTGCTCGTGTCGCTCGACAAGCTGCGCCGCAACACGCAGATCTCCGAGGCCGATCTGCGCGCCCTCTACCAGCAGCAGATCGACCGCTACCGTGTTCCCGAGCGCGTCCATGTCCAGCACATTCTTTTTATGACCGTTGGCAAAACCGACGCCGAAATCGCCGAGATCCAGAAGAAAGCCGAGCGCGTGCTGAACGAACTCCGGCACGGCGCGGACTTTGCCACGCTGGCCCGACAGAATTCCGACGATCCGGGCAGCCGCGACCGGGGAGGCGATCTGGGCTGGATCGTGCGCGGGCAGACCGTTCCGGAGTTCGAGAAGGTGGCCTTCAGCCTGCCGCCGGGCTCGATTTCTGACCTGGTCCGCACGCCGTACGGGTTTCACATTCTTCGCGTCCTGGCCCATGAGCAGGCCCACACGGAGAGCTTCGAGCAGGTACGCGCGTCCCTTGAGCAGACTCTGCTCGCCGAGCGGGTCGAGCGCGAGGCCGAGCAGGCAGCCGACCAGCTCGCCGATCGCGTGCGGCAGTCGAATCGCCAGCCGCTGGAAAACCTGCTGAGCGCACTGCAGGGACCGGCCCGCGCTGCCGTGGAAACGGGGGAAACGCCGCTGGTGGCCGTGCATCAGCCCATTGCCGGGCTGGGCAATTCCCGCGACCTCGAGGATGCGCTGTTTGGCCTCTCCGTGGGCCAGTTGAGCGAGCCCATCCGGGTCGAGGCTGGCTATGTCGTGCTGAGTGTGACGAAAGTGGTGCCGGCCCATGCGGGCAGTTACGAAGAAGTGCGTGACAGGGTGCAGGAGGATTACCTGCGTCAAAAGAGTGCAGAGCTGGCCCGCACGCTCGCGCAAGACATTTACCAGCAGTGTCGGCAGGGTGCGCCGCTGGAGCGGGCCGCTGCGGCGCAGCGACTCGAGGTCAAAACGGGCGAGTTCACCCGTACCGACTCCATTCAGGGCATCGGACCTGCTCAAACGCTTGCCGCGGCATTCCGCCTGCAGGCAGGGCAGCTGGCTGAACCGGTCGCAGTAGGCCAGAGCTGGGTTGTCTATCGCGTCCTTGAGCGCATCGAACCCTCTGCCGAAGAATTTGCCCGCCAGAAGGACACGATCACCGAGGAACTGCTGGCTGCCAAACAGGCCGCCGCTTTCGAGGCTTTTCGGCGCAGCCTGGAAGATCAAATGAAGCGCGCGGGGCAGCTCCGGATCAACACGGAGAATCTCAAGCGTCTTACGGCTAGCGCCTAGTTGCACCCCCGGACGGGTTCCGGGGAGCTGGCTGCGGCTCGATCCGTCCTTACTGACGCCGCCCTAAAGCGATCTCCAGCGCGGCAGCCGCCAGGTGGTACTGCAGCCGGGCCACAATGGCATTGACCTGGCTTTCGGTCAGCAGGAGCTGAGCGTCGTTCAGTTCGATGATGTTGCCGTAGCCGTTCTGATAGCGTCCTTCGGCCAGCGTGAGATTTTCCCGGGCTTCCCCGAGGGCCTGATCGCTCAGGGCGATGCGGTCGCGCGCCACCGTCAGATCGCTGAAGTCGGCGAAGACTTCCTGGCGCACGCGCAGCAGCAGCGACTCCAGTTGGGCCTCGGCAGCCTTCTGCTGTGCCTCGGCTTCGGCCACCCGCGCCTGGTTGTAGCCACCGCTGAACAGACTCTGGGTGACCAGACCGGCCAGGCCCCAGTTGTAGACCAGTGGGAATTTGAGGTTCCGGTAGTTCAGCAGCGCCGAGAGCGAGAAGGAAGGCTTCAGGGCACTGCGGGCGATCAGCACGACCGCCCGCGCCGCTTCCACCTGCTGCCGCAGCGCCTGCACGTCGGGACGGTTCTGCTCGGCTTCGGCCAGCAGGGTTTCCAGTGAGCCGAAGCTCTCGAGCGTGTTCGGCGAGTCGGCCGGTTCCGGAGCCTGCTCGATCGGCAGCCCCATCGCCGTCGCCAGGGCCGCCCGGGCGACCCGCACGGTCTCCTCCGCCTCGCGCAGATGGACCCGCGCCTGGGTGACGGCCACTTCCTGCGTGGTCACATCAATCCGCGGGCGCCGCCCCACGCTGTAAAAGGCACGCACCTGTTCCAGGTGCTTTTCCTGGTTGGCCAGAGCCTGCCGGCGTGCCTCGAGTTCCTGTTCGGCGGCCAGCAGGGAAAAGTAGGCCCGGCGAACTTCGTAGACCACACTCTGGCGCACGCGTTCAAGGTTGTGTTCCGCGGCGGCCAGTTCGGCCTGACTGTAGGCCATCGTGCCCCGACGATTGCCGAAGTCGTAGAGCGTCTGCCCGGCTGTGATGCCGGCATAGTAATAGCCTGCTGTGGCACTCGACTGCGGAGCGGAAAACAGGCTGACCTGATGCGGGCTGGTGCCAGGAGAGGCGGCGAAGTTGTAGGTCTGGCGTGTGTAGGAGAGTTGCAGATCGACCCGCGGTCGGTAATTCGATCGAGCTTCGAGCACGCGCTGCTGCGCCGCCTGCACCTGTGCGCGGGTCGCGACCAGGTCGGGATGATTGGCAAGGGCGGTTTGGATGCACTCCTGCAGCGTAAGCCGCCGTGGGCTTTGCTGGGCCAGCACCGCTTCGCGTGGGCCCAGCAGCGCCAGCAGGGCGATCCAGGGTATCAGGGGCCTCATCGCCGTGGTCTCCGCATTCATGGCAGTGAGGGAACGGGCTGGACCCGGGCGCCTTCGACCAGCGATTCTCCGGGGTTGAGCACCACCGGATCGCCCGGGCGCACACCCTCGAGCACCTGGACGTGCACGCCGTCGTCGCTGCCCAGCCGCACCGGGCGAAAGTGCAGGCGGTTGTCCTTCTCCACCACCGCCACGAACGGCTGGCCGTTCCGCAACACGAGGGTTTCGGCCGGAAGCGCAACGCCGGCACGGCGCGGCTGGGGCAGACGCAGCGTGACCAGAACAAAGCTGCCCGGCAGAATGCGCCGGCCACGATTGTCAAAATCAATCTCGGTGAGCAGCGTGCGGGTTCGCGGATCGAGCTGACCGCTGGTGCGGGTCACCCGGGCGTTTACCTGAATGTCGGGCTGGCCGGGCACGCGGATTTCGACCGGCGTACCCACGTGGACGGCGTACGCCTCGCTCTGGTCCGGGTAGACAAAAACGCGCAGGCGGTCCATCCGGGCTACGGTGACGACCGGCAACGCGCTCGTCTGTGATCCTGTCGCGTTCTGGACCAGCGCACCGGGGTCGGCATAGCGGGCAGTCACCAGACCGTCGAAGGGCGCTCGCAGGATTTCATAGCCCTTCTGGGTGGCCAGCGCCGCCACGGTTTGCTGGGCGACCCGTGCGTCGGCTGCGGCCTGATCGGCTTCCTGCTGGGAGATCAAATCTCGCTTGACCAGCGTCGCCGCGCGCTGGGCATTGAGGCGTTTATTCCAGGCGTCAGCCACGGCCGCTTCGTACTGATGATCCAGTTCGGGGGATTCGATCACGGCCAGGACCTGGTTGGCGCGGACGGCGTCGCCTTTGTCCACGCGAATTTCCTTCAGGTAGCCGCTGACCTTGGCGTACAAGGTGGCCGAAAGATAGGGAGTGGCTTCGCCGACGAGCGTGATCGTGCGGCTGGCCGGTGCCGGCTGCGCGATGACAACCGCCACCGTTGGAGCCTGGACAGAAACCGTTGCCGGCCCTCGGCGCTGCCCGCGGAGGCGCAGCACCAGTCCGGCGACCAGCAGCAGGGCGACAAAGCCACTGCTATAAACGAGCCATCCGCTGCGCTTGGAAACCGCCATCGTTCGCCTCCTGTCTCAGGGCTCGAGGCCCTGCTCTTCAGCACGGAAGCGCTGCTCGAGCCGGTGTTTGGTCGGCGGGCGGCGGCAGAGCAGCGAATAGATGACGGGCACGACGAACAGCGTGGTGACGGTGGCCACCAGTAAGCCGCCGATGACCGCCCGGCCGAGCGGAGCATTCTGCTCGCCGGCCTCGCCCATCGCCAGCGCCATCGGAATCATGCCGAGAATCATCGCCAGAGCGGTCATCAGCACCGGTCGCAAGCGGACCTTGCCGGCTTCTAGAGCTGCCTCGAGCGGACTCAGATGCCGTTCGACCCGCAGGTCGTTGGCGTAGCTCACCAACAGAATCGAATTCGATACGGCAATCCCCACCGCCATGATGGCCCCCATCAGCGATTCCACGTTCAGCGTCGTGTGGGTCAGCACCAGCATCCAGAGGATGCCGACGAACGCTCCGGGAACGGCCATCATGATGACGAACGGGTCGAGCCAGGACTGGAAAAGTACAACCATCAGAAAGTACACGAGCAGAATGGCTACGATCAGGCCGAGCGCCAGGCTGGCAAACGATTGCTCCATGATTTCCGACTGCCCCCGGATCAGAATGCGCGTCCCCGGCGGCAGAGGCCAGAGCCCGACAATTTTTTTCTGAATCTCCCGCACAACCGATCCCAGGTCGCGACCTTCGACGCCCGCCTCGATATCCAGCACGCGCTGGACGGTGTAGTGCGAGATCGCGGCTGGAGTCGTGGTGCGCTCCACCCGGGCTACGGTCGAAAGCGTTTCGGCCGTCAGGCGGGGTTGGGCGGTGGGTTCCGGCAACCCGGCCGGCTGCAACAGCGCCGAAGCCGACGGTGGGGTCAGGGGCAGGTGGCGAAGATCGTCGAGGGTCGTGACGCGTTCGAGGGGCACCTTCACCACCACCTGGTAGTTCACGCCGTTGTTCGGATCGAGGTAGTAGGACGGTGCGGCCAGCGCGCTTGTTCCGAGCGAGATCAGCATGGCCTGTGCGACGTCCCGTTCGCTCAGACCAAGCCTGGCGGCCTGCACGCGGTCCACCTGCACCCGGAACGTCGGATACTGCAACGCCTGAGCCAGGTGCACATCCACCGCACCCGGAATGGTGGCGATCTCCCGCTGCAGGCGTTGCGCGTAGCGGAACGCCTGTTCCAGTTGAAGCCCCTCTACCTGAACATCCACGGGTGCGTTGATGCCAAAGCTCAGCACCTGCGTCACGATGTCGGCTGGCTCGAACCAGAACTGGCAGCCGGGAAACGCGCGCGTCAGGTCCTCCCGGATCCGATCCATATAGCCCCGGCTGGGGTGGTGGCGGGGCCGCAGCGCGATGAGAATCTCGGCGTCCATCGGGCCGATGTTCTCCGTGCGCACGAAGGCCAGGTTGTAGAAAATGGGCAGGCCGATCATGTCATTGATCGTGTCCAGCTCGGCTGGCGGAATGATGTGCCGGATGCGTTCCTCGGCCGCCAGGACCAGGTGTTCGGTTTCCTCGATCCGGGTGCCCACGGGCGCGCGCAGGTGCAGCTTCATCAAGCCGGCATCCACCGGGGGAAATAGATCGGTGCCCACAAGCGGCACGATCGTGGCCGTGAGCAGAATTATCACGGCACCGACGGCCAGGACGAACCCGCGATGGGCGAGCACGGTTTCGAGCAGCCGCCCGTAGCCCTGCTGGAGCCGCAGAAACGCCTGCTGGCGGCGCTGTTCCAGGCGGCTCCAGAACCTCGAGGCTGCTCCGGTCTCCGCCGAAGCGTGGGCAGCAGCACCGGCCAGAAGCTGGCGGTAGAGGACCGGCACCAGCGTGCGCGAGAGCACGTAGGAGGCGAGCATGGCCATCACCACGGCCAGCGCCAGCGGCGTGAACAGATAGCGTGCGGCGCCGTAGAGCAGTACCACGGGGAAAAACACAATGCAGATCGAAAGCGTGGCGACGATCGCCGGCACGGCGATCTCCCGCGAGCCGTCCAGGATGGCGACGGTCAGCGGCTTGCCCAGGGTCTGGTTGCGGTGGATGGCCTCGACCGCTACGGTGGCGTCGTCCACCAGCATCCCCACGGCCAGCGCCAGTCCGCCCAGCGTCATGATGTTGATGGACTGGCCGGTCAGATGCAGACCGATGATCGCCACACCGATCGAGAGGGGGATCGAGAGGCTGACGATCAGCATCGTCCGCACGCTGCCCAGAAACAGCAGCAGCATCAGAGACACCAGCAGCGAGGCCAGCAGTGTTTCGCGCACCACGGCCTCGATGGCGCTGCGGACGAAGACCGACTGGTCGAAATCGATCTTCATCTCCAGCCCGCGCGGGGCCACCGCCCGGATCAGCGGCAGCATCTGCCGGGTCGCTTCGATCACCGCCAGCGTCGAGGCATCGGCGTGCTTGAGGATGGCCAGATAGGCGGCCCGACGGCCGTTGATGTGGACGATATTTTCCTGATCGGCATAGCCGCGCCGGATCCGGGCCACGTCGCCCAGCAGCACCGGAGCCCCGCCGACCACCTTGACGGGGATCTGCTCGAATTCGCGCACGCGCAGCGGGCTGGCATTGGTGATGACCGAGTATTCGCGCTGCCCGATGCGAGCCGTGCCCGCGGGAATGATCAGATTGGCTGCCTGCAGCGCGTTGACGACATCCACGGGCGAGAGGCCCCGGGCCATCAGGGCACGGGGATCCACGTCCACGGTGATTTCCGGTTGCTTGCCGCCGAACGGCGCCGGCGTCGACAGGCCCGGAATGGTGAACAGCCGGACGCGGATGAAGTTCAAGGCGTAGTCGTAAATCTGCTGCTCTTCAAGCGTGCGGCTGAACAACGTGAGCTGCGCCACGGGCACGTTGGAGGCGTTGAACTGAATCACATTGGGCGGCTGCATGCCGGGCGGAAGAATGCGCAACAGCGTGGAGGAAACGCCGGCGATCTGCGCAATGGCGGCGCCAATTTCCGTTCCGGGCTGGAAGTAAATATTCAGCAGCCCGACGCCCGGAATGGACTGGGATTCGATCCTCGCGATGCCGTTGACCGTCGTCGAGTAGGCCCGCTCGCTGATGAGGACCACGCGGCGCTCCATGTCCTCGGCCGACATGCCGGGGTAGTTCCAGACGACAGTGACGACGGGAATGTCAATGGCCGGCAGGATATCCACGATCATCCGCGACAGCGACAGCAGCGCCATCAGCAGAATGACGAGGCAGGCGACGGCCACCGTATAGGGGCGGCGGAGGGCCAGACGGACCAGCCACATGGTCGTGCGTGTGTTCCCCGAACCGGGTTGTGTGGTGCGCCGGGCGGCAGTCCCGGCCGGAAGCGTTTACGATAGATTATTGATAATCTATAGTCAACGCCATGCGCTGGACCGCTGCCACGCCCGCCCGCCGCCGGTGCCTGCGCGACGAGATTCGCGAGGTCCTGCTGGCCCGCATCCTCGAAGGCAGCCTGCGGCCGGGCGACCGGATCGTGGAGCTGCAACTGGCGCGCGAATTCCGCACCAGCCAGGGGCCCGTGCGCGAGGCCCTTCGCGAGCTCGAGGCTCTGCGTGTGCTGGAGACCACGCCGTTCCGTGGCACGCGCGTCCGCCCGGTGACGCCGGAAGAAATCGCCCAGGCTGCCGAAGTACGCGGTTTGCTCGAGGAGCTAGCCGCGCGGCAGCTTCCGCGCCCCGAGCCGGGCTGGCTCAAGCGGCTGGCGCGCGAGCTGGATCTGCTTGAGGACGCGGCCCGCCGCGGCGACCTGCGCAGCTACGCCCGGCACAATTACAACTTCCATCGGCGGATTGTCGAAGCCGCCAACAACCGGCCCCTGCTGCAGGCCTGGGAAGTGCTGGCGATCGAGGTCAACACGCTGCTCACGCTGAGCCGCGGCCACGGCACGGTGCAGCGCGTGCTCCGCGAGCATCGCCCCATTCTCCAGGCGCTTCAACGGGGCGATCGAGCGCGGGCCGCCCGCCTGCTGCGGAAGCATGCGCGTTCGGTGGTGCAGATGGTTCTCGCCGGGCGCTCTGCGGCCGCTGCCCAACCGGACAGGGTCAGTGAGGAGTGAACACGGAGAGGGTGGTGGTCTGCCGGAGCGGCCGATTCGCAGGAGTGGCCGGGCAGCTTTGTGGTGCGATCTGTCCCCGGCCCTGGCCACAGACGTTGTCCTGCCAGACATTCGGTCGCCCCAGGCTTCCGTCCCACAGGTCGGCAAAAACCGTTCCGGTGACGGGTTCGACGCTTCCCTGCGCAGTATTCCCGGAGATGCGATTCGCGGTGGAATGCCCGGCCAGCACAATCCCCGGGGCCGGGTTGTTCTGCACGGTGTTGGCCTCGACGCTGCAGCCGGAGGCATCGAGCAGCGTCAGCGCCCCTGAGGGAGGCTCCGTGCCGGTGGCGGCTGGCTGCTGGTTGCTGCCGCTTCCGGAGATGAAGTTGCCCGTCACCCTCCAGCCATTTACCCCGGCCAGGGCAAGGCCGGCGCTCGCGCGCAGCGGATTGGAGTCATTGAGTAGAACGTTGTATTCGATCCGCGAGGGTGGTGCCGGAGCGCTGGCCCGGGCAGCGATGCCGATGGCGAAGCACTCCACCTGATTGGAAAACACGCGGCTGGCCGCCACGTCTTCGAGCAGAATGCCTGCGCCAAACCGGCTGGCCGGCTCGGGACACCAGCTTCGCCGTGGCTCGGAATTCATGATGCGCAGCCCGGCCAGCGAGACGTTCTGGCTGCTGCGCACCACCACGGCGGCGGACTCCTCGCTGCGTTGTGTGAAACTCGCCAGGATGGTGGCGCGCACGCCCGGCGTGCTGCTGCCTTCGATGCGCACGCGCGCGCGATGTTCCACGGCAATGGCCGTGCCGGTTGGCCCGAGCGCGCGCACGTCCACGGTGTGGCCGTTGAGG
>Ga0209810_1001668_pt1 | contig 31664 bp, 32 predicted proteins | sample Coa_R1_7_FD_187159 | JGI IMG/M metagenome (GOLD analysis project Ga0209810, IMG submission 187159) | Surface soil microbial communities from Centralia Pennsylvania, which are recovering from an underground coalmine fire - Coalmine... | ecosystem: Environmental > Terrestrial > Soil > Unclassified... | reverse complement strand
GACGACGGGGACGCAGACGGTCACTGGGCCGGCGGCGCCGTCGCCGCCGGCGACGGTGACGTTCAGCCAGACGGTGAGCGGGATTCCGCTAGCGGGCGGGCTGGTGACGGTCACGGCGAACAACCCAGCTGGTGGGGGGACGCTGCTAGTCGCCCAGGGCACCATCAGCTGCACCGGCACCACCGGCACCGGCTGCACGACCAACGGGAGCGCGGCCCTCACGCCCGCGGGAGGCGGCGCCGTGAGCGGGACGGTGACGACGAACGTTCCGACGGGCGGCAGCGTGCTGGTCACGGTGACCCTTAACGGGCTGCTACCTGGGCAGATCCCGACGGTGACGATCCCGACGACAACGGGCTCGCAGACGATCACTGGGCCGGCGGCGGGGACGACGCCGGTAGGGGCACCGGTGACGTTCAGCCAGACGGTGAGCGGGGCGCCGCTGGCGGGCGGGCTGGTGACGGTCACGGTGAACAACCCGGTGGGTGGCGGAACGCAGCTGGTCGCCCAGGGCACGCTCACCTGTACGGGGCTCCCGCCGGTCCCGCCCATCCCGCCCATCCCGCCGGTCCCGCCACCACCGCCGCCGCCGCCACCGCCGCCGCCACCGCCGCCACTGCCGCTGCTACCGCCGCCGCCCACGGCGCCGCAGGCGGGGCCGGTGGTGCAGGTGCCCGGTGTGCCGATCATCCCCGAGGCAGATACGCTGCTCTTGCTCGGTGGCGGGCTCGCGGTGCTCGGCGCGCTGGCCGGGTGGCGCGCGCTGCGCCGGCGCGGCGACTCCTAAAAGGCATCCCCTAGCGTGCGGTGCCCCGCTCCGGCCCCGGCTGGGGCGGGGCACCGCGTTGGCCGCCGGGGCGCAGCGGGCATGCCTATTGCGGAATGGCCTACGGCGCGCCTATCATTGGCAGTGTGGCGTGACCCCTGGTCCCGGGGCGGCCGGCCGCCTCGACGACCGGGCAGAAGCTCGGTTCGGAGTGGAGCCGAGAAGGGAGGTGTTCGATGGCGAAGATCACGCTCAGTTGTATCAAGGCCGATGTCGGTGGGTACGTGGGGCACGGCGACGTGCACCCGGAGATGCTGGACCTGGCGCGAGAGCTGCTGGGGGCATCCAGTCTGCTGATCGACTACCACGTGACCCGCGTGGGCGACGACATCAACCTCATCCTCACCCACCGCGAGGGGGTGGATAGCCCCAAGATCCACGGCCTCGCCTGGGAGACGTTCAAGCGGGTCACCGAGGTAGCCAAGCGCCTGAAGCTCTATGGCGCCGGCCAGGACCTGCTCGTCGACGCCTTCGCCGGCAACGTCCGTGGCCTGGGGCCCGGCGTGTGCGAGATGGAGTTCGAGGAGCGGCCATCGGAGCCCGTCATCGTCTTCATGGCCGACAAGACCGAGCCCGGCGCGTGGAACCTGCCGCTCTACAAGATGTTTGCCGACCCGTTCAACACGCCGGGGCTGGTTATCGACAACAAGATGCACAAGGGGTTCGACTTCGTCGTCCACAACTTGAAGGAGAACACCCAGATCCGGATGTCCTGCCCCGAGGAGCTCTATGACCTGCTCATGTTCATCGGGGCGCCCCACACCTACGTGATCAAGGAGGTCTACTCGCGGGAGCTGGGTGAGATCGCGGCCTCGGCCACGACGACGAAGCTGGCGCTGATCGCCGGCCGCTACGTGGGCAAGGACGACCCCTCCCTGATCGTGCGCTGCCAGAGCGGGTTGCCCGCGGTCGGGGAGGCGCTGGAGCCGTTTGCGTGGCCGCACTTCGTGGGCGGCTGGATGCGCGGGTCGCACTGCGGGCCGCTCATGCCCTGCACGGTCGAGCAGGCGCGGCCCAGCCGGCTCGATGGCCCGCCGCGGGTCGTGGCGCTCGGCTTCCAGATCGCCGACGGGCGGCTCATCGGGCCGCGCGACCTGTTCGCCGACCCCTCTTGGGACAAGGCGCGCGAGATGGCGAACGAGATGGCCTACATCATGCGCCGCCACGGCCCGTTCGAGCCCCATCGCCTCCATCTCGACGAGATGGAGTACACGACCATGCCGGAGATCATGCGCCGGCTCGCCCACCGCTGGCAGCCTATCCCCGAGCCGGGCGAGACCGCGAAGGAGCTGGTGGCCTCGGGCCGCGCCAGCGCAACAGGCGACGGGAGCGAGGTCGACTGACCGCGGCGCGCGCCGCGTCATGCCAGGGAGCGACGGCCGGAGGCCCGGCCGTCGCTCCCTAGCTTTTAGCTACTAGCTACCTGGTAGCCCTGCCGCTCGCCTCCCTCGGGGGGCGGCGCCCCGGAGGCGTTTCCGGTGTGCACGGCTAGGCGGTGGGCGCCGCCATCGCCTGGCGCGGGCGAGCGTATTCCAGCGGCTCGCCGTAGAGCGTCACGCGCTCCGGGTCTGGCGTACCATCGTCGCGCACGGCCGGGTAGGCGACGATCCGGTGCCAGCGGCCCTCAGCGAGCAGCTCCTGCTCGATCGCCTCCCAGGGCCGGCTCTCGAGCTCCTTCTTCAGCAGCGTGCGGATCGGCTTGAGCACGGTCGAGCGGGTCATCGCGCCCTCCTGGCAGGGATCTATCATGTAGCCCCATGATGCACGGTGCTCTGTAAGGGGAATATAGGAGGCCTGCTGGAAACCGGTAAACCGCTGCCGGCACGCCGCCGCTAGCTGGGGTGGGGAGCAGCAGGCGGCGGGCGCCCGCCCCGCGCCGCGACCAGCGCGTCGACCGCCGCGCAGTATACCGCCGCCGCGTCGGCCCAGCGGTGGGCCGCGCTCCAGCGCTGCGCGCCCGCTGCCAGGGCCTGGCGCCGCGCCGGATTCTCCCACAGGCGCAGGATAGCCGCGGCGAGCGCCTCGGCGTCGTCGGGGGCGCAATATTCTACGGCCTCCGGGGGCACGTGGGCGACGACGGTGCGGGTACGGGTAGCGATCGTGGGGAGGCCGAGCGCCAGGTACTCGAGCAGCTTGGTGGGAAGGATAGTCTCGGTGAAGGCGCTGGCGCGGGTGGGCACGAGCGCCACATCGGCCGCGGCAAGCAGGGGCGGGAGCGCGTCCACGGGCAGGTAGCCGGGGCTGAGCGCGACGTGCGCGCTGAGGCCGCGGCGTGCGATGAGGTCGGCGAGCCGGGGGCGCAGCTCCCCGTCGCCGTAGATCATCAGGCGCAGCCCCGGGATGCGCGCCCGCAGGAGCGCGACCGCCTCCACGGCGAGGTCGACGCCGTAGCGTTCGACGAGCGTGCCGTGATAGACGAGGCGGAACTCCTCGGCGGCCGCGCCGTCCCGGCCCGCCGCGGGGCGCGGCCGCGGGAAGAAGAGCCGCTCGTCCGGCAGGTTCAGCACCACCCGCAGCTTCGCCGCCGGCACCCCGCGCGCCAGCAGGCGTCGCCGGTACTCCTCGTGGACCGTGAGCACCAGATCGGCGAGGCCCAGGCACACCCGCTCCTGCAGCCGGAGGGCGGCCGCGATGAGGCGGCTGCCCTTCCGCCCAAACTTCGCCGCGTACAGCTCGGTGGTAAGGTCGCCGGCCGCGTAGATGAGCGGCACCCCGGCGAGCCGCGGGCCGAGCGCCGCGATGACCAGCGACTCCGGCATGCTGTACACCTGCACCGCTGCGTACGGGTGCTGGCGGTGCAGCCGCGCGAGCGTGCCCAGCGCTGCGATCAAGAACCGGAGGTAGGCGAGCGCGTAGCGGGTGATGCTGCCGCCGCGGTACTTGGTCCCCCCGACGCGCCAGACGGTCACGCCGGCGACCTGCTCGTGTGCTGGCTCGCCGGGCGCGCGCGGGCAAACGACGTCGACGGCGTAGCCGTGCGCGAGCAGCGCCGCCGCTTGCCGGCGCACCCACGAGTCGGCGCGGTAGTCGTACCAGCGCACCAGCGCGATGCGCGGCCGCGGCGCTCCGTCGTGCTCGGGCGCCGCGCTGGCCGCGTGCGCGGTGGGTAGTGGGGCGTTTCCCGGCGGAGCGGTCGCGGCCGCGAGCAGCCTGCAGGCCGGCAGCGCGCCGGCACGGGTGGCAGGGATACGAGGCATGCGCTTCCCCTGCGCGCTAGACCGGCCAGGCAGCGCGCCGGACAGCGGGGGCAGCTTCCGGTGTGCGGGCGCCGAGGTGGCGCACCAGCGCGCGGGCGGCGTAGCCCGTGCCGGCGACGAAGCGGAAGAGCGGGCCGAAGCTCTCGGCCGCCAGCGCGCCCAGGAAGTGTAGCCCCGGTAGCGACGCTTCGAAGCCGGCGCCGAGCAGTGGGTAGCCGTCACGCTGGGCGAGCGCCTGCACCAGCGCAGGGGCGAGGTAGGGGAGGCGCGCCACGTCGACGCGGTAGCCGGTGGCCAGCAGCAGGTGCTCGACCCGCCGCTCACTGCCATCGTCCAGCGCGACCTGGAGCCCCGTCCCGCATGGCCGGACGGCGACGACCTGCCGTCCCGTGGTGAGCGGTACAGCGCGCAGGCGCGGCCGCAGCCAGTCCGCCCCCGCCGGCCGGATCGCGCGCCGCGCGATGCGCTGCTGGAGCGCGCGGGGCAGCCGGCGGAACAGCGGCGGCAGCGCCACGATCCAGTTGAGCCCCGGCGGGCCGACGTCCGTCGGCGGGTACAGGAGCGGGCGCAGGGGGCCCAGCCAGCCCTGGAGCTGGCCGCGGTGAAGCCAGTGGATGCGCGGGGTGCGCACCACCACCTCGACCGCCGCGCCGGCCTCGTGCAGCAGCGCCGCGGACTCGAGCGCACTCTGCCCCCCGCCCACGACCAGCACGCGCTGGCCGGCGAACCGGCTCAGATCGGCGTGCTCCGCAGTGTGGGAGACGAGTGCAGGCGGCAGCCCCTCGAACTGGGGCGGCCGCCAGGCGAAGCGCGCGATGCCGGTGGCCAGCACGACGCGGCGAGCGAGGAGCGCCTCGCCGTCGGCGAGGCGCAGGCGGTAGCCGCCCGCGGCGGGCGCGACCTCCACCACCTGGCGGCGGTCCACATCCGGCGCCACCTGGCGCTGGTACCAGAGCCCGTACTGCACGAAGTCGCGCAGCGGCAGCGGCACCGCCAGGCGGACGCCGTGCGCCGCCTGGTAGGCCTCCAGCGTCAGGGCGCCTGCAGGGTCGGCGATGTGGGAGGCCTCCCAGGCGGAGCGCAGCCGCATCCCGGCCGGCATCTGGTGCTGCCAGAAGCCCATCGGCTCGCCGAAGAGCCGCGTCTCGACGCCGGCGGCGCGGAGGAAGGCGGTCGCCGCGAGGCCGTAGGGCCCCGCGCCGACGATCGCGACGGGAATAGCGGGATTGGCCATGGTGCTCCTCACTCGTCTAGAATCCGCGCTTCCGCCACAGGTAGGGGACCAACGCCAGCTCCAGCAGCGCGGGCAGCGGATCGTCCCAGGCGAAGACAGCGCCCTCGCGGTCGCCGACCAGCGACCGGAGGTAGGCGCGTGGCGCCAGCCGGCCGCGCGCGATCTCGCCGGCGGCGGTGGGCAGGTCGGTCAGCAGGCGCATCCACCGCACGCCCGGCCGCGCCCGGCTAGGCGGCGGCGGCTCGCCGTGCAGCAGGCGCCAGAGCAGGAACGGGAAGTCCACGCCCGCGCGCCGCCCGAGCGTGTGCCACCCCCACGTGCGGGCGTTGACGTCGAGCAGCTTGAAGCGGCCATCGCGCGGGTCGCGCTTGAACTCCACCTCGACCAGCCCCGTATAGCCCATAGCCGCTAGCAACCGCTGCGCCGCCGCCTCGACGGCCGGCTCCTCAACCGTCTCCACGTAGGTGCTCGCGTGCCCAAAGTCCATGGGATGCTGGCGCACGCGCCGCGCCACCAGGGAAGCGAGGGGACGCCCCGCCAGGCAGAGCGCGGCGTAGGAGAACTGCGCCTCGCCGCCGCCCGGGATCAGCTCCTGCACCAGCACCTCCTCGGGCGCGATGAGTGCGCAGGCCTCGGCGTAGCGGGCGAGGAGCGTGGCGCGGTCGTCGACCCGCCAGGCCTTGGCGTGCGTCTGGCGGTAGAACGGCTCCTTGATCGCCGGCTTGAGGAGGGCCGGGAAGGGGCAGTCGAGTGTCGCCACCGCGGCCGCGCTCGGCGGCTGGTAGGTGCGCGGGTAGTCGACGCCGCTCTTGGCAGCGAGGTGGTAGGTCAGGCGTTTATCGTAGGCCCAGCGCGTGACGGGCCAGGGCGGCGTCGCCAGCCGGAAGCAGCGGCTGAGCGCCGCGTGCTCGCGGGCCAGGAGCGCTACCGTCTCGTCGCGGGTGGGGAAGATGACCCAGCCGGCGAGGCCGTAGCGCGCGCCCAGGGCGAGCAGGTAGTCGCGCTGAGCCTGGGGGTTCGCGGTGGGCCAGGGGAGCCGGCGGCGCGTGTACCGCGAGACGGCCGCGATCGAGCGCTCGTCGTCGAGCACCCAGACTGGAATGCCGCGGCGGCCGAGGCTGCGGACGATGCCCAGGCCCTGGTAGTCTCCCCCGATGACGAGGGCGCCCGGGGCGCGCGTCGCCAGCGGCGGGTGGGAGGCCGCAGGAGCCACGCGCGCCATCAGCCCCTCCCCGCGAGGCGCGCGAGGAAGTCGCGCCAGGTTAGGGCGCAGATGTCGCCGGTGATGGCCAGGGCGCTGCGGGCGCCGTCGGGCCAGTAGGCCAGGCGGACCAGCGGCGCCGCGAGCCCCTCGCCGCGGCCAAGCTGGCGCACACGGGCCACGAGCTCCGGCTCGGTGGGGTCGTGGAGCTCGGCGGCGTAGCGGCGGGCGCCCTGCTGCGGCTCGGCGGCGAGCCCGAGCGCCTGGAGCCGGGCGGCCGTCGCGGCCGCGTTCCGCCCGCTCACCCCCACCCCGGGCCAGGGCGCACTCGCGATCACCAGCTGGCGCGCCCGGGCGGTGGCGGCCGGCAGCGGCGTAGGGCTGCGCTCCAGGCGCTCGGCTAGCACGCCGGGCGGGCCGTCCACCGTGACCTTCCAGCCCTCCGCCGTGCTCTGGATGGCCAGCCGCGCGGCGCTGCGCCGGCGCCACCAGGCGGTCAGCTCCCCGAGCGTCGCGATCCAGACGCCAGGCCGTGCGGCGCGGGCCCAGGCCAGGACGGCGTGGAGCGGCTCGAGGAACTGGCGTGTCCGCTCGGGGTGCAGGAGCAGGACGAGCAGCTCGCCGTCGGCATACGTCCGGGCCAGCATCTCCAGCCACACGCGGGTGAGCGTCTCGGCTCCGACCCCGAGGCGGTCGATCAGCATCTCGTCATCGGGCAGTGCGGTAGGGAAGCGCACCAGCGGCCCATGCAGTGTCGGGAGCGCCAGCCGCGCCTCGTAGGGCACCGTGCCGTAGAAGGCGACCGCGCGCAGCCAGGTGTCGCGGCCGGCGGCGTGCAAGTCCGGTAACGCCTGGCAGGGGAACTCCACCGTCTCGCTGGCGTCCCACTGCAGCCCCGCGTGCGTGAGGGCGGCGAGGGTGGCTGGGCCCGCGCGCAGGTAGGGACTGCGCCAGCCGACCGCCTGGAAGCCGAGCCGCGCGAACTCGTCGACTGCACGCTGCACCTCGCGGCCCTGGGTGTCCGCATCGCACCGCTGGTGGTCGGTGTGGCACCAACCATGAAGCGCGAGTTCGATACGCGACGCCGCATAGGGGCGTAGCAAGGCGGGGTAGCGCCGCGCGCTAGCGACCGCCACCGTCCAGGTGGCGGGGGCGTCGTGAGCGTACAGGGCCGCGGCGTAGAGTGCCAGCGCCCGGGCCATCGGCTCGGGCGTCCAGCGGAAGCGCTGGCCGATCAGCCCCAGGCGCCGGACGAACGCCGCACGCCCCTTGGACGCCAGCGCACGCTGCAGCAGCCGCGCCGCTGGCCAGGCGTGGGTGCGCATGCCCATGGCGGGAGGCGCATCGAGGCGCTGGTACGCATTCACAGTGCCCCGCACCGGCACCCTCCCTATCCGCGCACGGCCCTCTGGGCAGTCGTATAACCGTGCGCTCCGAGTGCGTGTTTGCTTTTATTTTCCCGCTGAGATACGAATTTCGCCCTCATCCGGTTGGTGGAAAATAAAAGATGATTCTCATGACGCAGTCCGTCATCCTTTCTAGGAATACCCCTCCGATTAGAGGAGGAAGTGGTCGTCCGGAAGGACGATGTTCCACAGGCATATCAGTAGTGCGGCCCAGCTGCGTCCTAGCGGGCGTCAGGCCCGGGCCATTGCAAGCCACCGTCGCCCAGCGGCGTGAGCACAGCCGCCTGCTTTGGTGTGTAGCCGGCCCGGCCGCTCCGTGAGCGAGGCGCTGGGGTGGGACGCGGAGCGTTTACTTTTGTCAACAATGGGCGCGGGGTGGTGAGCGGTGAGGCATGGCTCCTGGGCGCAGCCTTGCCCAAGGGGCCGGCGGTGCGCTCCCCGGGGCGCAGCGGCGCTGTCAGCGCAGCCCGCTGAGCCAGGAGGCCGGGCCGCAGCCCATGAACGCCGTCAGGACAGCGATGTTCCCCGCTTCCATCGCTACCAGCCCCGCCAGCGCCACAGCGGCGATGCCGAGCGCCGCCGGGCGCGAGCAGGTGTGGTGAGTCATGGGAGGGGGTGCCGCGAGGAGCCGCTGGATCCGCGCCTCGATCGCCGCGCTCGTGGCAGCGAGCGACGCCGCGGCAGTGAGCACCGGGCCCGCTGCCGCGCGCTGCCACACCTTCGCCAGGGCGCTCGCGAGCGCGAGCGGGCGCCGGGTGACACCAACGGCAAGATCGTCGCAGGCCAGCTCGCGCTCTCGCTGGAGCTGGCGGTGCGCTAGCCAGCTGGTCGGAAGGTAGCAGAAGGCATCGCGCAGCACCGTCGCCAGCCAGGTGATAAATGGGTCGCGCCGCGCGAGGTGCGCCAGCTCGTGCGCCAGCACGGCTTCCAGCTCCTGCCGGTCGAGATGGGTCACCAGCCAAGTCGAGAGCAGCAGGGTGGGCCGAGCGATGCCGTAGGCTAGCGCCAGCGGCCGCTCCGAGGCGCAGAGCCGCACGCACGGCCGGGGCACGCCGAGCCGCCACGCGAGGCGCTCCACCGCCGCTTGGAGTGCGGCGCCGGCCGGCAGGCCAGCCCGGCCGCTGAGACGGGCTAGCAGGGCAAGCCGGACGAGTCCCAAGCCCAGTCCGGCCAGCGCCACCAGCCCCATCCCGAGCGGGAGCGCGAGGCCGAGGGTGTAGTCCCAGGGCGGCGTGCCGAGGAAGCAGGCTTGGCCGGCGAAGTGGTGCAGCCCGCCCAGCCCGATCCCGAGGCTCACGAGGGGAACCGCGAGCACCAAGAGCTGGAGGGCACGGCGCGCGGCCCAGTCGTCGAGACGCCGGAGCAGGGCGAGCACCCCGCAGCCCACAAGCAGGACGAGCAGGGGGCTCGAGAGCACGAGCAGCACGTGCATCAGGGGCGTTCCTCCGCCGCGCGCCGCCGGGCGATCTCCTCCAGGAGTTCGCGGGCGCGGGCCGCCGCTTGGGGCTCGGCCAGCGCATCGAGGTGCGCGAGGGTCGCGCCGGAGAAGCTCACGAGCAGGTTCTCCAGGATCCGCCCGACGAAGCGGGAGATGAACTCTTCCTCAGTGAAGTTCGGGTAGTATACATAGGCCTGGTCGACCTTCTCGGCGTGGAGGAGGTTCTTCCGCGCGAGCCGCGCCATCGTGTTCATGACCGTCGTGTAGGCGAGCCGCCGGCGCGCGTAGAGCACCTCGAACACGTCGCGCACGGTCGTGCCCTGGTCGGGCGGGCGCGCCCAGATCACCTCCATGATCTCGGCCTCGAGGTCGCCGAGCACCTTGCGGATGCCCGGCCGATCGGGGCGATAGACGTGGATGGCCGGCTCGGGCGTCATGCGTGACATCTGACCCCACTCGATTGCTTGCAGCAATTACAGTAGAGGCGGTCGCTATTAACAGCGCAGGTGGTTGGTACTCAGGACCATTGTAGCGTGCGGCCGGCGCTCCCCCGCAGTCTGTAGCTGAGCCGCTCGCGCCCCACCTCAGCGCAGCAGCTGGCGAATGTCGGCCAGGACACGGTCGCGATCCAGCGCATTCCCCTCGTAGTACGCGCGGACATATCCCTGGCGGTCGATCAGCACGAACCGCCCGCTGTGCATGACCTCGTAGGTCTCCGGCGCTGCCTCGCCTGCCTGAGGTGTGTGCTGCGCGGTCTGCCGCGGCGGGAGTACCTGGACCCCTAGGGAGAACCCCTCGACGATGAGCGGCACCAGCACCGCCTCCGGTCCGGTGAGGAAGCGCCAGGCCGCCGGGTCCGCCTGGTACCGCTCAGCATAGGCGCGGAGGACCGCGGGAGTATCCCGTGCCGGATCGACCGTGAAGGAAAGTAGCTGTACAGAGGTGCCCAGCAGGTGCTCCTGGCGCAGGCGCTCCTGCAGGCCTTTCATCTGGAAGGAAAGCAGCGGGCAGATGTCCGGACAGTTGGTGTAGATGAAGTTGGCGACGAGGACCTTCCCACGGAATTCGTCTGAGCTGACCATGCGCTCGTACTGGTCGGTCAGCACGAAGGGCGGCATCTGGCCATAGACCTCGAGGCGCTGCGCCTGGGTCTGGCTCCAGTAGCCATAGCCGAGCAGCACCAGCAGCGCGGCGACCGCTAACCAAGTCAGGGCGCTCACCACGCCACGGATGGGGGAACTCCGCCGCTGCTGGCCGACGGCCGGGGGCGGGGTGACCCGTTGGGAGGCCATGGGCGGCTTATCCTGACTCTGGATCCGTCCCGGCACGTTCTTACGCGTGCTGTGGCCCCCGCGCGGCGCCGGGCGTTTCGGCGGGCGGTAGCGGCGCCGCATCAGTGGGCTGGGCGCCGCGCTCGGCCTCAAGCCGGGCGATCTCGTGGGCGATGGCCTGCTGCTGGGCCTGGACGCTCGCTAGCTCCGCTTTCAGCGCCGCGATCTGCTCCTCAGGGGTAGAGGCGTTGCCGAGCGCTTGACGTGCCGAGCCTAGCGGGGACTGGGCAGTGCGCTGGCCATACTGCACGCCCCACCACAGCAGGAGGAGCATCGAGAGCGGACAGGCGGCCAGGAGCAGTAGCGGCCAGATCCCTCCCAGCTGATCGGGTGCGAGAACCCAGAGGCCGAGCCCTACGATGACCAACCCGGCGAGGACTTTCCAGTCCAAGCATTTTCCTGCCGTGTTCATCTCGGTCTCCTCTCACTTGAGACCCTTGATGTACTCGACCAGCGCCGCCACATTGTCATCCTGCCGAATCTGATTCATCTTGTCGGCGAGCGCGCTCGCCATCACCTCTGCGGGGTAGCCTTCGACGATCTTAGCGTCCGGCTCGAGGATCGACTCGCGCAGGTAAGCCTCGTCGGCAGTGACCGTTTGGCCGTTGGCAAGCCGCACCGGCTTGCCGTAGAGGCCGTTGAGCGGAGGGCCGATGAGGCGCTGGCCGGTGGTGCTGTGGCAGGTGTTGCAGCCGAATTGCGTGAAGAGTTCCGCACCCCGGCGTGCGAGCGGCTCGTTGACCGCCTGAGCCGGGCCGCTAGCTCCTGGCCGGGGGGCGCACGCAGCCCCGAGCAGCACCGCGACACCCACCGCGGCGGCGAGGCGGGGCGAGCCGCGCCAGATGGCGGTGTCCATAGCTTGTGCTCCTCGCATGATCCCCTCGGGCTGTTAGCCCAAAGCTCACAGGAACCAGTAAGTCACGGTGTCGTTCAGCCCGGCGAGCACCAGCACGCCGCCGGCCACGGGCTGCAGCCAAGCCGCGAAACGCCGGGCCCGGAGCGCCTGGCACTGCGTGACACCGATCCCGGCGGTCAGCAGGCCGGCCAGCCCCAGCAGCGGCAGCGCGGTCCCGAGGGCGAACAGCCCCGGATAGACCACCCCCACCGGTGAGCTCAGCGCGAGCGGGAGAGTCAGGCCGAAGAAGAGCAGGAAGAGCGTCGGGCAGAAGGCGAGGGAGAAGGCGATGCCGAGCAGAAAAGCCCCGAGCGTTCCAGCGCCGACGCGCGCCTCGAGCCAGGCGGCGGGGCCCTGGCCGAGCGAGAACCGCAGTGGTACCCAGCCCAACAGGTGCAGCCCGAGCAGGAGCATCACCGGACCGAGCACCTTGCGCGCAACGACCGCGACCGGGATCGAGCTCTGGGCGAGCTGGCGGCCGGCGAGCATGACCGCTATTCCCAGGAGGGTGTAAACCAGCGCCTTGCCGAGCAGGTAGGCCAGGGCGCTCCGCGCCACAGCGCGGCGGTCACCCGCGCCGTGAGCGAGGTACGCCAGCGCGCTCGCGTTGGTCGTCAGCTGGCAGGGAGCTGTAGCGCCGATCAGCCCGAAAAGCAGTGGGCTGGCGACCGGGAGGCCCAGGCTGTCGGCCAGGGTGCGCAGCGGCTCCGCCACCGCGGCATTCAGGGTGCTCAGCAAGGCATACCACTCGGCTATGAGTTCCCGCATGCTTCTCCCGGCGTGCGGTCCACTAGGGCCCGCTCCCGCGCATAGATGCCGCAATCAAGCGCGGCGCCCGTCTATCGCCCCGGCATCTGCGGCATCATCTCCTGCATCATCGGCATCATGGGCATCATGCTCTGGCCGTCCATCATGCCGTGCATCATCGACATCATGCGCATCATGGCCGTGCACTGCTCCATCATCTGTTGCATCGGTTGGGACGACGGCGGCTGGTCAGGCGCCGTGCCCGGCGCGGGGCCTTGAGGCATGGACTGGGCGAACAGGGTACTGGTAGTGAGCAACAGCAGCAGCCCGCCCAAGGCACCGTAGAGAAAGGACCTGTATACGCGCATCCTTGCACCTCCTCAAGTTGGGCCGCGGCGACCTTTTGTGGCCTCCGCCGTACCGGACGCTAACCTCCGCTCCAGCTCTGCCCCCCATCCGTACTCCGGTAGACCAGGCCCTGGCGGCTCTTGACGGTGATGGCCACGAGCACGTTGGGGGTGGAGGGGCTGATCGCTAGGGCGACGGCGTTGTCGCCCGGGAAGGGCAGCCGGCTCCACGTCCTGCCTCCGTCGGGGCTCTTGTACAGCCCGCCCTCGCCGCCGGCGTACACCGTCTGCGGCGCGGCCGGGTCTACCGCTAGCGCCAGCACGCCGCCTGGGCCTTGGCCGTCGCCCAGGCGGCTCCAGCTCTGGCCGCCATCGGTGCTCCGTAGCACTCCCAAGCGCATGCTGCCGGCGTAGAGCGTCTCCGGGGTGCCGCCGGCCGCCGCCAGCGCCATGATGTCGCCGGGGAGGGGGCCACCGAGCTGCTGCCAGGTTTGCCCGCCGTCGCTGCTCGTGAAGAGCCCGTGGCCCACGACGAAGGCGTACAGGCGGCGGGGATCAGCAGGACTCATGGCGAAGCCGTGGATGTCGGTGCCTGGCAGGTCGTGCGCGACCGGCCGCCAGGTGGCCCCGCCGTCGGTGCTCACCTGGAAGACGTCGTGGCCCGCGAGGTAGACGTGCTGGGGATTCGCGCGGCTCACGGCCAAGCTCATGGCGTCGAAGTTGCGCTGCTCGACAAGGGGCGTCCACGTCCGGCCGCCGTCGTCGCTGCGCAGGACGCCATGGTGGTGGCCGAAGAAGATGACGTTCGGGTCGGCGGGACTGAAGGCCAGGGCGTGAAAGTCGCTCGTGCGCAGCACTGCCAGCGCGCCCGCGGCATCCCCTCCGCGTTCATTGGTGAGGTACAGCGCGGCCGCGAGCATGGCGGCGAGCGGAAGGAGCGCTCCGAGCAGCAGCCAGCGGCGCCACTGCCGGCGCGCGCCGGGCCCGCGGGCTAGGCCTCCATCGCGGTTGGCGCGGGAGCGTCGCTCGGCCATCTCTCCACCGCCGCGGCCTCCAGGCCGGCCAGGGGCGCTCAGCGGTCCGCCTGGCCGAGCCGGCTGGTGATCCGGTCCTGCTGGCCAAGTATAATATGCCCATCGTACGATGGGCAATCGTAGAAAGGCGACCGCGCCCTCGCAGGCGTGCTTGGCGGGCAGCGCCCGCGTGGCGTGTATGCGGTGGCCCTACTCCCAGGGGAGGCCAACGATGGAGCGGGCGGGCTCGTTCCTGAGCTGGCTGGCGGCCGTGGTGGTAGGCCTGGCGGGCTGCTCCCCGGGGGCAGGGCCGCCGCCCGCTCCTGTCCGGCCCGCGGCGCCCGCGCCGGTCGCGCCGCCCTGGGAGGGGCCGGCGAGCGGCCAGGTGCGGGAGTTCCAGCTCACCGTCGGGCGCGTGCCGTGGGAGATCGCGCCCGGGACGGGGGTCGAGGCCTATGCTTACAACGGGCGCGTGCCCGGGCCGGAGCTGCGGGTCACTGAGGGCGACATCGTGCGCGTCACGGTCACCAACGCCCTCGACGAGCCGACCACGGTCCACTGGCACGGCGTCGAGGTGCCGGTCGCGATAGACGGGGTGCCCCAGCTCTCCCAGGAGCCGATCCCGCCCGGCGGCGTCTTCACCTACGAGTTCGTGGCCGTCCCGGCTGGGACGCGCTGGTACCACGCGCACTTCAACGAGCGGGTGCAGCAGGGCGGCGGGCTGGTCGGCGCGCTGATCATCGAGCCGCGCCAGGCGCCGGCTCCCCCGCCGGACCGCGAGTACGTCCTGGTCACAGGCGAGTGGGGGGCGGTCGGCGCCGGCCATTCCGCTACCGCGTCGGCAGAGCCCCGGGGCATGGGTGGCAGGATGCGCCAGCGGGCTAGCCGTGCCTCCGTCGAACGCTTCACCATCAACGGCGTGGCGTATCCCCACACGCCGCCGCTCATCGTACGTGAAGGGGAACGCGTGCGCCTCCGCCTGATCAACGCCGGCGCCACCGAGACCCAGGCCTTCGCGCTGGCCGGCCACCGACTCACGCTCACGCATTCCGACGGCAACCCGCTCGCCCAGCCGGTCGAAGCCGAGGCGGTCTTCTTGGGCGTGGGCGAGCGGGCGGATGTCGAGTTCGTGGCCAACCGGCCCGGCCGCTGGCAGCTGCGGGGCTTGCAGCCGGGCCACGCAGAGCGGGGCCTGGCGGTTGACGTGGTCTACGAGGGCCACGAGGCCGACCCGGTCCAGCTGCCCCCGCCGGGCGTGCGACCCGTCCGCTATCGCGATCTCGTCGGACCGCCGGGGGACGGCGGTCCCACGCGGACCTATGCCCTCACGCTGTCGGGCGGGATGATGCATCCCGACGTGTGGACGATCAACGGGCGGAGCTACCCCGACACCGTGCCGCTGACCGTCCGCGCCGGCGAGCGGGTGCGCCTGCGGCTGTTCAACATGAGCATGGAGGACCACCCGATGCACCTCCACGGCCACACGTTCCGGGTGGTGGCGATCGGCGGGCGGCCGGTCCAGGGGCCGCTCAAGGACACGCTCACCGTGCGGCACATGGAGGAGTACGAGGTGGAGTTCGTGGCCAACAACCCGGGCGTCTGGCTGTTCCACTGCCACAACCTTCTGCACCTGCACGGCGGCCTCGCGACCGAAGTGCGCTATCAGTAGCCGCAGCCAGCGAGGCGGCCGGCAGCACGTGGCTCCACTAGCAGCTCAGCCAGTTCCACAGCGCGCAGCCGCCGCGATCCTCGCTCCACTGGTTACGTGCGATGAAGCGGGCGGGGCCGGGCGCGCCCGCCCGTGCCCACTCCACCCCGGCGCCCTGGAGCGAGGCCTCCGCCGGGTGCGGGCCAGCCACTGCCGGCCCGCTCACGATCAGGCCGCGGCGGTCCAGCACCGCAGTGCTGAGGCTGCGGCTGTCCAGCACTGTGAGGGTGAAGCTACGGCTCTCCGCCGGGTTCGCCGGCCCGCGGCTAGGTCCCAGGAGGAACTCGGCGGGCACTACCGGTGGCTCGTAGTCGAGGCCGAACGCGGTGCTGGTGCCACCCCACACCAGTCCGCTGAACAGGATGCTCGCAAGTAGTAGTCGCCACATGACATGCCTCCCGTTACTGATCGCAGGAAGATGTGTGCGTATGCCGGCATTTACCAATGCAGTGCTCCTTTCTCCCCTCTGCTTGTCCTCTCGAACCCAACTATAAAAGTCGCAAAGCCATAATTGCTGTAGCATGGGTTACGTTTGGACAGCAGTTTTTGGTAATCTAGACCACAATGTGTTTTCGCCGCGTATACTATGCGCAATATGGGCAAGTGTAGGCTGTACTACAGACCAGTTCCCGGCCATGCAGCTATGCTTCTTTGTGGGTGCTATTTCCCATCCTGTTGAGTGGCAGGAGATTCCCATGCGTGGGTCGGATGGTCGACGGTCTTGGTGGGATGTGGATTGCGGGTGTGCTGCTGGCTGGCGCTGCGGCCTCGCAGCGCTGGGCATCCTGGCGGCCGCCGCGCTCTTATTCGGGGGTATGCCTGCCGCCCCTGCAGCGCAGAGCCCGCCGCCTCCGGACGCGTGGCGGACGGACTTCAGCCGTCAGCTCGTCGGGTTGCACGAGTTCCAGCTTGGCGGTCCGCCTCGCGATGGGATTCCCGCCATCGACCGGCCGCGGTTCGAATCCGTGGCGGCGGCTAGCGCCTGGCTGCGGGATCGCGAGCCGGTCATCTTGCTGGTTATCGCGGGTGAGGTGCGTGTCTACCCGCTCCAGATCCTTGTCTGGCACGAAATCGTGAACGACGTCGTGAGCGACACGCCGGTCGTGGTGACGTTCTGTCCCCTGTGCAACACCACCGTGGTATTCGACGCACGGCTCGACGGTCGGCGGTATACTTTTGGGACCACCGGGCTGCTCCGCCACAGCAACCTGGTGATGTACGATCGGGAGACGGAGAGCTGGTGGCAGCAGGCGACGGGCGAGGCGCTCGTGGGCACGCTGGCGGGGCGTCGCCTGGCACCGCTGCCCGCGCAGCTCGTTAGCTGGCGCGCGGCGCGGGAGGGCTATCCTGAGGCGCAGGTGCTCTCCCGCACCACGGGTTATCAACGCGACTACGGTCGCAACCCTTACCCCGGCTTGGACGACGTGGACCGCCCGCCGTTCTTGCTGCGTGGAATCGTGGACGGGCGCCTGGCACCGATGGAACGCGTGGTAACGGTCCAGAGCGGGAACGAGGCTGTGGCGTACCCGTACTTCGTGCTGCGGCAGGTGCGCGTGGTGAACCATACGGTGGGTGGGGAGCCGGTAGCGATCTTCTGGCAGGAGGGCAGCGCCTCCCCCTTCTCCGGCGCCGACGTGGGGCAGACGGGGGTGTTCCGGCCCGTGGTCGCGGGGCAGCGGCTGACGTTCGTCGCGGCTGGTGACGGGTTCCGGGACCTGGAGACGGGGTCGCTGTGGACTATCCTCGGCCGCGCGATCGCGGGGCCCCTGGCTGGGGAGCAGTTGGCGCCGGTCGAGCACACGGACCAGTTCTGGTTCAGCTGGGCGCGTTTCTACCCGCAGACGACGCTCTACCAGCCCTGAAAGCGAGGTTGCGTGTGACCGCGAGCCTGGTTCCCGGCAGCAGGGCGCTGCTCCTGGTCGTTGGGCTGGTCCTGCTGGTGGGTGCGCGGCCCGCGGGGGACTGCGAGTCGCCCGTGCCGGTGTTTCCTGGCGCGCAGCCGGCGGGCGGCGTGGGGCCCGGGGAGGCCGTGGCGGGGCTGTCCACCACGGGGCAGACCACTTGGGCTACCGAGGCCTCGCTGCTGGACATCCAACAGTTCTACTTCATCCGGCTCACCGGCGCCGGCTGGACGCCCGTGGCCCAGCTGCCGGGGCAGCATCCTGACGCCTTCGCGCGGGCAGGCCGGATCAACCAGCCCGAGCCCGTGCTGGAGTTCACGCGCGATGGCGCCCGCGTCCGGATCACGAACGTGGGCGGCGGTTACAGCGTCGAGCTGGAATGCCCGTAGTGTGGAGCCCGGCAGGGGCTGGCCGGGCTGACCGCAGATGGCGCCAGCCGGCGCCCTCCCAGAGGGCCGGGAGTGGTCCCTGTGCGCAGGCGGCACTGCAGCCCCGGTAAGGGCGAGGCGGGCGGCGCGCCAGGCACCGCGCTGGCCAGGCAGCGCCAGGGCCGGGGGTCTTCCTCGCAACGCGCTGCCTCTCGGACGCCGGCGGCCAGCAAGAGACGGCTTGGTGGCGCGGGCCTGCACCTTGGCGGGGCGGCCCGCTCTCGGCTACAATGGAAGCGCATTCCCCGATAGCTCAACGGTAGAGCGGGCGGCTGTTAACCGCTAGGTTCCAGGTTCGAATCCTGGTCGGGGAGCTAGACCAGCCGGAGAGCAGGTATCATCCTGCTCTCCGGCTGTTTCGTCCCTCTTAGCCTTCGAGGAACGGCACGCCTGCGCGCCCGAAGGGTTCGGCGTGGTGCGCACGCCCGCGTGTCCCGGGTCCGACTCGGGGTCGCACTCAATCGCTTTCGGGCGACGTGGGCCTCGCGCCAAGGCCGAGGGAGAGCATGAGGCCTTCGTCCAGGGCGTCGAGTTCGCTCGTGGACACCACGCCGAAGGCGCGGCGGATGCGTCGCTTGTCCACGGAGCGCAGATGGTCCATGAGGGCGTAGGACGTCCTGGCAAGTCCACTGCGGCCTGGCTGGAGCATGGGATAGAGCGCCCCTTCGCCAGGCGTCCCGGTCACGGGCACGATGGCGACCAGCGGGAAGCGCTGGTCGGCGATCACCGCCGGATCGCTGACGACAATGCACGGACGGGCCCCCGCGGCTCATGGCCGACGGTGGGGTCGAGCTCCAGGAGCACGACCGTGCCGCGCTCGAGCCTCACCGCCCAACCTCGGTCCACCCCTCGCCGGGCACCCAGCGGACTTCCTTGCCCGCCTGGGGGGCGACCAGCCCGGCGGCATCCTCCTGCGGCAGGGGGGAGGCCCAGTCCTGGAACCCGGCCTCGGCGAGTTCGGCGGTTTCGGGGTGTGGGCTGCGGAGGGAGCGCTCGAGCAGGGCACGCCGGCGCCGCTCGAGCTCGCGCCGAGCAGCCTCCTGGAGGAACTTGCTCCGGTTCTTCTCAAGGATGCAAAGGCCATGCGCGTCGCAACCGACCCACTAGCCCATCCGGGAGAGGGTTGATCCGTGTGCCGCTGCACTCCCGCCTGCTCGGCGATCGCGCTGATGGCGCTCCGCGCCGGCGACGACTGGTGAGACGAGCGAAGTTCGGGTCTTTCCCGCCTCGGGGAGGCGGCTGAACGAACGTTCGATATTTCGTTAGGACCAAGGCCGTGGCGTCAGGATGTCTGGACGCAGCGCCTTTCTCTTCGCTCTTGCTCGTCTGGAGCGACTGTCTCGGTGATAGCAGCGTTCCTGACCGAGCTTCCATTCCACAGGCTGACAAAGGCATCGCTGCGTCGGCCCCCACCGAACCCGGCCTCGTGTGCGGGAGGATGACCCGGGTACGGCAGGCGCGCATCACGCCGGACCGTGACGAGATCGCAGCCGGGCGCCTCGGCCTCATTCGAGAAGTAGACGTTGGCAAGGCGGCGCACTGCCCTCTTGGTCGCGGGTGTCCCGGTGATCGTCTCCACGCCCCTGGACGGCAGTCGGTCGCGCGCCAGCCGCCATGATCCCGCTATGCAACCGCTCCATCTGGCGCCGCGCCCATGATGCGGCTGATGTTGTCTGGCGCGAAGAACTCTGGGATGGGCACGCTGCCCGTGAACGCGCCAAAGAGGCGGTTGGTTTGCTCCTGATCGTGTCGCAGGGCGGTGAAGAGCTGCTGCTTCTCGGTGGAAGGAGGCTGCAACGTCGCCAGCTCGCAGGTCAGCTCGTACATGGGCATCGCCACCTCGTTGCGCCGACGCTCGTATTCCGCCAGCGCGTCCTCGAGCGGACGGCGTCCCGACAAGCCCTCGTCGATCGCCTCGATCAGGAGCTCGGCATCGCGGAAGGCGTCGCTGATCCCGAAGGCGGTAATTGGATCCTTGTGATAGCCGGCGTCGCCAACCAGGGCCCAGCCCGGGCCGTACGGCTTGCGGAAGAAGTTGCGCAGATCGGCCGTGCCACGGAATCGTTCGCTGCGTCGGCCGCTCCGCAGGCGCTCTGCGAGTCCTGGAACGAGGTCGAGCGCCTCGTGGAAGTTGCCTTCGATGTCAGCGCGGACCTGATGGAAGGCCGCGACGGGCCAGTAGATGATGTTGACCACGGTATCGTCGTTGGTCGGCCCGGCGATAATCATCCGCCCGGGGCGCGGGTACAACTCGGCGCCGGCCAACTGGACGCCACTCCAGTACGTATAGTACGCGCACGCGAATGTAGGCCGTTCGTAGTAGGTGGGCGCGTGAACGGCGCGCGCGACCAGCGAGCGAGGGCCGTCTGCACCGACAACGATGCGCGCATGCTCGGTCACCCGACCACCGCCCAGGGCGTGGCCGCGGATCCCGACCACCCGCTCGCCGTCAGTTACGAGATCCTCGACGGTGAACTGCTCCCGCAGCTCCGCCCCGGCGGCCACCGCCGCCTCGACCGGGATCTGATCGAGGATCGTCCGCCGCGGGGCGTACGCCTCCGCTACACCATCCACAGGCGGCGGCGTGCCACGCAACGCGAACGGGCCGAGATCAAGCACCAATTCGCGCACCGGCGGGCAATTCGATCGGCGCACCTGCTCCAGCAAGCCCCACCGCTGGAGCCGAGCCGTACCGGACTGGTGGATGTAGTGGGTGGACAGCGCATCACTCGGGAAGCGGGTTTTATCGACCAGCAAGACACGGTAGCCCTTGCGGGCCAGCAGCATGGCTGTCGGCGAGCCGGCGCAGCGAGCGCCAACTACGATGGCGTCGTACATCAGTACCTCCCCTTTCGATAGGTGAGTGGGATGCGATGGTCAGGTTCACTCCAGGCGCCGCTTCCTCGACCGACTCGTCCATGTGCGCCCCCAGGAAGGTGGTCAGCTCCGACCACTGCTGGAAGTGCCCGTTAGTGCGCGGCAGTCATGCCCGCGCGATCACGTACCGCCACTCGGTCTCGATGTGGGACGTACGAGAGCGTGAGCGGGCCCGGGGCGCCGGGCGGCGCCGGCAGCAGTAGCGGGCGCAGCGCCCGCAGCAGCGCCACCAGCGCAGTCCGCTCCTCGCGTCTCCAGACGAGGACGTACACCGGCGCGCCCGGCCTGGTGACCCGCCGCGCCTCGGTGAACGCTGCCAGCGGATCGGCGGCGTACTGGGAGCTGTTGAAGCCGGTGACGGCGTCGAACGAGCGGTCCTCGTAGGGCAGGAACTGGAGATCGCCTACATCGAACCGCCCGCTGGGGACGCGCCGCCGCATCGATGCCCGTGACCCGTGCTCCCGCCTCTGCTGCCAGCAGGCAGAACCCGCCCGTGCCGCAGCCAACGTCGAGCACAGTGCTGCCCGGCCCAATCCCCGTGTGCATGATCCCGTGCTCGAAGAGCGGCCGGCGCAGGGGCTCCTGATAGTCCGCCCACTCCTGGGCCCGGACGCCCCACAGCTCGCCCTGGATTCCTGCCGCGCCCCGCTTCTGGTCGGTCGCTGCCAAAGGGGGGGCCTCCTCGCATGCGTCAGAGCGGCGCTGCTGACTGCTCCAGTGTGCCTCCTTCCGCCAGCATACGCGCGGTGTCCACCGCCGCCATCCGAGCAATCTGGGATCTTGCACCGGGTCCCGAGGAGACGCCTGAGGGGACTCCCTCACGGCGGCAGGAGGGACACGGGGCAGCGCTTCGGTTGCGGTGCTAAGTCAGCCCCTGCTTCAGAGCGAAAGCCGTCGCCTCGACCCGGTTGCGGACGCCAAGCTTCGTGTAGATGTGGGTGAGGTGGCGATCGACGGTGGAGACGGAAACGACCAGCTCGGCAGCGATCTCCTTCGTCGTCCGGCCGCCGGCCAGCAGGCGCAGCACCTGGATCTCTGCCGGGGTGAGGTTCGCCAAGGGTCCCCCTCGCGGAGAGTCGGGCCGGACAGGGGGCGGCGGTGTCGCCCCGACAGCCAGCGCTTCGGCAATGGCCTGGTCAAGCGACATCGCCGCGCCCTCAGCCCAGCCCACGGCGTAGGCCGCCTGTTCGAGCCGCTGTCTGGCTGTATCCAGCGCCTCCCTGAGGAGCGCCTCGCTGAATGGGATCAGCGGCGTGTGGTACGAGTCGCTGACCGCCGTGGCGAAAGCACCCAGCCGAACGGCTCGAATTGGCTGCCCCAGCGCGATCGCCAGATGGGCGAAACCCGCCAGGATTGGGGCCAGGCCCCACGGCCCGACCACCGCCTGCATGACCGCCAGCGCGTCCTTGAGCCGCACGTGAGCCTGGCAGAGCTCGCCCTCCCGCAGGGCGACCAGGCCCAGGAGAACGAGCAGGACACCGACGCCCTCCTGGTAGCCAAGCTCTCGCCGCAGCGCCAGGCTCCGCTCGTAGTGGGCCCGCGCCATCGGATAGTTGCTCTCGATGTGGGCCGCGATCCCGAGCAGGTGGAGCGGCCAAGCGATTAGCCAGGGGTCGCGCACGTCCTCGGCTACGGCCAGGCTCTCTCGGGCCAGCGAGCGGGCGGCAGCGGGGTCGTCCTCGTAATAGGCGACCCGCCCCAGGTGATGGAGCGCCAGAGCCACGGTCCACCGGTCGCCCCGCTCGCGGGCGATTTGCAGACTTTCAGTCAGCAACGCGCGGGCTGCGAGCAAGTCGCGCTGGTGTTGCGCCAGGTAGCCCGCGCCGAGGAGCGCCTTCATGCGCGCCGCCGACCGGACCGGCGTCCCTTCCAGCGCCCGTGCCAGCCACCGCCGCCCTTCGTCGTGGTAGCTCCGCAGCCACCAGAACCAGGCCAGCGCGCCGCTCAGTTTGAGGGCGGCTTCGTCCCCGCGTGCCGGGCTCAGCCCCCACTCCAGGGCGATTCGGAGGTTGTCGTGCTCCTCCTCCAACCGGTCGAGGAATCGCTGGTACTCGACTCCGCGGAGCTTTGGCTCGGCTTCCTCCGCCAAGGCGAGGAAGTAGGCAAGGTGGCGGTCCCGGGTGCGCTCGACCTCGCCCGCTTCCTGCAGCCGGTCGTGGGCGTACTGCCGGATAGTTTCGAGCAGCCGGTAGCGCACGGCGCCGCGCTGTTCCTCAGTCAGCACCAGCGACTTATCGACCAGCTGGGCCAGCAGGTCGAGCACGGCATAGGGCTGGATACCGTCGCCCGCGGCCACCGCCTCGGCGGCCTCGAGGGTCCAGCCCCCCGCGAACACGGACAGCCGGCGCAGCAGCGTCCGCTCCGGCTCCGAGAGCAAGACATAGCTCCAGTCGACCGTCGCACGCAGCGTCTGCTGGCGGGGCAGCGCCGTCCGCGGGCCGGTGGTCAACAGGCGGAAGCGGTCGTCCAGGCGCGCGGCGATCTGCTGGACCGAGAAGACGCGCACCCACGCCGCCGCGAGCTCGATCGGCAACGGCAGCCCGTCCAACCGCACGCAGACCTCCGCCACTGCTCGCGCGTTCGCGTCGGTCAGCTGGAAGGTTGGGGCGACGGCCGACGCTCGCTGGACGAACAGCGCCACGGCCGGAGATCGGCCGACCGCCTCGGCCGACGACCCGCGTGCGAGGTCGGGCACGGGCAGGGGGTGGAGCGGCAGCACCTGCTCTCCTGGCAGGTGAAGGGCGGCCCGGCTGGTTGCCAGCACCTTCAGTTCTGGACAGGCGCCGAGCAGTGCAGCTACCCCAGGCAGGCCGGCCAGCAGATGCTCGCAGTTGTCCAGCACCAACAGCAGCCGCCGGTGGCGAAGCCGATCGATCAGGACCTCTCGAAGTGGGCGACGGCCCGGAGCGCGGACGCCGAGCGTCTGGGCAATGGTCGAGAGGATCAGCGCCGCGTCGCGGAGCGGGGCCAGGTCGACGAACCAGACCCCATGCTCGAAGGCGCCAACGAGCTGCGTTGCGGCTTCCAGGGCCAGACGTGTCTTGCCGGAGCCGCCCGGCCCGGTCAGCGTGACCAGCCGCTTGCCCCCGCTCACCAGGTACTCACGCACGATTGCCAGCTCGCGCTCGCGGCCGAGGAGCGGCGTTGGTGGCACGGGCAAATTGTGCGGGGAAGGAGTTCTTTCCTTTGACCGAGGGCGCAGTCGGCGCGGTGGCAGCGAGATGGATCGGCCGAGTTGCGTGTCCGGACGCCCCGCTGCGAGCGTCGCCGGAGCGTCTTGAGCTGCCGGCCGCCCTGGAGCTTTCTCGTAGTGGGGCTGCCAGGCCCGCAGGTCGGCGGGGCGGATGACGAAGCTCCGGCCGATCCGCCGGGCCGGCAGGCGGCCGGCCCGGATGGCGCGCCGCACCGTCTCCTGATGGACGCCCTTGGCAATCGCAGCGTCGGGGACGCCGAGTAGCTCCGGGCGATCGCTTTCCATGCCTCTTCAGCGTTCCTGAGTGCTTTGCTCTACCTCACGGCCTGCGCTGAATATACGTGATGTATCGACTCAGGACAACAGATGGATAGGCATGGCAGCCATGGACCGGTACCTGGTGGAGCGGGAAATGGGTGTGGGAAGTGCCGGTAGTTGCTGCCCCATCGACAGCTTCAGGAGCGGACGGAGCATGCACTCGCTGATCGCCGGCTGCAGCAGCGGGTCGCCCAGCGCGGCAAGGGCGTGGACGACCTCGGGGGCGCGCTCGAGCAGCCCAGGACCTGGCTGACGCGGGCGCGGGTGACCCGGAGCTGGCGCGCGAGTGCGGCCCGAGACGCGCACTTCCCAGGCAGGGCGATTCCCACCAACACCTCACTGCCCGCCAGTTCGCCCACCAAGCTTGGCTCCAAACGGTCGAGGGATAGGCGCTCGAACCCCGGCACCTGCCCGGTCGTCGTACCCCCACGAGGCCCTGCCGCCAAGGCCACGCCCCCTCGGCCGGTCGGACCACCGGCTCCACGGCCGCCTCATGCCACTTGCGCCGCGTCCTCCAGGCCGTTCGTCGCCTCGGCCACGGCCTGCAGCCGGCCGTGCGCCGACTCGCGGCGGCCCGTCGCGGGCACTAGCTGGCCGATCCTCTCCAGGCCGAAGGCTGGCATGCCGCTGTAGATCGCCTCGTCCTCGCCCGCACGCGGTACGTCTCGTGCCAGATCCCCACGTGTCGCTGTTCACAGTAATTTGCCAAGGTAACAGCGATCCTGTTCACCCGTCATTGTCAACGGCTGTTCACCGGAATTTGCCGCTCCCGGTCCTTCCACCCTGCCATGGGCCATCCTGCAGCGGGGAGGTAGTGCGTGCCACGAAGGAGGATCGGCGTGGCAGACGTCAAGGAGACGCAGGCCCACTGGGACGCCGGGGAGGCGATCAGCCAAATCGCGCGCAGTCTGGGGTACAGCCGGCCCACACTGCACAAGTACCTGCGGGCGGCCGAGCAATTGGGGCTGTGGGACGACCCGGAGAGCGAGCGGCGCAGGCACCTCTTCGCCTTCCCGATGACCCTCTCCCGCAGCCAGCCTGCGCTGCCATTCCTGGGCGAACGGGTTGCGCTGCTGCCCGAAGGACCGCAGGCCAGCCGTCGCTCAGGTAGCGCAGCGCCAGAGCCTTCGGCGGTTGGCGCCCTTGAGAGGACTGCTTGCCAGCGATGTGTCCCTTGCGCCGGCCGGGGACGGCGGTTGGGCACGGCTCACCGCCCCAGTATGTCCACCAGATCCCTCAGCGTGTCGCGGAGCTGTTGCAGCCGCCCCTCGCCTAGCTGACGCCCCCAGTCAGCCTCGATGCCCCGCAAGATCTCTCGCGCGGCTCGTTCCACGTCCTTGCCGCGCTCGGTGAGTCGGATGATCTTGGCCCTCTTGTCCATCGGGTCAGGCACGCGCTCGACGTAGCCCTGCTCCTCCAGGTAGTCGACGAGAAAGCCCATCGATTGCTTGGTGATCTGCGCCCGCTCCGCCAGTTCGGTCAGCCGCACTCCTTCCGGTCGCATCTGTTGGAAGACGACGAAGTGGGCGGGGCGCAGATCGGCATAGCCCGTTGCGATCAGGCCCTCGTGGATCCGCGCCACGATCGCCTGGAACGGGATGCGCAGCAATGCCCCGAGCATGCGCTGGTCTTCCGCATCGCCGCTCATCGCCCACCCTCTTGACAAGATGATGAGGTTATCTTACTATTCGGCCAAAGTAGTCAGAGAGGCTGACTACATATAGTAGTGTAGCGCCTGGGCAAGGCAGCCAGGGCACGTAACAGGAGGAGACCTGATGACCGGCCCCGCCGAGCACCCGCCGTATGCCCTCTCACGGGATGAGGGCAAGTCGATCTGGTTCCTGGGCACGCTGATGACGGTCAAGGCAGGAGCCGACGCCACCCGCAACGGCTTCACGCTCATCGAGTGTGTTCTGCCACCGGGCTTCGCGCCCCCGCCGCACGTGCACCATGCCGAGGAGGAGGCCTTTTACATCCTGGAGGGGCAATTGACCGTCACCTGCGGCGATCGGACGTGGCAGGTGGGCCCCGGCTCGTTCGTGTTCCTGCCGCACGGCATCGCTCACACGTTCCGCGTGGACGGCTCGGAAGTGGCCCGAGCGTTGCAGATCACGGCGCCGGCTGGCTTCGAGCACTTCGCCGAGGAAGTTGGCGAGCCGGCCCAAGCGCTGGCGGTACCGCCGCCGGCACCGCCCGATCTCCAGAAGCTCCTGGCGGCAGCCGCCAAACACAACATCGAGATCAAAGCGCCGCCGCCAGGCCAGTAGATCGGCTCGCGGCGTCCCAGCGCCTCGGCCACGGGCGCGCTGTCCCGTTCCCGGCATCCGCTATCGTGCCTGTGCCCCGCCGATCAGGCTATCACGCTGCTAGGGGGAGCAAGCGGCCACGCTCGGCGGCTCGAAGAGCCCAGCCGCGCTGCTCCCCGCGCCGCCCGCGTGACGCCAGCGAGGAGGGGTGAGATCCAGGGAGGAAGTTCGGGATTTCCCCCTGGCCGGGGAGCCCTGCTTAACCGACTTGCCGCTGGCCCACTTGTTCAGCGGCTTTTCTTGTGCCGAGCTTCTGGTAAGCTAGAGCGCCGACGTGCTGCGATCCCTCACCACCGGTCGCTTGTAGATCGGCTCAACAGGGGACTTCGCGCCTCGGCCGGCCGAAGACGAACGGCGATCCCACCCAGGGCTCCCGCCCAGGGGAACCTCGCTCTCCTTGTCCGCGCCAGGCCGCGGCGCGCTTCCGCCTTGCGCTCCAAGCGCGCCCGGAGACCGACCGAACGAGCCAGGAGCGAGCGGCCCGGCGCGCGACGAGCGCTTCCCACTCGGCGGCAAAGCAGACGTGGCGTTGTCGATGTTGCGGAGATGTACGTGTAGATGTAGAATGGTCCTGGGGGGTGCCATGATGGGCAAACGGATGCACCGCACGCAGCTCTTGCTCGAACCGGAACAGCACCGAGCGCTGGCAGAGATCGCTCGCCAGGAAGGGCGCAGCATCTCCGACGTCGTGCGGGAGATGGTGCAGCGGCAGATCGAACAACGGCGAGAAACGGCGCGTGCGGACCTCGAGCGGCGTTTGGCGGCCCTGGAGCGTATCCGGCGGCATCGAGACGAGGCCATCGAGAGGAGGGGAGGTCGGCCGGTTGACTTGGACGTGATTGCACTGATCGGGCAGGCCAGAGAGGAGCGAGATGGGCGTGCCCTCAACGGGTTCGACGATCGTCGTTGATGCAAACCTCGCGGTATGGGCGATCGTGCCGGTAGTCGCCCCGGTCGACGCCATCGGCCTCTTCGCCGGTTGGTATCGGCAGGGGCTACGCCTCGTCGCCCCAGCTCTTTGGCTAGCCGAATGCGCCTCCGCCGTGCGACGCAGCGTGTATGCGGGCGCCCTTTCCGAGGAGGAAGGCCGAACAGCGCTGGAGGACCTCTTTGCGTTGGAGGTCGAGACCCTGCCCCTGACCCTCCCGCAGACGCGGTTGGCCTTCGCATGGGCGGAGCGATTGGGCCAGGCGCAAGCCTACGACGGCTTCTACCTGGCGCTGGCGCAGGAACTCGGGGCTGAGTTTTGGACCGGCGACAGACGGCTGGCGCACAGCGCACAGCGGGCAGGGGCCGAGTGGGTTCACGCAGTATGAGGCGAGTTTAGCAACGTCCGAGCCCGCCTTGAAGCAGCAGGGCGGCGGCGCTGCTCCCCGCGCCGCCCGCGTGACGCCGGCGAGGCGTGTGAGATGGAGGCAGAGAGTCTGGGATTTGCCCCGCCTCAGGGAGGCAGGGGCGGCCGAGCCTCAAGGCGTCTTGAGGTTCAGCTGACGAACGAATGAGCATTCCCCCCTCATGCTAGGGATCGGTGAGCCCGCCGCCCGCGCCAAGGCCGCGCAGCAGGAGGCGACGAGCGAGCCGCAGCCGGGGGGTGGCACGCTCTGGACCGTACCGATGGATATCCCGGACGATCCGCACGTCGCGGTCCACCGCTACTTCCCGCAGCACCTCGTGGTCCAGGCCGGCGATACCGTACGGTGGGTCAACCCGGCGCTGACCGAGCCGCACACGGTGACGTTCCGTGCGGGAGTTCGTGCTGACGTTCACCGAGCCCGGCCAATACCCGTACGTCTGCGTGCTCCACGAGGCGCTGGGCATGGCCGGCTTCATCACTGTGACCCCAGCGGGCTTCTAGGCGGTGTCGCTACGCTTCCGTGGAGAAGTTAAGCTAGTCTTCATCGCGAACGTGCCTCCTGCAGGATGATCTGGGCCGTGACCTCATGTAGGTCGCGGCCTACAATATCGGGCCGCTCGAACAGCGGATCGAGCACTTGATCGGAGCGTGCGACAAAGGCAGCAGCACATCCTGCCTGCTGAGCCCCAGCAACATCCCAGGCATGTGCAGCTATGAGGCGTATCTGGCTGATATCGACGCCGAGCCGCTCGGCGGCATAGCGATATGCCTCGGCAGCCGGTTTCAGACGGCGGACCTCGTCTGCCGACAGGATCTGTTCGAAGTAGTCACGAAGTCCTGCGTGGTCCATCTGGGCCTGAACCGTCTGGGTAGGATTATTGGTCAATGCTGCCAGCCGTAACCCCGCGGCGCGCAGGCGCTCTAGACTGTCCCGCACGTCGGGATGCGGCGGCAGCTCACGTATTCCGTTGAGGATGCGCGCGCGGTCCTCGTCAGAAAGCCGGATGCCACGGCGCTCGGCAGTCATGTCGAGCGCTGTTCGCCCAATGGTACCGAAGTCTATGTAGCGGTTGGTGATGATTGTGACCATGGCAGATTGAAGCAGCTGTTGGAACCAGGCCTTACGTACAGCTCGGTCGCCGAAGACTCGCTCGAAGTGTGAATCCAGCGCGCTTAAATCGAGCAGCGTTTCATTAACGTCGAAGACGCAAACGCGCGGCATGGACTTCCTCCGTTCACTAGCCGGGCGTGCGACCCCGCTGGGTGGCATAGGGCCATGCTCCGGCGAGTCTTTAGTGCAGTGACATGAATTGCATCGAGCACGTGTGGCGACAATGCATTATCTAGTGTGGTGGATGATATTCACCAAGATACTTTACTGCAAACTCGGCGTACTTAGGCTCAAATACTACGCTCAGGTCGACCGGCTCCTTGAGCAGTCCTAGCTCGTAGAACAGGTCAGCGTCATCTTGCAGCGCAGCGAGATTGACTCTGCCGTTGGGATCGATCCAGGGGTACTTGATCTGGTGATAGACCGCCGGGTCCTTGATCGCGGTGTACCCAGTGAGGATATCGATGATCGCATCCTGGTCGATGCCATACTCGAAGGCGTTGATCTGATCCCGTGCTCCGCGCAAGTACGCGACCATGAAGCGCTCGCCAACGCGCGGCCCGAGGCGGTCGATACCGGCGTTGTACATCAGGTACAGGGTCTGAGCATCGGGGGTCATCTCCTCCATCGTCGCCAGGAACCGCACGGCGTCGCGCCCCAGCGCGGCTGCGGTGATGGGCTCGCTCAGGTAGCCAACCTCGATGGCGCGGTTGCCCATCGCTACCAGCTGGTCAGCGGGTGGCATCGAACCCCACTCCACCGCCCGCGGGTCGACCCCGTGGCGCCGGAGCCAGCGAACCACATGGGCGTGCTGGGCCGTCCCCTCCCCAGCAATTAGGTAGACGGTGCGCCCCACGAGATCCTGCGGCCAGCGGATCACACCCTGGTCCCAAAGATCCTTGCGCACTACCAGCCCGTTGCCTCCACGCGAGCGCTCCGTCCGGCCGGCGGACTGGACATCGGCCACGATGCGTAGATCGGTGCCGCGGTGCAGCGCGTTGGAGCACCCGACATTGCTAGAGCAGGGGGCTACCTGGAGCTGGCCTGTGGCTAGCGCCGGCAGCGTCTCGTAATAGTTGCGCGCGAAGGTGAACTCCACAGCGATGCCCACCTCGGTGAAGTAGCCGCGCGCGTCGGCGATGAAGAGCGGTCCTCCGCTCGCCAGCGGCAGGATCCCGACGTTCAGGCGGATGGGTGGGGTGACCGGCAGCTCAGGCTTCGCTGGGGTGGCCGGCGAGGGGCTAGCGGCCGAGGCCGCGGGAGGGCTGACCTGGGGCGCTGGAGCAGATGAGCGGGCGGGTGCACAGGCTACAACGACGAACACGAGCAGCACGAGAGACGCCGCAGGCGGCGTGCCCTTTCGGTTAACCTGCGCTCTTCCCATTTGGCGAGTGTAGGCAGACAGCGGCGCTTGCTGGTGCATGGGATCACCTCTCCTGAGCCTCGATCCAGAACGCTGGAGGTCCCGTAGCCTCGCATTGCTTGACGCTCACTCGCCCGAGCGAGGGAGACAGGGGCTCAGCCTAGGGGCGCGCAGCCGGCCGTTGACGAGAGACATCGGCCATGGCCTGCAAAGCGGCGGCATCACGGATCACCAGGCGGCGCCGGCCGGTCTCGATCCAGCCCATTGCCTTGAACTCGTCCAGCGTTTGGGTTGTCGTCTCCCGGAGGGTGCCAGCCATGTCTGCCAGCTCCTGGTGACTGATTCCCTCGATGACGTCACCGTGCACTCGCCGCAGGTGGAGCAGGATCGTCGCCAGGCGCGCAGGCACAGGCTTGAAGGCGAGCGTCTCCAGGGCGAGTTGAGCGTGGAGCAGCCGCTCGCCGAGCACCTCGATCAGGCGCAGCGCGACAGCGGGCTTCTCGAGCAGGAGAGTCACGACGTCGTTTCGGCTGAGCGCGCAGATGAGCGAAGGCTCCAGCGCCTCAGCGAACGCCTCGTACATGCCCTGGCCGACGAGGGCCATCTCGCCGAAGAACGTGCCGGGCTCCAACGTGGCGACCACCAGCTTCTTGCCCTCGGTCGACAGGCGGTAGATCTGCACGCGGCCACGCTTCAGGAGGAAAAGCACCTCGCCGGTCTCGCCCGGCGTATAGATCACCTGGCCCTTCTCGCAGGTAAACATGGTGGTCGTGCGCTGCAGCCAGTCCATCTCGGCAGGCGTCAGGTCGCGGAAGATGTCAATCTCGCGAAGGTAGCCGATCTTTTCCGCCAGCCGCGGCGAGGGGAGGCCTGGATCGGCGATCGGCCCCGGCGTTGCCCCCCCGGGACTGCGGCGCAGCGTGCGCCACCAAGGCAACCGCGAGACCATCGCTCTTCCTCGCTTCCCCGTACGGATCGCTCTCACCAGCAGCCACGCCCGGATGTGAGTACTATGCCTAAAGTGGGGGTATCGGTCTGTAGTCCAGACTACACTAGCGCCCCCACCGCTAGGGCGGCTGCTATGTAAGCGCGCCTACAGAGGCGGCCGCGCCACCTCCTCCATACTGCACCTAGAGTCCCTCCCTAGTCGGAGCAAGCCGCTATGCGCCTAGAAGTCTTCCTCGCGCCCCACTGTACTACCTGCCGTGAAGCCCTCCACCTGGTCGAGCGCGTGCGGCGCGACTTCCCGACGGTGGAGGTGCGGATCCACGATCTCGAGGCGGCCCCAGACGCACGCCCTCATGAGGTCTTCGCGGTACCGACCTACCTGCTCGACGGCCGAGTGTTCTCTATCGGCAACCCTGATGCACAGGCGTTGGCAGCGGCCCTGAGCCCGTGCATGGCGGTTGCAGACCGCTGTATCTCCCGCCGCTTCGATGGTTCGCGCGTCGCGGCCATCCTGGGCGGCAA
>Ga0209810_1001666_pt1 | contig 31672 bp, 25 predicted proteins | sample Coa_R1_7_FD_187159 | JGI IMG/M metagenome (GOLD analysis project Ga0209810, IMG submission 187159) | Surface soil microbial communities from Centralia Pennsylvania, which are recovering from an underground coalmine fire - Coalmine... | ecosystem: Environmental > Terrestrial > Soil > Unclassified... | reverse complement strand
TTCGACTTTCCCCGGCCTCTCTGGCGCACACTGCGCACCACCAACGTGATCGAGCGCTGTTTTGTCGAGGTGCGCCGAAGAACTCGCCCGATGGTTTGCTTTGTGAACGTCGCCAGCGTGGACCGGATCATCTATGCCATCTTCAATGGTTACAACGAGCAGCACGAATGGCGGAACCGAACCCTCCGCCTTTTTACACAAGCAGCTTGACATCATCGGCGCAAAGACATCGCTTGACAGCCGCGCTTTTAGAGATGACGATGTTTAGGATCGTTTTTCAGCAACCTGCTAGCCCTCCGACCGTGTTCCACGTTGCCGGCAGCGACGAGGAGCCGGCGGGCGCGCTCCACAATTGGTGGGTCGACCATTTTGCCGTCGAGCGTCACGATGGTGCTGCCTCGCGTTTGTCCTACGGTAAAAGCTTCAATCACCTTTCTGGCCCAAACAAGGTCCGCGTCTGAGGGAGCAAAGGCCGCATGAATGGTTTCCAGTTGTGCGGGATGAATCGCCAATTTCCCTGTAAAACCCAATTGCTTCGCTGTTTCGGTATCACGCCGCAACCCTTCGGCGTCTCCGAAGTCGGAATAAATGGTGTCGATCGCAAGGCATCCGAATGCGCGAGCCTGGACCGCCAAGTGCGCGCGGGCATACTGAAGCTCAGCACCGCATTTCGTGCGCGAAACTCCCATATCCAGACAGTAGTCTTCTCCCCCCAGCACCAAGCCTTGCAGGCGGCGGCTGACTTCAGCGATCCGGGGGATTTCCACCAACCCTCGTGCGCTCTCAATCATGGCAAAAATCGAAATCGACTTGGGAACGAGCCTTAGACTCTTCTCTTCGCTGTCAAGTAGCGCGGCCAACGTGGCGACCGCCTCAGGGCACTCGCACTTGGGCAAGACGAAAGCCCTCACATGACTGCTGATGGTCGCCCTCACATCATCTACCCATTGCGAAGTCGAATAGCCGTTGATCCGCACAAGGGCGTAAGAGGATTGGCCTGAAGCGACCTGTAAGGCAAGACTGACACTCTTTCTGGCCGTCGATTTTTCGGGTTCTGGGACGGCGTCCTCGAGGTCAAAGATCAGCGCATCCGCCCCACGGTTCCAAGACTTTTCTAATTTTTCGGGGCTATCGCCGGGGACAAACAGGAAAGAGCGCGGCATCGGCGATTCAATCGGCCATCGCATATGAAAGTGCGCCTACACGATCCCTTTTTGGCGGAGCTGTTGGACTTCGGACTCCGGCATACCCAGATGATCCTTCAGAATCTCTGTCGTGTGTTCTCCTAGTTGCGGAGCCCGCCGATGTATAATCTCGGAATCGGAAATTTTGATAGGGCTGGCCACTTGTTTGATTCTCCCGAAGTGCGGGTGATCCGTTTCGACAATCATGTGGCGTTCATGCAAGAAAGGATCCGCAAGGGCCTGACTGAGATCATTGACCGGCGCGCAGGGAACCTTGCCACGCAACAAGGCCACCCATGCCCCCGTAGTCTTAGTGGAAAAAATCGCTTGCAGTTTAGACACAATCAACTCGCGGTTCTTGTGCCGCTGCGCAAAGTTGCGAAACTCTTCCACCTCGGCTGCTTCCGGGATCCCGAGGGCTTCGCAAAGGTTCTGCCAGAACCTCTCTTTGGCGCAGAAGATCACGATGTATCCATCCGACGTTCGAAATGTCTGTACGGGCACCAGTGTCTGATGTGCCGAGCCCGGCCGCCGTACCGGCGTGAAGCCTTGGTTTAAGTTCCAAATGGCAAGGTATGTCAGCATCGAAACGGCGGTATCGAGCAGACTGACCTCAACGTCGCAGCCATTGCCGGTCTTACTGGCACCATAAAGAGCAGCAACTAGTCCTAAGCCCGCGGCAAATCCCGCCGCGTGATCAATGACCGAGACACCGCAGGCAGTGGGCGGCGTGGCGGGATCTCCGGTGATACTCATATAGCCCGCGTAAGCTTGCATCAGATAATCATATCCGGGTTCACCCGAGCGTGCGCCACTCCGGCCAAAACCCACCAGCGAGCAGCACACGATCTTGGGATTGACTCCCTTCAACGAATTGTAATCGAGCCCCAGTTTACCGACCTGGTCGCCCCGCAAGTTGTTGAAGACGGCATCAGAAACCTTTACTAGGCGGTGAAAAATCTCCTTCCCCTCCGGCGATTTCAGGTTCAGCGTGATGCTCTTTTTGTTCCGGTTGAACGATTGGAAATAAAGACTGTCATGCTCGATCGTGTACGGAGGAACGGAGCGCGAAACATCGCCGCCGACGGCGGGATCTTCAATCTTGATCACTTCGGCTCCCAGTTCTGCCAGCATCATGGTGCCGTAGGGACCGGCGCCGAACTGCGAGACCGCCAGGATGCGGACTCCTTCAAGAGGCAGAGACATCGTGTTGAACCTTTCTCACTAGGCAGGGCTGTTACGATCCAGCAGGAGGCCTCTTGGGGATCAGAACCCGGCGCTTCAGAGTGAGCACAACTTCCTCGCGCTGATTGTACCCTTTGGTTTCGAGATAGACTACGCCACGGTCGGGTTTGCTTCGGGATTCCCGTTTCTCCAGAATGCGGCTGACCGCATAAACTGTGTCTCCATGAAACACCGGCGCGACGTGTTTGACTTCTTCGTATTCCAGATTGGCTATTGCTCGACCGCTGATATCCGCCACGCTCATGCCCACGACCAAGCTAAACACCAACGTGCCATTGACCAGCCGCTTCCCGTGTTGTGTCGTGCGCGCATAATGCTCGTCGATATGCAGCGGATTCTGATTCATGGTCATCAGGCTGAACCACGTATCATCAAATTCCGTGATGGTTCGCCCGGGCCAATGCTTGATTGTTTCGCCCACCTCAAATTCTTCAAAGTACCTGCCGAAGGCCATCGTTTTCCTGTCCCCTCCCAATGCCGCTTCGTGCGCTGTCGAGCACACCTGGGACGCCGCCGGCTCTAGTGGACGACCGACCTGCCCGAGTATCTGGCGATAATTTCCGGATTCAGGTCTATGCCTAAGCCGGGCCCCTTCGGCACCCGCATGCTGCCTCCGCGGATTTCGGGCTGTTGCAGAGGCAGCTCAAACCACACGGGATCGCGGTCCGGATTCTGGAAAATTTCGACGTACAGGCCGTGGGGGATGGAAGCCAACAAGTGAATGGCAACCTGAGGCTCCTCGTGATGGGCCATTCCGACACCGAACGTGCTCGCCATCCCTGCAATTCTGCGCCACTCCGTAATGCCGCCGGCGATCGTCACATCGACATTCAGGATGTCCACCGCTTCATTCACGATCAGATCACGACACCCAAAACGAGAGATTTCTCCCTGGCCCGCCACGACCGGAATATGCACAGCCTGCCGCAGTCGCCGCAATCCCCTCAGTTGCTCATACCAAACAACGGGTTCTTCGAGCCATCGGATGCCCAGGTCCTCAACGCCACGGCCGAAGCGAATCGCGTCTTCGGGGACCCATGCCTGATTGGCATCGCAGGCAATCACGAAGTCGCGGCCCAGAGCTTCCCGAACAATGCGCACGCGGCGCACATCCTCTTCCACAGCGGCCCGCCCGACCTTCATCTTGACTCCGGCCAACCCTGCCGCCCGATAACCCTTCATTTCCTCGATCAGTTCTTTGTCACCCTTGCCGTCCGCGTAATATCCCCCGATGGCAATGACCGGCACGCAATCCCGAAACCCGCCCAGCAACTTGTAAAGGGGAACCCCATGATGCTTACCGAGCAGATCCCAGAGGGCGATATCCACGGCCGCAATCGCCTGCATCTGAATGGCCTTGTTGTTCAAGTCCAAAGTGTGAATTCCACGGTTTTCAAGGCCTGGGTCGGCGCGAAACATCTTATCCCACAGACGCTCGACGTCTTCCGCTTCCTCGCCGATGAGCAGCGGTTTAAAGACCGACTCAATCACCGCTACCACATCGTTCTGATATTTCTCCTCATCCCCCCCGAAGGCCGAGCCGATCAGGCCGGTGTCGGTCTCAATCTCCGTGATCAGCGTGTTCCGGGAAGTGATTTGGTAGGTCCCGCCTCGGAACGTTTCCGCCAAAGGGCGGACCAAAGGGATTGCCCTGACGTCGACGATTTTCATGCGCTCACGCCCTTCTCTGCTTCTCGAGATGATGGACTGCAGGTGAATTCTGGGACTTACTATCAAAATGCGGGTAGGCCGTCTTCGCCTGACCCGGCGAAAACAGGGTCAACGTCGTTTGTCCTCCTGATGGATGTACGCCTCGAGCGCATCGAATGCCGTCTGGAGCTCGCGGAGGAACACCGCAGCCGTGGCACCGTCGGCAACGCGATGATCGACCGCCACATTCGCCCACAGCGAGGGAACATTCCGGGGTATCCCGCCATGAAGCTCCACTCGGTCCCTGATCCTCCCCGTAGCCAGAATGGCGGACTGCGGATCATTGATGATCGGAATAAAAAAATCCACCGGAAACATTCCAAGGTTCGTCAGCGTGAACGTCCCCCCTTCCACATCGCGACGCTTTAGTTGTCGAGCCAAAGCAGCCTGCCGCAGGCGCCTGCGCTCGGCGGAGATCTCCATCAGCCGCAAGCGATCAGCATCGTGAATGACGGGCGCCACGACACCGCGTTCGGTCTCAATAGCGAAAGCCAGATGAATTTGTGCTTGCGCTATTGGTTTTTCGCCCTCCCAAACTGTATTTAGAGAACGAACCTTGGGAAGCGCAAGGCAGATTGAATAAAGGAGCAGGTCCGTTACGCTGATTTCAGCTTCAGGATTGCGCCTGACTGCTTCCAGCGCCTCACGAAGCCCCGTAGCTTTAAGCTCGCCGCCAATGTGGATGTGTGGAACAGCATGCCAGGCCCGGGTTACGTGTTCCGCGATAATCGGGCGAAGGTCGCCAACCATGGTTTGTGGCTCCGCGCTCTTCGCATATTGCGCCGCCAAGCATTCGACATCTTCTACCGTTATGCGCCCCTCCGGCCCGGTCGCTTGCGCCGAAGAAAGATCGACTCCGAGTTCTTTCGCCCGCCGCTTCGCTGCCGGCGTGGCCCGCAGGACGCCCGGCGCAGCAGAGCCGAGCTCGGAGTTCGATGGAGCAGGCGAAGGCACCGCGTCCGCCACAGGGCGCGGCTTAACGGGGCATCCCGCAATTTCCGGAATGGGGTCGTTCAATTCCCCAACAAGCCCCACAACCGCCCCGACTTGAACTTCACCTTCAGGAATCAGAATGGTCCGCAAAACGCCCTCAACGGGCGATGGAACCTCTGTGACGGCCTTGTCCGTTTCGAGTTCGAAAAGCGCTTCATCCTTCGCGACGCGGGCACCCTCCTGTTTAAGCCAACGAAGCAGCGTACCGCCTTCCATGGTGAGCGTCAGCTTTGGAATCGTGATTTCAGTGAGCACGTTCTTGCGTTCCCCGACGTTTGTCCGGAAAAGAATCCGGTTGGACTAAGAATGGCGCATTCGCCTACCCGAACCCCTGTCCTATCGGCGAGCAGCTTAGTGAAAAACGATTCTGAACGTTGTCATTCCGAGCGGAGCGACGAATCTCGCTCTGTAAATAAAGGAATTGCGAGATTCTTCGTCACCTCCGACTCCTCGGAATGGCAGGTTGTCAGAGTTTTCAGCCACCTGCCAAAGCCGCGGCAACTGCGGCTCATCGGCGCTTCCTTGCCGCGCAGTCCTCATTCGGCGAAGATGCCACTTCGAATGCTTTCCTCGCTCGGCACCGGCGAGGCCTGGGCAAACTCCACGGCTGCACGAATCGTCTCGCTGGCGCGTTGGGCCGCAGCCCCGATTTCCGCTTCGGTGACACCCTCATCGAGAAGGAATTGCCGGAAGCGCGGCAGCGGATCGACGATCCGCCAGCGTTGGGCCGCTTCCGGATCTTCGTAGTGTCCCGCCGAGAAACCGCTGTGCCGCTCCCAGCGGACGGTCTTACATTCAATCAATGTGGGGCCCTCATCGTTGCGCGCACGCTCGACAGCTCGAGAGACTTCCTGATGCACCGCCAAGGGGTCATTGCCGTCCACGATGGCGTTGGGCATCCCGAAACCTTTTGCGCGGTCAGCGATGTCAGGCGTGGCTTGAGACTTGGCGGTGTCCACTGAAATGGCGTAGCCATTGTTCTCGCAAATCAGCACTAACGGCACTTTCCAAAGCGCGCTCATATTCAGCGTTTCAAAGAACTCTCCTTCGCACGAAGCTCCGTCGCCAAAAAAACAAAGTGTGACTTGCCCCGTCTTCCGCAGCTTGCTCGCCAGCGCCACTCCTCCGGCGATAGGGATATGCGCGGCCACGATGGCATTGGTGCCCAGAATGCCGTGTGCCACGTCCACCAGATGCATCGAGCCCCCTTTGCCCTGGGAACAACCTGTCACGCGCCCGAGGAGCTCCGCCATCAGGACCTTGGGATCCGCGCCTTTGGCAATGCAGACGCCGTGACCCCGATACGTAGCGAGCACTAGGTCGTGGGACTTGAGCGCCGCGCAAGCCCCTACCGAAATCGCTTCCTGCGCAATACAGGGATGGGTCGAGCCCGTAATCAATCCCTTAGCGAACAAGTCGACGGCGGTTTCTTCGAAGGCGCGGATGGTACACATCTGCTCGTACCAACGCAGCATCTCTTGGACTGGAACCGGCGCCGATTTGCTCATGGTTTCACCTGTTTGCGTCATTATCCTTCCCTTACGGGAACCCACAGCGGTTACGACCCGGGAAGAGCTTGCCTGGCAAGCCTGTCGGGCAATCGCGTCACATGGGTCAGATCGCATTGCCCCGTCTCTGCTTCAGACAGAAACAGAAACCGATTTGCCCAGCATCTTCAGTGCGGCTTTCACCACGTCCTCGCGGCCGGGAACGACGCGACCCTGCAGGCTGCCCGAGGGCACTGGTACGTCCAAGCCCGTCACCCGCACGATCGGGGCATTCAAGTAGTCGAAGGCTAGTTCCACCACTTGCTGCCCGATTTCGGCTCCCACACCTCCCGTCCGGTACGCGTCGTGCGTGATCACCAGTCGGCCGGTCTTCCGAACCGATTGGACGATTGTTTGCATATCCAGAGGATTGAGGGTCCTCGGATCGATGACTTCGGCTGAGATCCCCTGCTGGGCCAACTGGTCCGCCGCCGCCAGCGACTCCGGCACCATTCCCGAAATGGCCACGATCGTCAAATCGCTACCCTGCCGCGCGACCCGGCTTTGACCAAAGGGTATGAAATATTCCTCCTCAGGCACTTCCACTTTGCTAGCGTAGAGCCGCACATTCTCGATGAACAACACCGGGTTCTGATCGCGCAGGGCAGTCTTCAGCAGTCCCTTGGCATCGTAAGCATTGGAAGGGATGGCGACTTTCAGCCCAGGCACGTGCATCATCCAGGCTTCCAGGCTTTGAGAATGCTGCGAGCCCATACCCATACGACTGGCAATGGGAGTGCGCACGACCATCGGAATCTTGATCTGGCCCCCGAAGAAGTAATGCATCTTGGCCGCCTGGTTAACAAGCTGGTCCATGGCTACCGTAACAAAGTCCATGAACTCGAGTTCCACAATGGTTCGCATCCCGTTGATCGCTGCGCCGATCGCAAAACCGACGGTCGCGGATTCACACAGCGGACCGTCGCGAACCCGCTCCTGCCCGAACTCTTCGTAAAGTCCCCGGTAAATTCCAAAGGTCCCCCCGTAGGCTCCGATGTCTTGCCCCAGCAGGATCAAGTCAGGCTGGCGCCGCATCTCCTCGCGGATCGCTTCGTTAATTGCCTGACTCATTGGGATCTGACGCATAATGGGCTCTCAATTCCCCGTTCCGACGGGCGTAAAAACTGACGCTTTGACTTTAAAATCCGCCTCAGATTTGACCATTTGTCGCGCAAAAGTCGTATAAAGCGCAAAGCCCATTTTAGGAGAGCGCGAGAAACACGTCAACCCTCAAAGGCCACTTTTTTCCTAATAAGAAACAGCCTGCTCACGACCCAGGTGATCGCGAGCTCAGATGATGCTTTGCTTGTGTTAACCAACTTTCTTAAAACTCCAACCTTGCAGTTTGCAGAAGGCTTCGACGAACGTCGACAAATGACCCGGGCAAGTGGCAGAATGATGGACCGGCCCGGATGCCAGCCATTGTTCATATAGCACGCGCCCGTTCCCCTCCAGCTTGAAGCAGGCATTACCGACCCTCATTTCAGGGAACCAGTCGTTCGCTATAGTCCCTTCGCATACGAGCAGCCGATAGGGTTGTGGCGCGCGAGGTGTGGGCGTGAAATTGATGATTGTTGCTGGTCCGGTGCGAAGCGGCGCGCACGGCGAGACCCCTCGGCCATTGACCCCGGTGAAATTGCTGTTCGGAACCAGCCGTGGTTTGGCGCCGCGGCGCAGCCACGCGAGGTCGTATTCTCCGGAATTCAACAGCAACCAATGGTCGTCCTGAATATAAGCTGAATCCAATTCCGTATAATAGGCCGCGCCACCCAGACGCCGGCCAATCCACATCGCCAGCGCCGTGCAGAGGTCCCCCACTTCGCTCATGGGACAGCCCGCACTCGTTGCGAGTGTGACACCGAGCGTGCACATCAGCCCCAGCTTATCGCTTTTGAGCCCCTGAGGACCGTGGCTATTAAAGGCCGCGCAGTGCAGTCGAAATTCTGATACAAGCTTCTGAATTGCGATCGCGGCACGAAAAGAGAGCTCTTTCTCCCGTGCTGAGAAACGACCGAACGCAAATGTTCGCGCCAACTCTTTTTCAAGCTTTTCGAGCTCCTGCCGCGACACCGCCGCCACCATCGCGTGTACGCGCTTCATGGGGATACAGATAATGCGGGCGCCCGTCCGCGATTCAAAGTCCTTCTTTGGAAGGACCACGTCGCTCATTTCCGCAAAGGGCTCACCGACCAGCCCGATGCGCAAATGACTCATCTGCTGATGGAGTTCGATGCTTCCCAGCAGGCGCCGCAAGGCTATGTCTCCCTTTGAGGTCCCGGGAATCTGATGCAAGGCATGAAACTCGATTCCCTGGCGCCGCCACCCGTTCGAGATCGCCTGGCAGCCAAAAGACTGGCTCTGAGACACGACCATGGGCATCGACAGATTCGCCGGGATCTTGTCGCCCGCCATCGCGCTCAACAGCACAAGCGGCACTCGCAAGCCTTTCACAATCTCGTCGGTAAGCGCTGAGAACACGGCCACCAGAGGCAACACGATCACGCAATCCGGTTTGGCTCGACGCAGCTTTTCCCTGGCCATGCGGGCATGGGCCACGGAATCAACCCACTCGAAAACATTTACCTCATGGTGGTTTTCGAGGGCTCCCAAGACTTTGCGCAGCAGATCTTCCTTTGCCTGGCGGAGCCCCGGCACGACCGCTTCGTAATAATCCACGTAGGTGGGAACCAGGGCAACTTTCATAACATCATCCAGCCGCCGTTCACATCAATAGTCGCGCCCGTAAGATACCCGCAATCGTTCGCCGCCAAAAACAAAACCGCGCACGCCACTTCTTCCGGCATTCCCAGCCGCTTCAATGGAATCGTTTGAACCAGGGCGTCGAGTTTTTCCGGCGGTAGGTTCCGGACTAATCCTGTGTCAATCGGCCCAGGGGCCACGGCGTTCACTAACACGTCAGGTGCCAGTTCGCGCGCCAGCGCCTTGGTCAGGGAAATCACCGCGCCTTTCGTCCCGCTATAAATGGACACATATGCCGCGCCACCCGCCCTTCCGCCATAGGAGGCCATGCTGACAATCCGCCCTTTGGATTTTTTCAAATGCGGCGCCGCCGCCTGGGAACAGAAGAACATGCTTCTTTGATTGATGGCGACGATCCGATCCCAGTCTTCCTCGGTCGAATCGAGAAAAGAGATGCGCGGACAAACGCCGACATTGTTGACGAGTATATCGAGACGGCCAAAGTGCTCGACGGCTTTCTCGACCACTATGCGGCAGTCCGCGACGCGGCTGAAATCCGCGCGGCACGGAACAGGATCGCCCTCAAGCGTGGCCGCGAGCCCTTCGAGCTTGTCAAGCTCCAAGTCCGCCAACAGCAGGCGCGCTCCTTGCGCTGCGAAGAGCTTCGCGATGGCAGTCCCGATACCCCCCGCCGCCCCCGTAACGACCGCCACTTTGTTATCAAGTCGAAAGACACTCATCGGAATTGATTGGCCAGGTCGCGCAGAAGCACGGTCTCCGAAACGTTGTCCACTTCGTTACAACGTTCCCATTCGATCCAGACGTACTCGATTGCAAAGTAACCTGGATAACCAACCTCCTGCATCTTCTGAAGCACCCGGGCGTAGTCTATTGTGTTCTCTTTTCGGGGGGCTTGCAGTCGGCCTCGGCACCCGCCACGCGCATGAAAGTGGCTGGCGTGGGGCAGCAACCCCTCACACTCGCTTTCCTGAATTCCCTCATAAACAAAATGCGTGTAATCGAGCGTCAGCGTAAGCCCTGGCGTCAGCTGGAGCAGGCTGCGAGTTTCCTGCGGGGTCGGGATAATAGAGCCAAGATGAGGCTCGACCGACACCGTGACCCCGGCTTTGGAAGCTTCCTCAACCCGCCAGGCCAATTCTTCCGCCGAGCGCTGCAAGGAACTCTGCTTGGGCTCACCTTCCCAGGGGATTCCTGGCAGGAGGGTCATATGCCGAGCCTTGCACCCCGCCGAAAACTCCAGCGCCCGCCGAAACCTTTCGCTGCTCTCGCGTCGCACGCGAGCCTCAGGGTGATTCAGGGCTCGTTCGGAAAAACCCCGCCCCGGAGTGAAATTTACGTCCGCGATCTTTAATCCTCGTGCCTCAACTTTAGCACGCACATCTCGCCCCCAGGGTGAAGGGTCTGTGAAAACTTTTTCAACTGGCAAGTGAGAATTACCGACCATCAGCGAAACGTCCACGCCTTCGAACCCCATGCCCGCGATCAAATCCAGGGCCAAGTCGTGCGGCAAGAGCGGGAAACTGAAATCCGAACAGGCAAGGGGAATTCGACTCACAGCGCTCCTTTGCAACTGAAAGATTCCAAAGATTCCATTGACTTCCAACCAGTCGCTGAAAAACTGCTTTTGTGCCCGGTCACCCTGAGCAGCAGCGGAGCATCTGCTTCACTCTTCGCAGCGAGAAAACAGCAGAGTTCGCCGCTTTGTGTAGCCGCAATCTGCCGAGGCTTGCCAGCGTTGGCGAGATCACCTCGCAAACAAGTTACGATTTCCTCGGCAAGTTCATAAACACGCTCTGACCTTCTTAACACCGCCACATGGCCGCCGAAAACCAGCCCATTTCTCTTTTACAGAGGGTTACAAATTATCGTGACACCGTTTGCTATAGCGGCGCGGTCCCCAGCGCCGAAAGACGCCGGTGGGGACACCGGAGCTACAGTCGGCACTATAATTTGTAATCCTCAATAGGCGAAACAAGCCAGTCGTTAAGGAGCTCATACGGAAAACTCGTACTTTTTGACCACATCTTCGCGCACCGTGACGCCCAACCCCGGCGTCTTGCGCACGGCGAGGTACCCCTGCGTCTGGACCCACGGATCACTAACCAGTTCGTGTTGCATTGGAGATTCATGCGGCTTGAAATCCATCGTCACGCCGTGCGTGGAAGCGGCCAGCAGGTGCACGCTCGCAGCGGTGTTCAGCGCGCTGCTCCAGGTGTGCATCGTAAAGTGGAGGTTCTCCGCCTCAATCAGCTTGATGGCGTGCCGGCAGGCGGTAATCCCGAGGCAGCGGCCGGGATCCATTTGCACGATGTCCACGCCGCCCGACCTGATCAGGCGGCGATAGCCTTCCACATTCCATTCCTGCTCACCCGTCCCAATATTTGTGCCGACCGCAGAACGCAGTCGCGCATGCCCAGCAAGATCATGCGGAGGAAGTGGTTCCTCGATCCACTTCAGCCGGTAGGGTTCAAAGGAACGAATGCGCTGGATCGCGGTGGGAACGTCCCACTTGACTCGCGCGCCCAACACATCAACTACCAGATCGATGTCGTCGCCGATGACGTCACGCACCCGGCGAACTAATTCCAGGTCTCGCTTGCGATCCAGACCGAAAACCGCGCTGGGACTTTTTCCCCAGCCCCCCTTGGCAATTTCATACCCTTGCTCACGAAACCATTGAAACTCCTTCAGGGTCCAATCGAGGTCTTCCATATCAAAATGGATAGAAGCCATGGCCCGAACTTGTTCATGAAGCGCGCCCCCGAGCAGGTCCACGACCGGCACACCCATCAGCTTGCCCTTCAGATCCCACAAAGCCATGTCCACCGCGCTGACTGCAAATCCCGCGATTCCCTGTGGGCCGTACCACCAGATGCGACCCAGCAGCTTGTGCCAGAGCCGCTCTACATCCCGAGCGTCTTCGCCCACGAGCAGCGGTTGGTACCCAAGCTCTATGACCGTCTTCACGGCGAGGGAAGATTCCGGAAATTGCGAGATGCATTCACCCCAGCCGACAGTTCCGTCGCCCGCCTCGACGCGCGCGAGGGTGATGTACCGGATGTTGTTGTGATCGTGTGGTTCCGGATATTGGAGCGGATGGGCAGTGACCGATTTAATTTTCATCGAACGTTCTTTTTTACTAGAGGCGTGGTTTCCTGTCAAGACAAAAGTAGATTATAAGAACCAACGGAGGACCAGTTAGACACCCCCCGCGAAGCGGGTGGCTTAGTGAGTGGGGCCGCCTCAAAGGCGGTTGCCCTCATGGTTTTGGCGTCGCGCTAAAGCGCGCCTTCGGACGGATCTTCCCCCGCAGTAATCAGGGGAAGATCCGTCGGATTAGCGGATGGCTCGTAAGGTTCGTGCATTTCGATCCGGCCCGAACTGTGGAAGAGATCGAGGGAGTAGACCCCCGTGCTGCATGCGACTTCGCAAACGAACGGCTGAGGTAACAAACCGTGTGCAGGGGCGATGATCCTGTCAACTAACGGAGACGAATGTCTTTCGAGACAGCAGACAGCACTCGATTGACTTTCTCCACGACCTCGTCAGAAGGCGGCTGATCTCCACTCAGCTCAATCCGGACGGTAACCTTGAGGTTCAAGCCCACAACCGCGCTCTTCAGGTCCCCTACCACGTCTGCCAGGTCTTGAATCTCATTGAGCTTTAGTTCTGCCTCGCCTACCCGAACGCCAGGCTGCGCTGCCTGTGGGGGTAGAGGCGGCGGGGGCTGTGCCTCGGGTTTGCCCACTGGAATCCGCAGCTTCACCGCTTGAGAGCCACTAAATTCGCAAGGCCACGGTCCTGAATCCAATGTGGTTTCCAGGTATCGAGATTGGATGGCGCCGCTGATTGCTTCCCGGACGACCCCCCATGGCAGCGTTTCTCCTGCTTTCTGCGAGAGCGCTGCTGAAATCGCGATCGCCGTTGTTTCTCCACCCGACCACGCCGCCGGCAATGTTGTCGGTAAGACGTCGGTAGCCGGGATTGGCGACGGCGGGTGCAGGAGGCATGCGGCGTCCGTCAGGATGCCCGTTGGAATTTTTTCACCGAGGATGCTGGCCGGCCCCGAAAGGAGCCACAACAAGCCGCGCTCGACGGCCGCGGTGACGGCCGCCTCAACAACATCGCGCTCGGCCTTTGGGATAACCACTGTTTCCTCGTATCCCGCACGTGGAATCTTGATGACGCGACATCCCGAAAAATACTCGAGCGTGTCCCTAAATGTGATTCTCGGAGGCGTGGGCCACAATCCGGGAAGCTTGCCGGGCACGAGCAGCTCGGGCGCCACTTCTGAGAGCGAGGCTGCATCGGGCAGGACCACTTCGAGGCTTGGATCTTTCAAGTCGGCGTCGGATGCCTGTTGCCTCCAGATGGTCCGCACTGAACGATCCGGCCGCGTTGTTCGTAACACGAAAAAGCCATCGAACGCACCCTGCACGAGTGTATTGAGAATTTCTTGGCGCCGCAGCATCTTTGGCAGATGCGGGAACTGGGCGAACGCCCCAACAAGGTCCTTGACGCGCCGCGCGGTCTCGCCCTCACGCCACAGGTTGTAGGGGCCTTCCGGCAGCAAGGCATCTGCGCTGACCGGCATATCTTGGATCCGCGATCGGGAGTCCGCCTTGATCAGGGTGAAGAGATTATCGCCGCCAATGGCCAGCTTGAAGGCGACGATTTCGTTTTTCTCTGAAACAGTCACGACAATGGAGTAAGCCTGCTGAACCGTCTCGGGAATTTTCTTTCTCGCGCTCTCGAGATAAGTCGCCAGTAATTCCGAGCGCAACGGGTCGACCTCCTGGCCTTTCAGCATGCTGCGAACTTCCTCCCAGCCCAGGTAATCCCGAACCGCGTTGCGAACCGCGTCGAGACCGTCGCGGGAGGGCGTGGCGAGCACGACCGCATTGCGGTAGACACGCGGACGGTCAGGCGCCGTAGTCTCTTCAATAAACCTCCTTGCCTCGGCGCTCGGAGCACCAACGGTCGACGCGCCTTTCGGTCCCAGCACGGCGTAGTGAAATTCCCCATCGTCCTCAATGTCGCCGGGCTTGGTGGGCAGATTGTGAACTTTCGCGCCCGCGGCGGACGCTCCCGCGGTCAAGCCCTTTAGGTTTCCAATTGCATCCAGCACCTTCGCGTCGACAAGGTCTTCCGAGACGCGCGTACGCGCTTCGTTGTGCATCTGGCGCAGGTTCGGTTTTGATCCCAGGCGCCAGGATTTGGGAAGTGTCTTCCTGCCGTCCGGTCCTGCTGCAGCCTCGCTGATCGCCGCTTCGTCCAGAAACCAGGAAACTTCGGTCCACCGTTCTAGCGCCTTCTCAAGTTCAATCTTGTCGGGCCGGGTGTGTCCCAGCAGGACCATGAGCTCGCCAGTCAGAGCTTTCTGCCCAACCGGCTGCGAATGCAGGAAGGTGGCAATCACTGCCTGTTCCAGCTCTCGAAATCTGATTCCTGGCGACTCATTTTGAATGTTGCGAGCCTTGGCGAGTTCACCCTCCAGAATGCCCGTCCATTCCTGTCGCTTACCTTCGTATTCCTCTGACGCCGCAACCGACGTGAGCTCTCTTAGCGCCTCCGAGATTCCGTCGCGTTTCGGAGCCGCGAGGAATACGTTGGTTGAAGCGATTGGGCACGGGTCCCATTTCTCCGCGTCGCGCAAGGCCAGCGTCAGCGTCCGCAGGACTCCGCGGGTTCGCTGGAAGCCTTCCAGATTTGTCCACTTCGAGTAGAAAACATCAGTTAAATCGGGATGGAACGGATAACTTCGCACATACCGCTCCTCGGCATTTTTGGCGTCTTTCCTGGTCTCATCATCCAGTTCGGCAATGCCCTTTAGCGCCGCGACAACGTGTGAACGAAATCGTTCGCTGCTCGCAATCGACTCGGGCTTGAAGAATTGCCGCCGCAGAATCTCCGGCACATCCTCTTTCACGACGGGCTGGACGCCTTCTTCGCGTTCCCGACGGAAGATTGCATAAAGCTCCTGCGTAATCTGCTTTCCAAGCTGGTCGCTCTTCGCGGGATCCGTAGCAAGCAATGAAGCCACAATCGCGCAGCGGTCGACCTTGGTCGCAGCTTGCGTCAAATATTGAAAAAAGTCCTGCAGGCGGCCGCGCCATGCGGGGTCGAGCCCCACTTTTCCTCGAGCGTACATCAGCACTTCATCGATCAAAATCAGCGTTGCCAGACCTTCCTTACCTGGCAGCGCCAGGAGCTCGGTCAGCAAGTTTTCAGCAGGTGCGCTCTCACGCTCCTCATCCCGCCCTTCGGCATGGAGCAACTTCAATCCCTCGGCGCCTGCAATCTGCCACGCCATAACGCTCCAGGGATGCTTAAGCCAGCGGAGGCTGCCATTTGGGTCGGAGATTTCCATCCCTTTCTCGACATCAAGCTTGTCAAAAGGCAGCGCCGCAACCCGGGCTTTCGGCGGCCTCATTCCTGCGTGCTCAATAAATTCCTTCACCGCAGCGAGATCGGGCAAGGAATCGGGGTTGCGCACCAGGTGGAAGAGAGTAATCAAGGTGTGGGTCTTGCCGCCTCCGTAAGTAAGCTCCAATTGCCGAACCGCTTTGTCGTTTTTGCCCGCCAGCCGCAGCACGATGTCCTTTACCAGCTCGCGCAGGTTGAACGTCGGCGATGTCCGCCCGAAGAACTTTTCGGGGTTCTGATAAAGCGGTTTTGCGCGGCCCATGATCACGTCATACAGGTCCGCCGCAAACATCGAGAGCGACAGTTCGCCGGTTTTAAGCTCGTCCAGAAGGTCGACTACTTCGTGCCAGGGTTTCCAAGGCAATTTGCTCATGGCCATTAATCCTCTTCGTGCTCTCGGATCCTCTCCATCTCGACGATCCACAGTTTCCGCCGAATATCTCTCGTTCGAAGCCCCTGGATCAAAGTGCGGGCAAGCGCCTTCAGCCGTTCGAGGGAGGCTTTTCCGCCAGGCCGCAAAACGGCGATTCCTTCATAGTCCGCGGGCTTGAAGAGTAGCGGGTTGCCAAATTCAAGGTCTAGCGTTACCAACACTCTCTGCTCGTCCCGGCACACTTCAATCAGCCTTCCGTCCGGCGCCGATGCAAGCCCTTCCTCAGGTACCGTAGCCGTATCATGGCCGCCTTCCCGAAACAACCGGGCGAGACTCGCTCCGAGATTCTCATCCAGCTTCACTTTCATCCCGCCCTCTCCAGCGGGATCTCCACGAACCGCTCACGGGACATCTCGGCCCCATACGCAATGCAGGCGCGAATGTCTTCCATCTCCAGGCCTGAATACTCTTCGAGAATTTCCTCTGGCGTCGCGCCCTCGGCGAGCAAATCAAGAACAAGCGACACCCAGATGCGATGGCCGCGAACGCACGGCTTGCCAAAACAGATCTCGGGGTCAATGGAAATACGGGATAACAGGTCCTTTTGACTCACGATGTTCCTCCTATCAATTCAGCTGCTATTCTGCGCAGGTGTTCGGCTCTAATCGCCACCGTGTAGTGGGCCTGAGCAAGGTCCTGCTGAGCCTTGTTGAGGCCAAAAAAGTGGTGAGAGATGATCCCAACTACCTCACCTCTGAGGTTGACCACCGGAGCTCCGCTCATCCCTGGGTGAAACAGACGATCTACCTCAAATACATCAAGACCCCCACCGGACGGAATCGGCACCGTCAGATCAGACGCCACGACACAACCGTTCACTCTTAGATTGAGCATCGGTCTGCCCATCTTTGCGTATTCGACGCTCCGATACGTCACGGGATATCCGAGGACGAGGACACTATCCGCATAAGAAGCCGGGAAGGCGGAAATTCGGAGCCATCCGCACGTTGCGGCCACACCGTTGATTTTCAGAATCGCTATATCAGCGCTCGGCTCGACGCGAACGATCCGTATAGGAAACTCCTGATATCCCCCAAGCGTTCTAGCGGCGACCAGAGGCTGAGGATGCGATGATTGAACCACATGTTCTGCAGTGGCCAGATGACCTTGGGGACTAATTGCGAAGGCTGTGCCCGCCGGCCTTCCTGAGGCCAGGATTGCAAATACCGCCGAATGGGCTACCTCAAAAGCCCCTCCAAACATGCACACTTCCTTCCTGCCAGATGGATCCGCTATTACCCGCTCCTAGACTTCCGCTTCGATGTCATTCCGCTCCATAGAGCGAGAGCTGCTTATCCACGACTGCAATCCCTGCCGCGCCAACGTGGTTTGAAAGGCTCTCAAGGATCGATCTTTCGTCGCTGCCATGTGGCGCGAGCTCAATCAGCGCCTGGAGAAGCTGGTGGAAAAGCTGATTGCCGCGGAGGCCTTTGCCGTCCAGATAATCATCCACCTTAATCAGATCTCCAGCTTTCCAAAGTTGCATCAAACGATGAACCTGGTCGATGAGCGGCGCAGGACGCCCGCCGCTATCCTCGCCCATCGCTGCGCGCCGCCGCTGATTCCACGGCCGCAGCCTGACCTTGCTGCCGGTCCCTTCTTCTTCATCCGTGCTCTCCGCGTCCTCTGCGGCGAAATCCTCATCATCTTCCTCTTCACGCTCCGGCAGCCCGCCGGTGCGAATGAGTATGTCGTAACGATCCGCAAGGGTGCTATCGGAAAGCCCGCACGAAATTGCATAAAGGATGCACGCGCCGGCGGGAGCATCTTCCATTCCGAAATCGTGCCGATGGAGAAGGTAGTAAGTGGTCACATCATCGAGGCCCGAAACGCCTTCCGGCGCGCCGTTATGTGAAAGAACTCGACCCACAACGAAATCCACCACCATCCGCCGCACATGCTGGAGGAACTCCGAAACCTCCATCAGCTTTCCCGGCTCGTTGGCTTTCTTCACGATGGGGTGTTTGCTATAAGCCTCGAGCGCCGGTCCTGTGGCCGCCCAAACGAAATCCGGGCCACGAATGCCGGCATCCCAGAAATCGTGCAGCCTGAGCGCGATTTTTTCGCGCATCTCTTCGAGGACGAGATTATCCCAGCCGGGCTTGGCCGCTTCGGACCGCTTTTTGCACACAAGCCAAACGGATGATGCTAATGCAGCGGACGTCAAAGCCCGATTTCGCGTGCTCATTTCGGTTTGAATGGGCCAACTGGCATCAACAACAAAACCCGCCCGGATGATGGCAGAGACAAGCGTTTCCCAGGCGTCGGGCTGCTTGTTGGCAAAGACAATCACCAGTCGGCCGTCAGGTTTGAGCGTGCGCTCGCAGGCTTGGAACGCTCGAAACATGCCTTCCTCATAGGCTCGCTTTGATTTTCCCTTGTCTCCGCCGAAACGGCTGGAATCGTCAATCAATTCACCATCGTTTTTCGCGTGATCCCATTTGGGGGATAGCGGCTCGTTGAATGCATCGTCGACTTCTTGAGAAAGGCCGTGCAGCGTCCGGCGCATCCAGACATAGAAGAAGTCCATTAGGTCAGAGTACGGGATCGCATCGTAGTACGGCGGGTCTGTTATCACGAGATCTACAGATTGGTGGCAGGTGGGCAAGGTGGCTGTGCGGCTTTCCGCTCTGGCTGCCGAATTCATGGTCTTGGCGTTCGACAGGTGCGTGATAACTAGGCTCACCCATTCGAAGGCGCTAGGATAGCTGCCCGTTGTGTTACCCAGGGGATTTACCTCGGCGAAGTCCCAAAGAATAGGCAATGCGAAGCGGGCAAATGTGCCCTCCACCTTTTCACCACCCTGGTTCCATCTCGAAACATTGCTGTTTTGGTTTGCCAAGCGGTCCAACATCATCGAAAGGAATGCTAGTACAGCCTCGGTTTCATAGCCGGGACAGGATCGAGCGATGGATTCCTCGCGGACGCTCCGCGTCTGCTTGACGAAAGTCCCCAGGGCCAAAAGCTGCCGAGGGGTGAAGAGCTGGTGCCATTGATCGAAGCCGTAGCCATCCACGGAGAACGCGCGGCTGGCGCCACTGCCGCCCCTGGGAATAGGCTCTTCCGGCAAGCCGTAAGGAATTTCTGCAAAGACGCGCCCCAATTCTTCGTGTGCGCACTCAGCCATCTTCCGTTCTTCATCCGTGGGCACCCGATACTCCTTGCCCTCCAGCCCATCCACCACCACAGCTGTCATCACCGCGCCCAAGCGGCCTTGCAGCCCTTCCTGCCGGATGTCTTCCATCTCCATGGCTACGGTTCCGGACTTCCCGCAGCAGGGGCACCAGGCTCCGTTGCGGCTCATCGTGCCCTGGCCGATCCGTTTATCGTGCTCACGCCGCTGCGCCGGGTTTCCTCCGACGACGGGAACGTCTCGGTCAACGCCGAAGACGACGCTGGTTTTTTCGGCATTCGGCTCCATGGTCAAGAGCACGCGCTTCTCGTCTTTCTTACAGAGCCAGCGGGTCTTGAGTAGCGGAATCGTCGCCCGGCAGTTTTTGCAGGTTACGGTACGCGCCCAGAGGTAAGCCACAGTAGGTTTAGCCACCCAGCGCGGGTTGGTCTTATCCTTGAGATAGGCTTCGTCGAATTCTGCGTTCAGCGCATCGAGATCAGGTTTGCCGTCTTCCGTCAGAGGCAGCCGCCTCGTTGCCCTCGGCTGCCAGGCTTGGCCGTTGTTCTTCAAGGGTTCAAAGTCGGCGTAGGTCGGATAAAACCGCGCAAGATCCCTCCGCGCCCGGTCGAGCACCCACTTTCCCCACGCCCGCACGTGCCAGGCAAGATCGGCGTCAAGGTGCGACGAATCGAGCGTGGCGCCGTATAAAAGCGGCGCTGGGTTTTCGCCAAGGCCAAGCTTCTCAAGCTGGGTGCGAAGGAGAGCGCCTTTGAAGCCTTGGGCCTTGAAGAACGCCTCCATAAATTCGCGATCCTTGAGAACAAATTCAGGCAACGGCCGCTTCTGCCCGGCGAGTTTCTGCGGGTACTCGAGCGTACATTTCAGGATGAACCAGGCGACGGGGTTGATGTCGATCGCGGTGGCTTCGCAGCCAAGCCGCATGGCTTCAAGGGGTATGGCGCCGCCGCCCGCAAAAGGATCGAGAACCTTAGGCGCGCGCCCTCCGTAGGCCTTGCGAATTTCGTCCCGGAACCAATCGAGGTCAGGTCCCGATTCACGCCCCCAGTGGAGAATCCCGCCGACGGTCACTTCTTTTTTACGTTCCACAACTTTGCCGGAGGGCATCTTTTTCCGTTCGATTTTTTCGACCACTCTGCCCGCCAGCCGTTCGAGAATCTCCTTGCGCTTCTCGGGTGTGCCGGGATCTGGAAGAAGAGTGGCAATGAGGGCGGCGCGGCACGCCGCCAGCGGCCGCCGCGCCGGCCAAATATGCAGCGTCGAGATATGCCCGTGCCGCACATTCTTCTCATGCACCGAATCCAGCGACGCCTGCTTAAGCGGAAATGCAACTTCGATCAATCTTGGCTGGTCCGCCATTCTAAGTCCTTTAGAGGTTGTGCCACGTCTGCACTCCCTTTCCAAATGGGGTTGTGGGAGGCGCTATCGAGATATGGATGTGGCCGTTGGTCCTAGTCGTTACGGATTTGTAGGTTCTGCCGTTCACCGTTATGCCCTCCGCTGCTCCCGAGTACCGCGAATCCACTGAATCATCTCCCCCTACAACCGAAACCAGTACGACTGATGGCCTCGCCAAATCCAACAGTTCCGTCGAATATCCAGACTTGTGACCGTGATGCGGGGCCACGAGCACATCAATTCCGGTTACAAAAGGTCTCCACCGCGACCTTAAGAACGGGTTTGTCAGTACAAATTCCCAAGCTTCTTTCTCCATGTCTCCACAAAGCAAAATCGAGTTCCCGTAGCAATCTATCCTGGTAATCACGCTCGCGTTGTTTACCCGGCTTACGGCGGAGCCGCCAAGCCACCGCGCGTCAGAGACAGGCAAACCCATTTCTTGGATTGCAACGCCTCCGTAGTCAGGGATTGTCCGCGTGGGCCCAAATCCATTTCTGTAACGTCTGCAGAAATCATAAACCCGCCGCAGGGAATCCGGTGTGCTGCTATTTGCCACATCGCGAAGATACTCTAGGTCGAAATCCACTATTTTTAGAAACTCGGGTGACGCCATAAACAGCCGGGCATAATCCGCCAGATGGTCCCCATGTAGGTGACTTATCGTAGCCTTGAGGAACCTGAACGGCGGTGAAGCCCCGGGGAAGAAGGGGTTGAAGCGCGGTCCGTCGACCGACATAATCCATTGGATCGGCGAGAAATCGGACTTCGAACCCACGTCAAATATACACCAGCGGCCGTTTGGGAGTTTAACGGCCGCTGACTGACCGTGATTTACGTCAAAGAGGTAGAAATCCACCTTTACTTCCCCGGACCCGAAAGGTGCTGATCTGGCAGTTGGAGGAATTGGATAAAAAGTTCCCTCGCATAGTGCTTCCCGAATCGATGCATGCGGCTCAAGGCTACCGCCGCAATCGCCAAGCATAGCAGTGCTTGGCGCCAGTAAGCGCAGTGGCTAACGATAGCCAGGGCGGAGAGCACAAGCAGGGAGGACACAATTCCTCGATTCAGTCCATAGTTCCCATTAAAGGTGTCGATGCGGCCAGCGCGGCCTTGCGCAGCGACGGCGGCATAGACCTGCCGTGTTACGCCCATCCACGCCTTGGCCGAAATTTCTCGCATGCTTGCCGGTAGCTGCAGTTTGAGTCTTGAGCCAAGGTGTTCATGAAGGGCCTTCGCCTGCGGCTCCGAAAGGAGGCTTCCCCTGCCTGTGCGAATCCAGTCGGTGGGCATCCCTCCCCATAGCCGCCACCACACGGTCTCAACGCCGTTGCCAACCGCTTGGACGAGTTGGCCAGCAACGTAGGCGAGGATGACGAACAATCCCAATCCACCCACGGTCAGATCCTTCGATATGAGCAGTGTCCGGAACTTTGGCTGGAGCAGGGCGGCGCCCCATAAGACCACAGTACCCGGCGCAATGACGCCGGCGAATTCGTAAAAGTCGAACGTCCTCATACCGCCACCCGATCGTATTGGGGGATCACCTGGCCTCGCCCCTGATCATTGATCATCACACTGATGTTGCCCCGCCACCGGGTGGACCAAACATTATCGCTATACTGGCGGTATTTGTTGCTGGCATCAGTATCGGGCTTCGTGCCCACCGAAACGATCGTGTATTCCGGGCTCATGAGCTTTACCGCGGCCTGATGGTAACCGGTATCGCGTCCGTGGTGGCTAGCTTTCAGCACGTGGCATTTGAGGTTCTCCCCGTAGAAGCGGGCAATCGAATCCCACACCTCTGCATCTGCGTCGCCGCCAAGGATGATCGATATGCCTTTGTGTGTCACACGAAGCACGTAACCGCAAAGGTGCGGGTTCGCCTTTTCGTTCGCGAGGCGGATCAGATCTTCGGTTGGTGCCAGAACCTCAATCCCGTCACCTCCGGGAACACCCAGGGGGTCCTGGTTGTAATAGATACTTGTCGCACCTCGGACGAGGCGGAGCACCGTTGCTCCTCGTTGACCCTCGGCAAGAGCTCTGTATTCCAACCACTCGCGCTCGTCGGACTCGGACTGAAACTCAGGCAGCTGGTTCCAATATGTATCCCAGAAGTTGATAAGACTAATTCCTGCGCGCCCGAGCGCGGCGAGTCCGCGCATGTGATCGAGGTGGGGATGCGTCTGGATGAATCGAAAAATTGGCTTGCCGCCGTAGTTAGCCGTCAAGAAGGCCACCGGGTTAGTCAATTCGATGTCGTATCCTTTCTCCGCCAACAAAGAAGCATCGCTCGCTCGTCCAAGAATCTTTCTGAGGGACCGGGTTTGCTCCGAAAGCCCGTAAGCAGCGGCCAACTCGCTTACTGACTGGCGATCCAACTCCGATCCGTTGTTAATGTCGATCATCGTCAGCCGGCCGCTGGCATGTTCGATGATCGTGCAATCGCCGTGCCCCACGTTCAAGAAGTGTATCTTCACCATTGTTTAGACCGCCTCCGCCATTTCAAATACCTGTTGCTCGTCGATCACGACACCGCCGCGTGCTCTCACGAGCAGCTTTCCAAACGGGTCTTGAACCCGCAGCAGGCGCGGACGCGGGCTGCCGCAGTCGTAGACTACATATAGCCAATATCGCTCGCGCAGGTTGCAGGCCTTTGCCCACTCATTCTCGGTGACTTCAACGTCGCCCGCGCCGGCCCTGCCTTTCACCTCGATGGCCAATTCCTCGCTATCGTCTCGCCGTGACAACAGATCAAACCCAGGGTGCGCCGTCAATCCTGCCGCGAGAGCAAGCTTGGCGGTGGATACATCCCTCACTCTCGCGCCAAGACTCTCTTCAAAAGCCCACGCTATCTTAACCGCCATGGCTTCAATCTCTTCGTCGTACCGTTTCAGTTCTTCGGGATCACTTGAGGGCACAACAATCGCGTGGGCGAGAAACTTCACCTCGCCGGGGGCGATCAGCTCCGGCTCGCGGCGCATTGCCGAAAGTATGGATTCCATCTGCACGGCCATGTTGCGCTGGCGCTCCTTGATTTGGGTAAGTTCACCTTTCGCCCGCAGGTCGCCAGTGCGCGCCTTTTCGGTCAACTTGGCGCGCCTTGCGGCAAGCTCCGCATCCTGATAGTCAAAGCCTCGCCGAAGAAAATTCTCCCGCTCCGGCAAGCTTGCGGCCAGGGCGTTCCGTTTCGAGTCAGCAAGACCTTGCGCGACGACGTCTATCGCATAGGCCTGAGCTAGCTGGCGTGATTCGCTGGCGCTCGCGATAAGCGTACTGGCCGAGAAAGGAACTCCTCGGGACCCCTTGAGGAGCAACAACCGCTCGACAGGGCACTGTTCGACCGCCCCGCCCTCTTCCTGCCGCAGCGCGATGAGCCTGCTCTCGAGAAGTTCTGCCTCAGCCAGCGCCGGCACGGTGGGATCTTCTTTTCTCAGCACCGACACCGTCGCAAGATGAAACAAATAGGGGCGGCGAGCCGTTGGATCGATAAAGACGGCGCCGCGCAACGCATCCTGCCTGAAACGCTCGCAGATGTAGGCACGCAACTGATCGAAGACCGGTTCTCCCGGGTGCAGCCAGATCGACTGGGACGACTCTTCGGGTCTGTAAAATGTTATGCGGTCGCGTTCTTCAGGCGGGTATGATTCGAGCAAGGGCCAGAGAATGTCTAAGGCTCCGGGCCTTGCAGCACGAAATGAGAAAAAGCCGCCCAGATCGCCATGGAGGTCGATGCCCGCAAGAGGCGCTGCCTTTTCCACGAATCGCCTGACGTAACCCGGCAAAAGCCGGCGCAGATTCTCTTGTTCCATCGAGGCGTTGAGGGCGGGAAGCTGATTGCGAACTTCGCCACCATTCCCAAACAGGCGCTTCTCACGCTCCGCAATGGCCAGAATCTGCTCTTTGGTTAGCCGGCCTTCGATCTTCTGCTCGGCCGCTAGAGCTCCCTCTTCGGTGACTGCCTGTTCGAGGTAATGCTTTAAGGAGACACCCTCAAAGACCCGTCCAATGACGTCGAAGACCTTATCTGAACCGAGTTCCTTGCGAATCCGTTCCAGCTTGTCGAGCAGCGTCTTGAGGACCCTGCCTTCACGCGTCTTTTCGGCAACCAGATTCACGATATAGACCGGATCATGCTTTTGGCCGTAGCGGTGAATGCGGCCCATTCTCTGCTCCAGCCGGGCCGGATTCCAGGGAATGTCATAGTTCACCAACAACCAGCAAAACTGGAGATTGATCCCCTCGCCCGCCGCTTCAGTCGCCACAAGGTACGTGGCACCTCCCTCAGCCGGTACTTTTCGGAATCGCTCGACTTCAGCGTCCCGTTCCCGGTAATCCATGGCCCCGTGAATCCGCGCAACCTGGCCCGTAAAGCCAAGGCCCTCAAGGCGACGAACGAGGAAGTCCAAGGTATCACGATGCTCTGTGAAGATGATCAGCTTGGCGTCCTTAAATCGGTCCGCACGGAGCACCTCGCGAAGCTTCTCAAATTTCGATTCCTGGCCAGCGTCGTAGACCTTTCGCGCGAGCCCAAGCAGCGTTTTCACCTGCAGCCGTTCGGTTTCCAGCTCGGCGAGCGAAACGGCCACGACTCCGCCCATCGCTTCCTCTTCGGCCGCTTCGTTCTCCTCTCGTTCGCCTTCAGCGCTCTCTTCGTCGCCAGTCTTCTCGCTCAAAACGTCATGGACCTGATCGCCCAGCTTCCGCTGCAAAGCGGTGAGTTCTTCCAACGAGAGCCGCCCGGATTCGACGTCCGCGATCAGGCCATCGAGTTTCTCGATCCGGCGCTCGAATGACCGTATTAACGCGTAGGTAGAACTGGCCAGCCGGCGCTGAAAGATGCTCATCGCCAATCGCGCCGCCGAGCGGTTCAGAATGCGAGCACGATTGTAATAAGTCTGGATGTAGCTGGTGGTCTCATCGTAAAGCGACTGCTCGCTGATCTCGCCCTGCGTGAGATCGTAGCTGAACGTATCGGAGATTCTCTCCGGATAGAGTGGCTTCCCGTCCGAACGAACCATTTCTTCCTTGGTGCGGCGAATAAAATGCCTTCGGCGGGCGTCGGCAGGATACGCATTGAAAGCTTCCTGCGTGGAGAGGACCTCAGGTTCCAAAAGCCTCCAGAGACTGTAATAGGGGTAATCCTTGCCCATGTGCGGCGTGGCCGTCAGCAGAAGGATGTGACGGCAGCTCCAGTTAAGCCTGAAATGGTTGTCGTGTGTGCGGACGCCAGCGAGCGCTTCGGCGAGCCGATAGCGGTCCGTCTTGCGAACACGGAGATCAGGCTCCCGCATGGCCGATAATTTGTGGGCCTCGTCGAAGATGACAAGATCGTAAGGAAGCACGGATGGCTCTTGCAGACGCGCAAACATCGTCTCCGACGCAAGCGTGTCCACGCTCACGATTAGGAAACTGCTGTCCGCACCGACGAACGGATTGCCCCTGCGTGCGTCCGCTCCCTTCACCAAAGTGAAGGGCAGGCTGAAGTGAGTTCTCAGCTCGCGTTCCCAGTTGCCTACTAAGCCCGCGGGTGGAACAATGAGAACCCTTTGAATCAACCGCCGATTCAGCATCTCGCGGACATACAATCCGGCCATGATTGTCTTGCCCGCTCCGGCATCGTCAGCGAGCAAAAAGCGCAACCGGCTTTGAGAAAGCATGTTGCCGTAGACGGCAATCCGCTGGTGAGGAAGGGGGTCGATGCAGGATATCTCGGCAGCGAACGAGGGGTTAAACATGTGCCCGTACGTGAGGCGCTCGCCTTCGGCGACAAGCCTTACTGTCTCGGCATCCGCAGCAAAATCAAAAGACTGCGGCAACTCTAGACTTTCGTGTGCGGCTATCGCCACAATATCCGTCCGGCGGAAGGGATGCGAAGCTTCAATGTCAACAATCTTCTGCCATGCGAGCCTCGTCGGTCGTGACTGACCATTCTCCCACCGATTGACGGAGGCGTACGAGACGCCGAGGAGGTCAGCGAATTGGCTCTGAGTCAGGCCCAGACGCGTTCTTGCCGATTTAACTCTTCCTGCATGATCGCCTTCGACAGAGCGCATGTTATTCGTCATATCATCCATACACGATCATATTTGCATATCGTGTGCATAATGTAAAGCTTATATAGCATGTGCTATCTATACATTCACAATGTTAATATTTTTCTTATATCGGCGAAACATCTGAAATTATGGAGGAGGTATGATGGCGGTCGACGGGGCTGCACCGGTCGACGGGTTAGCCAAATGGGGGGAAGGCGTCGAAGGCCAGGATCTCGCCAACTGAGAACGGGGAGGCCCTAGCGATGGGAAATCGCCCCATCTCCAGGAGCGGTGATAACCACAGACGAGTACAAGATCCGTACAACCTGAGCGTTCCGATTGTCCCAAGCGCGGAAGGTGTCCTGAAATCCGTTGGAGGTTGGGCGACGGTTCCCCGGCCCAGTTCGGATAGAATCGGGTTCGGAAAACCTCAAAAAGGAAAACCGTCGTGGAGAAACCATATCACATTGTTAGCAAGGAGAACACCGAGGAGTTCGCCAAGCTTCGGGTGAAGAACGGCCAGACTCTATTGCCGATGGTGGAGTTGTTGGCACGCATCAGAAAACGTATTTTTTTGAACAGAGGCCGGTCCTGGTGGATAAATCAGCATCATCGCCGTAGGCGGCTTTGGATTTGAATATCATCGCCGCAGGCGCATTCGGGAGCCGCAGGATTTGATAGGATAAATGCCCGGAGGCGTGCGAAGGAGAACCCCGGTTGTTTCGCCAACCGGGGTTTTTCATTGGTGGCCCCGATCAAAACCGAGGACCTCCAACCAGACAAGGGTCATCCTTTCATGATCGGTGCCGGTTGTCCAGCGCTTCCTCTGGAGACCGGTGCCTGCGGCCTGCCCCACAGTCTTTCGTCAGCGTGTTTGTCGTTTTCCCGCCTGCGGTGTGGTGTTTTATCTCTGCCGTCATTGTGATCGTGGCCAGCAGTATTGCAGCCCGCGCTGCCGCGAAAAATCCCGCCGTCTCCAGCGCCGCGAGGCCAACCGCCGTCACCAGCAGACACCCTGGGGACGTGACGATCATCGCGACCGCCAGCGCGAGTACCGAGAGCGCCAACGTGCCCGCGTGACGGATCCATCTTCCCTCCGTTCCTCTGGCTGTGCGAATCTGACCGCGCCTCGGCTGGCTGAACCCGTCGAGGCCATCCCAGCGTCGGACCGTCGTCCCTCGCCGGAGCCGAAAAGGGCGCCCGGCTGGGTCGTCTGCTGGATCTGCGGTCGCCGAGGACACTGGGTGAATCCTTTTCAGGAGGTCGCGCATGATTTCCGATGAACAAGTCGCCCGCATCCGCCATCTGTTTCACGCCGAGCATTGGAGGATCGGCACCATTGCAGCCGAACTCTCGCTTCATCCCGACACCGTGCGCCGGGCCCTCGACACCGACCGCTTCCGCAGCCAGCCGTGCCTGCGCCGTCACCTCACCGATCCTTATCTGGATTTTTTGCGCCAGACCTTGCAGCAGTATCCTCGTCTGCGCGCCACGCGCCTCTACCAGATGATCGTGCCGCGCGGCTACACCGGCAGCATTACCCAACTGCGCCGCGTGGTGGCCGAACTCCGGCCTCCGCGCCGTGAAGCTTTCTTGCGTCTGCGCACGTTCCCGGCCGAGCAGGGCCAGGCCGATTGGGCTCATTTCGGCGACGTGGTGATCGGCCGTGCCCGCCGCCGTTTGTCCGGCTTCGTCCTCACCCTCTCTTACAGCCGCGCTTTGTGGCTCGAGTTCTTTTTTGACCAAAGCCTGGAGAATTTTCTCCTCGGCCACGTCCACGCCTTTCATGACTGGGGCGGAGCTCCCAGGAGCCTGGAGACGGACAATCTTCGTAGCGTCGTCCTGGAACGCCGGGGCGACGCCATCCACTTCCACCCTCGCTTTCTGGAACTCTCCGCTCACTACCATTTCACCACGCGCCCTTCCAATCCCCGCGCCGGCTGGGAGAAAGGCCGCGTCGAGCGGGCTATCCAGTACGTCCGCTCCAGCTTCTTCGCCGCCCGCCCTTTCACGACGCTGGAAGATTTCAACCGCCAAGCACTCCGTTGGCGCGATCAGGTCGCCCATCAGCGGCCCTGGCCGGGCGATGACTCCCGCACCGTGGCCCAAGCGTTCCAGGAAGAGATACCGCGCTTGCTGCCTCTTCCCGCTCATCCTTTCTCCTGCGATGCGATCCGCACGGTCTACGCCGACAAAACTCTCTGGGTTCGCTTCGACCTCAACGATTATTCCGTGCCGCCTGCGGCCTTGGGCCGCCCGCTGACCTTGGTTGCTTCGCCCTCGACCGTCCGCCTGCTCGATGGCGCGACCGAAATCGCTTCCCATCGCCGCTCCTATGATCGTCACGAGCAGATCGAAGACCCCGCCCACCGTCAGACCTTGCTCGAAGAGAAACGCAAGGCGCTGGGTTCGACCGCTTCCACTCGTCTCTCCGCCCTGGTTCCGGAAAGCCAGGCTTTCCTTCAGGCCGCTTTCGAGCGCGGCCAATCCGCCCTCCGGCTCACCCGGCAACTCCTCCGCCTGCTCGATGACTACGGCGTCTCGGAACTCGCCGCCGCCCTCCGCGAGGCCCTGGAACATGAGACCCCACACCTGTCTTCGGTCGCTTTTATCCTGGCCCGCCGCCATCGCCAACGACGGCAGCGCGCCCCGCTCGCCGTCAATCTTTCACGCCGTCCCGACCTGGAAAACCTGACCGTCTCAAATCCCTCGCTGGAGGCCTACGATGATCTCACCCAAGACCCTGATCCCAACCAGTGATCTGGCCGCGCAATTGAAGCAGCTCGGCCTGCTGCTCACCGCCGACTCGCTCAATGACCTCCTGGCCCGCGCCACGACCGGACGCTGGAGTTCTCGTCAACTGCTGGAAGAAATCGCCCGCTCGGAAACTGAAGCCGCAGCCCGCCGCAGCCTCGAACGTCGCCTCGCCCTGGCAAAATTAGACCGCTTCAAACGCATGGCCGACTTCGAGTGGACTTGGCCCAAAAAGATCGATCGCCCCTTGATCGAGCGCGCCCTCACCCTCGACTTCCTCACCCGCGGCCGTAACCTCATCCTGTGCGGCACCGCCGGCTTGGGCAAAACGATGATTGCCAAAAATATCGCCCACGCTGCCGTGCTCGCCGGCCACTCCGCCCTGTTCCGCACCGCCGGCGACCTGTTGGCTGATCTCGACGGCGATTCCCCCGGCCTGCGCCGCCGCAAGTTTCGCTTCTATGCCCGCCCTGACCTGCTCGTCATCGACGAATGTGGCTATCTCTCCTACGACGCCCACGCCGCCGACTTGCTGTTCGAGGTCGTCAACCACCGCTACGAACACAATTCCATCGTCTTGACCACCAACAAAGGCTTCAAAGACTGGAACACCGTCTTCCCCAACGCCACCTGCATCGCCGCGTTACTGGACCGCCTCACCCATCATGCCGACGTCACCCTGATCGAAGGCGATTCCTACCGCATGCGGGAATCTCAGATGGAAGCCGAAGCCAGCAAGAAAAACCCCAAAGGGAACTCCCATGCCCAGTGATCTTCATAGCTACCGTCAAGCGCTCCTGGATCTCTACCTCCGTCTGCCCAACACGCCCCATCGCCTCAGCCGCCATGATCTGCGCCTGGCCCGCCAACTCTGGGATCGTCAGATTCCTCTGCCTGTCGTTGAGACCGCTTTCTTGCTCGCCTCAGCTCGCCGTGCCACCCGCCGACCTGACGCCCTCCCGCTCGGGCCGATTCGCTCGCTGTCTTATTTTTTGCCGGTGATTGAAGAGTTGCTGCAGACGGCGGCTCATCAAGGTGATGCATACCTGGCTTACCTGCGTCATAAAGTCTCCCTGCGCCCTGCTGCCGACCGAGCCAACTCAGTCATGCGCTGAGACTGACCGCCCCGTCACAATCGGCGTCCGTCCAAATTTATACCTTTTTACATGCGCGCCAACAGTTGATCGAGGGCAGGTCAAGAAGGGCCAAATTAACTTTAATGTGAATGTACATACTCAGTATTCTGCGCAAGTGGTCGAAAAGCGAGTACCAGTTCGGTACTGACCTGCCCCCGTTCTTTGGTCCAATCATAATGTGAGTTCCTGGGTTGAAGTCAACTCCTGGGTTGGGAGGGCGAGGGGCGTGGGGGGAGACGCCCCTCGCGCCGCCGCTGCGAACTCCTCGGGCGTTTGGTATCCCAAGGCGCTGTGCGGGCGCACTTGGTTGTAATCCCTCCGCCACATTTCGATCTTTTCCCGCGCCTCCGGCAAACTCAGAAACCAGTTCTCGTTCAAGCACTCATCCCGAAACTTCCCGTTGAAGCTTTCGATGAAGGCATTCTGAGTGGGCTTGCCTGGCTCAATAAAGTGCAGCTCGACGCCGTGCTCAAAGGCCCACTGGTCCACCACCCGGCTGATGAACTCCGGACCGTTGTCCACCTGGATCGCTTTCGGGTAGCCGCGCTCGCGAGCCACTTCCTCCAGCACCCGCACCACCCGCAGGCCCGGCAGCGACGTGTCCACTTCGATCCGCGGGGACTCCCGCGTGTAGCCATCCATCAAGTTCAGCGTACGGAACTTCCTGCCGCTCGCCAGGTTGTCGTGCGTGAAGTCCATCGTCCACAACTGGTTGGCCTGCCTGGGCAGCGCCAGAGCCCGCCGTGCCTCCGCTTTCAGCCGCTTGCGCTGGCGGCGCCGCACGCTCAACCCCTCTTCGCAGTAAAGCCGGTACACGCGTTTGTGATTCACCCGCCATCCCTCTCGTCCGAGCATCACCGTCAAGCGTCGATACCCGAACCGTCGCCGCTCCCCGGCCAGCTCACGCAGCCGCTCGCGCAGCTTCGGGTCCTCGCGCCGTCGCCCCGGATAGCGGCA
>Ga0209810_1001665_pt1 | contig 31677 bp, 32 predicted proteins | sample Coa_R1_7_FD_187159 | JGI IMG/M metagenome (GOLD analysis project Ga0209810, IMG submission 187159) | Surface soil microbial communities from Centralia Pennsylvania, which are recovering from an underground coalmine fire - Coalmine... | ecosystem: Environmental > Terrestrial > Soil > Unclassified... | reverse complement strand
GCCGGTTCGTCGCCGCGCCCGGCTCAGCGGCCCCTCGCGCGCGGGACGACGCGGAGGATCGCGGTCATCCCGAGCCGGGCGTGGTTCGCGATCCCGCACCAGAGCCGGTAGCGGCCGGGGACGAGCGTCGCCGCGAGGTCGTAGTAGGCGCCGGGGTAGACGATCGGCGTCTTCCAGAGGCGCCCGCCGCCGAGCCGCTCCATCCGCAGGTCGTGCGGATCCTCACCGAGGTTGTAGAGCTCGACAATCGCCGGCCCCGCGACGACCGTCCCGCGCGAGAGCGCGAACCAGAACTCCTTCGCCGTCACCTGCACCCGCGCCGGGCCCGCCGCCGCGCCCGCCGCCGGCGCCAGCAGGACCGCCGCCGCGCCCGCCGCCGCGAGCGCCGCCCTCACCTGAGGAGCTGCGGCCGCTGGAAGGGCTGCGCCTCGGGCATGATCCGGTTCCCGTCGGCGCCGAGCCACTGCTCGAGGATCGCCGCCTGCACGGCGCGGAAGTCCGAGGTGGGGACGAGGTTCCCGGCGCTGTCCAGCCCGCCGGTGACGCCGGGGAACGATCCGATCATCTGCCCCTTCAGCCTGGTGCCGATCAGGAAGCCGATCCCGGCGGAGCCGTGGTCGGTGCCGGCGGAGGCGTTCTCCTGCGCGCGGCGGCCGAACTCCGACCAGACGTGGATCAGCACCCGGTCGGCGATCCCCCGCGCCTCGAGGTCGCGCTGGAAGGCGAGGATCGAGTCGGAGGCGAGCTGGAGGTCGCGCTGGAGCGACGCCGCCTGGGTCGCGTGGGTGTCGAAGTGGCCGACGGTCAGCCCGACGACGCGCAGCGGCAGCCCGCCCGCGATCATCGCCGCGAGGCCGGCGAGCCGGTGCGGGAACGGGTCGGACGAGCTCGGGTACGGCACCGGGCTGTTGAACCCGTACTTGAAGTTGCCGAGCTGGTAGTAGAGGTGGTGCGATTCGTACGCGATCGACCCCGCGGTCGCGAGCGCCGGGTCGCTCGAGGTCGCGTGCGCGGCGCCGATGTTCGCCGCCTCCTGGAGGATCGACGCCTCGAGCGGGTGCGGCGGCAGGCCGGGCGGGGCGAACAGGTACTGGTCGGCGGCGGCGAGCGTCGCCACCGGCATCTTCGCGGTCGCGAGCGACGGATGGAGCGCGACGTCGAGCGTCAGCCCCTGGAGCGGGTTGTCCGGGGTACCGACGACGTCGAGGTAGCGCCCGAGCCAGCCGGTGCGGAGGGTCGCGTCGGTGGCGCCGACCTCGTAGTAGTGCCGCGCGGTGAAGTGCGACTGGCTGGCGTTCGCGTAGCCGGCGGCCGGGATGACGTTCACCTTCCCCTCGTCGTGGAGCGTCGCGAGCCCGCTCGCGGCCGGATGCCAGCGCAGCCGGTCGTCCTCGCCGAACGGTCGGCCGGCGCTCTGGGGGAGCGCGAGGTTCGGCCGCAGCGCGTAGTAGCGCGGGTCGCCCGCCGGGAAGAGCACCGAGAGGCCGTCGATCCCGCCGTTGAAGAAGATCGAGACGAGGACGTTCTGGCCGGCCGCCTGGTCGGTGGCCGCCTGCGCGATCCCGTGGTCGAACGCCTCGCCGGTGAGGGCGCCGCCGCCGTAGACGGCGAGGGCGAGCCCGGCGCTCCGGGAGAGGAACTCCCGGCGGGTGAGCCCGGTGCCGGCCGGCAGCGGCATCCCCGGCTCGATCGCCGGCAGCCCGCGGCCCGCCTGGGCGACGGCCCGGCGGAGGAGGTCGGCTCGGCTGCAGTCGTAGCAGGACATGGCGCTCCTAGGCGGTCTGGAGGTCGGGGGAGGAGGCGACGAGGCGGCGCACGGCGGTCTCGACGTCGCCCAGGCGGGCGCCGCGCTTGATCTGCGCGCGGGCGAACTCGGCGAGCAGCGTCTGCGTCGTCTGGGAGACGGTCGGGTTGCCCCAGAAGGCAATCGAGCGCGCGACGATCTGCGCGGGGTCGTCGGGCGTGTCGGTCGGGGTGTCGGCGCCCTGGACGAGCGCGGCGATGAACCAGCGCCCCCGGTAGGTGGCGGTGTCGAGCCAGCGCGTCTCGTCCCAGCCGCCGACGTCCGGCGGGTAGAAGAGCTGCTGTCCCGACATCTGGCCGAGCGACCACCAGATGGAGCTCGTGATGTACTCGCCGCGCATCCGCAGCAGGCCCGCGTTCAGCACGACCGGCGACTTGACCATGCGCGGCCCGTTGTAGAAGTCCGGGTGCATCAGGATCGACTCGACGACGCCGAGCACCTTGTAGCCGTCCTTCAGGTACTGCGCCGACAGGCCCTTCACCGTCGCGGCGTCCGGCGGCGTCGGGACGAAGTAGCTCCAGAGCTTCGTGACGAAGAACGACGGATGCAGCGGATGGGCGAGGCAGAGGTTGCACGAGTCCGTCCACATGTAGCTGCCGGTCTTCCCGAAGATCGTCTCGGGGCCCGGGTCGTGGCGCGCCGGGTTGAACGTGAACGCGGTCGGCTGTCGGTTGACGACGCTGCCCTGCCAGCCGGTGAGGGCCCGGGCGTTCTCGCGGACGTCGGTCTCGGTGTACGCGCCGCGGTTCGCGCCGAGCGTGAAGAGCTCCATCATCTCGCGGCCGTAGTTCTCGTTCGGATGCTGCTTGACGTTCTGGTTGCCGTTCAGCCAGACGAGCATCGCCGGGTCCTGGGTGACGTTCAGCAGCAGGTCCCTGAACGAGCCGAGCGCGTTCGCGCGGAACATCTCGTTCTGGTTCAGCATCAGCCGCTGCGAGCCGACGCCGAGGTTCGAGGTCGCGAACCAATCGTGCCACACGAGCGCCATCCGCTCGATCATCGGCGCGTTCGTCCGCACCATCCGGTCGAGCCAGAAGAGGTGGTCGTGCCCGACCGCGTCGAACGGGGCGATCGGGCGCCCGTGCTCGTCGACCGGCTCGGGTCCGCTGAGCGCGTACGGCGCCGGCCGCGTCAGCGAGTGCACCGCGTGGACGAGCCCCTTGTGCGTGAGCGCCTCTGCCTCCCCGGCCTTCGCGCCGAAGCCGGCCCGCCAGAGCAGGCGCTCGGCTTGCTGCTTGCCGAACGGGCCCCGGTACTGGGCGACGAACCCGGCGGTCGACATCCGCCCCGTATTAAAGGGGAGGACTGCACGCGATGGGCACGCGGCTCGGTTAGGGGAACGTAAAACGTGACCGGCCGGGCTACCATGGCCGGGCGATGCGCACGGCCCTCGTCGTCCTCCCGGCCTCGCTCGCCCTCTGCGCGGCGGCCACCGCGGCGACGAACCCCGAGCAGCTCCGGCTCCAGGCCTCGCTCAAGGCGCAGATGGCGAAGGTGTTCGCGAAGAAGGCGCCGGGCGTGAAGCTCACCGCGCTCACCTGCAAGCTCCCGTCGAGCGGGGTGACCGCGCACTGCGTCGCGCACTTCACGGCCGGACCGGTGAAGGGCTACTACCCGGTGACCGCGACGATCCACGCGTCCGGGACGCTCACCTGGACCGCCGCCTCGCCGACCTGCTTCGTCGCGAAGACCGGGAAGCGCACTCCGTGCTGAGGCCCGCGACGGTGGCGGCGGCGGCGCTCGCCCTCGCGGCGCCCGCGCTCGCCGGCGGCGGCCAGGAGGCGATGCTCGCCCGCGCGCTGAAGGGGGCGCTCGCGCGGACGTACAAGGGATACGCGTTCACGAGGGTGAGCTGCTGGATCCCGAGCCCGACCTCCACCCGTGCGCGCTGCACCGCCCGCTTCGTCCACGCGGCGCAGTCGTTGAAGGGCGTGTTCGGGATCGCGGTGACGATCGACCGCTCGACCGGCGGCGTGCGCTGGCAGGCGACCTCGGCCACCTGCGCCGACCTCGCCTCGGGCAAGAAGGTCGCCTGCTAGGACGCCGCGCTCGCGGCGACGGCGCCGGGCCGGGTCACGCGAGCCCGGCCAGGTCCGGGACGCGGACGAGGTCGGCGTCGCGCGCCGCGAGCGCCGCGTAGCGACCGCCGCGGGCGATCAGCTCGTCGTGGGTTCCCACCTCGACGACGCGGCCGCCCTCGAGGACGACGATCTGGTCGGCGTCGCGGATCGTCGAGAGCCGGTGGGCGATCGCGATCGTCGTCCGCCCCTCGACGAGCCGCGCAAGCGCCTCCTGCACCGCGCGCTCGGTCTGGGTGTCGAGCGCCGAGGTCGCCTCGTCGAGGACGAGGATCGGCGGGTTGCGCAGGATCGCGCGCGCGATCGCGATCCGCTGCTTCTCGCCGCCCGAGAACCGGTAGCCGCGCTCGCCGACGACGGTGTCGTAGCCGTCCGGCAGGGACGCGATCAGGTCGTGGATCTGCGCGGCGCGCGCGGCCTCCTCGACCTCCTCGTCGGAGGCGTCCGGCTTCGCGAAGCGGAGGTTCTCGCGCACGGTCGCGTTGAACAGGTAGGTCTCCTGGGAGACGACGCCGACGGCGGCCGCAAGCGAGTCGAAGGTCAGCTCGCGCACGTCGACCCCGTCGATCGTGACGCGGCCTCGCGTCGGGTCGTAGAGCCGCGAGACGAGGTAGCCGAGGGTGGTCTTGCCCGCGCCGGTCTCGCCGACGATCGCGGTCGTCGTCCCGGCGGGGATCTCGACGTCGACGTCCGCGAGCGCCCACGCCCCGGCGCCGTACCGGAACGAGACCTGCTCGAGCCGGACGTCGCCGCGGACCGAGGCGAGCGTGCGCGTCCCCTCCTCGATGTCGACCGGGAGGTCGAGGTACTCGAAGATCCGGTCGAAGAGCGCGAGCGAGCTCTGCACGTCGACGGAGACGCTCAGCAGGCTGCCGATCGGCGCGAACAGGCGCGTCTGCAGGGTGGTGAACGCGGTCACGGTGCCGATCACGAGCCGGGGGGAGCTCCCGTGGGCGACCTCGAAGCCGCCGAGCCAGTAGATCGCCGCCGGCATCACCGCGAAGGTCGTCTGGACCGCGGCCATCATCCAGCGGCCGGTCATCCGGCTGCGCACCTCCAGGCCCGCCAGCCGGTGCGACTCGGACTCGAAGCGCTGCGCGAGCTCGGCGGAGCGCCCCATCGTCTTCCCGAGCAGCATGCCGGAGATGGAGAGCGACTCCTGGACGAGCGCCGAGATGTCGGCCATCGACTCCTGCCTCGTCGTCGCGACCTTCCGCCGCGCCTCGCCGACCTTGCGGGTGACGAGGACGAACACCGGCATCAGCCCGAGCGACAGCAGCGCCAGCCGCCAGTCGAGGAGGAACATCGCCACGACCGTGGCGATCACGGTCGTCACCGTCGACATGATCGACGTCGCGGTCGAGGTGAGCACGTTGTCGACCCCGCCGATGTCGTTCGCGATCCGGCTCTGCACCTCGCCGGTGCGGGTCTTCGTGAAGAACGCGAGCGACAGGCGCTGGAGATGCCGGTACACGGCCGTGCGCAGGTCGTGCATCACGTCCTGGCCGACCTGCGTCGAGAGGTACGACTGGACGACGCCGATCGCCCCGGTGAGGAGCGAGATCCCCGCGATCGCGCCGACGAGGATGCTCGTGAGCCCGAGCCGTCCGGACGGGATCGCGTTGTTGAAGAGCGCCCTGATCAGGAACGCGGGGATCACCCCGAGCCCCGACGCGCCGACGATCAGGAGACAGACCGTGCCGAGCTTCAGCTTGTACGGGGAGAAGAGGCCGAGGATGCGGCGCAGGTTGGCGCGGCGCACCGCCTTGTCGGCGGGCCGAACGACGGGCTCGCGGGGGGAGAACGGACCGTGCCTGCCGCCCTCCCGGAAGACGACGCTCACGGACGACACGGTACCGTTCAGCCGGCGGCGCGCCGCAGCTCGCGCAAAAGCAGCGCGTCCGGCTGCTCGCCGTCGGAGCGCCAGACGATCCGTCCGCGCGGGTCGAGCACGTAGAAGGTCGGGTACGCCGCGACGCGGTAGCGGGACGAGACCGGCCCGAGGCCGCCGTGAGCCGGGAAGCGCACGGTCGCCGGCCGCGGGTCGAGCAGCGCGGGGAAGGGCAGCCCGAACCACACGTGGTAGGCGAGGACGCTCGGGGCGTCCTCGTCGTCGGCGTTCACCGCGACGAACGCGTAGCGGTCATGCGGGAGGCGGGCGTACAGCGTGGCGAGGTGCGGCGCCTCGGCGGCGCAGTGGGGACACCACGTCGCGAAGAACTCGAGCAGCACCGCCTTGCCGCGCAGGTCGTGGAGCGAGACGGCGACGCCGGTGGGCGTTCGGAGCCGGAAGGGCGGCGCGGGCGAGCCGACCGGGAGCAGGTCGCGCGCGATCGGCGACGGGGCGGCGGCGGCGGGTGCGCTCTCGATCCTCCCCGCGCCCGGCTCGCTCGAGGGCCGGTAGTCGAGGGCCTCGGCCGCCCGGAGGAGCGCCGTCGACGCGCCCCGGTCGGCGCGGGGGATCGTCACGACGCGCGTCGGCGGGGACGCCGAGCGCGCGAGGACGACCGCGAGGACGACGGCGAGCGCGAGCGCTCCGGCGAGCGCGAGCGCGAGCCAGCGGCGCGTGCGGCGCGAGAACGACCGCCTCCTCACGGTCACCGGCGCCTCAGCACGAGCCGCGCTCCGACGCCGAGCGCGCAGAGGGCGGCGACCGCGGCGACGATCACGATCCGGTCCCGCCACTGCGAGGGCAGCGAGCCGCCGGCGGCCGAGAGCGTCAGGCCGCGCCGCCTCGCGAGCGCGCGCACGGCATCCATGGCGGCGGCGACGAGGTCGTCCCCGCTCGCGCTCGCGGGCCTCGGCAGCGCCGCGACGGCGGCCGCGTCCCCCGGGGGGACGCCCCCGCGCTCGTAGAGCCCGTAGCCCTGCGGCATGACGACGAGCAGCTCGGCCCGGAAGAAGTAGGCGTCCTCCTGCCCGAGGAAGCTCGCGTACTGCTGCGGCCGGCCGAAGAGCGACGGGACCGCGCCGAGGTCGTACGCGTCGCCGATGACGGCGACCTTGAGCGGGAACCCCTTCCTCTTCGCGTCGTCGACGAGGGCGACGAGCGCACGCGCGCTCGACGACGAGACCTTGGCGGTGAACGGGAGGAACACCGGCTGCGAGATCAGGTAGTCGCTCGCCGGGTCACCGTCGGCGAAGGCCGCCGGCGCGAGGACGGCGGCCGCGAGCGCGACCGCGACGAGCGACCGCGGCAGGAAGCTACGCGAGCGCATGCTGGAGGAGAAGGATGGCGAGGACCGCCGCGGCGCCGCCGGCGCACGCGGCGAGGAGGGCCGCGACGAGCCGGAGCGTCATCCGCTCGCGTGGTCGACGATCAGCGCGGTGAACGGCTCGCCCCCAGGCGGCGAGACGTGGAAGGTGAGCCCCCAGTTGCCGACCATCACGAGCGCGGGCGCGGCGCGTGTGTACGTCCCCGGCTTCGTCTCCGTGAGCTCGTACTCCTGGGTCGGCATCGTCATGTCGAGCATCGCAAACGACACCGTCACGCTCGCGTGGCGCACCGGGCGGCCGTTCTTCGACAGCTCGACGGTGAACCGGTTCGGCGCTGCCGCCCGGTTCGGGTCGACGGCGAGCCCGAGCGCGTAGCCCGCGACGTGGACGGTCGAGAGCACGCGCCCGGGCCCGACCCGCTCGAGCGCGGCGCCCTCCTCCGCGAACGCCGGCGGGGGCGGCGCGAGGCTCGAGAGCGTGGCGGCGGCGAAGAGCGCGCCGGCGACGAGCGCCGCCTCGCCGCCGACGAGGACGCGCAGGAGCCGCGCGGCCGACAGGCCGAGCTCGGGCCGCTCGCGCGCCGCGACGAGGCGCGGCCTCGAGCGGAGGAGGTTGCCGGCGGCGAGCGCGACCGCGCCGGCCAGGAGCCCGATCTTGACGAGGACGACGACCCCGTAGCTCGTCTGCCAGAGCGCCGCGAGCACCGGCAGGTGGAGGACGGTCGCGCCGATGCCCGTCCCGAGGAGCAGCGCGACCGACCCGAGCGCGACCCGCGAGAAGCGCGGCACGGCGACGGCGAGGCCCGCGACGCGCCGGGCCGCCGGCAGGCTCGCCCAGAGGACGAGCAGCCCGACCAGGCCGCCGATCCAGACCGCGCCGGAGGCGAGGTGGAGCCAGTCGAGGAGGAGGGCGACGCCGCGGGGGGCGGTCTGCGCGGCGTGGCCGGCGATCCCGGGGAGCGCGAGGACCGCCGCCGCCGCCGCGAGCGCGCCCGAAAGCGAGAGGAGCGCCGCGACCGAGCGACGCGGCCGCTCGGGCCGGTCGAGCCACACCGCCACCGCCGCCGCGAAGGTAAAGAGCGCGAAGCAGAGCTCCAGGTCGACGTAGCCGCGGCCGAACGAGGTCGTCCGCCAGAGCGGGACGAGCGCGCCGAAGGCGTAGAAGGAGCGCAGCGAGTCGATCGCGGTCGACTCCTCGACGTAGGCGGGGATCGCGACCAACGCGAGCGCGCAGCAGGCGAAGAGCGCGCCCGAGACGTCGCGCAGGGTCGTCCCCTCCACGCGGCGGACGAGCGGCCGCGCGACGAGCATCCGGAGCACGAAGAGGCCCACCGCCGTCATCGTCGTCAGGAAGACGAGCCACCGCAGGACGAGGAGCGGCGTCGAGGTCGCCGACGCCGAGACGTGGGGGATCCGGAACTGGGGCGCGGGACCGGCGTTCGGACCGACCGCGAACGTGAACGCACCCTGCACCGGGTGGCCGTCGATCGAGATCGCGCGCCAGTAGACGAGGTACCAGCCCTCCGCGACGCGCCGCAGCGGGACGACCAGGGTGTCGGGGTTCGACGGCGAGCGGGCGACGGGCCCCGCGGTCACCGAGCGGGCCTCGACGTCGGTGACGGAGATGATCGCGAAGCGCGGCTCGACCGCCTCGTCGAAGGTGAGCGCGACCTGCCGCGGCGGCGCGTTCAAGATCACGCTCGCCGCCGGGACGGTCTCGAGCAGGTAGGCGTGGGCGGAGGCCGCCGCGGGCAGCAGCACGACGAGGGCCCAGACCGCGAGCGCCGGCAGGATCCGCCCGCGCCCGGTCACGCGAGCGGCCTGCCTCCGCGGGTGGCGAGCGCGATCCCGCCGACGAGGATCCCGACCGCGCCGACCGCGAGCGCGACGATCGCGAGCGTCGAGCTGCCGCCGCCGAGCGAGCGCTCGACGGCGATCGTCGGCGCCGGGCTCTCGCCCGTCTCCGGGTCGGCCCAGTCGACGACCTCGCCGTCGGAGTAGGTCTGCTCGACCCGGAACGCGTAGGTGCCGGGCCGCGCGGGCTCGGCGAGGAACTGGAAGAGCGCGTCCTCCCCGGTCGGCACGCGGCCGCCGGTCCACGTCACCTGCGTGACGACGGCGCCCTCGCCCGAGCCGGTCGACCGCTCGACCCGGGTCCAGCCCGGGCTCGGGACGAACGAGTCGATCCCGAAGCCCGGCGGGACGGTGAGGACGACTTTCGTCGTGGTCGCGTTCGCCTTCTCCGTCGGGACCGCGAGGCTGTAGAGCTGGAGCGCGCCCGCGACGGAGACGGGCGGGCTGAGGCGGGGGTGCGCCGCGGCGGGGCCGGCCGCGAGGAGCGCGGCCGCCCCGGCCGCGAGGAGCGCGGGGAGCTGCTTCACGGGCTCTCCTTTCGTCGCCGTGGACAGAGGGGTGCGGCGGCCGGGTCGGCGCGCCGCGGCGCTCACGCGAGCCGGTCGGCGGGCGGCGCGCGCTGACAGGAGCCGAGCCGAAGCAGCGCCCGGCGCGGGGCGAGGACGCCGCGGCGCCGCGGCGCGCGGCCCTGGAGGAGCACGGGAGCGGATGCCGCGGGCGGCGTGGCGAGCACGCCGCCGACCGCGCCGGCCGCCTCGAGGAGCGCCCGCGCGAGCAGGTAGGCGAGGAGCGCCACCGGAAGCTCGAGCGCGAGCCCGATCCGGAACGTCGGGAGCCGGACGACCCACCAGGCGAGCCCGTCCCCGGCGAGCGCCCGCTCGGCGAGCTCCTGGAGGGCGAACGCGAGCGGCGGCAGGAGGGCGAAGCCCCACCGGGGCAGGGGGCGGAGGCGCCGGCCGCGGGCGGCGTCGAGGGCGAGCGCGGCGAACCCGGCGAGCTGGGCGGCGGCGGCGACGCCGACCGCGAGCGGCAGGTAGGCGAGGTAACCGTGGCCGCTCGCGGCGAGCGCCCGGAGGCGCACGTCGGCCTGCGGGTAGGCGATCCGGTAGGCGAGCGCGTGGGCGAGCTGCGAGCCGACGGCGACGAGCGGGGTCGCGAGCGCCCAGACCGCGATCCGTCTCGAGCTCATGCGACGTGGAGCGTGAAGGGAGCGGTGACGACCGTCCCGTTCACCTTCACCTGGAGGAAGAGCCGCCAGGTTCCGGGCACCGGGACGAGCACGCCGACCGTCAGCTTGCCCGGCGTCGAGGACGTGCCGGTGACCCTCGTCCCGCCGAGCACGCTCGTGCAGCCCACGGCGCCCGGTGCGCAGACGTGCGTGTGGAAGTAGTCGAGCGAGCCGCGGCGGAAGAAGATCGCGTGGGCGAGCGCGCCGTACCAGGTGCCGAACACGGCGGGCTTGCCGTCCGGGGCGGTCACGCGCACCTGGACGAGCTGCGCCTGGATCGCCCGCAGGTGCGCCGCGCCCGAGAGCGTGAAGCGGTAGCCGTCGACCGTCTGCGCCTGCGTCGTCGGCGGCAGCGGCTGCGGCGCGTAGGCGCCGGCGACGTCGATCGTGCGGAAGAGCTGGAAGTTGCAGGTGGCCCCCGCCGCGGCGCCCTCGGCGGCGGACGAGGTCGAGGCGCCGCACGAGGCCGGGTAGACGTCGATCACGAGCCGGTAGGGCCCCGGGGCCGGGAAGACGACGTGGTCGACGATGTCCCCGGAGCGCTGGAGCGGCGGGTGGTGGTGGACGATGTCGGCGAGGTCGGCGCGCACGTAGATCAGGTGGACGCCGGTGTGGGGGCCGGGCCCGGTGCGAAACCGGGTCAGGGTCGCGCCGTCGGGCTGCCGGATCGAGAACGAGACGGTCACCGGCTTCCCGGCCGGGACGCTGCCGGACGGCTGGAAGCCGGCGAGCCGGTAGACCCGCGCCGGCTGGATCGTGACGCCTCCGCCGCCGCCTCCGCCGCCGCACCCGGCGAGCCCGGCCGCGGCGAGCACGGCGCCGAGGGCGAGCAGGCGCGGACCGCCGCCGGCCGCGCCTCTGCCGGGCAGGCGCCGCCGAGCTGCTAGGCGCGGAAGGTGAACGTCGCCTTCTCCCCGCCCACCGTCACGACCACCTTGTACGTGTGCCCGACCGTCAGGTGGACGTTGTCCCCGTAGTGGAGGTCGGACCTCCCCTCGCCGACCCCCTCCATCGCGACGACCCCGACCTTCACCGGCATCGCCATCGAGCCCATCGCGCTCTCGTCGGTGAGCCTGATCGACGACGGCGCCTTCGCGAGCACCTTCCCGGTCGCGCGCGAGTAGACGTGCACCTCGAGGTGGCGGTTGCCGGACCCCATCGACATCCCGGCCATCCCCATCCCGCCGCCGACCATCACCTCGCCCGTCTTCGGGTGCTTCGCCTGCACCTCGGCCTGGGTGTACATCGTCTCGACGGGCCCGACGTCGAGCACGAGCTTGTAGCTCGCGGTGGTCGCGGTTCGCGTCACGCTCGCCCCGAGCGCGGGAGCCGCGAGCGCCAGGGCCGCGAGGCCGACGAGAGCGGCGCGAGCCATCGGCGCGACATGGTAGCGCGGCCTCCCGCGGCGTGCCGCGCTACCCCGCCGGCGCGGCCTCGTCCTCCCCGGCCGGCGCCAGGTTCGCGACGAGCTGCCGGCCGGCGTGGCTGTAGGCGATCGAGACGGTCTCGTGCTTGCGGTAGGTGCCGGCGATCCCGAGGAACATCGCGAGCCAGCGCCAGAAGCCGAGCTTCCCCTCCCGGGCGAGCGCGCGCTCGAAGAGGAGCGTCGAGCCGACCACCCGGTAGTCGGCGCCCTCGACCTGGGGGACGCCGTTCACGTAGACGACGAAGGGCGGCCGGACGTGCGGCGGCAGCTCGATCCGCGTGCGGGTCTCCACCGGCTATACGATGCCACTGGTCGTGAGCCCGCGACGCTCGCCGGGAGTGTGGACGCGCCTGATGGCGCTCGGCGCCGTGCACGGGACCGCGCTCGCCGTCGTCTCCGGCGCCGCCGGCTGGGAGCCGGCGCACCGCCTGCTCGCGGCGCTCGCGCTGCCCTGGCTCGTCGGGCTCGCGGCGGTCGCGTGGCTCTCGGCCCGCCGCCTGCTGCCGGCGACCGCGGCGGCGACGGCGTCGTTCGGCCTGGCCGCGGCCGTCACCGGCCGCGACGCCCACCTCGCGCTCGCGACGCTCGCCTTCGCGAGCACGGCGCTCGCGGCGGCGCAGGCCTTCCGCGGCGGGACGCGCGCCGGCGCCGGGGCGCTCCGCGACTACGTGACGCTGACGAAGCCGCGCGTGATGTCGCTCCTCCTCCTGACCGGCGGCGCCGCCGTGTTCGTCGGCGCCGGCGGCGTGCCGCCGGCTGCCACACTCGCGGCCACCCTCGGCGGGCTCGCGCTCGCCTGCGGCGGCGCCTCCGCCCTCAACCACTGGTACGACCGCGACATCGACCGACTGATGGGCGCCCGGACCGCCTCCCGCCCGGTCGCCGCCGGCCGGATCGCGCCCGAGCTCGCGCTCGAGTTCGGGATCGCGCTCTCGGCGGTCTCGTTCGTCCTGCTCGACGCGCTCGTCAACCTGCCGACCGCGCTGCTCGCGCTCGCCGGCAACCTCTTCTACGTGCTCGTCTACACGCGCTGGCTGAAGCGCTCGACGCCGCAGAACATCGTGATCGGCGGCGCGGCGGGCGCGGTGCCGCCGCTCGTCGGCTACGCCGCCCCGGGCGGCCACCTCGGCTGGGCCGCGCTCGCGATGTTCGGGATCGTCTTCCTCTGGACGCCGCCGCACTTCTGGGCGCTCGCGCTGATCATCCGCGAGCACTACGCGAAGGCGCGCGTGCCGATGCTCCCGGTCGTGCGCGGCGAGCGCGAGACGGCGCGCCAGATCGCCTGGTACTCGGTCGCGCTCGTCGGCGCGACGCTCGTCCCGGCCGCGCTCGGCCTCTTCGGCCTCGCCTACGCGGTCGCCGCGGCCGCGCTCGGGGTCGCGTTCGTGTGGGCCGCGGTGCGGCTGCTGCGCGAGACGACGCGGGCGCGGGCGCTCGCGCTCTTCCACTACTCGCTCGCGTACCTCGCGCTGCTCTTCGCCGCGATGGCCCTCGACGCGGTCGTCTGACGCCGCGCCCTGCTCGCGAACGTCTTCATCACCGAGCTCGAGCCGGGCGACGGCATCCGCCTCGCGGTCAAGGACCTGTTCGACACCGCCGGCGTCCGCACGACCTACGGCTCGGCCGTGTTCGCCGACCACGTGCCGACGGCCACCGCCGACGCGGTCGCGCGCCTCGAGGCCGCCGGCTACGCGAACGTCGGCAAGACGAACTTGCACGAGTTCGCGTACGGCGTCACCTCCCAGAACGTGCACTACGGGACGGTCCCGAACCCGAGGTTCCCGGACCGCACGGCGGGCGGGTCGAGCGGGGGCTCGGCGGCCGCGCTCGCGGCGGGGCTCGCCGACGCGGCCCTCGGCACCGACAGCGGCGGCTCGATCCGCATCCCCGCCGCCTGCTGCGGCGTCGTCGGGTTCAAGCCGAGCTACGGCCTCGTCTCCACCGCCGGCGTGTTCCCGCTCGCCCCGAGCTTCGACCACGCGGGGCCGATGGCCCGCGACGTGGCCGGCTGCGCGCGGATGATGCGCGCGCTCGCCGGCCTCGAGGTGGGCGAGGTGGCGCTCGCCGACCTCGCGCTCGCGAGCGCCTGGGGCGCCGAGGCGCCGGTGCGGGCGACCGTGGTCGGCTTCCCGACCGCCGAGGACGTCCTGCCGGTCTTCATGCGGGAGGTGGCCGACGTCCACCGCGACCTCTACGCCGAGAACGCGGAGCTCTACGGGGAGAACATCCGCCCGAAGATCGAGCGCTGCCTCGCCGTCGGCGACGGCGAGTACGAGGCCGGGCTCCGCGCCCGCGCCGAGCTCGTGGAGCGGGCCGAGGCGGCCCTCGACGGGTTCGACCTGCTCGTCTGCCCGACGCTCTCGATCCCGCCGCCGCCGGCCGACTGCGACGAGCTCGCGGTGCGGGCGGCGATGACGCTCTACACCTTCCCCTTCAACGCGCTCGGCTGGCCGGTGCTCGCGCTCGGAGGGCTGCAGCTGGTGGGGCGGCGGGGAGCGGACGCCCTCGTGCTCGCGGCCGGAGCGGCCCTCGAGGCAGCGCTCAAGCGGTAGCGCCGCGCTGCCGACAACCGAGGGGATGCCTCGGCTCGCCCTCGCCGCCTGCGCCGCGCTCGCGCTCGTCGCCGCGCCCGCCGCGACCTCCGGCGGCCGCGGCTCCTCGGTCGCCGCCGGCGTCCCGACGAACCTGCGCGCGTTCCTCCTGCGGGCGGACGAGCCGATCTCCCACGCCTACGCCCGGACGCCGTCGTTCGTCTGGTCGCCCGTGCCCGAGCACGGCGGGCACTACCAGTTCGAGCTCGCCACCTCGAGGAGCTTCGAGGACGGGACGATCGTGTTCCGCGACACGCACGTGCCGATCCCGGCGGAGACGATCCCCCGCCAGCTCCCGTGGATGACCGGCGACCCGTACGCGCTCTGGGCGCACGTGCGCTGGATCTCGGACGACGGCCGGAGCGCGACCCGCTGGAGCAAGCCGTTCGGGTTCAACCTCACCTGGGCGGCGCGCGACGTGCCGAAGCAGCTCCCGGCGCCCGAGGGGCTCGTGCGCTGGAAGCCGGTCGAGGGCGCCACCGCCTACCAGGTGCTCTACACCGACCTGCGCCCCGCGGTCTCGTTCGTGACGACGACGAACGTCGCCGACGAGCGCGAGTTCTTCACCTTCCACGCCGCCCTCGGCTACTCGACGACGATCCACTGGCGCGTCCGCGCGATCCGCGACGTCAGCCGCATGCCCGGGCCGCTGAACGGGCTCCCGGTCGTCTCGTACGGCCCGTGGAGCCCCGTCTTCTCGACGACGAACGCGCCCCAGGCCCCGGGGCGGCTGCAGCCGACCGACACCGTCTCCGACGCCTGGGACAAGACCGGCAAGGGCCGACCGCACCAGCTCACGCCCGGCTTCGCGTGGTCACCGACCGCGCCCGACACGAGCGGCGGCATCGACCCGGGCTCGCCCCTCTACCGGGTCTACGTCTTCACCGACCGCCACTGCGTCAACCGGGTCTTCACCGGCTCGGTCGTGGGCTCGCCGGCGTTCGCCCCGCGCGCGACCGGCGGGCCGATCGCGCTTCCGGCCGGGACAGCCGAGCTCCAGCAGGTCGAGAGCGGCGGCGCCTGGCCGGGCGCCGGCAAGGAGGGGAACGCGATCGACGCGACCGGCGCGCCGGTGACCGCGACCGAGGGGACGGCGGGCTCCGCCGCCGGCGCCTCGCCGGGCCCTGCCTCCGGCTCCTCGGCGGGGACGGGGACGGCGGGGACGGCCCCCTCCGGCTCTCTGCCCTCCGGCTCGGCCGCCGCGGGCAGCGCAGGCGGGGGCGGCGGCGCAGGCTTCGCCCCCGTCGACCTGTGGGACTCGGGCTGGCCGACCGGGCGCTACTGGTGGACGGTCGTGCCGGTCACGGTCATCCCCCAGCCGGGCACCTCGGCCTCCGGCTCGGCCTCCGGCGGCGGCAGCGCCGGCGGCGGCGGAGGCGGGGCCGGCGGCGGGTCGGACACCGCGATCGAGTACCAGGATGCGGCCGTCCCGCAGGATGCGTGCGAGTCGGGCGAGCGCTGGGCGTTTGGGAAGGTCTCGCGCCCGGTCGTGACCGCGGCCGGCAAGCCGTTCGTGTCCGGGGTCGCCCCCACCGGGCGCAGCGTCCTCGCGGTCGATGCTACCCACAGCGTGTACCAGACCCCGATCGTCGCCTGGGAGCCCGCGATCGGCGCGACCACGTACCAGGTCGAGCTGTCGCGCTCGCTCTATCCGTGGCGCGTGGCGCGGACGCTCACGACGCCGGCGACGTCGGTCATGCTGCCGCTGACCCGGGTCGACGCCGGCACGTGGTTCTACCGGGTGCGCGGCATCAACCAGGCGCTGCCGGTCGGCGCGCAGGCGATGACCTGGTCGACTCCGATCCGCATCCGCATCACCGGCGACCGCTTCGCGATCGTCAAGTAACGTCGCCTGCCTGGGCCTGGACTCGGATCTTCGCTTCGCGCACGCGCTCGCCGATGCGGCCGACGCGGTCACGCTGCCGCGCTTCCGCGCGCTCGACCTCCGCGTCGAGACGAAGCCGGACCTGACGCCGGTCAGCGACGCCGACCGCGCCGCGGAGGAGGCGGTGCGCCGGCTCGTCGCCTCCCGGCCCGGCGAGGGCGTGTACGGCGAGGAGCTCGGCGACGACGGCGCCGAGACGCGCTGGATCGTCGACCCGATCGACGGGACGCGCAACTACGTGCGCGGCGTGCCGGTCTGGGCGACCCTGCTCGCGCTGGAGCGCTCCGGGACGGTCGAGGTGGCGATGGTCTCGGCGCCGGCGCTCGGGCGACGGTGGTGGGCGATGCGCGGCGGCGGCGCCTTCGCGGGGGGCGAGCGGGCGCGGGTCTCGCGCATCGCGCGCCTCGAGGACTCGCTCGTCTCGACGACGTCGGTGCGGGAGATGCCGCCCGGCTGGGCCGAGATCGAGCGGCGCGCCTGGGCGGTCCGCGGCTTCCCCGACTTCTGGCAGTACTGCCTCGTCGCGGAAGGCTCGGTCGACGTGGCGAGCGACGCCTCGCTCCAGCTCTGGGACTACGCCGCGGTGCGTCTGCTCGTCGAGGAGGCCGGCGGCCGCTGCACGACCTTCGCGGGCGAGCAACCGACCCCGCTGGCGTCGTTCCTCGCGACCAACGGCACGCTCCACGAGGCCGTCCTGGCCCTGCTGGGCGCCTACCGGGGTCATTACCGGGGTCAGACCCGTTAACAGTTGGAACAATTCTGCGCCAAATCCTGGACAGAGGTTCGTTGCCGCGACAGGCTACGGGCATGCCTCGGCCGCTTCGCGAGCAAACACCCGGCGCCACCTACCACATCACCGCTCACGCAGTGGCAGGCACGAAGATCGTACGAAACGACCGCGACCGTCAGCGCTTCCTCGACGAGCTCGCCAGCGTCGTCCAGCGCTACCGCTGGGCATGCCTGGCAGTTGCTGTTCTCGACAACCACTACCACCTCCTAGTCAGACTCGAGGAGCCGAACCTCGCGCGAGGTATGCAGCGACTGAATGGCTCATATGCGGCGTTTTTCAACAAGAAGTACAAGCGCAGAGGACACCTGTTCGGGAGCCGGTACTACAGCGGCCGGATCATCGGGGCCGGTCACTTGCTGATGACTGTGCGGTACATCGCGCGCAATCGCACCGTCGCCGCATGCGCTCGCGACCCGGGCAGCGATCGCTGGAGCAGCTACGCCGGCGTGGTCGGAAAGGCAGAGTGCTGGCCGTTCATCGCACGAGCGGAACTGCTCGGATACATCGGGCCCGCAGCGACCGCCGCTTCCCTTCTCGTCGACCTCGTCGAGGGGGCCGCAGACGGCATTGCACGACCGGCGCGGGTCAGACCCCCGTGAGCTGCGCGGCAGCGAGGGCCGCTTGCTCGTAGACGCGGTCGCGGCCGAAGCGCTCGAGCTCGGCGCTCAGGAGGTCGCTCGGCGACGCCACCCCGGCGCCCTGCGGCGCGAGCTCGTCGCCCTCGACGCGAACGCCGAGCTCCCGGCTGGACGCCGCCGGTGGCAGCACGCGCTCGAGCCTGGCGCAGAGCCAGCCGCGGAGCAGGGCCGCCTCGGCACGCGGTCCCCTGATCTCGATCTCCTGGTCGCGGATCCCCGGCCAGCGGCCCGCGAGCTCGAGCCGCCAGGGAAGGAGGCGCGCCCAGGCGATGTCGGACACCGCCGCCTGCCCGAAGGCCTCCGCGAGCTCGCGGTAGCGGAGCTCGCGCCACTCGGAGGAGTCGACGACCACACGATCGGCGACCTCGACGAGCTGCACCCACTGCGGCCCGTCGAACACGGGCTCCCCGCGCCAGCGAAGGAACACCGGCAGGTCGGAGATGAGCAGCGGCAGCACGATCGAGGCGGGAGCCCGCGCACGCTCCCCGTGCAGGTGCAGCTCGATCAGCTCGCCGCAGACCGAGCGGTCGCCGGCCGGAAACCACCGCACGGCGATCTCGGCGTCGATGCGGCTCTGCCCGCTCTCCGGGTGCGGCACGAGGATGATCGTCCGCGACGGGTGGCGCTCGGCCATCCCCTCGAGGGTGCGCTCGGCCGCGTCGAGCCACTCCGGCGGCACCCAGGCGACATGGGTCATGACGCTCGTCCGTTGCTGCGAGCCGCGACCCTCGGCGGCCGAGAGGCCGCGAAGCCGGGCGAGCTCCGCCTCGACCTGACCGAGCCGGACGTCGCGTCCGTCCCAGCCCTCGACGGTTAGTGGCGCCGCCACGACCTGCCGTCCCGGTGCAGGAGCTCGTCGGCCGAGGGCGGCCCCCACGTCCCGGCCGCGTAGTTCGGGAAGGCCGGGCGGTCCCTCTTCCACGCGGCGGTGATCGCGTCGACGAGCGACCACTGCTCCTCGATCTCGTCCGCGCGCGTAAAGAGGGTCGCATCGCCGAGCATGGCGTCGAGCACGAGCCGCTCGTACGCCTCCGGCAAGGCCTCGCGAAACGCGGATCCGTAGAGGAAGTCCATGTGCACCGTGCGGATCGTCATGCCCTGACCCGGCACCTTCGCGCCGATCGCAAGCGACATCCCTTCGTTCGGCTGCACGTGGATCAGCAACACGTTCGGCCGCAGACCTTCGGCCGCCGTCTCCTCGAACGGCGGGTGCGGCGCGCGCTTGAACTGGATCGCGATCGTCGTCTCCCGGCGCGGCAGGCGCTTCCCCGTCCGGACGTAGAAGGGCGTGTCGGCCCAGCGCCAGTTGTCGACGTGCAGCTTCGCCGCGACGAACGTCTCGGTCGTCGAGTCGGGCGCGACGCCCTCCTCCTCGCGGTAGCCCGGCACCTCCTCCCCCTCGATGAACCCGCGCCCGTACTGGCCCCGCACGACCGACCTGGGCCCCGGCGTGTGCAGCGAGCGCAAGACCTTGACCTTCTCGTTGCGAACGGCATCGGCGGTGAAGTCGATCGGCGGCTCCATCGCGGTGATCGCGACGAGCTGGAGCAGGTGGTTCTGGAAGATGTCGCGGATCGCCCCCGCCTGCTCGTAGAACGCCGCCCGGCCCTCGATCCCGAGCGACTCGGCGACCGTGATCTGGACGTGGTCGATGAACTGACGGTTCCAGATCGGCTCGAAGATGCCGTTCGCGAAACGCAGCGCGAGCATGTTCTGGACCGTCTCCTTGCCGAGGTAGTGGTCGATGCGGAAGACCTCGCTCTCGGCGAAGCGCTCGGCGAGGAGCTCGTTCAGCCGCCGGGCCGACTCGAGGTCGTGCCCGAAGGGCTTCTCGACGACGAGACGCACCCATCCCTCGCGCGAGCGCCGCTCGGCGACCTCGCGGACGAGCGGCTCGAACGCGCTCGGCGGTACGGCGAAGTAGTACAGCCGGTTGCCGGCGGTCCCGCGCTCCTCGTCCAGCTGCCGCAGGATCGCGCTAAGGCGGCTCTCGGCGCCCGCGTCCGGCGCCTCGAGCGTGCAGTAGCGCATCCCGGCGGCGAGCTCCTCCCAGACCTCGCGGTCGAACGGATCGCGCGCATGGTCGCGAACGGCCTCCTCCATCCGCGCGCGGAAGGCCTCGTCGCTCTCGCGGGTGCGGGCGGCCCCGACGACCGCGAACCGGTCGGGCAGCAGCCGCCGGACGGCCAGCGCGTACAGGGCGGGCATCAGCTTGCGCTGCGTCAGGTCGCCGGAGGCGCCGTAGATCACGACCGCGCAGGGCTCCGGGCGGCGCCTGACCTGGAGGCCCTCGAGGAGCGGGTTCTGCGTCGTCGCGGCGATCACGCCGGCGCGTCGTGGACGCGGTGGCCGCCGAACTGCTTCCGCAGCGCCGCATTCACCTTCGCCGCGAACGACTCCTCCTGTCGCGAGGCGAGGCGCGCGAAGAGCGCCGCCGTGATCACCGGCACCGGCACGTCCTCCGCGATCGCCTCGGCGATCGTCCACCGCCCCTCGCCGGAGTCCTCGACGTACCCTGCGATCCGTGCGAGCTCCGGTCCCTCCTGCTCGAACGCCGCGTGCAGGAGCTCGAGCAGCCACGACCGGACGACCGAGCCGTACCGCCAGATGCCCGCGATCTGCTCGAGGTCGAGCTCGAACTCGGAGCGCTTCAGCACCTCGAATCCCTCCGCGTAGGCCTGCATGAGCCCGTACTCGATCCCGTTGTGCACCATCTTCACGAAGTGCCCCGCACCCGGTCCGCCAACGTGCGCGTACCCACCGGTGGGCGCGAGGTCGCGGAGCAGCGGCTCGAGCCGACGCACCGGCTCCTCCTCGCCGCCGGCCATCAGGCAGTAGCCGAGCTCGAGCCCCCAGATCCCTCCGGAGACGCCGACGTCGACGAAGTGCACGCCGCGCTCGCGTGCCTGCGCGTGGCGGCGCTGCGAGTCCCGGAAGTTCGAGTTGCCCCCGTCGACGACGACGTCGTCCGCGGAGGCGAGCGCGAGCACCGTCTGGAACGTCTCCTCGGTGATACGCCCGGAGGGCACCATCAACCAGAACGCTCGCGGCGCGAGGAGCTGGTCGCGCAGCTCGGAGAGCGTCGCGGCCGTCGACTCGACGTTCGGGTCGTACGTCCTCACCTCGTGCCCGTGGGCGGCGAGCCGCTTCGCCATGTTGCCGCCCATCCGGCCGAGGCCGATGATCCCGAGCTGCACGGCTAGATGGTGCCGACGTGGACGCGGGCGACGCGGCGGCCACGCTCGCGCAACGCCTCGAAGTCGCCGGCGGCCTGCGCTCGGATCAGCCGCGCGAACCCGAACGGCCGCTCGGGAATCTTCAGCTCGTCGCCGTAGTCGTCGACCACCTGCAGGGCGAGCACGGTGTTCGGACCGCCCTTGTGGAGCTGGCCGGTCGAGTGCAGGTAGCGCGGCCCGTACCCGTGCGTGACGACGCAGCCGGTCTCCCGCCGAAGGCGCTGGACGAGGTCGGCGAGCAACCGGTCGTTCGCGGCGGTCGGCTCGACGAACGCCTGCACCGCGACGTAGTCGCCCGCCCGAGCCTCGGCGCAGAGCTCCTCGAGCGACCCGCTGGGCTCCACCTGCGGCTCCTCGCCGGAGGCGAGGAGCCGCTCCGTCCGGTCCTTCGCCGACTGGACGTCCGGCTGGTCGAACGGGTTGACGCCGAGGATCGAGCCCGCGACCGCCGTCGCGAACTCCCAGCGGAAGAACTCCTGCCCGAGCTCGTACGGATCGGGGAGCCGCACCTCGTGGGCCTGCCTGTCGTCGCCGGCGGCCGACTCGCCGGGCGCCGGAACGAGCCCCTTGCCGTCCTTCCCGGTCGACTCGGCGAGGAGCTGCTCGACCCACAGGCCGAATCCGTGCGGATCCGGGAAGCAGACCTTGTCGCGCCCCTCGCGCCAGCCCGTGCCGAGGGCGAGGCCGAGCTCGAGCCCGGGGTTCCCCTCGTCGAGCCGGCAGGCCTCCGCCATCTCGAGCGCGCGCTCGAGCAGCCGCTCGAGGTCGACCCCGAGCAGCGCGGCGGGGACGAGCCCGAACGGGGACAGCGCCGAGTAGCGGCCGCCGACCGCCGGCTCGCCCGGGAAGATCGCCCGGAACCCGCGCCTGCGGGCGAGCTCCTCCAGGGGAGAGCCGGGATCGGTGATCGCGACCCACTGCTCGCCGTGCGGCGCGCGCTTCCAGAAGAAGTCCACGTGCGAGCGGGTCTCGAGGGTCGTCCCCGACTTCGACGCGGCGACGAACAGCGTCCGCCCGAGGTCGAGGCGATCGAGAAGCGCGCGGATTGCGCGCGGGTGCGTGGTGTCGAGCACGTGCAGCCGCTCGCCGCCGAAGGCGCGGCGGAGCACCTCGGGCGCAAGCGACGACCCGCCCATCCCGAGCAGCACCACCTCGTCGAACCGCCCGTGGACGTCGTCGGCCAGGGTGAGGAAGAGGTCCAGGTCCTCGCGGCTCCGCGCCGGCTCGTCGAGCCAGCCGAGCCAGCGCGCCTCGTCTTTCGCCGTCCAGACCGTCGGGTCGCGAGACCAGATCCGCTCGACGAGCTCGCGACGGTCCGTGGTCACGTCGCTCGCGCCGCGGCGACGGCGCCGCGCTTCGCCCGGATACCCTCGAGCAGCGCGTCGAACGAGTCCGCGAACCGGCGCACGCCCTCGTCCTCGAGCACCTCGACGACGTCCTCGTAGTCGATCCCGGCCTCGGCGAGCTCGCCGAGCAGCCGCTGCGCCTCCTCGACCCCTTCGAGCGCGGTCGGCCCGCGAACCTCGCCGTGATCCTGGAAGGCCTCGATCGTCTCGAGCGGCATCGTGTTGACGAGGTCCGGCGCCACCAGCTCCTCGACGTAGAGGACGTCGCGGTACGCCGGATTCTTCGTCGAGGTCGACGCCCACAGGCACCACTGCTTGGACGCGCCCTTGCTCTCGAGGAACCGCCACCGCGGCCCGGCGAACGCCTCCTGGAAGTGCCGGTAGGCGAGCTTCGCATTCGCGATTCCGAGCTTGCCCTGCAGCTCCGGGCGGCCGAGCGCCGCCAGTCGCCGGTCGGTCTCCGTGTCGACCCGCGAGACGAAGAAGGAGGCGACCGACGCCACCCTCGAGGGGTCGCCGCCGGCGGCGACCAGCCGCTCGAGCCCGCGCAGGTAGGCCTCGACGACCGCCCGGTAGCGGTCGAGCGAGAAGATCAGGGTGACGTTGATCGAGCGTCCTCGCGCGATGCAGTCCTCGATCGCCGGCAGCCCAGGTCTCGTCGCCGGGATCTTCACGTACACGTTCGGCCGGTCGAGCTGCTCGTGGATCCGAAGCGCCTGCTCGAACGTGGCCTCCGTGTCGTAGGCGAGGTAGGGGTCGACCTCCATCGACACGTACCCGCGGAGCCCGCGCCCGCCGTCCCACACGGGGCGCAGCACATCGGCAGCGGCGCGGACGTCGTCGAGCGCGAGCCTGAAGAAGACGTCCTTCGGATCGTCGAGCTCGTCGAGGAGCGCGCGCATCTGCTCGTCGTAGGCGTCGCTCTCCGACAGCGCCTTCTGGAAGATCGTCGGATTCGAGGTGACGCCGGTGACGGCGTCCTCCTCCATCATCCGGGCGAGGTCGCCCGAGGCGACGAGCGTCCGCGAGAGCGTGTCGAACCACACGGCGACCCCGTGCTCGTCGAGCTCATGGAGCCGGGAACGTGCCACCCTTCATCTCCTTCTCCATCGCCGCGACCTTCGCGAGACGCGCGACGTAGCGCTCGCCGCCGTCGAAGCGCGCCGCGAGGAAGAGGGCGACGAGCTCGCGTGCGACCGACGCGCCCACGATCTCGGAGCCGAGGCAGAGGACGTTCATGTCGTCGTGCTCGACCGCCTGGTGCGCGCTGTAGAGGTCGTGGCAGATCGCGGCGCGGATGCCGGCGATCTTGCAGGCGGCGATCGCCGCACCGGCGCCGGAGCCGCAGACGAGCACGCCGCGCTCGGCCCGGCCGGAGAGGATCGCCTCGCCGACCTCCCGCGCCTTGTCGGGGTAGTCGACGCGCACCGACGCGTCGTGGGTACCGAGGTCGATCACCTCGTGCCCGGCGAGCGACTCGAGCACCGCCTCCCGGAGCGCGACGCCGCGATGGTCGAAGGCGACTGCAACCCTCATCCCCACCGCGTCACGCTACCCGCTCGAGCAGCGCGGCGGCGCGCGCGACGACGTTGTCGACGGAGAAGCCGAGCCGCGCCAGCACCGTCTCCCCCGGCGCGGAGGCACCGAACCGGTCGAGGGCGATCGAGTCGCCGCGGTCGCCGACCCACCGCTCCCAGCCGAGGGCGACGCCGGGCTCGACGGAGAGACGCGCGTGGACCGCGGGCGGGAGCACCTCGTCGCGGTAGCCGGGCTCCTGCCGCTCGAAGAGCTCCCAGCAGGGCATCGAGACGACCCGGACGTGGGCTCCGCGCTCCCGGACGATCCGCTTGCCGGCGTCGAGGACGAGCCCGACCTCGGCTCCGGTGGCGATCAGGATCAGGTCGGGCGGACCCGACTCCCAGAGCACGTAGGCCCCGCGCTCGAGGCCGCTCGCGGGCGCGACCTCCGTCCGGTCGAGCGTGGGCACCGCCTGGCGGGAGAGCGAGAGCGCCACCGGCCCGTCCGGGCGCTCGAGCGCCACCTTCCAGGCAACGGCCGTCTCGTTCGCGTCCGCGGGGCGGATGAACCAGAGGTGCGGGATCGCGCGCAGCGCCGCGTAGGTCTCGACGGGCTGGTGCGTGGGCCCGTCCTCGCCGAGCCCGATCGAGTCGTGCGTCCAGACCCACACGACGGGCAGCTCCATCAGCGCCGACAGGCGCACCGCCGGCCGCATGTAGTCGCTGAAGACGAGGAAGGTCGAGCCGTAGGGCTTGACGATGCCGCCGTGCAGGGCGAGGCCGTTGACGATCGCGCCCATCGCGTGCTCGCGGACCCCGAACGCGATGTTGCGCCCCGACCAGCGCGCTCCGAAGAGCCCGCCGCCCTCGAGCTCGGTGTAGGTCGACTCGGCGAGGTCGGCGGCCCCCCCGATCATCGTCGGCACCGCGTGCCTGAACGCCTGCATCGTCTCGCGCCCCGCCTTGCGGGTGGCGAGCTTCTCCCCGGCCTTCCACTCGGGCAGCTTCCACACGCCGATCCGTCCGGCCATCGCCGCGTCCCACGACTCCCGGGCCTCCGGGAACGCCCGCGACCACGCCTCGAACGACCGGCGCCACTCGGCCTCGAGCTCGATGCCCCGCTCGACCACGTTCATGTGCTCGCGAACCTCGTCCGGCACGACGAACGTCTCGTCGGGATCGAAGCCGAGCGCCTCCTTCGCCGCCCGCACCTCCTCCTCGCCGAGCGGCGCGCCGTGCGCCTTCGCGGTGTCGACCGCATGCGGCGCCCCGTACGCGATGTGGCTGCGGACGACGATCAGCGACGGCCGCTCGACCTCCGCCTGGGCGGCCGCGATCGCGGCGCGTAGCGCGTCGAGGTCGTTCGCGTCGTCGACGTGCTGGACGTGCCAGCCCTGCGCCTCGAGCCGGCGGCCCCGATCCTCGACAGAGAACGAGATCGAGGTGGTGCCGTCGATCGTGATCCGGTTGTCGTCGTAGAAGTAGATCAGCTTGCCGAGGCCGAGCTGGCCGGCGATCGAGGCGGCCTCGTTGGAGACGCCCTCCATCAGGTCGCCGTCGGAGCAAATCGCGTACACGCGATGGTCGACGACGGTGTGCCGCGGCCGGTTGAAGCGGTCGGCGAGGAAGCGCTCGGCGATCGCCATGCCGACGCCGTTCGCGAACCCCTGGCCGAGCGGGCCGGTGGTCGTCTCCACGCCGGGCGTGTGCAGGCGCTCGGGATGCCCGGGCGTCGCCGACTGCCACTGGCGGAACCGCTTCAGCTCCTCCAGCGGGAGGTCGTAGCCGGAGAGGTGCAGGGCGCAGTACTGGAGGATGCAGGCGTGGCCGGCCGAGAGGACGAAGCGGTCGCGGTTGGGCCAGCCCGGGCTCGACGGCGCGTGCCGCATCGTCTCCCGGTAGAGCAGGTAGGCGAGCGGCGCGAGCGCCATCGCCGTCCCCGGATGGCCGGCGTTCGCCCGCTGCACCGCGTCCATCGAGAGCGTCCGGATCGTGTCGATCGAGAGCTGCTCGACGTTCCGCGCGGGCACGGGGCGAAGTCTTCCAGTTCCCTCGAACGAGGGGTGGCGGGAAAAGGGCCGCGGGGGGACAGTGCGGAAGCGGCGGCCGGACGGTCAGGCCGGCCGCCGCTTCCCTCGCCGCCGCTCGCCCTCGACGGTCGGCCGCGCCGGCCGCGGGCCCGGCTCCGGCACGGTCCGGCTCGAGCTCGGCTCCGGCGCTCTACCGCTCGAGCGGGGCCATCGTCAGCCCATAGCCTGCGAGCTGCGCGTGGTAGAGCTCGGCGAGCTCGCGGTGGCCCGACCACACGATCGCCTGGCCGGTCGCGTGGATCCGCTCGGCGAGCCGCATCCCCCGGTTGTAGTCGACGCCGGGGATCGTCTGGGCGAGCGCGAAGGCGACGCCCTCGAAGGTGTTGTGGTCGTCGTTCAGCACGATCACCCGCCAGGCGTCGCCGGTGCCGGAGCCGGTGCCCCTGCGGGTGCGTTCCCTGGGCGGTGTGAGCGTCGTCGTCATGACGCCTCAAAGGTAGCGATCACGGCGTCGGCGATCACGCGCAGCGGCCGGCCGGACACCTGGCTCGCCTTGCGGAGGCGCGCGAAGGCCTCCGCCTCGCTCAGCCTCTCCCGCTCCATCAGCAGACCCTTGGCCCGCTCGATCACCTTGCGGTCGGCGAGCGCCTGCGCGAGCGAGTCGGCGTCGGCGCGGACGGCGACGAGCTCCTCGTAACGCGCCTTCGCCAGCTCGATCGCCGGGACGACGTCCTGCTCGCGGAACGGCTTCACCAGGTAGCCGTAGACGCCGGCCTCCGCCGCGCGCTCGACGAGCTCGCGCTGGTCGAACGCGGTCAGCATCACGATCGGAATCGGCCGCTCGGCCAGCATCCGCCGCGCCGCCTCGATTCCGTCCAGCCGGGGCATCTTCACGTCCATCACCGCCAGGTCGGGCTCGAGCTCGCGGGCGAGCGCGACCGCCTCCTCGCCGTCGCGCGCCTCCCCGACGACCTCGTAGCCCGCCCCCTCGAGCACCCCGCGCAGGTCGAGCCGGATGATCGTCTCGTCCTCGGCGACCAGGATCCGCATCACGGCTCGAACCGCACCTCCACGCGGGCCCCGCCGGCGCGGGAGAGCTCGAGCGTGCCGCGCAGCTCGTCGCGCACGAGCGCACGGACGATCGACAGACCGGTGCCCTCGGCGATGTCGCCCGGGATGCCCGGCCCGTCGTCGGCGACCGCGAGCACGACGCTGCCGTTCCGGCGGCGCAGCTCGACCCGAACCCTCGAGCCGCCGTGCTCGAGCGCGTTGCCGAGCAGCTCCGAGAAGACGAGCGCGAGCGCGGTCGCCCGGTGGCCCGCGAGCGAGACGGCCTCGAGGTCCTCGTCGACCTCGCGCCCGGCGCCCACCCCCTGCACGAGCATCGCCCGCAGACGGCCGAGCAGGTCGGCGAGGTCGACGTCCTCGTCGCGGCGCTCGGTGAGGAGCTCGTGCACCGCCGCGATCGCGAGGATCCGGTTCACGGAGTCCTCCAGCGCCTTCCGCGGGTCGATCGCGTGCGCGGACCGCGCCTGCAGCCGCAGCAGCGACGCCACCGTCTGCAGGTTGTTCTTGACCCGGTGGTGGATCTCCTGGGCGAGAACCCCGCGCATCACCGCGCGGCCGTGCTCGAGGGCGACCGCCGCCTGCTGCGCGATCGAGGCGAGGAGCTCGCGATCCGCCTCCGTGAACGGCGTCGGCCGGTCGGCGACGAGCTCGCCGATCTGCCGGCCGCGCCAGCGGAGCGGCTGGCGGATCGCGTGGGCGTCGGCGTGCCCCTCCGGCCAGGCGATCCTCCCGTCCTCGAGCACGAGCGCCGCCCCGGTCGCCGACAGCGCGTCCATGGTCGTCTTCACGATCGCCTCGAGCGACTCCTCGAGGTAGAGCGAGTCGGAGACCGCCTCCGAGATCCGCGCGAGCGCCTCCAGCTCGTTCACCCGCCGCTGCGCCTCGGCGTAGAGCTTGGCGTGCTCGATCGACTGCGCCACCTGCGCGGCGATCGCGAGCAGCAGCTCGATCTCGTCCTCGGTGAAGGTGCGCGGCTCCCGCGTCCGAACGTTGAGCGCCCCCTCGAGCCGCTCGCCGCGCGCCAGGATCGGCACGGCGAGGATCGACTCGTACTCGTCCTCCGGCAGGTTGGGGAAGTTCTTGAACCGGGGGTCGAGGTTGGCCTGCCGCGGGATCGCCACCGGCCGCCGCGAGGCGGCGGCCGAGCCGGTGATCCCCTCGCCCGGGCGCATGCGCGGCCGCTGGGTCATCTCCTCGACCTTGGTGCCGTGGGTGGCCCGGAGGACGAGCTCGCCGGTGCGCTCGTCGTAGAGGTAGACGAAGCAGGCGTCCGCGTCGAGCGCGTCGGCGACCTTGGTCGCGACCTGCGAGAGCACCTCCTCGAGGTCGAGCGTCGAGTTGACCGCCTCGATCGTCTCGGTGAGGAGGCGGAGGTGCCGTTCGCGCGCGTCCATCCGCCGGAAGGGTACGCCCGCCCGGTCCGGGCGAGGTTTTACAGATCGCTAACCGAGGCAGGGGGATTTTCCTTGCAGAGGGGGAATAGGCTCGATCGATGAGCACCATGGCCGTCGATCTCCGCCGCACCACCGGCTTCCTCGTCGCGGACGCGCGCGGCCGGGTCGTGGGTCGAGTCGAGTGCCCGATGTACGGGAGCTCGCCGGAGGAGCCGGACGCGATCGCCGTCCGCTCGGGGTTCCTCGCCCGCCGGCGCCGCCTCGTCCCCGCCGAGTCGATCGAGCAGATCGACGACGGGTCGAAGGTGATCGGCCTGCGGGTCGAGCGCGACGCGATCCGGACCTTCCTCTAGCAGCTTTTCCGAAGTCGGCACGGTCCCGTCGCGGTCCCGTGACGGGTCCTCGGCTACGCTCGGTCCGGTCCGCGCCCGGACCCCTCAGGGTGGGGGTTAGGGATGGAGCGTCGCCGCGGCGCGGTCCCAGACGACCTCGGCCTAGAGCACGCTCAGGTACCGGTCGAGCTCCCACTGCGTGAGCTGGATCCGGTACTCGTCCCACTCCTTGCGCTTCAGCCGGACGTAGTTCGAGAAGATGTGCTCGCCGAAGGCGCGCCGCATCAGCTCGGACCGCTCGAACTCGTCGATCGCCTCGCCGAGCGTCTCCGGCAGCGAGACGATCCCGCGCTCTCGCCGCTCGTCGGCGCTGAGGTGGTAGAGGTTCGTCTCCATCGGCGGCGGGAGCTCGTAGCCGCGCGCGATCCCCTCGAGGCCGGCGTGGAGCAGGGCCGCGAAGGTGAGGTACGGGTTGCAGGCCGGGTCGGGACAGCGGATCTCCGCGCGCGTCGCCTGCTCCGAGCCGGGCTTGTACAGCGGGATGCGGACGAGCGCGGACCGGTTGCGCTGCGACCACGCCACGTAGACGGGCGCCTCGTAGCCGGGCACGAGCCGCTTGTACGAGTTCACCCACTGCGCGAACACCGCCGCAAGCTCGCGGGCGTGGCGAAGGAGCCCAGCGATGAACGCGCGGCCAGCCGCCGACAGGTGGTAGGCCTCGTCCTGCGAGAAGAACTGGTTCCGTCCGTCCTTGAACAGCGACATGTGCGTGTGCATGCCGGAGCCGTTCTCGCCGAAGAGCGGCTTCGGCATGAACGTCGCGTAGACGCCGTGCTTCGCCGCGACCTCCTTCACGATCAGCCGGTACGTGACCGTGTAGTCGGCCATGTCGAGGGCGGAGGCGTAGCGCATGTCGATCTCGTGCTGGGACGGCGCCACCTCGTGGTGGTGGTACTCGACCGGGATCCCCACCGCCTCGAGCGCCTTGATCGTCTCGAAGCGCAGGTCGGTGGCGGCGTCGAGCGCGGTCATGGCGAAGTACCCGCCCTCGTCGAGCGTCTCCGTCGAGCCGCTCGCCCGGAAGAGGAAGTACTCGAGCTCGGGGCCGACGTTGAAGGTGTCGAAGCCCATCTGCCGCATCCGCTCGAGGGCGCGGCGCAGGACGTACCGGGGATCGCCCTCGTACGGCTCGCCGTCGGGCTTGACGATGTCGCAGATCATGCGGCCGACGCGCGCGTCGTCGATCGTGGGCAGGATCCGGAAGGTCGAGGGGTCGGGAATCGCCACCATGTCGGACTCCTCGATCGCGTTGAAGCCCGTGATCGACGAGCCGTCGAAGCCCATGCCGTCGTCGAGTGCCCCGGGGACCTCCGCCGGCGTGATCGCGAAGCTCTTGAGGTGCCCCTCGAGGTCGGTGAACCAGAGCAGCACGTAGTCGACGCGCTCCTCTTCCATCCGCCGCAGCACCTCGCGCCGCGCCTGCGGATCCGACGTCGCCCGGGCCCTGCTCTCGATCATCGCCATCGCGCTTCTCCTCCCTCCTCTGGACGGCAGCCCGAGTCTAGGCTACTGTGTGGGCACGCAGGCTGGGGTGCCGGTCTGCGGAGGCGACGGGGCCTCGCGACTCGCGGAGTCGTGGGGCCTTTTGTTTTGGCTGAACGACCACACGCGGGAGGAGCGGAATGGCGGAGCAGAAGCACTACCTGGCAAGCGGACCGGAGACCTCGGCGGCCCCGGCCGAGGCCCTCGAGTTCGCCCAGTCGACCCGGGCGCAGATGGTCGACCTCAAGTTCACCGACCTGCTCGGCTCGTGGCAGCACATGTCGCTGCCGCTGTCGTCGTTCGACGAGAGCGCCTTCGACGAGGGCCTCGGGTTCGACGGCTCGTCGATCCGCGGCTGGCAGGGGATCTCCGAGAGCGACATGCTCCTCGTGCCCCAGGCGGACACGGCGATCCTCGACCCCTTCGCCGAGACGCCCACGCTGTCGATCCTCTGCGAGGTGATCGACCCGATCACCCGCGAGCCCTACTCGAAGGACCCGCGGCGCCTGGCGCGGCGGGCCGAGGAGTACCTCCGCTCGACGGGGATCGCCGACACCTCGTACTTCGGGCCGGAGAGCGAGTTCTTCGTCTTCGACTCGGTCGCCTACGACCTCAAGGTGAACGGCGCCCACTACGAGGTCGACTCGGTCGAGGGCCACTGGAACTCGAGCCTCCCGCACCTCGGCTACACGGTCCGACCGAAGGAGGGGTACTTCCCGCCGTCCCCGGCGGACTCGCTCCACGACCTGCGCACGGAGATGGTGCTCACGCTCGAGCGGCTCGGCATCGCCTGCGAGTTCCACCACCACGAGGTCGCGACCGCCGGCCAGTGCGAGATCGACATGCGCTTCGCGCCCCTCACGCGGATGGCGGACCAGGTGATGACCTACAAGTACGTCGTCAAGAACGTCGCGCGCAAGCACGGCAAGACCGCGACGTTCATGCCGAAGCCTCTCTTCGGCGACAACGGGTCGGGCATGCACTGCCACCAGTCGCTCTGGAAGGAGGGGTCGACGCTGATGTCGGACCCGTCCGGTTACGCGGGCCTGTCGGAGACCGCGCGCTACTACGTCGGAGGCCTGCTCGCGCACGCGCCGGCGCTGCTCGCCTTCTGCGCGCCGACGACGAACTCCTACCGCCGGCTGGTGCCGGGCTACGAGGCGCCGGTGAACCTCGTGTACTCGCAGCGCAACCGCTCCGCGTGCATCCGCATCCCGATGTACTCCGCCTCGCCGAAGGCGAAGCGGATCGAGTTCCGGTGCCCGGATCCCACGGCGAACCCGTACCTCGCGTTCTCGGCGATGCTGATGGCGGGGCTGGACGGGATCCAGCGCAAGCTCGACCCGGGCGCTCCAGCCGACTTCGACCTGTTCGAGGGCTCGCACGGAGAGATCGCGCAGGTGCCGGGGTCGCTGGCGGAGGCGCTCGACGCACTCGAGGCGGACCACGCATTCCTGACGAGGGGCGGCGTGTTCAGCGAGGAGCTGATCCGCACCTGGATCGACTGGAAGCGGGCGACCGAGGTCGACCTCGTGCGGCTACGCCCGCACCCGGCGGAGTTCTTCCTCTACTTCGACGCCTAGAGAGGATGACGGCGGACCTCCCGCCCGTCGTCATACGCGACGCGCGGCCAGGGGACTGGCCGCGCGTCGCCCTCGTCTACGCTGCCGGCATCGCGACGCGGAACGCGACCTTCGAGACCG
>Ga0209810_1001664_pt1 | contig 31687 bp, 28 predicted proteins | sample Coa_R1_7_FD_187159 | JGI IMG/M metagenome (GOLD analysis project Ga0209810, IMG submission 187159) | Surface soil microbial communities from Centralia Pennsylvania, which are recovering from an underground coalmine fire - Coalmine... | ecosystem: Environmental > Terrestrial > Soil > Unclassified... | reverse complement strand
GGTTTAGCTCTTTTCTTTGATCGATGCGCTTCTGGCCTGAAACACCGGCACCTTCATCATAAATACGTATCCACTCATCAGTCTTATCGTTACGAAGTCGTCTAGCATATTCTGTAAGTCTCAACTGGCTTTCACGTGAGAAAACATGATCTGCGTCAGCGCGGTGATCTGACTGCCTGATGAGCACAGCAGTAAATCGCTCTCTGTCGATCTGTTTAGGCATGTCAAAATCATCTTTTGGGATGTATTTTCTGAGTTTTCTCACTGGCTTGCTCCTTTTCGCGTACTTTTTCAAGATACTCAAGAGATTGCCGTTGCTGTTCCGGTGTGAGAAGCTTCCATGCCAGATCAGCAGACAATAAAGCTATGGATAGGTTTCTGTTTTCTCCTCGTTCGTTCATAGCTCGTCACTCCTGCTATAGTGATTCCAAATCCTGAGAATCATTATAACCTGAGTGATAGGCTTTAAACTGGCTTATCAGGCCACTTTAGACGATTTCTCCGGTTATTATCGGGTTCGTGAGGATGTCTTTTAAGCCCGTGTAGCCTGTGTATCGGGTTGCCTACACGATACGAGAGAGCGTAATTTTATCCTCAAAAAATTGGTTAGAATGTCCGATTCTGCCCCCATAACTTTGCTGATCTAGCGACCTGCTGCCTAAGAAGCCATCATAGTGCTATGAAACGGGAATACTTCTATTTGTCTCCTTAGCACAAACCTACTTATATCTAAGTGTCTTTTATCAATATTACATGCCTTGAGACCAAAAATCAATATATAAGATCGGTTTTTTCTTATCTACTCTGGTTAAGACAAAGTAAAGTTACGCTGATTGACTCTAAGCAAGGCAAACGATACAATATCTAAAAAATGTGAATAGGGGTCGGCTCATGCAAGAAGAGGAACCATTGACAGTTGAAGAGGTGGCTAAGCGCCTGCGGGTGAGCATTGAAACTGTTCGTACCTGGATACGAACAGGCGAACTGAATGCTATAGATGTCGGGAAATACCTTATTTACCCTGCTGATCTTGAGGACTTCAAACAACGACGCAGCACGAGGAGAAGAAGAAAAGCAGGAGAATAGAAAATGCTGAATCGCCTGCTTTTCTCGGCGTCTACTCAAGAGCCTGTGAGCCAGGGTGAAGACGCCGAGTTGCGCTACGTTGATGACTTCCCTATGTCAAAAATTGGAGCCTTAGATTCAGTAACTCGGTCTACCGCCCTTGCTTCTTCTGGCGTTCCATTTCGCGCAGTTCGACGCGGCGGATCTTGCCCGAAATAGTCTTGGGCAGGCTCTCCACAAACTCGATCTCGCGCGGATACTTATATGGCGCTGTGACCTTCTTGACGTGCTCCTGTAGCTCGCTGGCAAGGTCGGGCGAGGGGCTGTAGCCGGGAGCGAGGATGACGAAGGCTTTGACGATCTCGCCGCGCATCTGGTCGGGACTGGCAACCACTGCCGATTCAGCCACCGCCGGGTGCTCTTTGAGCGCACTCTCGACCTCGAACGGCCCGATGCGATAGCCGGCGCTGATAATCACATCGTCGGCGCGGCCCACAAACCAGAAATAGCCATCCTCATCTTTATAAGCTCTATCGCCGGTGATGTACCAGTCGCCGCGAATACATGCCTGCGTCGCATCGGGATTGCGCCAGTATTCTTTGAAGAGCCAGGGGGGCCGCACGGGCTTGACGCGCACGGCGATGTCGCCCTCTTTGCCGGGAGGCAGCTCGCTGCCGTCGTGATCGATGACGCTGACCTCGAAGCCGGGCGAGGGCTTGCCCATCGAGCCGGGTTTGACGGGCAGCGGCGGGAAGTTGCCGCAGAGCAGCACCGTCTCGGTCTGCCCGTAGCCGTCGCGAATGGTCATCCCTGTAACTGCCTGCCATACCTTGATGACTTCGGGGTTGAGCGGTTCGCCGGCGCCGACGCAGTGACGCAGCGCCTTTGATGGGTGAGTCTTCAGATAGGCAAGCGGTTCGTCAAGTACAAGCATACGATAGGCGGTAGGGGGAGCACAGAGGACCGTGATCGGATACCTGTGCAGCATCTCCAGCGTCTCCAAAGGGTTGAATTTGCCGCGTGCGTCCTGAATGAACATGGCCGCGCCCATAATCCAGGGGCCGAAGAGGTTGCTCCAGGAGAATTTCGCCCATCCGGTCTCTGAAAGATTCCAGAAGAGGTCATCTTTATGCAGATCAAGCCAGTATTTACCGGTGATAGTATGCCCGATAGGATAGCTGGCATGGGTATGCAGCACCATTTTAGGATAGCCAACGGTGCCGGAAGTGAAATACACCAGGCAGGGATCGTCGCTTTTCGTCTTCGGCCCCCTAAATTCCGGCGCTGCCTGCGCCACGATCTGGTGATAGTTCGTCCAGCCCTCCCGTCCCTGCGCGTCTGCACCTGCCTCATCGATGAGGATTGCATAGCGAACGCTAGGGCATTCCCCGCGTACCTGGTCGAATTTGTGAGCACCTTCTTGATCGGTAATAAAGGCTCGCGCCTCTGCCACTTCAGCGCGAAATTGAATATCTTTGGGCGTCAAGAGTGTGGTACAGGGGATAGGAATTGCCCCCAGTCGCATTAAACCCAACATCGCTTCCCACCACTCAGGAAGACGGGGCAGCATCACCAGGACAGGATCACCTTTGACAATACCCAGTGTGGAGAAAGCATTTGCAGCTCGGCTGGAGGCTTCGGAGAAATGGGCGAAGGTGAAATGTCGTTCTTCGCCATGTTGTCCTATCCAAAGCATGGCCTCTTTGTTGGGATTTTGTGCCTGCTTGTCGATGACATCAGCGGCGAAGTTGAAATATTCAGGCACGTCGAGATGAAAACTACGGCGCTCTGCCTCATAGTCGGTCATATTGGGGGTCTGAGAGGTAGTCATAAGAAATACTCCTTCCTGCATCGGACACTAAGCATGACACATCAATGTGCGGAAATGATGGCTGCTTCTATCATATCATGTTTGCGTAATCATCGACGCTGTTTGCCGCTCAAAGAAACATCGCCTGATCGACTCGAAATGCAGTAAGACCTCTTCTTTCCTACACGCTCTCGCCATCAGGCATGTCCTCGTCAAACCCCATTAAGTAGGCATCATCATCACGGGGCTGGATTGCTTGCGGTGGTGGTGTCAGCGTTGGGGGTTGTTCTGGCGCGGGTATGCTAGCTGGCGGCTCCGGTGGAATAGGATGCACACGCGTTGGCGGCAGATAGGGCAGCCTGATGCGCGCGTTCAGCTCTGGCTGCTGAAAATAGGGACGATTCTTCACAATGATCGGCGGCGTATTGCCCATCAGCACCAGCAGGTCCCATAAGGGCAGGCTGCGGATTTCGTTCGGGTTCATCAGCTTGCGGGCGGCTTCCGCGTAGGTCACATGCTCGCGTTCGCTGCTTTCGGAACGCGCCAGCACCGTCGTCTCCCCGATCACCCTGGAGGCGTATTCGGCTTCCACCTGCCCTACCCCTGACAGGAAGATCTGCGTGCCCGAATTGGCAAGGATCGTCTCTTTGCCATGTTCCTCGTAGATGCGCTCAAGCTGTCCGAAGTCCTGAATCACCTGGAGAAAAGCCACGCCGGCGCTGCGAATATAGCTGATGTACTCCAGGTAGTTCGGAATGTAGCCAGCATTCGCCAGCTCGTCCAGGTAAAAGGCGAAGCGTTTGCTATGCGGGTGCTCAAACAGATAGGTGATGAGCTGCATAATCAGGCAGGAGGAAAGCCACCGGAGCCGGGTGGCCTCGTAGGGAGGAATATGAAGGAACAGCGCGCTCGGCTCATTCGAGAGGCGCACAAAATCGAGATCGTCGTAAGCGGTGATACGCTCAACAATGGGATCCATCACATCGAAGAGCCGCGTTGCCACGTCGGTCATCACGTTGGATTGCAGCCGTGGCTCGGCGGCCACGTTCTTGACAAAGGAAGCACCCACACGCCGGGCAAGCGCCGAAGGACTCTGGGTAATGAGATCGGAGATTTCTGGTAAGCTCAGGGTGCAGATGTCGGTGAGACGACTGAACGGCGCGTCCGGCTCTGCTGTGCGCAGATGCAACAGGACTGCTGTGAGGAGCAACCGGGCGGCGTTATCCCAGAATGGTTCTTTGGAGGTGCCGGTGTTGCGCACAATGCACTCGGCGATGTTGCGTGCGGCGCTGAGCGATTCGGGGGCCATGTGCGCGAGGGGGTTATAGCCGTTGCTTTCGTCAGGCCGCGTCGGGCTGAGAATGTAGCACGCATGATGCTCGGCGATGGCGCCAATGCACAAGTCGATCAGCTCATGCTTGATATCGTGAATAAAGAGGGAGCGATGGCCGCGCTCGGAGAGCAGATTGGGAATGATGATGCCAGCGGTCTTTCCGCGTTTGGTTGGCGCCACGATCAGCACATGGCCTTCTTGTTGATCTTCTGACAGAGCAATGTCAAGGTTCTTGTACACGCCCAGGTGAAAGCGGGATTCGTGTTCATGCGCTGCGGTTGGCTTGCCTGCATCCTTTTGAGCGGCGACTATTGGGACAAGCTCGCGTGTGGTTGCTGACCTGGCTTGTGGATGCGGAGTCGATGTGAATACACGATGAAGGGGCTTGGAGGAAGGAGCCTTCGTGGCTGTTCCCCCGGCCTGCTGGACTTCACGTTTCGAGGCAAAGTGCGCGGTGCCGTAGGTGCTCGATGGGCCCACGACATGCGCAATGAGATACACCATTTGTAGCGAATAAGTCCAGAAATGTGCCTCTTTGAAGGGGAAGAACGAAACATCCCCTCAAGGAGGCAACCATGGGTAGTATCGCTGATGAATCAGTCCATATTCAAACTTCTTCAGAATTGCAGTTTGCGACTCCGTCCTGGTTGGGCGAAGTCGCTCTGGTGGCTGCTCACCTTCGGAAGCAAGGTCTTTTGAACAAGATAAGCGAGCGAGCGCGTTTTGCCCGACGGCGCTTCGGGCGCTACGAGGTGCTGGATTTTGTGGCGGTCCTCTTCGGTTATGCCCTCAGTGGCGAGCGGACCCTGGAAGCGTTCTACGAGGCAGTGCATCCCTTTGCATCAGCCTTCATGGCCTTGTTCGGGCGCGCGAACTTGCCTGCGGCCTCGACGTAGAGCCGCTTTTTAGCCGCGCTGCCCGCCGAACCAGTGGAAGCTCTCCGGACGCTCTTTCTAGAAGATTTGCTGGCACGCTGCCTTTCCACTGAAGAGCAGAACGCCGGATTATGGGATCGGCAGGGGAACCGCTGGATAGTCTTCGATGTTGATGGGACACGAGAAGCGGCACGGCAACGAGCCTTCCCGCAGACGTCGGATCGACCTGCTCCCCGGCGGCGTTTGCGTCCCCTCTGCGCACCTGGCTACACCGGACGCAAACGAGGGGAAATCGTTCGTACCCGCACAACCGTCTTGCACATGCATACCCATCAGTGGGTGGCCAGCTTTGGCAACCCCGGCAATGGACACTATCGCGAAGAACTGCGCCGAGCGAAGGCGGCCATTCAGATGTATGTGAAGGCCCACAGCCTTCCCGCTGAGCGCACGCTTCTCCGCCTGGATGGGCAATATGGCAGCGGGGCGGTCGTCTCCGATCTGGACAACTTCTCGTATGTCATCCGCAGCAAAGGCTACGGCCTCCTCGATCATCCCGCCATTCAGGCGCGTTTGCACTTGCCTGCTGATCAGCACTTGACCAGCGCAGAAAGCGGGGTCTGCCGCGCGCTTTACGACTGTCCAGACCAGCGCCTCTGCGAGAACGGGCCGCTTGTGCGCGTCATTGTGGCGACCCACCCAGCCCCGACATGCGCGAAAAAGAAACGCCAGGTCGGGTTCATTCGGGACGGAATCGTGTATGAACTCTTTTTGACGAATCTGCCTCAGAGTGCCTTCACCGCCTCTGATGTGGTATCTCTCTACCTGCACCGCGGTGCCTTTGAAACGGCCCTCTCCGACGAAGACATCGAACAAGAACCCGACCGCTGGTGTAGCCACTCGGCCTGGGGACAGGAAGCCTGGCAGATCGTCGCCCAGTGGACCTGGAACCTACGATTGGAGTTGGGGCACCAGCTCGCCCCTGAACCGATGCGGACCACTGAATTTGCTCCTGCCCTCTCTGTGCAGAATGCGCACGCACCCACGCCTCCGGTCTCCCCTCCTGCCTCAGGGTATGCTCCACCTGTTTCTGCGACCTCCTGGAAAGCTGACCGCTTCACTGGAGCCGATTTTCCCCTCCAACCGGATGGAACCCTGCGGTGTCCGGCAGGGAGCACGCTCCTGCCGCATGAACACCGCCGAGAAGCTGATGGGAGCCTGCGCGTGGTCTATGGGGCCAGCATTCGCCGTTGCCGTTCGTGTCCGTTGCGTGAGCAGTGCCAATGGAACGGGAGCACCACGGCCAAACCGCGCCAGGTGAGCATCCTGCTTCATCCCCTGTCGGTCGGCTCCGCTCCGCTGCTCTGGCGAGACTGGCACCGACGACACCAGCGGCACGCCTGCCTGCGTCTGCATCGCCAGCACCTGGAGGTCCAGATGGAGCCAGTTCTCCCCATCACCTCTGCTTCTTCCCCTCCAACGCTCTCTCGGGCCCAGCGGGCGCATTATCGTCTGTCATGGGACGAGCGGCTCGCTCGCAATGCTCGAACAGATCAGGCGGAGCGGATCACGCTCACCCTGTTCGGGATTCCAGATCGCCTGGCGACCTTTCTCGGTCTGGCCACCACCTGACACCTCCTCCGCTGATCTGTGAACCATGCGCATCTCTCGCAGAAGCCGGCTTCTGCGAGCGGCTTTCCCTGTCTTCTTTGCTTGATCTCCTCTCCTATCTACGCTCCTTTTTCCCGTTTTCCCTTTCATCCCTCCCTCTCTCTTCGCGCTGACCTCCTTCCCATCTCTAGTGAACTCACGAGCACCCCTGAGAACAGGCAAGAACTTTTCGGCGAACTCATTGCGCATGTCGTGGGCATATCCGCTTTCATCTCTCGATAGCCCGCCTCACGGATCAGGTCCAATGCACTCGCCCAATCGGGGACGTAGCCGTGCTTGAGCAGCAAGAGCGCACTATCGCCCGCAACGCGCAATTCTCCTCCGCTCGCTTGTAACACGTTTTCCCGCCGGGGAAAGCGGTAGCTACGTCGCAGCAGTTCTTCATACACCTGCTGCGCATTTTCTCGCTGGCGCTGGCGTACCTGGTTAGCAATAGCTTGTAAAGCCGAATCAGCCGGATCGAAGCCATAGCAGAGCACATCGCCCATCTGCCCATGCCATTCGGCACTGATCTCCACGCCAGCCAGCACAGGTAGCTGTTTCTGTTTGCCCATCTGCTGAATGCTGGCAACCGAATCCAGCCGGTCATGATCGGTAATGGCAACCAGGCCAAATCCCTCCTGCGCCAGATAGCTGAGGAGTTGCTCAGCGGACCAGCGTCCATCACTATAGGTCGTGTGCAGGTGGAGATCGATAGATGTGCCGGAGGTGATAGAGATCTGCAAGCGTAACTCCTTTATTCCAAGTGCGAGATTCTTCGGCTCGCAGCACTGCCAGGGCGTATCTATTAAGCATAGAGTCTGAAACGGAAACTGGTTGGATATAGTATACTAGACCATGAGCAAGGTCAGAAGACAGCAACCACAAGGGCAAGGAGGGGGGCCTTCCTTATTTATCTCTTTAGGCATCTGGTTTGCGATCCTGTGTTGGGGTGGCGCCTATGTCGCCGCACGGTTTCTGCTGCATCCCGACCAGGCTGGCTTTGTTGCCCTCCCTCCTCTTATGCTTGCGGCCCTGCGTTTTGGGATCGCCGCGCTCTTCTTTGTCGTTCCTCTCCTGCAAGCCATTTGGCATCGACAAATTTCTGGTCATGCGCTGGTGCTGATGGCCTTGCTTGGACAACTGACCTTCACCCTCTACTACTGGTTGCAATATATCGGGATCGCACAAACTAACGCCAGCATCGCCGCTATCCTGGGAGTGGGCTTGATCCCCCTGTTTACTACCATGCTGGCATACATGTTTGGGGCAGAACGGCTCACTCTCCCGCTCGTCGCGTTTCTGCTACTTGGATTTCTTGGAGTCGCCTTGATTGTGTTCCAGCAACCTCTCAGCGTGAGCCTTCATTCTGGCTTCGTGCTTGGCGCAGGGTGTTTGATTGCCAATACCCTGTTCTTTGCGATCTATAACAACCTGAGTAAGCGCTGGATGCAGGATATCTCACCGGTTGTGCTGACCGCAGGCACCATGATCAGCGGCGCCATTGGTCTGCTCGTGCTCTCCTGGCTTGATCCGCTCAGTCAGTGGCAAACGGTGCGCAGACTGCACCTCTCACAATGGCTGGCAGTCCTGTTTCTGGCGCTGGCCTGCTCGGTGGGAGCCTACTTTACCTATAACCTCGCGTTAAGCCAGCGCGACGCTTCGCGGGTGGCCGTCTACTTCTATGTTGAACCACTCGTTGCCATTGTGCTTGGCATGACCTTGCTTGGCGAGCATCTGACCTGGCAAACGGTGCTGGGCGCTCTAGCGATTGGCGGCTCCATTCTCGCCGTCAATCGGATCAAGCCATGAACAAGGTTCAGGCACAACGATACCGCTCTACCCGTTCCCAGTCGATCTGGAGCAAGGAAGACGTGCCCTACCCATCATGTTTCTCCTGCTTGAGCATCGTCTGCTTATAATACTTGCTCAAGCTCTTTCCCAGAAATTTTACCTCCTGATGATTGCCACACTTCTCTACAAGTTTCTGATGGAGGGTATTGATCCAGGCAATCCGCTCAATGGTCTGAATATCCTGAAAGGTTTGCAAAGCCGAAGTCGCCCTGGTCGCAGCGGTGAAATAATCTTTTGTCCCGAGCGCTGCTTCGGCACGAAGCAGGTCGGCATAGGCCAGGCGCCGCGCCTGATTGCGCGCAATGCCTTTGCCATTTTGCAACGTTTCCAGATCATCGAGGAGTTCGAGTGCGGTGGTGCTTCGTCCCAGAGCGATCAAAGACGCCGCTCTGCCAAGCAGGTACATCCCCTCATTCAACCCATTTAAAGCACCTTCCAGCAAAATCTGTTCCAGTGGATCAGAAAGCGTACTGCCAGCGTCGATCATGGATTCGGCTTGCTGCACCGTCCGCAGGCTCAGGGCGACCTGTTGCAACAACCCTTGCGCACGACTCAGTTCGATCCAGATGGCCCCTTTCAATTGTGGACGGGCCAGAGGGAGCGCTGCTTCGAAATCTGCCACAGCGGCGCGCAGTTTCTGTGCATCTGGTTCACGATTGATGATCCCCTGTTTGGCCTTGTCACCACAAACAGCCCATTCTAACAGCGTGTATCCTCGTCGGTAGATGGCAGCGGCAAGAACATCATTGATCCCAAGCTGTTTGGTGACACGAACCGCGTGGTTGGCATAGTGCCAGGCTGCTTGAAAGTTTCCTTGATGGCGCATCACGTCACTGGCAAGCTGGTAATGGCTATTTAGCACCATCCAGATCTGTTTCTGGAAATCGCCACGACTCTGCTGCTCAAACTGCTCTAGCTCCTTAATATTGAGCACAAGATCGTGAAGCGACTCTTCGCCTGTATAGCTGAGTAGCCAGCGATCTCGCGCATACTGCTCATAGGAGGTCAGGTCAACGCCCATTCCCGCTTTAACACCTGCGAAACGCTTGCAGTTTGAGATTCGAGAGCGGGATGGTAAACCGCAGATTCAAGTGAAGCCAGACCAAGCAGGATGGGAGGAATATCAAGAAGGTGGATCAGGATGCGACGGCGTGTAATATCTGTGGGGACTTTGTTGTGCTGTTCCATTTTGAGTATCCATCGTGCGGTTACGGGAGTTCCAATCACTGCCCCATAGCGTTGAGCCAACTCGCCAGCGCTCATCTGTCGTTTTCTCCGATAGTGCCGGATCACTTCACCAGCATTGGGCCAGCCATCGGCCTGTGCAGTAAAAGGCCCATACTCACCGTTTTCACCCCAAAAAAGCTTCTCCTTCATAGTTCCCTCCTCACCCGAAAATATCTCTCCGGATAATCATCCTGGCTGTAGTATACGAGGAAAATAGTCTGATGTGCCAGAGGGGTTCCCGTGATCGCCCCCTGGCTGCTTACCACACCAGTTCCATATCTCCTTCGGTAAAGCGAAAACCGCTATGTTCATATACATGTTGACCATCCCGTGTTGTGCGCAACCAGATCCGTCGGGCGCTTGTAGTTTTCACATAGCGAATTATTTCCTGCATTAGCGAGGTAGCAATGCCTTGTCCACGCCATTCGGGAAGTGTATACATATTCATGACATAGGCTTCTAAACCCGCCAGATTTTGCGCGGTGGGTGGTTTTTCAAAAAAGACTAACCCACTCGTAGCGATAATGCGCCTTTCAATCTCTGCAACCCAAGCCAGGAAACGCCCTGTTGGTAGAGTATCGAGGAGATAGCTGCGTGTTCCCTCGATGAATTCCCTTGCTGGATCATCACGTCTCAGATCTCCTGTTTCGCGAGAGAGTTTGAGTCGCAATTGGAGTAACTCTTCTACATCATCTACCGTTGCCCGGCGAATAGTCGCCATAAAGTCACCTCCCATTTCTTCGCGATGCTCCCACATGAGGAAGATATCACACACTTCGCCAAAGGAGCATCATGCCTAATTGCACAACCAGAGGGGAATGACCAAAGGAAGTTTGACCAAGCAATGCATGAAGTTGCGCGATATCAGCGATGTTACTCTCCGAATGGATAGCCAAACATGTCTTTAATGCATCTATGGCAAGCTCTGTTGCAAAGTCAAATTGCCGTTTCGCATAATAGGCTCTCGCCCGAAGAATATTAATATAGGCATGGCGACGCAAATGCTCAGGTCTGGTCAATCTGTCCGCGCTATCAAGTTCTTCCAACGCTCTATCTGGGAAATGCAAGGCAAGCAGCGTTGCCGCTCGTCCGATATGATATCTGCCTCTATCGAGCTTGACATAGCCTACATCATCTTCAAGCGAACCTTGCTGCACAACTTTTTCGGTTTGATCAAGGAGTTTAGAGGCATAGAGGCGGTCTGTATTGCTTCGCGCCATATGCGCGTGAAACCGCCCGGCCTCCATATAGACCATTCCTTTCAGTTGCGGACGCGCAGAACGCGCGGAAGGGAGAGCCTGGGCAAGATCATGAGCCGCAGCCGCGAGATTGCCCATATCAAAATGCATCAGGCCACGTCGATATAAAGCTGCTGCCAGAAATTCGCTGTGTTCTATCTTTTCAGCGAGGATAATCGCACGATCCGCATGGTCGAGAGCGGTTTCAAAATCGCCCTGGTCGCGGGCAAAATTGAGCGCGAGTTGATGATACTGACAAAGCAATTCCTTCACCTGTTCCTCGTGGTGATCGCTCACGTAAGGGGCTATGGCATGCAGATCACGAATCGCTTTCTCGATTTCCTGCACAGAATCTGATGTGCTACTGGCATAGTGGTTTTCCCAAAACGAGGGAACCAGTAATTGATAGGTTCTCAGCTTTTGCTGATCTAAGCTAGATTGCTTCGGAAGATACACCACGGGTGATTGATAGCTGGTTTTCTTTTCAAAGAGATGGCAGGCATCTAAGCCAAGCAGGGTAGGAGGGATCGCGAGGATCTTGACTAAAGCTTCACGCCGAGAAACAGAATCTAGCCCGACATCTTGATTTTCCATTGAACGCACGGATTTCTCTGAGAGATTGAGTACCTCGGCCAGATCGGCTTGGGTCCAGGTCGTTCCATTTTCTTTCTTCTTCTTTTTACGATATTCCCTCACGATTTGTCCAGGGTGCCCATAGGACGCTGAGAGAGTAGAAGCATCTAATTTCAGCAGGATAGGCGGGATATCGAGAAGGCCAGCAAGTTCCACACGTCGCTTAAAAGAGTCTAATCCTTCGTTGACATGCTCCATGGCCCAGAGGGATCGTTCGGAAATCCCAAGCATATTTGCAAGATCACATTGCTTGAGGGGTCTTCCATCGACAGTCTTGTGAAGCCGATAGTGGTGGATTACTTGTCCTACCACAGGGTAGCTATCATCTCCCGCTTCAAAAGGAGGAAATCCATCATTTACCCACCAGTACCGATCTTTTAGCATTCCATGCTCCTCCCTCCATATCTATCTTCTATGATTATCTCTTATGTTACGCAAAGAAGTATACCTGATAAGCATTTTTGTCGTCAAGTGTCGGTAGCATACGCCTGGCCTCAATCGGAGGTCAAACTTCCGCTTGTGGCGAAAAAAGAAGTGCTAAAGTTGATGAAGAAGGGAACGGCAACATATGAGGTTGACAGCTAGCTGTCAATGTGTTTGCTTTTCTTTCCTGCTGAACAAGCATCCCTATATCGAACTGGATTTCTAGCTCATAAATAAGGGAAGGATTCTGCGTTATGTCAAAAAGCGAAGTAGTCAATATTCGAGAACGAATCGCCCTGGAAGAGCAGGCGATGCGGCTGGGATTCTCCGGGCCGGCCATCGTTGCCAGCCACAAGGCGATCACTGCCCGGATGGAACGCGGCGCCGAGCGCATTCTGAAGCTCTTTGAGGAGGGCAAGCAGCAAGAGGCCGTTGCCCTGATGTCTACGCCGGGATGGGGTGAGCCATGAAAGATGTTTGCTATCAGAGTGCCCGATGGAGACAGCGTTGTTTGCGCTGGGGTACGTATGTCACCGCCTCCATCGGGTGGCAACAGCAAGATCCGATGCAGCCGGAAGTGGCACCGGCATAAGATGCGTCAAAAGACGAGAGTAAAAAGGATGGATGGCAATGCATGAGGAAGCGGAGAAACACAGCAATACTAGCACCGTTGAGGTGAACGAACTGCAAGGTCTTGCTTATATCTTTTGGGCGGATCAACATGCTCTAGCGCACGCCTCAGCGTCTATGGATACCGGTCAATTCGCGGCGTTGCTGGAGGAAATATGCCGGTGGCTTCTGGGGCATCTGGCGGATGGCACTGTGACGGTGGCGCCAGTTACGCTCGATGGGCAAGCGGTGCAACAGTCCCTGAATGCCTTGCTAACCTGTCTCAGGGGTATGGTTCCCAAAGAGTCGCCCCGGCAAGATCCTCCTCGTGCTTTCTCACCTCACAGCGAGGCGGACGACAGGGACGCGAGGAGAAGAGGAAGGAAGAAGCCCGAGGTCGCGATCTTTACCTTTGGCCGCTTTACCATCTGCTCTGGTGGGCAGGAGATGGAGCTTCCTGGCCGTCATGGTGATACCCTCAGCAAAGTACTGCTGTGCCAGCCGGGACGACGAGCGAGCTACCCCTGGCTGATCGATCAGATCTGGCCGCTCTCAGACGGCGACCGGGCCATCGAATACCTCTATGCGGCTGCCAGAAACTTCCGCACGGCCACCTCCTCTGATCTCCTGCTGACGCAGCGACAGACGCAAAGCTACGCCCTCGCCGGCCAGGATCGGCTCTGGGTCGATGCCGATGCCGCCCTCTCCCTCATCGCCGAAGCTGAAACACTCGGACGGGGAACCAGGGCTTCGCTGCCGCTCTTAGAGCAAGCGGTGCGGTATTTTCGTCGAGGTCGCTTCCTGGCCGGGGTAGAGGAGCCGTGGGTGCAGGCGCGGCGTTTGCACCTGGAGATGATGAAGGAGCGGGCGCTGCTTGCGCTGGCCGAGACGTATCGGCAACAGGGAAAGAGGCAGCAGGCCCAAATGGTGCTCTCCGAAGCACTGGCCGAGGACTCCACCAATGAGAATCTGTTGCGTGCTTTGATGCTGACGCTGCATGAAGAGGGGATGACCTATCAGGCCCTGCGCGCTTACGAGGAGTTCGCCAGGACGCAAAGACGCGTGCAGATGGAGCCAGCGGAAGCGACCACAGCCTTGTACAAACAGTTGAAAAGAGCGCCGCAGGTGTTCGACCTTGCTCCGCTTACGAGGTCGGCGCCTCTTTCGCTGCCACACGCACCCTCTTCCGAGAAGCTGAGCGCGGCTATGCCTGCGCCTGACTCCTCTGATCTGGCCGAGCCTTCGCCAGTGAGCAACGATGGCGAAGGGAGCGCCGTCTTGATGCGGTCGAGGCGTAGCGAAGCAGGCATCGTCCCGGCGGGAGAAAACGCTGTGCCCGCTTCTCAGGTGACGGATGAGCGCCTCGCTTCCAGCCTTCCCGGCATAGGCTTTGGCTTGATTCTGTGGAATATGCGACCGAAGTAGACACTCTCTCTTTTCTTTGTTTTTCCCTCTTTTCGTGTGTGCGCCCACACCACGCGCGTCTGGTTCCCGTCCCAGACGCGCGTGGTTTTTGGGAGGAGTCGTTTTGGATGTGCAGAACTATCAAACAGGCGAAGGTACTTATCATAACGTGACGGAAAGCTCTTCTTTCTCTTCTGGAATGGCTAAGCCAGGAGAGAACAAAGAGCGTGGAGATGCCACGCTCCCATCTCCATGCTCCTCGACATTCGTTTCTGTTCCTAAAATATTATGGCGGAAAATGATGGAGCAGGAGCGAAAGACCTTGTGTTAGCAGATCACTTTCTAATAGTACAGCGATAAGCAATGAACCTGGTAAGGCGTGAAGCACGCGTTCGATGCGCTGCGCTGCTTTGCGCGAAGGGGTGACGACCAGAATCGGGAGCGTCCGGCCTGTGGCTTGCTGATAGTCGAGATAGGCTCGGAATTTGCGCACATACTCCGTCTCCCCGGTTGTCCCGCGATCATATTCGACGAGCACCCGGTGAAGGCGCTCCGCATCTTTGGGCAAAGCGAAGACCAGTTCGGCGTCGGGACGGGCATGGCCGATCTCCTGCGAGATCGAGTCATGATACCAGAGGGCTGCTTCATGCGCGCTTTTCCATTGATACAGGATTTCTCCTCGCGCATGCATCCCCCTGACAAGTTCACGCATGAAGGCATAGAGAGCGTGGGTATGTCGCATTTGCGCGAAGAGTCCAGGCGTGCCCCATTGCCGCCAGAGTTGTTCATCCGCGGTCTTCTGGTATTTGGGCGGCACCAGGTAGGCGCTAAACGGTTCCCCTTGCCGAATGGCGATAAACTTTAATGCGACAGAAGTGAGCAGATACCGCTCTTGCTCTAGTCGAGAGACACCCTCCGGCCAGCGCCGTGTCTCCAGCAGGCCAAGCTGAAAGAGGCGGGTGATACGCTCTTGGAGGGGTTTGATGGCTCGCGCAGGAGAGGCTGGCCGCAGGAGCGCCTGGAAGGTGAGCACATCGAGTAAAGGATGATGCGCTGCCCAGGTGAGTAGTTCTTTCTCGGCTGCCGTGAGAGCAAGCGTGAGCAGTCCCGCCCCCTCCAGGCTTGCATGACTTTTCCGTGATGCGGCCAACATTGCTTCAAGCTGCGCTCGGGAGAGACTCGTGGCTTCGGCCTCAAGCGAGTTGCCGACGACGCGAGTCAAGCGTGCTTTCGTGCGCGGGGGAGGTGCGGCAGCTTCTTTAAGCCGCACTTCGTAGAAGTACTGCTCTCGCGAGATCTGTTCGCGCAACTGTGCCGAGGCGGGTGTGCGCAGCAGGTGGGAGAGAGGCAGCAAGGGTATCTGGCCCGGATCTCCTGCTCTGGAGAGTGCCGCCAGATCCCGCCAGATGGGTGTATAGACTCCTGCACTTAGCGCGTCAACGGTCGTGATCCCGCCGGGAAGAGATTGCATACTCCGTTTCAAACTGCTCTCGACCAGAAGATCTCTCCAGGTAGCAAGCCGGTCGTGCCTCGAAAGAATCAGCAGATCCGGCCAGTCGGAGTGGGAGATGTGCACCATCTGGCGCAGGTGCAGGAGGGCAAGCAGAGAGCGCTCTACCTCGTGCTCGGATCTCGGCTCGGGGCCGGTGTCCACGTAGACCAGGAAGGCGTAGCTGGCTCCTGATGCGTCGGAGAGCAGCAAGGCAGCATCGCTCTCCAAAAGGCTCCGTTTGCCGGCGAAGGGAGAGCGATGCCGCCAGGGTTGCTGGTAGCCGACCAGACGATAGCCGGGGCGGCCTTCGGTGATGAGCCGCGTGGCAAAGGAGACGCAGGCCAGATGCACCTCGGGACGGGCCAGACGCGTGAGCAGATCGGTGCGCGTGATGGGATAGGCGCGAGCCAGGCGCGTGAAGGAGAGCGGCGGCTGCGCATGCACCGTCGAGAGGTACAGATAGAGACCCAGGTCTGTTACGTAGTAACGCTGGTGCCTGCCGATGGATGACTCGTGCAGCGTGATGGCATCGATCAGCCCGCGTTCCCTCAAGAAGCGGATTTCATGCGCGAGGGCGGCGGGCGCGTGTATCTGGAACCGGTTCTGTGCGCTTGAGAGGAGCCGCGACAGTTCTTCGCCAGAGAGCAGTGACAGCCAGATCAGCCAGTACAAGAGCGACAGTTGCTCTGGGGTATAGGCATTATCGCGCAGGAGAGCTTCCAGGTCCTTGCGATAGAGAGGAGTCCAGACCTGCACTGCGTCCTGTGAGTGCGCCTGTCTCGCCATCATTCGCCTCGTTCACGTTCGTCTCCCCAAAACGTACCCCCGCCGAGGTCGCGTCTCGGGAAGAAGATCCGAGCATCCTGGGCCGTCTGCTCCTGAGAAGCGTGCGGAGGTGGTGGCGGGACACCTACCGGGTCCTTCCCGTTCTGCTTGCGTGCCTTCGTGTACTTGTTCCGCTTGCTGCGCGTGCTGCGTGGATGGTTCGGGTTGCGCCTTTCGTCGTCTTTCTGTTCGGGTGCCGGATGGTATCCTTGCTGCGCGGTGCTTCCCCCGGCCAGGCTGCTGCTGATATCCGCCGGAGCCCCGTCTGATTCAGTCCTCGCTTTCTGCTGCTTCTGGTCCTCGCCTGGCTGCTGCCGTGCGGCAGCAGCTGAGGCAGCCGTGGAGGATTCAGGCGGAGATTGCTGCTGTTGCGCCCTCTGTACGTCTTCTGCTAATTGCTCTGCCCTTTGGCGTTGCGCTTTGCTCTGCGCTGCTGCCTGAGCGTCTCGCTGCACTTTTTGGGCAAAGGGCATGACATCGAGCAAGCGGGTCATGTGCGTGGCATGCTGCCGGTCGATCTCGGCAGATTCGGCAAATTGGCTTTGATTGTGTCGGCGAATCCATTCCGCCACGCGCCTTTGCTCCTGTGTGGGTTGCCAGGAAGCGGGCCGCGAGAGCGTGACCGAAACAATTTGCACCGGATATCCTGGCAGCATCAGCCTGGCATAACAGTGCAACCTGGGCTGACTGATGATATGCCGCTGCTCGACCACGTGACGCAACTCATCTTCAAGGAGTCTGGCATCCGCCGCCGAAACGTTGAAGGCGAAGAGATTCTCGCAGTTGGAGAAGACCATTTCGAGCAGCCCATCACGGATTTTATTCAGACGGTTCAAATTCTGCGTGGCCAGAAGCATCGCCGCCCCGAATTTGCCATCCTCTGACAGCAAGCGATCAAAGTCGCCCCCGGAAAACGCATGAAACTCATCCACTGCACAGAAGACCTGTCTTCGCTCCTGGAGTGGGAGCGATTCTTGCAGATGGAAGGCGCGATGCAGCAGGTTGATGAGCGTGCTGCCCAGTACGTTGACCGCCGTTTCATCCATATCACGCGAGAAGAGCGCGCACAACACGATCTTGCCAGAGGTCACCGCCACATGCACCGGCGCTCTGGTGATCGGTTGCCCGACGATGCGGCGGATCTGTCGATTATCCTGAAAGATACCCAGTTTCGAGACAATCGGCATAATCACCTCATTACGAAACGAACTTTGCGGGGGCAGCGCGAAATAGACATTTTGCCACCAGGCGAGCAATTCCTGGTGCCAGCTTTCCTGCATATCCAGTTCGAGAAGCACCTGGAGCGCGTAATCGGGATATTGCAGCAGCGGATTGATGTCGAGTAAGGTAAATTGTTCGTCCGCATGCCCTTGCTGCACTTTCCGCTCGTTCAAGGTGTAGAGCAGCAGGCACACGGCTTTCAAGAAATAGGCCATACGTGGCCCCCAGAAGTCGCTCCAGACCCGTTCAAAGCTCGACATGAGGTTGGCAATGGCCTGATCGCGGGTAAAGCCCATAGTGGCATCCAGCGGATTGAGCGCCACAATGTGTCGGGTATCAGTCAGATCTAAGAGCACCACATCCTTTGCCCGATGAGGAGGAACCAGCAGGAGCAGCTCGTCGATGAGATCTTTATGGGGATCGATGACGAAGATACCGGGCTGCGGCGTGCGGTCCCGCACCGGCTGCATTGCGGCCTGCACCAGTAAGGCCATCAAGGTCGATTTGCCATACCTGGATCTCGCCACCAGGAACTTGTGGCTGAATAGAGTGGGGTAGGGCAGATAGACTGGGATCGCATAGCTGCGATGCCGGGAGTAGCCAACGAGCGCCGGTGGGAGCGGCGCCGGTGTGCGTTCGATCTGATGGGCGATCTCTGGGGAAGCCAGCAGGTGTTTCACCGAGAGCCTGCGCACCAGTGGCAGATCGATGGACCCTTCGGGCAGATGGAAGGCCCCGGCCAGCTCTAAACTATTCCAGATATCAGGAGAGAGGGCGCCGGCATGCAGGAACCGCAGCACGAGCGCGCGATAGGGAAAGGCTTCCATCGGGTTTGGAAGTCGCTCTGCGCGCTTCTCTCCTGCCTGGACATAGTAGATGTGTTTGAGGTACAGGCTATTGGCCGAGACTAAGGTGAACTGGCGATATGCCGCTTCCAGCCGTTTCACATGAGCTTTCAACTGGTCTCTGGTAGAACGGGACTGCTCGCCGATGGCGATGATGCGTAAGGTGGTATAGAAGGCCTGGCGCGAGAGTTTTTCGGCGACCAGCTTCATGTCATACACATCCTGCCGGGTGGCTTTGATCTTCCACCAGAGGAACCCGATCCCGGCGAGCACAAGAGAGGCGCCAAGCAGAATCAGTGGGAACCAGGCATGGGCGCTGTACCAGCGCAAGGCCAGCAGGGTCCCGAAGAGACCCCCGACCAGGAAAAGCGTCTTCATCCCTTGCTCGGTGTCGGAGGAAGGCGAAACTCCGGTTGCGCGTGCCGTGCGTTCGGCTTCGAGGGGGTGTTCAACGGTTTTGCGCAGATAGCCTCCCATCCAGTGTTCCGGCGCGCGCACGAGCGCCAGTTGTGCTACGCAGCGCTCCGACCATCCAAGCGGTTCCATGGCCGCTAGAATCCCGGCCAGGGGATCGGCGCCTGGCTGCCCAAAGGTTTCTCCTTTGAACGTCTTGAGCGGCATCCAGGGTTTTCTGGTCATAGCGAGTGTGCCAATCACTGCGTATTCTCCCTGACGCAGGATGAGCGGATCCGCAGCGGGCGCGATGCGGGAGAGTTCTGCCTGGGGATAGAGCGCCTGGAGTTGTTTGGAAAGTAACACCAGTTGGTCTTCTGAGGAGGCGCGCAAGAGAAAACCCTGTTCCCGGCGAGTGCCCACCAGTTCCAGCGTGAAAGGCTGATCGGTGCCGCAGGCCTGAAAGAAATTTTCGATAGCGAAGGCCTCCACCTCGTCGCTCGGAACAATCAGGAGGAGGTAGGTAGAGCCAGCAGGAGCCTTGATGACCTCCACGCGTGGTGGCGGTGCAAGGGGCGTCGTTGGCTGATTCGCCATCCTCTCTTTGGAAGTCGTCGCTTGCTGCATGCGTCGTCTCCTTCTTTCCCTTACCAGAGCCCCTGTACCAGCGCGAGCGATGCGCTGTGTGAGAGCATCCAGACAAAGAGCGTCCAGCCACACACGAGCGAAAGCAGCGCCGAGAGCACCAGCGCCAGGCGATACTGGGTGCCGGGCCGAGCGAGTACCTGTAGGCTTCTACGCACAAGCTGCTCCATACCTGGCATCCTGAGTCTGTGCCGTGTGCAGAGGTGCAAGACGAATGGCAGACGTGCCGCGCCACGGCGGAATCTGATCTTTCTCGGCCTCATGAGAGTGCTCCCGTCCTTTCTCCATCAGAGCGCTGGCCCGCTCGCTCCTGTGCTCGGCGCTCCAGCTCCCGGCGCTCGGCGGGATCGGTCGTAAAGAGCGCGCGGTAGACCGGATTGGACCAGATGGTGAGTGGGGCATACTCGTTGCCGATGCGCAATACGCCTGTGCCGGGCTGACTGTCGATGAGAATGCGCTCCAGTTCCTCTGGCAAGCGCAGTTGCTGGGCCGCATATGACTCCATACCCAGATAACAGACGGTGCCGGCGTTCGATAGAACAACCTGGCCTGCTTCCAGAAAGTCGCGCGGATGCTGGGAAAGCGTGATCTGCGCAATCCCCAGCTTGCGGAAAGAGCGGCTGCCATGTTCCAGAAAATAGCGGCCTGCTGGATGCCGCAGCAGGTAGGAAGCCTCCTCGACGACGTAAGCCAGGTAGCGCTCCTCGTGCCGCATCGCCCGGTGGCGCGTTAAGAACATGTGGACCAGGTAGGTCATGAGGGCAAACCACTTGCTGTCCATCCCATGGATCGAGAAGATGGTGAGTGGTTTGTCGAGTGAGATACTCGTCGCACCTCCCTGGAAGAGATAGGACGCTTTTTCCAGGCGGTCGAGCAAGGATTGTTGCAGACTGCTGGATAACGCAGGTGTGCTCTGCATCGCTTCGATGAAATCGGCGAGCGTCGGGGCAGGCACAAGGAGCGTCGCCGGATGCGCCCGGATCGCCTCGGTGGTGAGTCCTCTGGATGCATAGGTAGCGCGTGCGACCTTCATGAGATAGGTTTCCTCGTCTTTGGTGAGGCGACGCTCCTCATCGGTGACGAGGAGCGCGAGGGCGGTGAGCAAGTCATTATCCAAAAATTCCCCAAGCAGATCCGCCGGATCATCCGGGGCCACATCCTCTGGCCCGTAGGGCAAGTCGAAGAGGTTGATCGGGCATCCGCGCGCGAGTTGGTAGCGCTGGCTCTCTCCCCGCAACGCTTCATGCAGCGGCAGATAATCCTCGTCCTTATCCAGAACCACGACATCGGCAATTCCAAGTCCCACAAGGCCCGTCGCCAGAGTTTTGCCGAACCAGGATTTGCCCTGCCCCGATTCGCCAATGACCACAATATGCGGATTCACCATCTTTCTGTCGGTTGACCAGGGATGCAGATAGACCGGGTGGCGGGAAAGGCCACTGCCGCTTGTGCCGAGAAACACACCTGTCGGTGTCCCGATGGTGCCCGACGTTCCTGGCAGCAGCGTCGAGACGACATCGCTGGTGAGTTTCACCCACTGTTGCACGGTATCCAGACCGGTCGGAAGAGTCGCCTGCCAGGCCAGGTCCTGTTGATAGAGTGCTGGACGGGCGGCAAGGTGCAGCGTGCGCAGGTGCGAGAGCAGGTAGCGCGAGCGTTGTTCCAGTCGCTCAGGGGTGCCAGCATGAACACAGATGGTCATGGACACATCAAAAATTTTCACACGCCGCTCGGCAAGTTGGCGTGCGACCTGCCGGATCTGTTCCGCTTCGATGTTCTGATCGGCTGGAGTGATGCGTAAGGTCTGTTGATCGGTGAAACGTTTGCTCTCCAGTCGCGTGAGCGCCATTTCCAGCTTCTTCATCATGAAGCGGCTATCGAGCGGCTCAAGGTGCGTTGAGACCACGAGGGGCAGGCCGACCTCATGGAGTTGATTCATCCACCCTGAGAGCAGGTGATGGCCGTAGCCGGTAATGGTAAAGGTCCGGGCATAACGCGTATACGCCCCGGCCTGGATGTAGAGCACGTCTTTAGCGATGCGAATGCTTGAAGGGGCAATGAGATCCGCCACTGGTAGCCGACCCGGCTCGAAGCGAGCCTCTGCGTTGGGACTGATGTAGAAAAAGGCGCCGTGTAGTCCGAAGATACGCTTCATATAGGCGCGCTTGCTTCCCGCTTTCTGGGGAGCGATGTCCTGTCTCCCTGCGAAAGCCTTCGCGCCCCCGTCACTCCCGGCGTGCCGTTCGCCTACCGGTTCGGGATGCATGTGAGAATCGATGATCTCAGGAACAAAGGAAGGTATCCCGCTTCCCGGAGCAAGGCAGCGAGCAAAGATCTGTAAAACCTCATGGTCTTCGAGGGGCCAGCTCCGCAGGCCGCATTGCTGCAACGCGCGGCGCACGAGCGCGGTCCGCATCCGCAAGAGGTCCGTGACCTGTTCGCGGCGAACCGGCTCGGCCCGGTGCAAGGCGAGCCACCCGAAGACGGAGGCAAGGAGCGAGCGGGAAGATCCGTCCGGTTCTTTGAAGACCGGGTCGGTCCCAGAGGCCGAGACCACCAGAAAGTGCCGTGTTCTGGTGCAGGTCGTCATGTGCCGTTCTTGCATCTGGATGCTGGCCCGCTGCAATGCCGCAAGGTGCGGCGTCTTCGCAAGCCTCGGGAGCACTTCCTTCTGTGCGACGAGCGCCGGAGAGGTTTCCGGATCGACCTGCTCGGTCAGAGAGAGATATTGCAGGTGGAAGTCCAGACCGGCGAGGAAGCGCTCGAAGCGGCGAAACACGCGCACCTGTTCGCTCTCAGGAAGCAGGCACACGTTCCTGCCTTCGACCTCCACCACCGTCCAGTATCGTGCAATCTCCCGCTTCTTGTGCTGCACGACTCTTCCGCCAATGCCATGCGCAAGCGTGTCAATGGGTATCCAGGTGGCCTGTATGGATGGGGGAAGACGTTCTCCCTTCGCCGTGCTGTGGGTGTGGCCTCTCTTTGTCGATTGCCAGGTGGTCGAGCGTGGGATCGTTTTGGCGCGCAGGAGCAAGTAGAGCCAGTAGCCAAGCGGTATGTCCTGGATCTTTCCATGCACACAGACCATGACAAGCAGCGTCACCAGTCCACAGATGATGATGCGAGGGACGAGGGAAAGCGAGCCAGTGAGCGAAAAGCTTCCGGTGAGCGCCCCAACATCGGTGAGGAGATGGGTAAGGCTCATGCCGAAAATCTTCTCTTCAAAGGTGAAGAGGTGCCCGGCGACCGGTTTTACCAATGGACTGTTCTCAAAGAGATGGGAGCGTGGTTCCTCATACATCGCGTGCTTATCCTCATCGGAAGGACGGCATGCATCATGCCGTCCTCGCTATCAGGTCCCTACTTTAGAAGATGATCCTGGCAACACTGAGCTTTACACATGAAGCATGCCACCAAGCTGTGCCCCGAAGGAGACGAGCGCGCCTGCCGCAGAGATCAAGGCCGCCCCGATAAACACTTTTCGCAGCGTCTCCCAGCGTTTGGTATGGGCCGAGACATTGGTGTCATCCTCTGTGATAATCTTGATCACGTAATAGACAATCATGAGGCCGGCAATCGTCAGGCCAACGATTGCCGCATCATGTTCGATCTGTTGCAAGATCTGATTGAGCGTGTTGAGTATACCGAAGTTCAGATTCGTCTGCATTGTTATCCTCCCAGATGGCGCTCAGCCACGTAGCAGCCTTGCGCCAATGATGATAGTTCCGATCAGTCGGCCAATGCCCTGTGATCCTTGCACCGACATCGAGGGAAAGCGCCCAAGCAGGTCGGGGATCTTCGCGACCAGGAAGAGCATCGCAATAGCCAGCAAGAGGCCGGGCAAACCGCTCTGTCCAGCACTGGCGAGAAGCGCGAGACCCAGGGCAAAGGCCAGAAACTGCACAAATTGCGTAAAGGTAACAATCACAAACATGCGTCCCCAGAACGAGAACACAGAGGACGTCAGCGGCAGAAACGAGCAGAGAAATGCGAGAGGGCTGAGCACAAAGAGCAGGTTCCATAGCACCAGTCGCTCAAACGCCTGAAGGAGCAAGCGAATCAAACCTAAATTGAGCAGGATGATGATCCCCAGATAGAGCAGGGCGCCCTGCCCAAAGGTGATCCTGGCTCCATTATTGATCGTGTTGAAAAAGCCATCGAGGTTGATATTGATGACTCCACACAGCTCATTATTGAAGATGAGTAGCGCCCGTCCAAAAAAGAAGCTGAGATTCATCAAAAGAGCCGTGACGATGGCCTTTGGCACGAACTGGTCGAGCGGAAGGGAGAGCGTGCCGGTGCTCTGAGAAATCATGATCTGAATAGCTCCGACAATGACGAGCAGGAGGAAAAAGGCGTCGGCAATAGCCAGCACTGTCCCCCAGACGCCCACCACGACCTGATTATCCGCCGTCAAGGCCAGCGGCGTCTGGCCCAGAAATTGAACCAGCAAGGGTTGCAGCGGGCCAAGAATACCCGTGCCCACCCCTGGCGCCGGGGCATTGAGAACAGCCTGCAATGCCTGTAAGAAAAGCTGGAGGTTCATCACTATGTCCCTCGCATCCTCTTTCTGCCACTCGAACGCTCCCCACCCACGGTGACCGAGAGCGGGGAGCCTGTACCTCTAGCGCCCAACTGACGCTTCGATGGTCAGCATAACAAGCGGCGGGTGGGAGCAGGCAGGTGGGTGGTGTGGGAGAAGACTGGATAGCAGTGGTGCATGTGAAGGGGGAGGTTGACGCAGGTGGAGGATCCCCACACCCATCGCATGGAAAGCAGTTTTCATGGCTTTTCGCGTCAGTTTCCCGCTTAGCTTCCAGGTGTGACTGTCGGTGGATGGCCCCCTGGCCTCCCTTCTGGATCCCTGAGGCTTCTCTGCTCGACTCCCCCTCGGTCTGGCTATCATGGAAGCATCAACTGCTCAGCGCGCCCAAAGAACTGTTTATGTGAAGGAGTCTCGACGATGTCACGACGATCCCAGAGTACCAATCAATCGCCGCTTGAACCCTACCTGGAACGGTGGGCGCTCCGTATCTGCCTGCCGGCAACGTTTGTCCAGTGTCTTCTGGCTCATGGCCTTGAGCCTGCCATCCACTTCACGACGGCGAAAGGCAAGCTGGTGACGATTCATGGCGGTGATATTGCTGATAAGGGGACCTGGAAAAAGTTTCTGGCGAGTAGCACGGCTTCGGGAACTTCCCTCTCCTTGAGTAAGGATGGCCCGGTGCTTGCCGAATGGTATTACACCTGGCTTCTCTCGGAACATACTCCCCGTTACCGGGGGATTACTGCGCCATCGCATCAAGCCTGGCTCAAGCAGGTCACTGCACTGGCGGTGGTCCGCTTCCTCACCTGGCACAAATATGAGCGCTATGCCAGAGGGGAACGCGAGGCTCTCGCCGATCCCTGGGTGGCTAACCAGTTACATCACCTCCATCTGCTGCGAGAGGCTGCCAAAGACCTGCCGCGCCTGGTTCATCATATCCTGGATGATCCTGAACAGGAGCAACAGCTCATCGAGCGGTTTTTCTCCGCTCTGGATTCGCAGGTGAAGGAGCATACCCTCGTTCTACCCGAAGCACTGCCTCCGTTACCGGATGGAGTTTCCCACCCCTTCCTCCTTCTCGGAGCCGGAAAGGGGGACAACGATGCATGAGTCGGCGCCGAAGGCGTGGTTCGATTATGAGAGCCTGGATGAGGCGACGCGTGCATTTGTCCAGCAGAAAACCAATGAGACCCACGGGTTGATGAAGCGAACGGCAGAGCACATTATCCAGATCGGCCAGAACCTGTTAGAAGTCCAGGAGCGGCTGCCAGAAATGAAGTTCTCGGCCTGGCTGCGGGCGGAATTCGCCTTCTCTCGACAGACGGCCTATAACTTCATGAAGGTGGCAACCAAATTCGGAGGGAGTTGTCAAACAGTTTTACAACTCCCGGCCAAAATTCTCTATGAACTGGCATCATCATCCGATGAGATTATTCAGCAGGTCGAGAAAGGCGAGCTTCCAGCCGATCTTGATGCGATCAAGGCCGCCAAAGAGGCCGAGCGGCAGGCTCGTGCAGAGGTGGACACAGCGCAGCGGCACCTTTCCACGGCCCACAAAGAAATTCAGGAGCAACAGCGTACCATCGAGCAACTCACCCACGAGATCGTATCGCTCCAGGAACAGATCACGAGGCTGTCGGCGCAGGCTCCCCAGATCAAAGAAGTCGAGAAAGTGATCGTGCCGCCAGAGGTCAAGGCCCACATCGAGGCGCTGCACCAGCAATTGAGTACATTGAAAGAGCAACGCGATGCGCTTGCCCGCCGCGTGACGCACCTCTCAGAAGAAGCCAGGGTGGCGGCACAGAGACAGGGGGAAAGCGAGCAGGACCGACGCATTCGCCTCAACTGGTATCGTGTCACCAGTGAATTCCACGCCGTGGTGACCAGGCTGCTCTCCCAGTGGCCCTCGCCGCTCGATACGCTGGCCTTTGATGCTTCTGATTGGGCTCGCCTGTCTCAGACGAAGGACCTGGCCCAGCGTTTCCTGGCTGAGTGTTGCGCTCTCAGCGAGACACGGATTGTCGAAAGCACTCCCACCAGGGAAGGAACCCGAGGAGATACCTATGGCGCCTCTCCCAAAAGCTAAAAGGCGTCCACCGACAGCACAACTCTACCAGCAGCGCCTGCATGGGTTTGCCTCATCATGAGGATACAAAAGGGAGAATCGATGTCCTGTTTCCCTTCACGGCCAGGGCTACGGTTCCTGTCCCCGCTTTCATACGCGTGCGACTGGAGTGGCTCTCTCGTTTTGCCCGGTCCTGGAACAGATCGCCTATCTCTCCCCATCGATCCCCCCTCTCTATCCCCCGGAGATCCCGTGAACGAACGCTCCAGGGGTATCTGAGCCAGAAAAGTCGGCACCGTTCAGAGGCGCTAGTACCAGCGCCTCCCTTCGAGGAGACTCATCGTCAGCTCCCTCCGATGGTGGATAGAAGGTGGTTGTTCGCTCCTATCCTAACTCATCTATTGCTGATTGATTGGGTCTGGCTTAAACAGAACTCACGTTATTTGAAGGAACAGTCCCGGGAAGCGCTCTGAATACGCCACATGGCGATGTCGAAAAAAGAGAGCATGTGCTCTGTGAACGCGCTTTGCTGGCTGAACAACGATAGCAGCAGATTCCTGCACATCTCTGTTTCGCTGCCCTTTTTTGGGAGTGAGGCACCCCGCTTTATCCACCGGCCCCCCCTTTTGCTTTCCAGTGCCTTCCCCCCTGTGCTCCCGCTTCTGCCAGAGTATAGTGAGGGTAGTCCTTGTAACAAGGGCGACATGAGTGTTGTTTGGTATTCACCCGCACAGCCGAAGCTTTCGGAATATCCTGTGCGCGGTGAATTGGCTGCGGCATGGGATACGGGCTGTGTGGGTGGCAAGACAGGGAAGGAGCTATTTCATGGCGCAGTCAAAAAAGCAACGGCTCAAGGGGATTGGTCGTCGCTGCGCACGGACAGGCCGAGAGCTAACCTCTGCCGCTTTTCGTGCAGACGATCGCACGCTGCTCACGCTTCTGGATACCTACGGTCTCTTACGCCAGGATATCCGGAAAACACTGGACCAGCTTCGGCGGCCTCAGAGAGCGGAGTTGCAGCATATCACTGTCCCCGTAACCTTCCAGCAGATCGACGAGTTGCATGCACGCCTGGAAGCGTTACACACACGGCTGCTCTCCTTCTAGGAGAGCCAGGAGTTTCGTTCGTGTTGTCGTTTGGTTGACCAACGCTTGTGAGCTTGGTCATTTGTGGCACACCACCATCGCAGAGCACCTGGATGTTCCTGCGATGGGGATGCCGTCGTCATGGAACTCCTCTCGGGGCTGGGTGATGGAAAGAAGAAAGGAAGGCTCTTCTATGACGAACACCTTTGTCGCGAATGCCTTTGATTGGACCAGGACCATTGCACAGGCGAATGCTCAGGCACGGCAGGAGTTTGAAACAACCGTCCTCAAAGGGGATGGTCTTGTGGAGGACCAGCTTGCCGTGTTGGCTCGGGATTTCGAGCATAGAGATGCACGCGCGCTTGAGGCTGTCAAACGAGAGCGTCGTGATCCTGAACCAATGTTCCTTTCGTCCATACGCAACTGGGCGCGGGGCAAGGCTATCGGTCTTCTGCGCGATAAGCAGGCCGGCAAGTCTATCCGCCCGGATTATATGGAGGTATTCGAGAATGCACTCAGGGATGAGATCATCTATCGTGTTGCAGAGGTGGAGCGGGCCTGGAAAGACGCGGACGACCATGCAGCGGTCGCTCGTCAGACTGAGCAGGAACAGGCGTTTAGAAAGGCTCACCCCTATGTCATTGAGTTGTATGAGGCGGTCATCAAAGGCGAGCGGCAGCGACAGGACATCTTTCATGATGGTGTCCAGGCTGCCGAAAAGTGGGCGAACAATTATGAGGAGAGCGTGAAGGTACGCGAGCGATTGCTTGAGGAGCGTGAAAAACGCCTCAAAGAGCGAGAGGACCAGACGTATGAACATCAGCGAGCGATGCGCCAACTGATGCTTAAAGACCAGCGTGTCTTCCTTGCGGACAATGTGGTCAGCACAGGGAGAAATGCGCTCAATACGCTGGGGTGTCTCCTGATATGGGTCTTGCTCGTGGTCGGTATTCTGGCCGCAATCTACTTCGCGTTTCCGCATCACTAGCTTTTCTCATCGCCTATAGTGGCACACATGTGCCACCGCAACCCGAGTCCTGACGGCTCATCTGCTTGACCGTTGGCCCGGAAGAGGTGGCTTCGGCTGTGCTCTTCCCTAGTTGCTAAAATCCTTTCCGTGCATCCAGGAGAGGCTTCGCGCTGCGGAGAAACGGGCTGTGCCCGTCGAGGAGGAACGATGCTGCCTGGCAAATGGTGAAATTTTCACCATGTGTCTTCCAGCTTCTTCGCCACTTTCGCTCCCGGACGGTTGAGCTTGCTAGTGGCGTCCTTCCTCAGCGATGCCGTCGTGAGGCAGAGGCATGCGGTGCTTTCGCTCCCAGTGTGGTTGAGCTTGCTAGTGCCCTGTGCTGCTTCCTCGTGTTCGTGAATTGTTGTGGGGGAGGTCCCCCTTTTCCTTTAAATTGAACAAGAGAGGCCATAGGGGCTTGTTCCCCTCCTCTCTTGTCACCATCTTATTTCGTGAGGCTATCCCCTCCTCTGTCAGGCTTGAATTGATGGGTGTTCCAGCGGGGGATCGAGCGATAGAGGGAACAAACCACCCATCCAGGCTTCGACAGAGGAGTACCCTGGGCAGTTCCTTAACCGGGAACAGCGGCACAAGCCAGAAGTGCGCGAGGCGCCGGAACATGCTGGCATCTGGGCGTGAGTTGTTCACCGGCAGGCCACGCCGAGAAAATGGGCGACGAAACACAGATGTGCTGAAGGCATGAACACCTCGCTCTCCAGCCTCTGTGGCGCGCAGAGGACCAGATGGGCAGCGTCCATTGGTCATGCCCAATGCCCGCTGTAATAGCAATTGGTGAGACCAGGGACCGCATTTTGTGGTGAGATAGCGGGGAATTTTCTGGAATGCTGATCGTTTCTCCCCATCACCTCCCTATCACCTCCCCTTCATCTCCCCAGGCGCTGCCATGCTTACTGGTGTATGGTGGAAGTGAAGAGAAAAAAGAAAAGCAGATGAGCAATCTGCACCTGGCAGCAATGCCATGCCACATCGTCCGTTTCCCTCAGAGCTTTGCATGAGGATGTCGGCTAGAGAGGCAAGCATCATCAAGCGACAGACACTGTCACCAGTGATGATGGGCTGAAATAAGGATTGTAGGGCATTCATCTTCGATGAAGGAACTCTCCTTATGGTCAGCAAGATCGATAGGTCGTTATGCGTAGATTGCATCTTGTAGGCGACGGACCCGTAAAGCGACACTGCGTAGCATGTGCAGTCGTAGGAGAACCTGTTTGTAGGAGAGAACATAGTAGGCCGGAGTTTGTAGGTTTGGCTTTGTTGCGTAGCCATCATAGTGTGCTCATTTGTCGTGCCTTGTCAATCAATTCGATCTGGGATAGTTCGCCCCAGGTGAGAGTCGTAGACGACTCTCGGGAGAGAATTGTATTGGATTAGCAGAGAGGGCCGCTGATCCAGTGCTCTTCCAGGACTTGAAATACATCTCGGATAAAGGCTCTTGTTTTCCAAAAACGGGTGAAGAAGGGGGATCTGTGTACTTTTCATAAGGAAAAGGGCAGGACTACCCTCTTACGATGAGGATGTTCTGCCTGATAAGACGAAAGGAAGGAACAAACATGCCGGTTGATATGAGCCTGCTGCTCAAGAATGTGCGCATCGCTTTCGCCAATGGGCAGAGAGCGTCTGGCATGTGGCTGCTCGATTATGCCATTCGTCTGGCGGACGAGGCGCTTTCTCCGCTCCCTCCGCCACTGGATACAGCTATTGCCTTAGATCCTGGCGTGGTTCGGCAGTCCAATGAGGATTGTGTGCTGGCTGTGCAGGGAACACTGAAAGAGACGCAGGAGGTCTTCGGGCTGTTTGTCATTTGTGATGGCATGGGCGGGCATATCCATGGCCTGGATGCTGCTCATCTAGCTATTGAAACCATTGCCGAGTCGGTCTTTCCCTCCCTCCTGAAAGGCTCGGCCCCGGGTGGCAATTGGATGCACGTGCTGGTCGAAGGGGTGCAGGCGGCGAATCGTACCATCTACCTGCGCAATCAGGCCGAGTCTCGGACCAGCCATGATGGTGTGGGTCAAGAGCGCACATGTGAAAGGGAGACAACGCCGATGAACCTCATGGGTACGACCGTGACTGCTGCCCTGCTGCTCGGTAACACGGTTTCGGTCGTCAACGTTGGGGATAGCCGCGCCTACCTCTACCGGCCACAAGATGGGTTAGTCAGGATTACCCTCGATCATTCCTGGGTTGCGACTCTCTACGATCTCGCCCACCAGCGATTGACACCAGAGGGGATCTATACGCATCCCCAGCGCAATCAGCTCTTTCGTGCGCTCGGCACCCAGGCATCTGTTGAGCTTGACACGTTTGTGATCGAGATGCCACCAGATGCCGTCCTTCTGTTATGCTCCGATGGGCTGTGGGAGATGACCCGCGATCTCAAAATCGAGGAAGTCCTCAGTTTAGATCGTTGTGCGCCATTTCTTGCTCAGCGACTGCTGGATCTGGCAAAAGAGGGTGGCGCCAGAGACAATATTAGTTGCATCGTCGTCCAGGGAAGCCAGCGGAGCAAGCGCCTGGATATCAGTGAAGCATCCACTCTGATTGATCCCGTTGCTGGCTTAACCCGGCTGGTCTCCTGAGAAGGAAAAGAAAGAAAGGGCGATTATGCTCACTGCGACGATGTTTGATGCGGCTATGTACAAGGCCGCGCTGCGCTTCTATGGACTCCCGGAAGAGTACGAGCGTACTTTCACCGCAGTCGTATGCAGAGATCGGCTGACGCAGGAACCCAGGCTTGATGCACGAACGGGCAAGCCTCTCTCCATGCTGGTTGCCTGCAACAGTGCTCGCGCAAGCGCGCAAGGCCAGGCCGTTTGGGTTCAGATCAATCTGCCCTTTGCTGATCTGGCCCGCACGAAACAAGGCCGGCCCAGGAAAGCCAGGAATGACGAGATCGAGTGGATCATGAACATCACGCTCGATTTTGAATATCCGGCCCATCCCCCGCTTGCCCATGAGATCGGCCAGGAGCTTGCTGCGTACCTCATCGTCATAGGGATATCGGAGGCAGGACTGCCTATCGAAGATAGTGGTGCAGGTTGCCACCTCGTGCTGCCACTCGTTCCTATCCAAACGACCAGAGCCACGGCCAGTCAGTGGAACGAGGCGGTGAGACGTGTCGTCAAGCAGTACATCCAGCCCAGATTCGCGCAATATGTGGCAAAGCGTGGCATCGCGCTCGAACTCGGCGGCTTTGATATTAGCCGCGTGCTTTCTGTTCCCGGTACCTGGAGGCCCCCCAATCCCAACAAAGAGGATTGTCCCACCCTACAACAAGGGTATTTGCGTCGGTGGTTGCCTCCCTATACGGGAGGGTGGTATCCGACCCGCAGAGAGAGCATACGCCTCGCAGATCTCGTTCGTGAGGCATATCAGTATCAAGCTGTGCAGCGCGAGCAAGCGTCTGCCTCTGCCGGGTCTC
>Ga0209810_1001663_pt1 | contig 31694 bp, 26 predicted proteins | sample Coa_R1_7_FD_187159 | JGI IMG/M metagenome (GOLD analysis project Ga0209810, IMG submission 187159) | Surface soil microbial communities from Centralia Pennsylvania, which are recovering from an underground coalmine fire - Coalmine... | ecosystem: Environmental > Terrestrial > Soil > Unclassified... | reverse complement strand
ACGACCCCAAGCTCAGCCTCTCGCTCCCGGCCGGCGCCCGCTTCACCCTGGAGCTGCCCGGCGGGGGTGGCTTCTACGACCCCCGGCAGCGGGACCCGGCCCGGGTGGCCGAGGACGTGGCCGAGGGACTGGTCAGCCCCACCGCCGCCCGGCGCGAGTACGGCTGGCGGCCTCGGCGTTGACGGGCCCTTGGATACGTCCTATCTTGACTTCAAGATTCTCGACTAAGAGGTGATGTAGGTGGACGTGCTGTCACCGGAGAGGCGCACCCGGTTGGGCAAGGACCTGCGTGGGTTCCTGGAGTTCCTGGAGGCCGAGTACCCGGACGAGGTCCTGCGGGTCCGAGAGTCGGTGGACCCCATCCACGAGGCGACCGCCATCCTCTGGCGGCTCGAGCGCGAGCGCCGGTGGCCGGTGGTGGTATTCGAGAACATCCGGGGCTCGGACATCCCCTGCGTGACCAACGTGCACGCCAGCTTCCCGCGCCTGGCCCTGGCCCTGGGGCTGGGCATCGATGCCACTCCCCGGGACTTCACGCTCGCCTACATGGAGCGGGAAGCGCACCCGATCCCTCCCCGGGCGGTGGAGCGCTCAGCAGCGCCCTGCAAGGAGATCGTGCTACGGGGCGACGAGGTGGACGTGACCCGTCTCCCCACGCTCAAGTACCACGAACGGGACTCGGGCCAGGTCGACCCCGGCTACGAGGCGCTGCGGGGGCGCTACCTGACGCTCGGCTACGAGATCATGCGCGACCCCGAGACCGGCGTCCGCAACGTGGGCATCTACCGCCTCCAGGTAAAGGGCCGGAACAAGCTCGGAGTCCAGATCTCGGAGACCGCCCACGGTCACTACATCATGAAGAAGTACCTGCGCCGGGGCGAGCCAGCGCCCATGGCGGTCGCCCTGGGCCTCCACCCTGCGGTCGAGCTCGGCTTCCTCTCCTTCACCGACATCGACGTGGACGAGTTCACGATGGCGGGCGCCATGCTGGGTGAGCCGCTGGAGACGGTGCGTTGCGAGACCCTCGACCTGGACGTCCCGGCCCGAGCCGAGATCGTGCTCGAGTGTGAGATCGACCCTGAGCTGCGGGAGCCGGAGGCCCCCTTCGGCGAGTACCCGGGCACCTACGGTCCCGAGCGGCTGAACCCGGTGGTATGGGTGAAGGCGATCACCATGCGCCGCAACCCCCTCTACCAGAGTTCCTTTGTCGGCCACCGCGACAACCTCAACCTCTCCGGGGTGACCCGGAACAGCCAGATCTACCGCACCTGCCGGATCGCCTCCGGGGGGGTGAAGGCGGTCTACGTCCCGCCTGCGGGGCGCTCCCGCTTCATCTGCTACGTGGCCATGGACAAGGCCATCGAGGGAGACCCCAAGAACGCGGCCATGGCCGCCTTCACCGCCGATCCTTTCCTCAAGTACGTGGTGGTCGTCGACCAGGACGTGGACATCACCAACGACACCGAGGTTCTGCACGCGATCGCAACCCGCGTGCGCTGGGATCGCGACACCTTCGTGGTCGGTCACGCACGGGGCTCACCCCTGGACCCTGCCTCCTACGATCCCCGGGGCGGCTCCCACCTGGTGACCAAGGTCGGCATCGACGCCACCCGCAAGGAGGACTACCCGGAGGAGATCTCCACCCCGGGGGTGGAGCGGGTGGACCTCGACCACCTCTTCGGCGACGCCTGGCGCCGGACCCGGATCGACTGAGCGCTGAGGGTCCGGCCGGGTCGCGTGCCGCCCGGCCGGACGCCTCGCCGGCGGGCCATCGATCGGCCCGGTTCGGACGGGTGGAGAGCTACGAGCGGCGGGGTGTCCTCCAGTATCTGGCCGCCTGGGACGTCCACCAGGGGTGCCCTGGGGCCACGGTGAGGCGAAGATGGGGATGGCTGCCTTCGGCCGCCCGGTCGACCTGGTCACGACCACAGAGCCGTACCGCCTGGCGCCCAGGGTCTTCTGGGTCGTCGAGGTCTTCCCCGGCATCCCGCCACGCGAGGTGCTCACCCCATCGCCGCAGCCGAGCTCGACGCGCTGGCCGTCCACACCCTGGCTTCGAGGCCGCTGATCGGAACGCGCCTGGCCGATCCACCGGCGGTTCACCCGGGCTGACTTCGATCACCGGGCGGGCGAGTTGGCGGCATGACTCGTCATGCTCCGCCGTGGACAGCACTCAAGCGTGTGCAACAGCGCCCCGCCCCGACAATCGTGGCCATGGGCTTCCTCGGTGGCCGTCGGCACGTCCGGCGCCCGACGGTGTGCCAGAAGCCCTTCCATCTATTAGGATTCTCTTCCATTGAGTGAGAAGCTCGCCGATGCACCGGTCCGTACTGGCTACCTGGCCCGGCTCCTCGACCTGATCTCCCTGGTCGCCGATCAGCCCGGTCTCAGCCTGGGCGAGGTCAGCCGCCGGACCGGGCTGCCCTTGAGCACGGCCTCGCGGCTGGTCGGCCTCCTCAGCGAACGGGGCTTCGTCCGCCGCGATGGCGGCGGCGGGGTCGTGGCAGGTCCCAGCCTGGAGCGGGTGGGCCTGCAGGCGCTGCAGCGCATCACCGCCATCGGACGTTTCGACGAGCACGTGGCCCGGCTCGCCTCGAGCTTCGGGGAGAGTGTCAGCCTGGGTCTGATCGATTTCGGGCGGATCGTGCTGGTGGCCAGACGGGAGTCGGAGCACGCGCTCCGGATGGTGGCGCGGGTCGGGGACATCATCCCGCCCCACACGAGCGCGATGGGCAAGGCGCTGCTGGCCTTCATGCCCCGCCAGCGCGCCCTCGAACTGCTGGCTTCAGCCACGCCGGACCCGGCCGCGGTCCTCGCCCGGCTGGAGACCGAGCTGGATCGGGTTCGCGAGCAGGGCTACGCCCGCGATGAAGGTGAGTTCGCGGTCGGGCTCCGATGCGTGGCCGCGCCCTTCTTCAGGGCGGGCGGGGAGCCGGCCGGGGCGATCTCGATCGCCGGACCCTCGGCTCGCTTCACCGAGGAGCAGGCGGCGGCGGCGGTGCGCCCGCTCCTGGCCGAGGTTGGCTCCATCTCGCGGGAGCTGGGCCATGGCGAGTGACGTTGTCGAGCGACACGAGGTGGCTCGGGTGGCCGCCGCGCCCGACGCCGAGCTGGTGGGCGTGACCAAGGTCTACGACGATGGGACGCTGGCCGTCGATGACGTCACGCTGCAGGTCGCCCGCGGCGAGTTCTTCTCGATCCTGGGACCGAGCGGCTGCGGCAAAAGCACGACGCTGCGCATGGTCGCCGGGCTGGAGCGCCCGACGCGCGGCGAGATCTACATCCGCGGCGAGCTGATGAACCGCCGGCCGGCCCACCGCCGGCCCACCAACATGGTCTTCCAGCAGCTGGCGCTGTTCCCCCACCTCGACGTGGCGCAGAACATCGCCTACGGGCTCCGCCTGAAGCGGATGCCCGGGCATGAGGTCCGGCGTCGGGTCGGCGAGGCCCTCGATCTGGTCCAGCTCACCGGCCTCGGCACGCGCCGCATCCATCAGCTCTCCGGCGGCCAGCAGCAGCGGGTGGCCATCGCCCGTGCCCTGGTCATGGAGCCGGCGGTGCTCCTGCTCGACGAGCCCCTCGGCTCGTTGGACCTCAAGCTCCGGCTCCAGCTGCAGGAGGCGCTCAAGGCCATCCAGCGCCGGACCTCGACCACCTTCGTCTACGTCACCCACGATCAGGGCGAGGCGCTGAGGATGTCGGACCGGATCGCCATCATGAACCATGGCCGCGTGGTCCAGGTGGGGCGGCCCGCGGAGCTGTACGAGGCGCCGAGAACCCGCTTCGCGGCGTCTTTCCTCGGCGACACCAACCTGTTCGAAGGCCACGTGGTGGCCCAGGGGGTGTTCGAGTCCGAAGGGCTTCGGTTGCGGGTGCCGCCCGGGCGCGGGGTCGCGGTGTCGGTCCGGCCAGAGCAGGTGCGGATCGTGGACGGTGATGGCCTGCCGAACGTGTTCGGCGGCCACGTCGAGGAGGTCGCCTACCTGGGCTCCCACACCAGGTACGTGGTGGCGCTGGATGCGGGCGGGAAGGTCACGACCCTGGAGCCGAACGGCCGGCCATCCAGGCATCTCGCCAAGGGCGACCGGGTGACCGTCGGGTGGGACATCGACGCGCAGGTGCTCCTCGAGGAGTGAGCACCCAGGAGGGAGGAGAAGCCTTGGCCAAGCAGCTCACGCGACGCGATTTCCTGATCATGACCTCGGCGGCGGCCGCACTGGCCGCCTGTGGCGGCACCGGTGCCAGCCGAGCGGCATCGCCGTCCCCCGGCGGGAAGCTGCCCAAGGGGCCGGTCACCGTCACCATGTTCGTCTTTCTGGGTGGGGACCTCGGCAAGATGCCCAAAGCGTTCGCTCAGGACTACATGTCCCGCCATCGCAATGTCAAGATCGAGATCTACGAGGACAGCAACACCGTCGGCTATCCGAAGATGCTCGCCGCCAAGCAGACCACGCCGAACCAGCCGCTGGTCAACTTCGGGTTCTTCAACGCGCAGACGACCGCTCAGGGGATCCTGGACGGCATGTGGAACCGACTCGACTACGACGCCATGTCCAACGTCAAGGACGTCCTGCCCATCTTCCGGCGCGAGGACCGCTATGGCATTGGCGTCGGCTCCGACCAGCTCGGGCTCGTCTACAACACCAGGCTGATCTCGCCCGCCCCCACCTCCTGGACGGATCTCTGGGACTCGAAGTACAAGGGCAAGGTCACCTTCTTCGACTATTACTGGTACCCCGTCTACATCGCGGCCAAGATGAACGGTGGCGGCCTGCAGAACATGCAGCCTGGCTGGGACTTCTGGAAGGCCCACGCCAAGCAGATCCGCACCATCGTCACATCCAACCCGCAATACCTGGACGTGCTCAGCAACGGCACCGCTCCCTTGACCTCATACTTCAACGGCACGGCGCTGCAGTGGAAGGGAGGGGGTGCGCCACTCGAGTACGTGCCACCCAGAGAGGGTGCGATCAGCGTCCCGGTGTACCTGCAGTCGGTGCAGGGCAACACCAATGACCAGAACGAGGTCGTGACCGACATCATCAACCAAATGCTGTCACCGAAGTGGAACCAGCAGTGGGCGGTCACGTCGGTCGAGGTGCCCACCAATCAGAAGGTGCAGCTCCCGGATGCCATGCGCTCGCTGCCGGCGTTCCAGAGAGCGACGGTGGAAAAGCTCCAGACCGTCGACTGGACGGTGGTCGCCAGGAACAATGCCGACTGGCGCCAGAAGTGGGATCAGGACATCAAGGCGAACATCTGAGCGGATCGAGGCCCGAGACCTCGACCGACCCGTCGGTGCGGGCTCCGGCGCGACGGCCTGCCGGCTGGCGGCCGGATGGCTACCTGTTCCTGCTGCCGGCCCTGTCCGTGCTGGTACTGTTCTTCCTCGCGGCCATGGCCGTGCTCCTGAGCTTCAGCTTCGAGCGCTTCGTCGGAGGCCGATTCCTGCCGGGGACGACGACCGGGAACTTCACGACCTTCCTGGGCGGTCATTACTACTGGAGCGTGATCGCGACCACGGTGAAGCTGGGTACGGTCACGACCTTCCTCTGCGCCCTCATCGGCTATCCGACGGCCTACGCGCTCAACGCCATGCGGCGGCCGCTGGTGCGCAACCTGGGCTACTTCGCACTTTTCGCGCCCCTGCTCACGAGCGTGATCGTTCGCTCCTACGGATGGTCGCTCCTCCTCGGGGATCACGGGTTCATCAACCAGATCCTGCTCTCGCTGCACGTCGTCCGGACACCGGTGCCGATGCTCTATGAGTTCTCCGGTGTGGTGATCGCTCTTGTCCACATCCTCCTGCCCTTCATGGTTTTCCCGGTGGTCAGTGTGCTCGGTCAGCTCGATCCGGCGCTGAAGCTGGCCTCGGCCGACCTGGGCGCCAATCGCCTCCAGACCTTCTTCCGAGTGACCCTGCCGCTCACGGTCCAGGGCCTGGTCGTCGGCTGCGAGCTGGTCTTCGCTCTCTCCATCAGCGCCTTCGCAACCCCGTCGTTGCTCGGGGGCGGGCGTGTCCAGGTGCTGCCGGCGCTGATCTACAACGAGGTGGGCGGGCTCAACTGGCCGCTGGCGGCGGTCGAGTCCTACGCGCTGCTCGTGCTCGCCCTGGCCGTGATAGGGATCTTCACCCTTCTGTTGCGTGGCCCCGTGGCCCGGAGCCGGGGGGCGACATGACCTCCTCCGGCCACCGAATCCTGGGGCTGTTGCTGGGTGCCGTCGCCGCGTTCATGCTGGCACCGATCGCGATCGTGATCGTCAACTCGTTCAACAGCGTCCCCTATGGGGCCTGGCCACCGCCTGGCTATTCGCTCAGGTGGTATGTCAATCTCTCGCAGCAGACCGACTTCGGGGACGCCGCCGTGCGCAGCCTGGTGGTCGGTGCGGTGGCCACGGCCCTTGCCCTGGTCGCGGGGACGCTCGCCTCGCTGGCCCTGGTCAGGTTCCGGTTCCCGGGCAAGGCGGCGATCAACGGGCTGTTGCTCGCGCCCATGGTCGTGCCCAAGGTCGCGATCGGTATGGCGGCCTTCACGCTCTTCGTCAGGCTACACGTCTACGGGACGCTCTGGACTCTGATGATCGCCCACACCGCCCTGATCCTGCCCTTCGCGGTGACCATCATCTCGGGCGCTCTGCTCCGGGTCAGGCCGGAGCTGGAGCAGGCCGCTCAGGACCTGGGCGCCTCGCCGGCGCGCGCCTTCCTGACCGTCGCCCTTCCCCAGCTGAGGAGAGCGCTGGTGGCGGCAGCTGTGCTCAGCTTCGTCGTCAGCTTCGACGAGGTCGACGCCTCGATCTTCATGGTCTCCCATGCTGACCCGACGCTGCCGGTGGCGATGTACAACTACATGCAGAAGTACCAGGACCCCACACTGGCCGCCCTCTCGACCATCCTGGTCGCGGCCACCCTGCTGCTGGCGGTTCTCCTGCTCCGTTCCTTCGGCATCTCGGGGCTCTCCGAGATGGTCGGGCGGGCACAGAGACAGCCGGTCATTCCAGGAGAAGCCGATGCCTGATCATCGCTCACGCCTCACGACCATCCCCGTCCACACGCTCGCCAACGGTCACCAGCTCGTGCTCCACGTGCATGAGATGGAGAGCGGGCGGCCGGGACCGACGCTCGGTGTGATCGCCACCATCCATGGCGACGAGCCGCTCTCGATCGAGATCGTGCGGCGCCTGCTGCAGGAGGTCGACCTGAGCCGGCTTCGCGGCCGCATCCGCGCCCTGCCGGTCGCCAATCCCTATGCCTACCAGTCCTCGACGCGCAACCTCCCGCTCGACATGAGCAACCTGAACCGGATCTTCCCCGGCGACCCGGACGGGATGCTCTCGGAGCAGCTCGCCCACGTCATCTGCTCGCACTTCTTGCCCGGCCTGGACGCACTCGTCGACCTCCATTCCGGAGGCATCTGGCCGACCGTCGACTATGCCTACATCCATGACGAAGGCGCCGATCTCTCCCGCGTCTTCGGGCTGGACCTGCTCTTCAAGGGTCCGTCCTATGCCGGTTCTCTCGGGAACCACGCGCGGCAGAACGGCATCCCCACCGTGGTCAGCGAGCTGGGGGGAGGGCAGGCCGACAACGAGCGCTTCATCGGTCGGGGGGTGCGCGGGATCGTCAACGTCATGAGGCACCTGGGCATGCTCCCTGGCCGGCCGGAGCTGCCGGATCGGCAGACGATCGTGCACGACATCCGGATCCTGCGGCCGCACCACGGCGGCATGATGCTGTCCGAGATCGGCGTCGAGCGCCTGGGCCAGGCCGTCCCCGTGGGGACGCTGCTGGGGCGGGTGGTCAGCCCCTACACCTTCGAAACGCTGGAGGAAGTGCGGGCGCCATTCGACCCCTCGATCATGGTCCTCACCCGGCAGCGCTTCACCAAGGTCGAGCCGGGCGACTACGGGTTCATGGTCGCCGACGGCGCCGGCGCCGAGACCGTGTGATGCCGGTCACCCTCGCCCGGGCCGTGGCGGCGGTCTCCACGGCACGGTTGACGGACGAGAGCTTCCCGAGTTGAGCCCGCAGAAGGCGACCCCAAACGGGCCGCTGGCCCCCTTGATCGGCCACCACGCCACCGGGTACCGCGGTGTCGTGGACAACGGTGACGCCAACGCGACCACACTCGAGGTCACGGGAGGTTCCGCGTGACGTCCGACGGCGGCCGGGAGCTCACCGTGATCGGAGCGGGCGGGATCGGGGGTGTGGTGGGCGCCCACCTCGCCCGGGCCGGTCACCGGGTCCGCTTCGTCGAGGCCAACCTCGACCACGTCGAGGCCATCCGTGAGCGGGGACTGCACATCAGCGGCCAGGTGGACTTCACCGTGCAGGTGCCGGTGCAGCCGCCGGACGCCATCAGCGGTGACCTCGACGTGGTGCTGCTGGCGGTCAAGTCGAAGGACACGGAGGCGGCTGTGTCCGTGGTCGCGCCGCGCCTGCTGCCGGGCGGCTGCGTCGTTTCCCTCCAGAACGGCCTGGAGGTGCATGAGGTCGCGCGCTGGGTGGGGGCGCACCGGACGGTGGGGGCGTTCTTGACGTTCGGCGGCAACTACGCCTCGCCGGGCGAGGTCGTGTACGGCGGCCCCGGGTCGTTCGGGCTCGGAGAGCTGGACGGGAGGCGAACCGACCGCATAGAGGGGCTCGCGGAGACTCTGACCGCGGCCTTTCATCCCGTCGAGGTGACCGGCAACATCTTCGGCTTCCTCTGGGGGAAGACCGCGCTCGGCGCCTACTACTTCGCGACCGCGCTGGTCGACGAGGACGTTCTCCGAATCCTCGACCGCCTGGAGTACCGGCCGCTCTTCGGCCGGCTGGTGGCAGAGGTGGTTCGCGTCGCGGAGGCCGAGGGAGTTCGCTGTGAGGTCATCGACGGGTTCGACCCGCTGGCCTTCATGGGCGACGGCGACACGGAGCCGTCCTGGCAGGCCCAGTACCGCTACTGGGCGGCGCACCTCCAGCGGCGAACCGGGGTCTGGCGTGACCTGGCCGTCCACCACCGGGCCACCGAGGTCGACCACATCATCGGGCCCGTGATCGCACGGGCAAAGGCGCGCGGCGTGGCGGTACCGCTCTTGAGGCGCCTGAGGCAACTGATCAAGGAAGCGGAAGCGGGGCGGAGAGGGCTGTCGTTCGCGAACCTGGACGAGCTGAGGGCGGCTGAGATCGAGGACACTGGATCGAGGCGCGAGCCACACCCGGCGCGCCCGACGAGCCGAGGCCCGGCGCCGGGGTGACGCTTCGGGCGACCCCGCCCGCATGCACGCCCGCGCCCACCGAAGCCCGTGCCGCGCACACGAAACGTTCCGGGAACCGGTCGAAGGTCCCGCGCCCGGCGGGTGACGAACCTGGTCAGGCCGCCTCCAGGTTGCCGTTGAGGGGGCGGGAGTGGTCGGCGAAGGTGGCCGCAGGCTGCTCCCAACGGCGCACGCGGCGCCGCATGGACTCGTCGAGGAGGGCGCCGCGGCTGCCACCGAGACCAGGGAGGAACAGGGAAAGGGGAAGAGAGGAGAGGAAGCGGATGTCGGCCGCTGCGTCGCCATCGAGCCGCTGACCGAGGGCGAGGGCGGCGCCCACCAGGCGTTGGAGCCGATCCGGAAGGAGGTCGGCGCCGAGAAACGCGACGGATGGTAGGGGTCGACTTCCGAGGCTTCTTCGGGAGCCTCTGTCGGGATTCGCTCCTGGGACTCCTGGTCCGCTCCCAAGAACTGCTTGCCGCTCCGGTGGGTCTCCTCGATCGCCCACCGATCGGCGTTCGGCCCGGATCACCTGCTCCGCGGTCGCCATGAGATCGGTGGTGAAGAGGTAGGTATCCTGGCTGCGACCGCGGGGATCGCGCACCACCAGCTGCACCGGTGCCTCCCGACCGGTGGGCCACCAGAGCACCACCCGGGTGGAGACCAGCCGCTCCACCAGCCGTCCTCGGACCTCGACCCGGCAGGCTCGCCAGGCCAGGTCGGGGTCCCGGGCCAGCTGGGCGGGCGCGGGCAGCCGAGGGCCGCGGAGCCGGGGCGACCTCGCTGACCGGGCCGCCGTGGATCCGTGTCTTCTCTCCGCGTGGTCGCGTTCTCTCGCTCCGCTCCGTCTGCGCCAATCGGCGGTTGTATGTCCGAACCATGTTCTCTGCCCCGCCACCAGGCCTCGACCGTGGCCTCGATCAGGCTCTCGCGCTCCCCCAGGTGGAGGCGTCCGTGGCGGGCGTCGGCGGCCAGGGCTTGGACCACGTCTCGCTCCCCCGAGTCCGTTTCGGGCTCCAGGACGGCCCCTGGCCCATGGGGCCGGTCCGGGTGGGGGCGACGGCGGCCACGGGTCTGGGCGGCCGCCATGCTCCGGCCGATCCGGCCTCCCCGGTGCGTCGCGGAGCGCATCGCCGCTCAACCGCAACTGAGAACCGCTCGGCGGGGAAATGCGACCGCCTGTCGCCACCGCGTATGCCGGCGGTCAAAGGCTGCCTATCCTGGATAGTGCCCTCGACCAGGTGGGGCACATCGAGATCCGGGTGAACATGCAGGTGGCGGACGGATGGTTGCCGGGATCCGCGCGGCCTGCCGTTTGGCGGCTTCTTGCATCTGGCTGGCTTTCTTTCGGCCGTCGGACGGGGGCCTGGACGTGGGTAGAGGCGTTTCCACCGCCGCCCTCCGAACAAGGCCCGCGCGGTCCTTGAATCATAGGAGGTAGAGCCATGACGACAGAGAGCGAGGCGCAGGTCTCCGAGGCCCAGATCGCCGCGCACTGGCGCGAGGAGGAGTACGTCTATCCGCCTCCGAAGTTCATCGGCCAGGCCAACGTGTCCGACCCGGCGATCCTGGACCGCTTCCGGGAGGACCGGTTCCCGGAGTGCTTCAAGGAGTACGCAGACCTGCTGACCTGGGAGAAGTACTGGGAGACAACGCTGGATACGAGCAACGCTCCCTTCTGGCGCTGGTTCGTCGGCGGCCGCCTGAACGCCTGCTTCAACTGCGTTGACCGCCACTTGCCCAAGTATCGAAACAAGGCGGCCTTCATCTGGGTGCCCGAGCCGGAGGACGCGGAAACCCAGGTCATCACCTATCAGGAGCTGTATCGGCGCGTCAACGAGGTGGCCGCCGTCCTCCGCGAGCACTGCGGTCTCAAGACGGGCGACCGGGTGACCATCCACATGCCGATGGTTCCCGAGCTGCCGGTCACCATGCTGGCCTGTGCGCGGCTGGGGATCATCCACTCGGTGGTGTTCGGCGGGTTCAGCGGGGCGGCCTGCGGCGATCGGATCGCCGACTCGGAGAGCCGGGTGCTGATCTCGATGGACGCCTACTACCGCAACGGGGAGTTGCTGGACCACAAGGCGAAGGCCGACGAGGCGGTCGAGGTGGCGGCCCGAGCCGGGGTCCAGGTCGAGCGGGTGCTGGTCTGGCGGCGCTTCCCCGGCCGCTACGAATCGGCGACGCCGATGGTGGCCGGTCGCGACGAGTTCATGGACGAGGTGCTGCGCACCTACCGCAACCGGATCGTGGACCCGGTGTCGATGCCGGCCGAGGCTCCGCTGTTCCTCATGTACACGAGCGGGACGACCGCCCGGCCGAAGGGCTGCCAGCACAGCACTGGCGGCTACCTCGCCTACGTGGCTGGCACGTCCAAGTACTACCAGGACATCCATCCCGAAGACACCTACTGGTGCTTTGCAGACATCGGCTGGATCACCGGACACTCCTACATCGTCTACGGGCCGCTGGCGCTTGCGGCCACGAGCGTGATGTACGAGGGCGTGCCCACCTATCCCGATGCAGGCCGGCCCTGGCGGATCGCCGAGCGGCTCGGTGTGAACATCTTCCACACCGCACCCACCACGATCCGGATGCTGCGCAAGCTCGGACCCGACGAGCCCAAGAAGTACGACTACCACTTCAAGCACATGACCACGGTCGGCGAGCCCATCGAGCCGGAAGTGTGGCGCTGGTACCACCAGGTGGTCGGCAAGGGCGAGGCGGTCATCGTCGACACCTGGTGGCAGACGGAGAACGGCGGCTTCCTGGGCAGCACGCTGCCCGCCCTTCAGCCCATGAAGCCGGGCAGCTGCGGACCAGGCGTGCTGGGGATCTTTCCGGTGATCCTGGACGAGGAAGGAAGAGAGGTGCCACCCGGAAGCGGGAAGGCCGGCAACATGGTCATCCGCAACCCCTGGCCGGGCATCTTCCAGACGATCTGGGGCCAGCCCGACAGGTTCATCGACATCTACTACCGCAAGTACAACCGCAACCCGAACAGCAAGGATTGGCACGACTGGCCCTACTTCGCCGGGGACGGGGCGCTGCAGGCGGCCGACGGCTACTTCCGGATCCTGGGCCGGGTGGACGACGTCATCAACGTCGCCGGCCACCGGCTGGGAACCAAGGAGCTGGAGTCGGCCGCGCTGACCGTCGAGGAGGTCGCCGAGGCGGCGGCGGTGCCCGTGATCGACGAGCTGCGCGGTCGGGCGGTGGAGATCTACGCCTCGCTCAAGCCCGGCTTCCAGCCCAGCAAAGAGATCGAGGACAAGATCTCGGCCGCGATCGAGCGCCTGATCGGCCCGATCGCACGGCCGAAGAGCGTCTGGATCGTGCCCGACATGCCCAAGACACGGTCGGGCAAGATCATGCGGCGCGTGATCGCCGGCATCTCGAACTTCACCAGCCCGGGCGATATCACCACTCTTGCCAATCCTGAGGTCGTGGACGTGATCAACCGGCGGGTCCGGTCTGCCAAGGTTGAGCGTGGGCAGGTTCCGCGCGAACTGTCCGAGGCCGAGCTGGAGGAGATCAGGGCGTTCGGCAAGGTCGAGTAGATCAAGTGCAACGGCGTGAGTGGTCGGAGAACCGGCGTGAACGAGGGTCATGCATCACCCCGTACGCCGGTGCTCCGGCCCCGCGGGGTGAGGTGACATGACATGCCAGTATCTGGCCGGTGAGCTGTCCGCGCTCCTGGGCGAGCTGGAGGCCACCGTCCTGAGCGGAGAGGAGCGGGCGGACCTGACCGGCCTTCGCCATGAGGCCGAGACCGTTCCCCCCACCGCCCTGCCGTCGGTGGCGAGGCGTGCCCTGGACTGTGCCCGTGGTCTCTGCTGGGCGTCGCTGAGCCGTGGGGACATGGTGAACCTGGCCCTGCGGGCCACGGTCTGCGCCCACCTGCGGGAGTTCATCGTCTGTGCCCGCCTGCTCTCCGACGAGTAGGCGGGCTCGGGCCGAGGTCGCCGGCGCTGGCTTCGGTCTGCTCTGGTCACACCCTCCCTGCGGCTGAGCCGATTGCCCAGGGTTACCGAGCGCGCATCGCTTCCGGGGCGTCGCGGAGCCGAAGACGACCCCTCCACACCGGAAGGGGTGGAGGTAATGATGGGGGTGCGTGATCGCGAACCTCGACCAGCCGAGACGGTAGGGTGCCTGTTGCCAACAGCGCCGTTCGGAGGCCTATCGAGATTGGGGCGCAGTGTGCGCGCCTTTGCCGTGCTGAAGCGCCGTGGCTGGGTTCTGTTGTGGTCGCATGAGCCGGCTTAGTGGTCCGCGGCAGAAGTCCGTGAGGGGTCGCCGGGGACGAGACATAGTGGAGGGCCGGTCACGAGCGCCTCGACCGGGAATCGCGTAGCCGGGATAGCGAAGCGGAAGGCGCGCCCGTTGGAAGGGTCGTCATGCAACCGATCCGACCGACGGAGGCGCATCGCCCCAACGCCAGCCCTGCTTCTCGGACGCCGAGATCACCAGGCCCGGCGGGTGGCCAACTCGCCGACCGCCCCGCACGCCCAGGTCCAGCGGACCCGCCTCGCCCTCCTCCTGCACGAGCGGCCCGACCTGCGGACCCCGGGAGCGGCACGCCGGCTCGGTCAGAGTCCCTCGTGGGTGTACAAGTGGCGCCGCCGTTAGGCCGACCAGGGCTTCAGCCTGGCCGACGCCGAACGACCCGGCCGCTCCTCCTGCTTCCCCGATTGGGTGCAGGCGCTGGTGATCGCCATCGCCTGCGAGCTGCCCGCCCAGCGGGGGCTGGCCCTGAGCCGTCACTTCGTCTCCAGCATCTGCCAGGTGGTGACGGAGCGGGAGGTACAGATCAGCCTGCGCACGGTCCAGCGGATGCTGGCCCAGGACCACCGGGGCACCCCGCGAAGCCCGCTTCGCGGGGACCCCAAGCCCTGGCGCTACCGGAGTTGGATCCACTCCCGTGATCCCCACTTCCTGGGGAAGGCCAGGGGTGATCCTCGACTCCTACCAGAGCTTCTGGGAGGAGGAGCCGCTGGGCCCAAGGACCAGGTGATCTCGGCCGACGAGAAGACCTCGATCCAGGCCCGTTGGCGCCAGGTGGTGCTGCCCGGCCCCGGTCGGCCCGGACGGGTCGAGCACGACGACCAGCGACGCGGAGCCCTCCAGTACCTGGCCGCCTGGGACGTGCGGCGCGGCATCCCCCGGGGCCGCTGTGAGCGCACACCGGCATCGCCGCCTTCGATCGCCTGGTCGCCCAGGTCATGAGCCGGGAGCCCTATCGCTCGGCCCCTCGGGGGTTCTGGATCCAGCGGCTCCTCGCATCGGGGCCGCAAGGTCGCCGAACGCCTGCACCGGCGCTATCCCAACCTGATCCTGGTGCACACCCCGTCCATGCCTCCTGGCGGAACCAGGGGAGATCTTTCTCAGCATCGTGCAGCGCAAGGTGCTGACGCCGGGGGTGGCGGGAGATCTGGTGGAGCTCGCCCTACGCATCCTCACGTTCGAAGCCGGCTACCGACTCGATCCTCGTCCTTTCCGCTGGCGGTTAGCGTCCACGGACGTGGTGGACAGGGTGGACCAGCCCGCGAGACGACGATGGCCACCGTGTCATCCTTCGGAGATCTCAGCAACGAAGGAGGAACGACACGATGGCCACGCCAGTATGGACCCCCAGCACCTGGTCCGTTGTCTGCGCCAGGCTCGTCCTTCCCAGGCTGGCTGCTGGAGCCGCGCCGGCGAGCCGAGGGGGCGCCGGATGGCGCTGGCACTCAACTCTGCCATCCTCAACGGTGCCTACGCCTGCTCCGAGAGGGCGAGCGGTTCGGGTCTCCCCTTCCGGCCACCGGGCTCGTGCCTGCCCGAGCGCCAGTGCCGAGGGCAGGTGGTGGATGACGCCACTGCCGAAGAGCAAGCGCAAGGTGGAGGACGCGAGCCAGCACCGGATCCGGCGCCCCGCCGTCCAGCAGATGGCCTTCCAACGTGGTGGTCCTGCCCCTTACCCGTGTGATCACCACGGGGTGGTGGACCGCTGGCCGGCCAGGTCGCGAGCCGGTGGTGGTCGCCAACAGCTGCTGGCTGGTTCGGTTGGGGAGGCGACGGGATGCCCGGCGAGTGGCCCGGGGGTCCGAGAAGACGAAAGGAGGAGATCGGGATGGGGAAGCTCGACGGCAAGGTCGCAGTGGTCACCGGCGCCGGGAGGGGTCTGGGCAGAGCGATCGCCCTCCTCTTCGCCGCCGAGGGGGCGGACGTGGCGGTGGTGGACCTGAGTGCGCAGGGGGCAGCGGACACCGCGGCCGAGATCGCCTCTCGGGGCCGGCGCAGCCTCGGCCTGGTGGGGGACGTGTCCGACGAGGGGCAGGTGCGGCACGCCTTCGAGCGGGTGGCGGCGGAGTTGGGCGAGGTGGACATCCTGGTCAACAACGCCGGGATCGACACCACCTCGGAGATTGAGTCGATGCCGGTGGAGATGTGGGACGAGATGCTGCGGGTCAACCTGCGCAGCGTCTTCCTCTGCACCCGTGCCGTCCTACCCTCGATGCGCCGCCGGCGCTCGGGCAGGATCATCAACATCGCCTCCCAGCTGGCGCAAAAAGGGGCCGCCACCATGGCCCACTACAGCGCCGCTAAGGCCGGCGTGATCGGCTTCACACGTTCACTCGCCGTCGAGGTGGCGGCTGATGGCGTGCTGGTCAACGCCATCGCCCCCGGTCCCCTGAACACCGACCTCTGGCGCGCCCTCCCCGACAGCTGGCGGGCACGCAAGCTGACCGAGGTCCCACTCGGCCGGCCGGGGGCGGTCGAGGAGGTGGCCCCCACCGCGCTACTGCTGGCCTCCGCCGACGGCTCCTACTACCTGGGGGCTACCCTCAACCCCAACGGTGGCGACGTGATGGTGTGACCACCTGCCGTCCCCCCGACTCGGGCACGATCCGCTGGTGCGACCCACTCGGTCTCGTCGTGGGGAGCTGGATGGACTGGCGCGTCGTCATCACCACCCATCGTTCTCCGCTCGATTCGGAGCCGGTCGCGGCGCTGCGCGCCGCCAGGGGGTGGATCCGGGTACCAGCATGGACGTCTTCGCCAAGGAGTCACCGGGTGAGAGCCCTCTTCGAGATGGGACGTGGTGCTGGCGCAGCAGCTGGCCGGCTCCTCCCGAGGAGAACCTCGAGCACTCCAACCGCCTGGCAGCCGACAACATGCTGGCTCGGATGTGGCACAGCCTGCCGACCTGTCGGTGGCGCGCACCCCGGAGACCTAGGAAGCCCTCCTCGGCTGCTGACTCTCTGACGTCCTCCCCCACTCGCGGGGGAGGACCGGGTTGAGTGAGGCGGACGGCAGACCTATCCAACCGGCACCTCCGGAGCCGCTGCTGGGCGGGAGCGGGGGTCCCCCGGGTGGTGGGGTAGCCAGCCGACCGCCCGCTCGTAGGTCTGGGCGATGGCCAGCAGCTTGGCGTCCGTGAAATGCCTCCCAATCAGCATGACCCCCACCGGGAGCCCGTCTACCTCGGCCGCCGGCATGGTGAGCGCGGGGTGCCCGGTCATGTCGGTAGGCGCAGTGTTGCTGAGCACACCCCAGCCCCGCATCACATGCTCGGAGAGGGGAAGGCTGGGGTCGTGCTTGTGGGGCACACCGGGCGTGGTCGGCATCAGCAGGCAGTCCACGTCCGCGAGCGCCTGGTCGTAGGCGGCACGGAGCCAGGGGCGCAGGTTCTGGGCTTTGGCGTAGTAGTACCCGAAGTACTGCCGGCGTAGGTGAAGGCCGCAGATGAGCGTCAACTTGACCTGGGGAGAGAGTTCGTCTCCGAAGGCAGCCAGGCCTTCCCGGAGCGCGATCGCCAGCTCCGGCCAGTACTCGCCGGCCCAGGCGTACCCATTACCCCCGCCGGAGACCAGTGCAGTCATGCCTTCGATGAACCCCGCGAAGGCGATGTCTCCAGCCTCCAGGTGGGCTGGGACGGAAACCTCGGTCACCTCAGCGCCCAGCTCACGCATGCGCTCGGCCGTCCCCCGCACCGCGTCGGCCACCGCCGGCTGGGTGCCGGCTGCATCTCCGAATCCTTCGGCCACCATCCCGATTCGGACCCCGCGCAGATGTTCGGGCGCCTCGGCGACCGCCCGCACGTAGTCCTCGGTTGGGACGCCTGCACGCTGCCGGGGATCAGCTTCGTGCAGACCTGCCATCGCTTGCAGCAGTCTCGCCGCCGCCGCGGTCGTCCTCGCCATCGGCCCTGCGTGGTCGAAGGTCTGGTCGATGCCCGCGATGCCCACGTAGGGGACCAGGCCGTGGGTGGGCTTGAGCCCGAGCACGCCGCACCAGGCGGCTGGGACACGGATGGAACCGCCCTGGTCGCAGCCCACCGTTACGTCGACGCCGTCGTAATAGAGCGCCGCCCCCGACCCACCAGAGGACCCGCCGGCAGTCCGGGTGGTGTCGAAGGGACAGAGCGTGGGACCGTAGGCACTGGTGTCGCCGCCGCCAGAGAAGGCCAGGTTGTCCATGTTGGTGGTGGCAACGATCTCGGCACCGGCCTCCAGCAGCCGCCTGGTCACCACACTGTCGCGGTCAGGGATGAAGGCTCGCAGCACCTTGGAGCCAGCCGTCATCGGGATACCGGCGATGGCGATCGAGTCCTTGAGGCCGACCCGCACACCCGTCAACGGACCTTCCAGGCCGGTGCTCACCGAGCACCAGCGGACGATCGCATTGTAGGGGTCCTCATGGGGCTGCGGCTCCCGGCCGATGTCGCGCTTTGCCTGCACGTTGGCGATGGCGACACTACGCCGGTCCAGCCTGTCGAGGATGCTCGCGATGTATTCGGTCAGCTTCTCGTATTCGGAGAGCTCGCTCTCGTCCAGCGTGAAGTGCCACTCCCGGGCGAGCTCGTTCAACTCGCCTCTCCGGATTCGGCGCAGCATCAGTGATCCTCCTGTCCCCTCAGACGGCGGAGGGCAACTGCCACAGCTCCACCACCATCCCATCCGGGTCGTAGCAGTAAGCGGTCCAGTGGCCTCTGAAGAAGCCCGCATCGACCTCCTGCGGCTCGCACGTGAAGCGGACCCCCTGGGCCGTGAGCGTGCGGTAGGCCTCGCGGATGTCGCCGACCACCAGGGCCACGTGATCGGCGCCCACATCGCAGCACCGAGCGTCCGCGGGATAGGGGCTGCCCACCGGCTGCAGGTACTGCAGGAGTTCCAGGAGGAAGGAGCGGTCGGCGGGGGCCAGCTCCACCAACCGCAGATGCGCATTCTCCAACGCCACCTCCCTGGAGAGCATCTCGCCCGCCATCTCGGTGTCCAGCACCACCTCCATCCCGAGCAGCCCCGCGTAGAAGGAGAGGGCGCGGTCCATGTCGCTGACGGTGCGGCTCGTGTGATGGATTCCTTTCACCACCACCTGGCTCGACTGCACAACGAGTACCCTCCATCCACTACCAGGGTGGCGCCGGCCATATAGTCGGCCGCGTCAGAGGCCAGGAAGGCGACCGCCCCGGCGATATCCTGGGGACGTCCCAGTCTGCCGAAGGGCGTCTGCGCCACCAGGGCGTCGCGCAGGCCCGGGCGGGCCAGGTTCTCCCGGTTCATGTCAGTGGGCACCGTCCCGGGGGCCACCGCGTTGACGGAGATGTTGAAGGGCGCCAGGGCGGCGGCGAGGCTCCGGGTTAGCATCTCGGCGGCCGCCTTGCTGGCGCAGTAGGGGACCAGGCGGGTGTCGACCACGAAGCCCGACACTGAGGTGACGTTGACGATCTTCCCCTTACCCTGCGGGATCATCCGGCGGGCCGCTTCCTGGGTGGTCAGGAAGATACCCTTGACATTGGTCGCAAACTGGGCATCGAACTCCTGGTCGGTGACCTCCAGTACGTCGTTCCAGATGGCGACGCCGGCCACGTTGACCAGTACGTCGAGCCTGCCGAAGGCGGCTAAGGTGGCGTCCAGCATGGCCTGGACCTGGGCTCGGTCGGAGACGTCGGCTGCAACTGCGACCGCGGTCCCGCCACCGGCGGTGATCGCGGCGACCACCGCCTCTGCCTCTTCCGCCTGGTCCCGGTGCCCGACCGCGACCCGGGCCCCCTGCCGAGCGAGGGTGAGAGCCACCTCCCTGCCGATGCCGCGCGAGGCGCCGGTAACCAGCGCGACGCGGCCGGTCAGCTCCAACACCGAAGCCTCCAGGGGGTGGTCGACACCAGGCTCAGGTTCAGGCTGCCCCCCGTCATCTCAGCCGGCGCTGCGGAACTGCTGGTGCACCCAGGCCTGGTCCCAGTTGGAGACCTGGTGGAAGTGCACCTGCACCCGCTTGAACTTCCACTCGCCGTTTTCCCGAACAAAAGTGTCGTTATAGTTGGCGGTCATCACCACTGGGTCTCGGCTGCCATCTGGGTTGGCCATGGTGGCGAACTCGATCAGGTACCATGAACCGGTGGCGGTCTGACCGTCGTCAGCGACCTGGACGACCGGGCAGATCATGAAGTGGAGCGCCCACACGATCTCCTTTCCGATCTCGGAGATAAAGCGGCGCACCTCATCGCGGCCGCGGTAGACACCGAAAGCGTTGCTCTCCCAGCTGGAGTCCTCCACGAAGAGACCGGCCATGCCGTCGGCATCGTAGCCGTTGTCGCAGTAGTAGGCGTACTTGGCCTTCAGGTTCTTGATCGCTTCGATGTCTTCCAGACGGGCGATCCGCTCCTCCAGCGGCTCGCCGGTCCGCCTTCCCGAGAACTCACCCATCTCGATCTCCTTAGCCTCCTCTGGCTCGCGGCCGGTGTGAAAAAGGTGTTGCCCCGGGCCGTCGCAGCTCGGGCGACGTGGGCCCTGGTTACTTGATGTAGGACATGCTGGACACGTGGTAGTACTGTGTCGTGTACCAGCCCCAGCCCGCCAGCTTGTCGCTCAGCGCGATCAAGTAGTCGGGCTCAGCGATCCAGCCCAGGGGTGCGTCGTTCTCGATGATCTGCTCGGCTGGCTGGTTGCAGCTGATCCGCTGCTGGCCCGACAGCGACACGCAGTCCTGCAGGATCTTGTCCACCTGCGGGTTCGAGTAGTTCTGGTAGTTGACGGCGTTGCCGGTCAGGTAGAAGAGCCGCATCGAGTAGTTGAGGTCGGGCTGGATTGGGAAGTCGAGCCAGAGACCGAACGTCTCCTTCTTGGACTGAATCCGGTCCGAGTAGGGCCCAGGCGGCTGCTGCTGGATGGTCGCGTTGATACCCAGCTGCTTGAGCGAACTCTGCAGTACGACCGCTAGGTTGGATTGGACGGCGTCACCCGAGTTGTAGCTGAGGACGGTATTGAACCCATTAGGATAACCGGCCTCGGCCAGCAACTGCTTCGCCTTCGAGATGTTGTAGTCATAGGTGTTGAAGCTCTGGTAGCCAGGGTACAGGCTTGGCATCACGCCCTGCCAGTTGTGGGCGAGGCCCAGGTAGACCTTAGACACGATCTGGTCGCGGTCAATGGCATAGTTGATGGCCTGGCGGACCTTGGGGTTGTTGAAGGGCGTCTCCTGGTTGTTCATGACCAGATAGATGGAGAGGTTGCTGCGCACCGCCGCCACGTTGACGCCAGGCTTCCCCTTCAGGGACTCGATGTCCTGGGGTGCCAGCCCTTCGGCCATCTGGATGCCGCCTGACTGGAGCAGCGCCACCCGGTTGGCGGCCTCGGGGATCACCTTGTAGATGATGTGCTTGATCTTCGGGACGCCGGCCCAGTAGTAAGGGTTGGCGGAAAGGTCGACCTCCTGACCGGGGATCCACTTAGTGATGTAGTAGGGGCCGAAGCCGTCACCGTGGAAAGGCACCCAGTTGTTGGCCTGGGGGTCGGACGCCGTCTCGTGCTTCTGGATCTCGGTGCCGTCTAGATAGGTCCAGTACTCGTTGGTGTTGATCTGGCAGATCAGCGGCATCGGAGTCGGTGAGGTGATCTTGACCGTGTACTTGTCGACCGCTTGCCACTTGTTGATGTCGTTGGCGTTGGCAGCGCCGAGCAGGAAAGCACCGATCGCGTTGTTGGCGAGCGCCCGCTTGACGCGGAAGAGCACGTCGGCCGAGGTGAGCTCGTTGCCATAGGCCGACTTGACGCCGTGGCGCAGGTGGTAGATCGCCGTCTTGCCGTCGCTCGAGAGGTCACATGAGGTGAGCAGGCCGGGACTCGTCTGCTGCTGCTGCAGGGCCGGATAGGTGAAGCCCTGGATCTTGTTGTTGTTGATCCCGCCGTCCGACTGGAAGGGGTACGAGATCCGGGACCACTCCAGGCCGAGGTCCAACACCTGGCCGGCGATGGTCCAGCTCTGCGGTCCCGACTCGCGGTCGAGGTCGACCCCCTGCGGGGTGCCAGGGATGCCGATGACGATGGTGTCCGACGACGTGCCACTCGAAGGGGACGAGCTCGGCGAGCTCGACTGGCAGCCGGCCGCGAACACCAGCATACCCAGAATGCCAACAGACGCGAGCGACCTGGCCGCCCCGCGCCTACCATTTCCAATCACCTTGTTACCTCCCTACCTTTCTTGCTTTGTTACGGGCGAACACCACTCAGGATCTGCGGCCTTGTCCCCGGGTCTGCGAGCCGGGTCGCGGCCGGCCCATCGGCTGACGGCTGGGTGCGGCGCGCCCTCGACGGGCGGGGTCACGGCGGTGGCCTTTCCGGAGACGAACTCCCGCCAGCGGAAGCAGGCGGCGAAGTGGCCTGCCTCCACTTCCTCCAGCGGCGGGGCGCTCTCAGTGCAGGAGGGCAACCCGATCGGGCAGCGTCCGTAAAGGGCGCACTCATCACGGGGGTTGATCGCGCTCGGGATCTCCCCGCGTAGTGTGAAGGGCTCCAACTTGCGGCGGGGGTCGGGATAGAGCACCGCCGAGAGCAGCGCTCGGCTGTATGGGTGGTACTGGCGGCCGAAGATCTGCTGGGTGGAGCCCGACTCCACGATCCGCCCCAGGTACATGATTGCGATCCGGTGGCTGACGCTCTCAACTGCGGTCAGGTCGTGTGAGATGAAGAGGTAGGCGGTCCCCAGCCGGTCTTGCAGATCGACCAGCACGTCCAGGATCTCCGCCCGTACTGTCTGATCGAGCGACGAGGTCGGCTCGTCCAGCACCACAAGGTCGGGGTGAGTGACGATCGCGCGCGCGATCCCGACCCTCTGCTGCTCACTGGCTGTGAGCTGGTTTGGGTAGCGCCCGAGGTGGCGGTCCCCGAGGTGGACCAGAGCCAGCGTCTCGCGCAGGCGGTCCGAGCGCTGGCGGGCGCTCATTCCCCCCTGGAGGAGCAGGGGTTCCTCAACCGTCTGGCGGACGTTGCGCCTCGGGTTGAGGGACGCGAACGGTTCCTGGAAGACCAATTGCAGGCGGTGCCGGAGAGGGCGCAGCTGCTCGTCGGGCAGCGAGGTGATGTCCCTTCCGTCGAACCACACTCTTCCGGCGGTCGGCTCGATCAAGCGCAGGATGCAGCGGCCAACGGTGGTCTTCCCAGAGCCGCTCTCGCCGACTAGGCCGAGCGTCTCGCCGCGGCCGATCACGAAGGAGACATCGTTGACCGCTGCCACATAGCGATGGCGGTCGAGCGGGAAGTGCTTGACCAGACCCTCGACCCGGAGCAGCTCGCTCATGCCCTCTCCGCCACCGGCTGTGATCGGTGGACCACTCCCTTCCTCCTGACCGCCTTCAACAGCTCGCGAGTGTGGGGGTGCTGGGGGGAGTCGAACAGCTGGATCGTGGGCGCCATCTCCACGATGCGGCCGCCCTGCATCACCGCCACTCGGCCGCAGTAGTGGGCGACGATCCCGAGGTCGCGGGTGACGATCAGCTGGGCGGCGTCGCGGGCCCGCACCAGCCCCGCCATTAGGTCCAGCACCTGCCGCTGGACGGTCACGTCCAGCCCGGCCGTGGGCTCGTCCGCGATGATCACGCTCGGGCTGTGCATGAGCGCGAGCGCGATGCAGACACGCTGCGCCATGCCACCACTCAGCTCATGCGGGTATGCCTCTAGGCGCCGCGCCGGGTCGGTGATGCCGACCGTCTGCAGGAGGGCGGCGGCGCGTTCGCGGGCCTCTTTGCCGCCCACCTTCTCCCGGGTCCGCAGCACGGCCGTCATCATGTCGCCCACTCGCAGCAGCGGATTGAGCTGGGACTTGGCATCGGGAAGGATGGGGGCCAGCTCGGTGCCGCGCAGGCGCCTCAGCTCGGCCTCACCCAGCGTGTTCAGGTCTGTCCCCTTGAGCCGCACCCGGCCTCGGGCCAAGCGGAGGTTCTCCGGCAGCAGCCGGAGCACGGTCCGAACCAGGACGGTCTTGCCGGCGCCGGCCTCCCCCACCACCCCGATCACGTCACCCACCCCCAGCTCCAGCGAGACGTCCTCCAGCAGGGGCGCCCGGCTGTCGCCGGTGGTCTCCACGGTGACGCTCTCAAGCTGCAAGATCGGCTGGCTCACGAGACCCCTCTCTTCTCCTGAACCATGTCGGCAACCGCCTGCTGGGCACCCACGTTCAGATCCCCACCGCGCTCGCGAGCGGCCCGGCCGCCCGGCTGGAGCAGCCGCCCCACCGTCTCACCCACTACCCCGAAGGTGAAGACGATGATCCCGAGGGCGATGCCCGGGAAGAGCGACGGCCACCACTGGCCGGTGATCATGAACTTGGCCCCCTCGGAGATCATGTTGCCGAGCTCGGGGGTGGGGGGGGCGATGCCGGCGCCAACGAAGCTCAAGCCGGCGGTGAGCAGGATCGCGAAGCCCACCGTGACCGAGATCTGGACCACCAGTGGCGGCAGGGCGTTCGGGAGCAAGTGCTTGAACCCGATCTGGAGGTCTGAGTTGCCGACCACCCGCGCCGCCTCCGCGAAGGGCTGGTCGCGCAGCTGGAGCACTTCGCCGCGCACCAGGCGGAGGAAGACCGGCATGTTGACGAAGGCCACCGCGGCCACGATGTTGACCACGTTGGCCCCCCGGATCGCGACCAGCACCATGGCGAAGATGAAGACGGGGAAGGCCTGGATGACGTCGAGCAGGCGCATGATGCCCTCACCCACGAGCGAGCTGAGCCGGCGCCGGTTGCCCTCGAAGTAGCCTGCGATCACGCCCAGCGGGGCGCCCACCAGCACCGAGAGGCCGGTCGCCACCACGGCGATGAAGACGTCGGTGCGGGGAGCCGCCAGCAGTCGGGACCAGATGTCCATGCCGTTGACGTCCGTCCCCAGCAAGTGGGCCCGGCTGGGAGCGAGCAACCGCAGAAGCGGGTTGGCGGTCTCAGTCGGATAGGGCGCGATGCGTGGCCCGAACAGGGCCAGGAAGAGGATGACGGCAAAGATGACGAGAGCGACCACCTCGAGCGGGCTGAGCCTGGCCCCCCGCACCAGTCGGGCGGCGGCCGCCAGGCCTGCCGTCCTGCTCCGCGGACGTGCCTCCGCGATGTCTATCTCACGCATGGCTATGCCTTCCGGGTCCGGCGGACCCGAGGGTCGATGCCGTAGTGGATGAGGTCCACCACCAGGTAGACCAGCACCGTGAAGACGGCAGCCACCAGCACGAAGGCCTGGATGGGAGCGTAGTCGGAGGTGGTGATCGCCTGCACCGCGTACTGTCCGATACCGTTGAGGTCGAAAACCGTCTCGATCAGCACCGCGCCACCCAGCAGGTATCCGGAGATCACGCCGAACATGACGACCACTGGCGGCGACGCGTTCCGCCACGCGTACCAGAGCACCCGCCAGCGGGGCAACCCGAGCCCCTCCGCATAGGTCGTGTAATCGCTGCGCAGAGCCGCCGTCATGGTCGAGCGGGCCATCTTGTAGATGGGTGCTCCGTAGACGAAGGAGAGCGTGACCACCGGTAGCACGAGGTGGGCGGCCGCCGACCGGAAAGCATTGAAGTTGCCGGTCAGCAGGGCGTCGATCGTGTAGAAGCCGGTGATGTGCGTGGGTGGGGTGACCGCCACCCCCAGGCGGCCCTCAGGGCCCGGCGTCCAGTGAAGGCGGACGAAGAAGATGAAGATCAGGAGCAGGCCCAGCCAGAAGTCTGGCAGCGCCCCTGCCAGCAGACCGTAGCCGAAGGTGAGCCGCTTCAGTAGGCGGGTCACGATGCCCCCGCCTCGAGCCGCCGTGATGATGGCGAGCGGGATGTGGACCAGGAGCACCACCAGCAGCCCATAGCCGATCAGCTCCAGCGTGGCCGGTACCCGCAATGCGAGGTCGGAGCTCACATTGCTTTGGTTGACCCAGGAGTGGCCGAAGTCGCCGTGGATCAGCCTCTCCAGGTAGGCGATGTACTGGATGGGGATGGGCTGGTCAAGCTTGAGTTGCCGCCGCAACTCCTCGACGCCGGCCTTGGGTGCCAGCGGTCCCAGCTGCAGGCGGGCGGGGTCGCCGGGCAGCATGCGGATCAGGATGAAGGTGACGATCGAGATCAGCAGCAACTGCGGCACCAGCAGCAGAAGTCGCCGGAGCGCATAGAGGCCTATCTGCACCGTCCAACCCTGCAGCTGATCACGTGGCTCAGAGTTCTCTCAGGATTTTTCCGTTGGGCTAGCTTCGCCCTCCCGATGGCGGATAACAACCGGGCGCTCATTTGGTCCTCCTCACCTCCGTCCGGCCGGCCGTGCCGCTAGCGAACTCACCCCCTCGATGTAGAGCGTGCTCAGGATCTGGCTCAGTGCCTCCGGGCTGAGGGCCCGCTCCGGATCGAACCAGAATATCGTCCAGTTGAGAAGGTTGAGCAGAGCAAGCGTGAGATACCTGGACTCGATGTCGGCCCGGAAGACGCCCTCCTGCTGGCCCTCGGCTATCACCTTGCCGACCAGGGCCTCGTAACGGTCGCGAAGGCGGATGACCTCGCTCCTGCGCTCACCAGTCAGCGAGCGCAGCTCAACCAGCATAGTGGCGTGCTTATCTCGGTCGGCCAGCATGCAAGTCACGTGACAGTGAATCAACCGGCGCAGGCGGTCGGTAGCGCCAGCACCCTGACGGACGCACTCCTCGGCCGCCTCCTGGATGCGCTGTAGGGCGTCGACACAGAGTCTGTAGAGGAGTTCTTCTTTGCCCTCGATATGGTGGTAGAGGGAGCCCTTCTGAAGGCCCACCACGCTCGCGATCTCACGGGTAGTCGTGGCTGCGTAGCTCTTGGCCCAGAAGAGCTGAGCGGCGCTGGCCAGCATCCGCTGGAGGGTGCCTGCAGCGTCGTCCCCGGTCTCGACGGGGTTCACCCGCGTCTGGTCGGTCACAGCCGCCTCCTGGGCTGGCCAGCGGTCACAGGTCGGTCCTCCAGCCGCCCTGGGGCTTGATCTTCCTGGCCTCCGGGATGACCTCCTCGCCCAGCCACTGAGCTTGCTCGGCGAACTCGGCGTAGCTCCGTGAGGGACAGATGGGGGCCATCACCAGCAGTGAGTAGCCGGCGTCGGCAAAACGCTGAAGATCGCTCAGGATCTGCTCGGCGGTCCCGCCCAGGATCCGGCGCGGCCTGCGCGTGGACTCCTCGTCGTCTGCTCCGGTGATGCGGAAGGAAGTCAGGCCGAGCATGGCGATGTCCCCTGGATCCCGCTTCAGGCGTTCCGCCTCCCGCCTGACCTCGTCCTGCACCGCCTGGTACTCGTGGGGATCGGTGTTGGGCCTTGTCAGGAGGGGAAAGAGGCCCTCAGCCCGGCGGGCGACCAGCCGAGCGCCGGCCTTAGTGATGGCTCCGATCACAATCGGAGGCCGTGGCCTGCGCACTGTGAGCGGGAAGATGGTCATATCGTCGAAGTTGAAGAACCGTCCGTGAAACGTGATCTGCCCCTCGCGCCAAGCCTGATCATAGATCTGGATGCACTCGTCGAGCACCTTCAGTCGGTCGGCGTAATAGGCGTGCCCGAGGGCCTCGAATTCCTCCTTCATCCAGCCGCAACCCACCCCCATCACCAACCGGCCGCCGCTCAGGTAGTCCACAGTCATGAACTGGCGGGCGTCGCTCAGCGGGTGGCGGTAGGGTGCGATCAGGACACTCGGCCCCATCTTGATCCGGCTGGTGGCGGCGGCGATGGCACCCATGACGACGGCGCCATCCAGGATGTTGGGCCGGCGCGGGTAGTGGCGCTTGCTGCCCCCCACATCCTCCTCATCGGGTCCCCGGTGGCGTACCTCGGGATTGGACTCGCCTTCCACATGGACCGGCGACACCGAGCCAGGGGAATCCTCGGGAAGCGAGACGTGGTCACCCATCCAGACCGAGTGGTAGCCGAGCCTCTCCGCCAGCTGAGCCGATTCGACCGGCTTCATCTCGTCCGCAGGCATGGGCTGGTGCCACCAATCGGTGTCGTCCCGGTTGGTCACGCCGTGTGTGTTGAGGAACAGTCCTAGCTCCACCTTCTCCTTCTACCTTGTTGTGCTCGCGCGCTGCTCGCGCAGCTTCAGCTCGCGCCGCCGGATCTTACCGGTGATGGTCTTGGGCAGCTCGTCCACGAACTCGACTCGCCGGGGGTACTTGTAGGGCGCGGTCACCCTCTTCACATGCTCCTGGAGCTCGGCGGCCAGCCGCGGGCTTGCCTGCTGTCCGGGCAAGAGGACCACAAAGGCCTTGACCACCTCTCCCCGGATGGGATCCGGGCTGCCCACTGCTGCCGACTCCGCCACCGCAGGGTGGGAGGCCAGCGCGCTCTCCACCTCAAAGGGCCCGATCCGGTAGCCGGCGGAGAGGATCACGTCGTCCCCTCTGCCCACGAACCAGTAGTAGCCGTCACTGTCCACCCAGGCCCGATCCCCGGTCACGAACCACCGCGTATGGTTACTTCGCTCCAGGGCGCCGGAATCTCCCCAGTTGCCGATCATTAGACAGGGGTTGTCGGACCCGATGACCAGGTCGCCCTCCTGGTTAGGACCCAGCTCCCGACCCTCCTCGTCGAGCACTGCCATCTCGTACCCGGGCAGCGGCTTGCCCATCGAGCCCGGCCGAATGGGCAGGCAGCGGTAGTTGTGGCACGCCATCAGGGCCTCGGTGAGGCCGTACCCGTCGTACACCTCGAGCCCGGTCGAGCGCCGCCAGCGCTCGATCACCTCCGGGTTGAGGGGCTCTCCGGCCGAGACCGAATGGCGGACTGAGCTGAGGTCCCACGCGTCGAGGTTGCACTGCACGATCAGACGGAATTCTGTAGGGGCGGCGCAGAAAGTGCTCGGTCGGTGCTTCTGTATGAAATGCAGCCGCTGCTCGGGATCGAAGGGGCCATGGTACATAAGCAGTGCAGCACCCCAAGACCATGGGCCAAACACCATACTGGTGCCGAACTTGGACCAGCCGGTGTCGGCGGTGCACCAGTGGAGGTCCCCGGGCTTGATATCCAGCCAGCAGAAGGCGGCCTGGCGCCAAGCGTACAGGGCCCGGGAAGCGTGCACAACTGCTTTCGGCTGCCCCGTGGTGCCCGAGGTGTAGTACATGATCGCCGGGTCCTCGGCTCCGACGACGGCGGCTTCGAGCGCCGGCGAGGCCTGTTCGCATAGCCGCTGGTAGCTCAACCAGCCCGGCCGCCGCTCGTACTCCGGGCGGCCCAGCACATCGACCACCAGACGGCGGGTGAGCTCCGGACAGCTATCCGCGATTTCATCGAAGCGTTCCGTGCCCTCGGGTGTGGTGAAGACACAGGTGGCACCCGAGTGCCGGGCTCTGAACTTGAGATCGCTGGCCTGCATCATCTCGGTGGTCGGGATCGGGATCGCCCCCACCTTGACGCAGGCGAGCGTGGCGATGAACCACTGCGGGATGCGGGGCAGATGCACAATCACCCGGTCACCTCGAGCCAGGCCGAGCCCGAGCAGCGCGTTGCCGCAGCGGTTGATGGCGGCTGCCAGTTCGGAGAAGCGAAGCCTGACCTGGTCTCCCCCGGCATCCTCCCAGATCAACGCTAGCCGCGAGGGATCGCGAGCCCAGCGGTCGACGACGTCGCCAGCGAAGTTGAAGTGCTCGGGCACGGCCCAGCGGAACTCGCGACGGTAGCGCTCGTAGTCGGCCATGTTCGGCTCCGGGAGCTCCCGCCCGTCCCTCACGCCGCCCACCTCAGCAGCAGGGCCTCTCAGGAGCCCCGCTCGGCTCCAGCCTGGCCTTCTGGGCAGGAGCCAACTCGAAGCCGACCTCGAGCTCCTCACGCCGCGGTGCCAGCCGGCCAGCCAGCAGAAGCCCTCCCTTGTAGACGCGCTCCAGGCGCTCTGGCTGCCTGAGAATCCCGATCTCAGCTAGCGGGTCGCCGTCGACCACCAGCATGTCCGCGTACATGCCGGGCTGGAGCCGCCCCACCCGGTCCGCCATGCCAGCGGCGCGAGCGGCCACCGAGGTGGCGGCCTGGAGCGCCTGCATCGGGGTGAACCCGGCGCTCACCATCAGCTCCAGCTCGACCGCGATCATCGACTGCGGGTTGAAACTGTGCCCGGAGTCGCTCCCAGTCGCCATCGGGATGCCGCGGTCGAGGGCCAGCTTGACGCTCTCCATGTGCGCATCGAGGTCGCCCCGGAACTTGTCCACCACCCACTGGGGGACACCGACCTCGGGGCCACGGTGCACGTAGAGGTGGAAGACCGAAATGGTGGGAACCAGGAAGGTGCCCGCTCGGCTCATGAGTTCGGCTCCCTCCTCGTCCAGGAAAGAGCCGTGCTCGATGGTGTCCACTCCCGCCCGCACCGCGTTCTTGATCCCCTCGGTAGCCTGGGCATGGCAGGCGACCCGCACCCCGTTCCGGTGCGCCTCGCGCACGGCAGCGGCCATCTCCTCGGTGGTGAGGGTCTGCTTGGCGGAGGCCGAGTAAGGGCTGATTCCGGTCCCAGAGGCCTCAATCTTGATGTTGTCGACGCCGTACTTGACCTGCTGGCGGACGGCCTTGATCACCTCCGAGGGCCCATCCACCACCTGTCCCAGGCTGGCGCGATTGTCCACCCAGTCGCCGTAGCCGTCGGCCAAGCCGCCGGTGGAGGAGATGATGCGGCTGCCGGCCATCATGCGGGGGCCGATCAGTATCCCAGCGTTGATCATATCCCTGACCGCGACCGCCACCAGACCGCGGCTGCCGACGTCGCGGGCCGACGTGAACCCAACCTCGAGCAGCGTCTGGGCGTTGCGGGCGGCCAGGATGGTGGTGTGCTCGAGTGGCCGCCGCAGGTCGTAGTCCTCCCAGCAGGTCACCGAGTGGTAGGCGCAGTGAAAGTGACAGTCGATCATGCCAGGCATGACCGTCTTGCCGGTGGCATCCACGACCACGACCTCCTCGTGGGCCGGGGGGCGCAGACTGTCGACCGTGCCGACGCCGGCAATCCGGTCACCCTCCACCAGGATCGCGCCTCGCTCTAGGGGGTCCGCTCCTGAGCCGTCGATGACCACCGCGTTCTCCAAGTAGAGATACCGGGCGGCCATCACACCTCCTGAGCATCTCGCCCTATCACGATCCATTTCTTTCAGGCCATGTGCTGCCTGCGCCGGCTGCCGGCAGCGCGCTCCCAGAGCAGGCCTATGCCCTGAGGGGGCAGCCACTAATGCTAGATGGCCACCGGTGCACTGTCAACCGGGCGCCCGTTTGGGAACCTGTCCCACACTTGAGGGCAGCGAGGTGGGTCGGCCGACGGCGAAGCGCGCCAGGCGATCCAGCGGAGCAGCGGCCCAAGCCCGTCCGAGGTGGGGAGCGCTGCGATCGATGCCCGCGGCCAGGCCCCGGGTGGAGTTCGCCCGGTTTCGCGGACACCCGAACGCTTGTGCAGGAGGATGTCCAGATGCCGAGGAGGTTCCAGTCGCCGTATCCGGGGGAGTTCCTACGCCAGGCCGTGGCCCTGGTCCGCAACGGCCGGAACGCGTACGAGGTCGGACGCGAGCTCGGGGTATCCGCGAGTCGGTGCGGAAGGGGTCCAGCAGGCCGACCGCGACGGCCTGCGCCAGGACGGCCTGACCACCGCGGAACGCGAGGAGCTGGTACGGCGGCGCCGGAGGCTGAGGCGGTGCCCGGTCTGGTCCAGCGCAACTTCCGGCCGAGGCCCCCGATCGGCTCTGGGTGGCCGACCTCACGTACCTGACGACCCAGGAGGGTGGCTCTACCTGGCGGCGATCGTGGACGTGTTCAGGCGCCGGGTGGCGGGCAGGGCCATGGATGTCAGGATGCACATCCGGCTGGTGCCGGAGGCGCTGGAGTGGCGATCTGGAACCGGAAGGCCGATCCCGGTGTCATCCATCACTCCGACCACGGCCGTCAGTCCACGGCGCTGACTCACGGGCCACGGCGGCGGGAGGCCGGGCTGGTGCCGTCGATGGGCTCGGTCGGCGATGCCGACGACAACGCCGTGGCCGAGGCCTGCTTCGCGGCGCTGGAGGGCGAGCCGGCGATCTTCGACGTCATCGAGGCCTTCTCCAACCGACGGCGACGTCGCACTGGGCTCGGGTACCGGTCGCCGGTCGAGTTCGAGCGGGGTGCCGTGGCATGGGCGGAGCGTCGGGGGGTCGGCCGTGGCGCCGCGGCGCGTCTCACCACCGTGCGCCTGCCGTCCACCGTGGCGACGGCGTCCATGGGCAGGTCGGCCTTTCCCC
>Ga0209810_1001662_pt1 | contig 31722 bp, 30 predicted proteins | sample Coa_R1_7_FD_187159 | JGI IMG/M metagenome (GOLD analysis project Ga0209810, IMG submission 187159) | Surface soil microbial communities from Centralia Pennsylvania, which are recovering from an underground coalmine fire - Coalmine... | ecosystem: Environmental > Terrestrial > Soil > Unclassified... | reverse complement strand
AAAGAAGCCTTCGATCCAGTGCCATTGGGCGTCCGAAAGATCGGTGGTATAGGCTTTGCGGGTCGGCATGAAAGCTTATTCCATGCCGACCACGCAAACTTTCCGAGTTTTCGGACAGGCTCTTAGGTCCCGTGCTGACGCTTGTCAATAGGGTCGCCCCTGGCATTCCGGCAGAGGCCGCCATTTTGACCGCCGCTGTTTTTGGAGGTCTCTCGCTCTACGCGATCCAGTCGAAGCGGGACTTCAGCTTCATGGGCGGCTTCCTCTTCGTCGGACTTCTGGCTCTTGTGGTAACGGGGATCGTGCTGATCTTTGTCCACGCGGCGCTGCTGCAGACGATCTACACCTTCGTCGGCGTGCTGATCTTCAGCGGCTATGTGCTCTACGACACCTCCCTGATCCTGAAGAAGCTGGGGCCGAACGATACGGTCACCGGGGCCATAAGCCTCTATCTCGACCTGATCAACCTCTTCTGGTTTATTCTCCAACTGCTGATGGAGTTTAACCGGCGGAATTAAACGCTTCTCCTTTCTGGAGCATGAGCGAGCATAATTTCCTTCCAAACAATACGAAAGTCCGGCCCCGGAATTGAGAGGCCGGACTTTTTGCTGCGCATTTCCTGTTATGAAATTCACACTGCCGCTATGAAGAGATCGTCATACAGATAGCCGCCGAACATGTTATCATTATTTTAAAGAAAGAGGTGTCGGTCATGGCCGGAGGCGCTAAAAAACCGTCACAGTTCACTTTTCGCTATGCGCAGCGGGTCCGGGTACGCCCGGCGCATCCGGACGCAGGCGCGACCGGCGAGGTGTTGAACGCTTATCTCTACCCGGATGGCTTCGAGATCGTCTTCGTGAGCGTGCCGGGCGGCGAGGGACGTTACCGTGCCGCCGATCTCGAGCCGTTGCCTGAAGGGAATGGTTCCACCGCCCCGGACTAGTCGTGCAGGAATACAGGCTTCCCATAGCTAACTTAGGCTCGCAACAATATTCCAGGACTATTCCTACTAAGGAGACCCTTCCATGCTGCGAGCATCCCTGGCGCTGATGGCCTGCACGGCGCTGCTGTTTATCGGCCTGGCCCCCGTCCATGCCAAGCCGCCCCAACACAAAGCCAAAACCACCAAATCCAAATCGCATACGAAATCGAAAACGACCGCGAAGTCCGGCAAGTGGATCACGACCAAATCCGGACTGAAGTATATGGACCTCAAGGTCGGCAGCGGGCCGATGCCCAAAACGACCCAGAGCGTCACCGTCAACTATGTCGGGAAGCTCGCCAACGGCACGGTCTTCGATGCTTCCAGCCAGCACGGCGGCCCGGCGACCTTTCCGCTCGATCATGTCATCAAAGGGTGGACGGAAGGCGTTTCCACGATGCGCGTCGGCGGCAAGCGCCGCCTGATCTGCCCGCCGAATCTGGCATACGGAGCGCAGGGCATGCCCCCCGTCATTCCCCCGAACGCCACGCTCACCTTCGACGTCGAGCTGCTGGCGATCCATTAGGCGGGCCGTATCCAGGGGTTAAAGAACCGGGCGCTTCGCACAGCGTATTTTGCCAGGGCCGGGCTTCCGAGGGAAGCCCGGCCCTGGACTGGTTCTGTTTTGCGGCTATTGCAGGACCTCTCTGTCAAAATCAGGGAACGAGAAGGGACTTTCTACCGTACTCTTCCTAAATCCAGGAGAGGAAAACGGCCATGCACGCTTACGATCCCGAGAAGGATCCTCTGTCAGTGGATAAGTGGATGCTGCCGGAACATCCTTTGCAGCCACGGAAGGTCCAGAGGCGTCCCGCATTCGATGCGGAAGAGACTCCGCTTCCCAGAGCGCGCGATCTCAAGTTTGTGGCGACCGCGCTCGTCCTACTGGTCATCGCGCTCGCCTTCCTGCTCGTAACCTGGCCTGATATGCCCGTCCGCATGGCCGGACAGTAGCCCGCCTCTCATTTTTGCGCTCGGATTCTATTTCTTGCCGGGAGGATTGCTGCCCGGCGCAGCAGGCGCCGTTGCCGCCGTGGGCGTGCCCTGCTTTGGACTGAGGATCGTCACCTTCACATCCAGGCGATTTGCGCTCGCCATGATGCGCGGATCGTACTCATACGGCTTGGCGGCCTGCATATCGTCCAGACGGCGGACGTACTCTGCCAGCGGGTCCGGCTTCTTCTTGTCCCATTTGACCTCGACCGGATCGGCGCGCAGCGCCGCGATCGTGATCGCCGTTTCTCCAGCAGGCGTCTTGGGATCGAGAGTCATCTTGCCGGTAAAGACGTTGCTGTTGGCGCCCGTCCCCGGCATCAGCTCTACGACCACGTCCTTGCGCATCTCGCGCGCGAAGACACGCACGGCATGGGATACGCTGGAAGGGTCCTGAAGCTTGACCGAAATCTGCACGGTCGATCCTGCGGGCGCCAGCACGGGCGATACCTGGGGGTCGGCCAGCGTCAGCGCCTCCTGCTCGATCTCCGATTTCTTATCTCCGGCGGACACGGGCGCCAGCTTTACCGTCGAGATCCAGGTCTGCAGGCCGCAGGGATGCCCGTCCTCGGTACCGGGCGGCTCCATCCAGTAGGCGCTGGCTTTGCCCTGAACGTCCTTATAGTTGGGGGCAGTCACCACGATCGGCGCATCGCCGCAGTTCTGCTCGTCCTTTTTCTCTTTCGGTTTCCCCTGCAATGCCGTCTGTGCCGCGATCCCTCCCGCCTGCTTCGGGCTGGTCAGCACCGGAGCGGCTATCTGGGCTGCTACCGGAGCGGGCGTGCCGGACGCCACGGAGACGGCCATCGAGTTCAGCGTTGGTCCGGGATTGACGACCACATTGGCTACCATCTTCACCGGCGCCATCACTGCGTTCCCCACAGAGCGGCAGACCTCTTCCAGCAGGCCGCGCCCTCGCGAGGGGCGCAGATCCAGCACGGTCATCGGGTCGGCCGCGATGGCATACTCGCCCTGCGCGTTCGTCTGGCTCCAGGCGATCACTTTCCCCTTCTTATCTTGTAAGGCGACCGTAGCCCCGGCCACAGGCTTCCCGGTGACCGCGTCGATCACTTTGCCGTACAGCACGCCCTTGCGATAGTCGGGAGTTGTTTTCTGGTCAGGGGGTCCTGCTGCCGCCGGAGTAGGAACCGTGACGGCGGGCACGAGGAAAAGCAAGAAGCCTAGCCACGCTAGCAGCCACAGGCGATTATGCCTTCCTTGCAGGCAGCAAACATTCAGCGAACGACTCATCATGGCAATCAACGCCTCCACAATGGAATAGAACCACTGTTGGACGACGCTGCGCCTCAAAGCGTTCCTTATAAACGGATGGGACCGTCAGCAAGAACGTATCAGGACCGCAAAGCTACGTCCCACACCACCTCGCGGATGCCCGGTATATGCCTGAGTATCTGCGAAATCTGGTCCATCTCGGTTTTCAAATCCACATTTGGGTGCGCCCGCAGCTTGCGGATGGCGCCGGTCATATGGACGTTTCCCCCACTGATGGTCACGTTGAGGTTCGATGTGTCGATATAGCGGCGCGCAAGCTGAGCGCGTACCTTCTTCATCGCCTCGAGCATCTCTTCTTTCTTACCCGGCATAACACGGCCTCCCTTTCCCTTGCGCCGACAGCGGCACTGCGATAGCATCCCGCCGGCCACATCCGTAGCCCCGGATGGTGGGTTCATGATACCTCATCAGGACATAATAAAACCCTCCTGACCTCCGATGTCAGGAGAGGTGGAGGAGAGCGTGACGAATCGCATCCTTGTCAGGGCTATTACGGAACCGGCAAAGAGCTTGTTCCCTGCTTGCGGCTGCGAAATGACCGGATACTATAACGTGTTCGCTAGCTGTATCCGATAATAATATCCGGCAATTCTGTACTCACCGACCGCAGGAGGGACGACAGAGTCATATGCAAACGAACAATCGCCGCTGGAATCTGCCGCAGCCGGGGCCGCTGGACGAGCCGGAAGAGGATCTCTACACGGAAGACGGGGTGGCGCGCGTCACGGCGCTTCCCAAGATGCGCAGCCTATCCGACGAGGAGAAAGAAGCCCTGCGCCGGCGCGTGCTGGGTCTGGCGAAAAAGCCGGAACCTACTGAGTAGGGCCTATCCTAAACATAGTTGGCAGATTTCCGCGTCTGGTCGCTAGCGACCAGACGCTTTGCCATGTGCCTTTCTGCCGAGCAGGATTTTTCAGCAAACGGGAGAAATAGTGACATCGACGTGCTGGAATGAAACGTCTTGATGCGTTGATAGGATGCTGGAGGCTCGCTCTGTATGCTCGTCGAAGTCTATCTGACCGTATTCCTGATCGTTTTCCTCATTCTCGGAATCCTCATGTGGTTTCTCCTTCCCCCCTTGCTCCGCCGGCTGAGCTACGAATCCCAGCTGGAGCGACAGATCAAAGCGCAGCAGGAAGAAGAGAGACGCAAGCGCGCCGAGGCGGAGCGCGAGCTGGATGCGATGATGGAGCCGTACCGGGCGCCGGATAGCGACAGCAGCACCCTAAAGGAGGACCAACGCCATTGAAAGGCAGATTTCGGTTAAAGAGGCTTTTGATTCTGGCAGGCGCCCTGCTGGTTCTTTTCCTGATCGGCTTCGGCATCTACAACAGCTTCATGCAGTGGATCCCGGCCGGAAATGTGGGCGTGCTCTTTCACGCCAACGGAGGGCTGGAGCGCCGCATCTACACGCCTCGGCGCCTCTTTGTCCCCTGGATGACCACCCTTTATGTCTATCCCACGATGGAGCGGGCCGCCATCTACACGAACGATCCCACCGAAGGCGAGGTGAAAGCGGCCGATGCGGTGCGGGTGACCACGAATGACAACGCGAACACGGACTTCGATATCGTGGTCTGGTACCATATCGATCCCCAGAACGTGCTGACCGTCTTCGACAACTTCCGCACGCAGCCTATCGAGCAGATCCAGGCGTCCACCATCCGGGCCGCCGTCCGCCAGGGCGCCAGTCTGGTCGGCACCCACTTCGATGCGTTCTCCCTCATGGGGACCGCACGCGCACAGGCTTCGGAAGATCTGACGGCGGAGCTGCGCAACATCCTCGGCCCCAAGGGCATCACGGTGGACCGGGCCGACTTTGCAGGCGCCTATCCGAACAGCGCCATTACGCAGCGAATCGTCGCCCAGGTCAACGCGGAGACGGACCTCAATATCGCCCAGATTCAGCAGGACATCGCCCGCGAGCAAAAGACGATCGCCATCACCAAAGCCCAGGCCGAGGCGAAGGCCGCCGGCCTCAAGGCCCAGCAGACCAAAGGAAAAAGCCTGGAGCTTCTCAATATCGAGACTGACATCCTGGCCCTGCAGAAATGGAACGGTCATCTGCCGCCCATCCAGCCCCGGCCCGGACAGTCCCTCTTTATCTCCGGCGATGTCCTGAAGGCGCTGCAGGATGAAGCAGACAATTCCCCTCGTGGCCGGGGCCGCTGATCTGTAGGGAGGACCTTTATGCATACGACGATTGTTAGAAAACGGCTTCTGCCGGGCGCGGCGCTGCTGCTTCTGCTCTCCTGCGCCGGCTGCGGCTTCCATACCATTCCTCCCGGCTCTGTCGGCGTTAAATTCGATGGCGCTACCGGCCTCACGGAGCATCTTCTGCGTCCCCAGGTCGTCTGGGTAGGCTGGAACCAGCAGTTGGTCATCTACCCGACGAACATCCAGACGGCGAGCTACGTCCAGAACGCGACCGAGGGCGACAAGCAGGGCGACGACAGCATCCAGGCCTGCACCAGAGAAGGCGCGATCCTGCCGGTGGACGTGACCGTCACTTATCGCATTCCCGCCGATCCGGAGAGCATCAAGACCATCTTCAACACCTTCGGCGTGCCCGATGAGGACCCGGACCAGCCGCTGCACTTCATCCAGCGGGAGCATATCCGCTGGGCTGCCATCGTCGCCGTCAACGACGTGAGCGGCAGATACTCTATCTTCGACCTGATCTCCAAAGACCGCGCCCAGTTCAGCACCCAGGTCAAGGATGTCCTGGCTCCTATTCTGGAGAAGTGGGGCCTGCATCTGGAAGACGTGATGATCCGCGAGGTGCATCCGCCCCAGGAAATCGTCGACAAGATCATCCAGCAACAGCAGCAGCATGCCGAGCTGCAGCGCATCAAGATCCTCAAGCAGCAGGCGATCACTGAGGCTCAGACCACGCTGATTCAGGCGCAACAGCAAGCGGAGATGAACCGGCTGCTCTCCAACCAGGGCGATCAAGCCATCGCCCTCAAGAAGCTGGAGCGGCGGCGCGTCTTTATCGAGCGCTGGGACGGGCAGTCTCCTCTCATCGGCTCGGGTCCTATTCCTCAGCCCTGACCGCGCTGATCAAAGGGCACAGGGAATTTCTCCCTGTGCCCTTCTTATCTATCGAAGCCAGATCTCCCATTTCGTCGTTCACAAAGGCCCAATGCCCCAATATAAGCAACGTTACAAAACAAGTCAACTTCACAACGTCAACAGGGTCCTTATTTTCCAGCGTTCTTTCTCAGGCAACCTTTTCGGTATTGGTGACTTCGCTCTGATTCTTCCTTTCGAATGTCTCCCAGGCCGCTTCCAGCCGGGATAGCAGCGTTTCCCGCGTGACCGGCTGGACAAGATAGTCGCTGACACCGATCTGCCGGGCCTTCTGCTCCATCATCTCCTGCGAGTCCTCGGCGATCATAACGATACAAAAACGACCGTGCGCCAATAGACGTTGGGCTGCCTCCAGGCCGTTCATTTCCTGCAGATCCACGTCCATCAACACGATATCCGGATTCGATTCCAGCACGACATCGACGGCATCCCTTCCCTTCGCAGCCGAGCCGATCACATACAGCCCGGCCTGCAACAGATCATAACGCAGCCGCATCGCCTCGATGCCGCTCTCTACACAGAGCACCACGCGCTTTCCTAAAAGCATCCTGGCTGCTCCTTTCATCTCCGCTTGCCTCCTGTGCCTCCCATATACTCCCGATCCTGTTTCGGACCACGGGCGCATACCAAAGACGCAAAAGTTAAAACAGCCAGACCAGAAGACAATGCTTCTGGTCTGGATGGGACTTCCAGATTAGATTGCCTGCATTTCTGCTGAAGAGGCGTTCCCTCATTCGCTTCATGCAGCACCGATTAAGACGGATGAGGCTCGGAAAAATGTTCCCGATTCCGAGCGATCAGGGGGTAATGGTCAAGGTGGTGGAAACCTGATTGCCCATGCTCGCGTAGATATGCGCCACCGTCTTACTGGTCACGTGGGTCGTCTTGATGGTGAACGAGGCTGTCTTGCTCGTGGACGCTACGTTCACATAGCTCGGCAGGCTCACGGCGCTGCTGTCGGAGGAGAGAGTGACCTTCTTGCCGCCCGCTCCGGCCAGGCCGGAAAGCGTCACCGTACCGGTGGTGCTCGTGCCGCCTACCACGCTGGTCGGGCTGACCTTCACAGAAGCCAGAAGCAGTTTGGGGGCTGTCAGGATCAGCGTATGCCCCCAGCCGCCCGTCATGTTGATGGTGTAGGGCGCGCCTGTCACATAGGTCGGAGAGTACTGGTTCGCTGTAGACCCATTGCCTAACTGGCCGTTGGCGCCATTGCCGCTGGCATACAGGTCGCCGTAGACATCCAGATACAGGCTGTGGGAGAAGCCGCAGGCGATGCCGATGGCTTGTACGTAAGGGTTGTAGCTCCAGGAGACTCGATTGGAAGTGTCTCCCACTCCCAGCTCACCGTCCCCGTTGAACCCGGTTCCAAAGACCTGGCCGTAAGCATTCACATGCAGGCTGTGGTAGTTGCCCGCCGCCATCATCACGGCCAGGGTTCCTTCGTCAAAAGTGAGCTGGTCGTAACTGGTGGTGTCCCCGGTACCCAACTCCCCGTAGCCGTTATAGCCACTGGTCATGATCTGGCCGTTGAAAAACTCGCCATCGTAGCCGTCGCGCAGGACCATCGTGTGGTATCCACCAGCAACCAGGGATTGGTTCCCTCCCCAGGGTTGGCTGACGGTGAAGAGACTGCGGTCGGTCGTATCCCCTAAACCTAACTGTCCCTGACCGTTATAGCCGCAACCGGCCATATAGTTATAATCCCCTAGCAGCAGGCTATGGAAGCCTCCGGCGGCAATGGCGGTCACATCGTAGATGCCGGGCGCCTGCGTCGGATAGTATCGGTCTACTAAGTCACCGGTACCTAACTGCCCATGACTATTTCGGCCCCAGGTGTAGACCGTGCCATCGGCAGCCAGAGCCATGCTGTGGAAGTTGCCGGCGGCAACGGCGATGATGTTTTTGAGGTACCCTACTCCTCCCGGTCCCAAAACCTCGATGGGAGTGAAGCTATTGGTAGTGGTGCCGTTTCCCAATTCCCCGAACTGGTTATCGCCACAGGCCCAGACGGTACCATCAGCTCTCAGCAAGAGCGTGTGCCAGCCGGAGGGGCCAGCGGAGACGGCTATGATGCTGCTTCCGGTCTTTATGGGAACGGGCTTATTCTCCTGGCTGACGGTGCTGCCCACGCCTAGCTGCCCGAAGTCGTTGTAGCCGGTGGCGAGAGACCTGGTGAAGGGTTTGAGCAGAATGCTATGACTATCTCCCGCCGAGATGGATCCGATGAAGGTCGCATTCTTGACAGGCACAAGATTAAGGCGAGTCGTGGTGGTGCCATCGCCCAACTGACCGTTAACGTTGTCGCCCGTCGCCAGCGCTTTGCCATCGGCTTCCAGCACCAGGGTATGATAGCCACCTCCGGAGACCGCTTTAACATCCGTTGCGACCGGTATCTGCGTGGGCACATAGCGGTCGTTCGTGTCCCCGGTACCTAGCTCTCCGTAGCCGTTATAGCCCCAGGCAAATACCTTTCCGTTCAGGCCCACGGCCAGGCTGTGCCATTCGCCAGCCGCAATAGAGCGGGCATAGAGACCGGTATTGTAAAAATAGACGCTGTTGGTGTTGGTGCCATTGCCCAGTTCTCCATCTCCATTGTAGCCGGCAGCCTGGACATTGTTGTCTTCGTATTGGATCAGGGTGTGAGCAGCCCCACAGGCGATGGCCTTGACCGATGGCCCCCATACAAAGTCGCTTGCGTAGGGGGTGGAGATATCGGTGGTGCTGCCCACGCCTAGCTGCCCGAAGCCGTTCCAGCCGCAGACATAGAATTTACCGTCCTCGCTGAGGAAAATACTGTGCCAGCCGCCGGCGGCGATGGTCTTAATACGCTGTATACTGCTCACCCAGGTGGGGGACCAGCGATCGTTGGTATCGCCCTGGCCCAACTGCCCATTGGAGTTGCTGCCCCACGTATAGACGTTGCCGCCGGCATCGAGCGCCATGCTGTGGTCGCCGCCGGCCGCAATCGCCCTGGCGCCATAAAAGACGGGGACCGGGGTCGTGCGGTTGGTGTTATCGCCGGTACCCAACTGCCCGGAGTAGTTCCAGCCCCAGGCCCAGACGGTCCCGTTGGAGTCGAGAGCCAATGTGTGGTAGTACCCCGATGCGATGGCTTTGACGCCACTGATGTTGAAGGTGGGAGCGAGAAGCGTGCTGTCGGAGGTCGTGCTGTTGCCGAGCTCGCCGTCCCCATTGTAGCCGGTGCCCAGCACTGCGTCGGTCTGGGCCAGGGCGCGCTGCATCGAGAGCAGGCAGAGCAGACAGCCTGCGATGGTGAGAATACTGGAAAGTCGTTTCATGGTCGTCTCCTTTGAAGGTGTGCCGCGCAACGCACGGCTTGATCCTGAAATGGTGTGGTTCATTAGGAACCGAAGTGTACGCGCCGAGTATACAGAATCAAGCCTTCCAGAATCCTTTCAAGCCACCAAACGGCAAAGAATCAGGCACGCCAAACAAGAACAGACCTGCAGGATAAGCGTCTCCAACCCTGAGGATGGTTGGATAAAGGCATATCCAGCAGGTCTGTATCAGGCCCGGTTTAAAGCGAGCTTATAGGGATCTGTTTGCCAGCGTCTCTTCCAGACAGGTCAGCGCCTCTTCGAGCGACAGCGTCCTTCCTTCCATTTTTGCCGCTTCATAGACCGTAGTTCCCAGCCTCTCGGATAAGGCCGTCTTCATCCGATCGTACTCGTCCTGCATGACCGGTGTCATTGGAAAGTTCATCTGCTCTCGGACCTTCTCCATCGTGCCGCACATCCGCGCGGCGATCTCCAACTCTCCATTGATCTGCACCAGTCCTATCAGCAGGTACAGAATTTCTACCAGATTCATGCGCGCATTCAACTTCCTTGCCAGGACCAAACTCGCGCACGCATGAGCGGTAGCAGCCGTATAATCCTGTTGGTCTTTCTCCAGATGAGCCAGGTTCGTCAGCGACCAACAAAGGCTATAGGGATCTGCCAGCTCGCGTTTGATCGCTACACTTTGCTCGAAGTAAGCCCGCGCCTCTGCCAGATGCCCTTCCGAATGTGCCAGATTCGCCAGGTTATGCAGGGTGATCGCCTCCCCTGGACGATCTCCTTCCTCGCGCCATATCTCCAGGCTCTCCTCATTGAAGACACGGGAAGCGGCGAAGTCTCCGGCAGACTGGGCTACGTTCGCCAGGTTGCCCAGCGCGCTGGCTACAAACAGTCGATTTCCCTGCGCACGCGCCAGAGCGAGATACCGTTCATAATAGGAACGCGCTCGAGCGTAGTCCCCCAGGCGATAATGAATAGAACCCAACTCGTTATTGGCGTGCGCCATCATCCCTTGATCTTCTCCTGTCTGAGCGACCTCCAGGCAGCGTTCGAGAAGCGGTTGCGCGGCCTGAAAATCCCCCTGCAGCGCGGCTAGCGTCCCCGCTCCGTAAAGAACCCGGCATAGCCACTCTGCCGGTGTCTCTCCCGCCCGTTCGAGGAAACGGGCATACCACCTTCTTCCTTCCGAAAGATGCCCGCGTATCCTCCAGAGCGTGAACAACTTTCCCACCATCTGGAAGCCGATCTCGAATTCGCTTCCCTCCTGCAGAGACCAGGCCAGAACCGAGCGCAAATTATCCAGGTCTTCATCCAGTCGCTCTATCCAGGCCATATTGTTCGATCTGTTCGATGGCTCGCTAACCACCCGCTGATGGAAGTAGGTCGCATGACGCTGCTGCGTCTTCGCTCTCTCCTCCTGGCTCAACTGCTCGGCAGCAAACTCCCGGATCGTCTCCAGCATCCTGAACCGTATCGCCGTAGTACTCTCCTCGGTTAAGATGAGCGAATGGGCTCGTAGCTGCGAGAGATACTCCAGCGCCATAGGCTCCTCGCAAACCGCTTCGGCGGCTTCCAGATTCCAACCTCCACGAAACACGCTCAGGCGGGCAAACAATCGCTGTAAATCCGGCGCTAGCAGGTGATAGCTCCAGTCGATGGCGGCCCACAACGAGCGATGCCGCTCCTCCCTGTCGCTCTTCTTGGAGGCCAGCAGCTCGAAACGCTCGGCAAGGCGTTCTTCGATCTGGGAAGGCGTCAGCACTTTGACACGCGACGCCACCAGCTCTATCGCCAGGGGCAGCCCTTCCACTCTCTGGCAGATGGCAGCAATCGCCTGGGCGTTTTTGGGAGTGATCTGGAAGTCCGGACGAGCGGTCTGGGCGCGATCCACAAACAGCGCCACGCTGGCATAGCTTAATAGGTGCGTGGTCAGCAGGGAGGAAGCCGGCGGATCCGTTTCCAACGTCGGGGCCGGCAGAGGCGCGAGAGGAATTTCCCGTTCTCCCGGCAGGGATAGCGGCCGTCGAGACGTAACGAGACAGCAGAGACGATCCACCCGCTGCAACAGCGTCCACACTACCGAGGCGCCTCCCGCGCTGATCTGCTCGAAGTTATCCAGGACCAATAGAGAAGGCTGCTGCAGACCACCCAGATACGCGATGACCTGCTCTAAGACGGGAGTCTGAGATTGAGGCCGCAGCTCCAGCACATCCCGAAGCGCCTCTCCAATAAGAAGCGGATCGTTCACTTCGGCCAGAGGCACAAACCAGATTCCCCCACGAAATGTTTCCTTCAAGCGCCCGGCCACTTCGATGGAAAAACGGGTCTTGCCCGTTCCGCCCGGTCCGGTCACGGTCCAAAGCCGTCCCCCAGAGGCCTCCGGCACGCCGTCATGCGCCTTGACGGTTTCCGGCGGGACATGTATCCCCTGCACGAGCTGGGCAAGCGTTTCTTCCCGGCCAAAGAAACGCGTGAGCTGCATGGGAATCTTAAACGGGGGACGATTTGTATCCGGACCAGCGAGGGCCGGCCCAACGACAGCTTCTTTTTGAAGGCTGACGGCGGCACGTGCCGGGCGCGGTCTGGGAGCCATGTTGCCCAGTTGCTCCGCAAGCTCGCGTGTTGCTGAGGAAGGAGAGGCCTGTAACTGCTTTTGCAGCAGACGCTCCAGCTCCTGATAGGAAGACACAGCTTCCCCCGGACGACCGAGGGCGGCATACAGACGCATCAGATTTCGGTAAGATTCTTCTCGTAACGGATCGGCCTGCACCAGCCGGTGGGCATAGACAAGCGCCTGCTCCAGATGGCGTCCTTCAGCATACTCTTTGATCACCTGGCGCAGCGTGACCTGATAGGCTTCGCGCAGCCGGTCCCGCTCGGTAAGCACCCACTCCTCATAATGAGCGGGCAGAAGGTCTCCCCGATACAGATCGAGGGCGCTTCTCCATAACTCCATCCGCTTTTCTGCCGGGGTGGCGGATGGCGCTTCCTGCAACAGGCTCTCAAAATCATCGACGTCGCTGGTGAAGGCGATGGGATTGAGGCGCACCTGAGCGTGCGTGGTCATCAGCACGGCGCCTGCCGGCACGCCAGGGGGCTCGAGCTGGCGGCGCAGGGCATTGAGAGCGACACTGAGGTTGGTGCGAGCGGCTTCCAGGGGACTATCGGGCCAGAAGCACTCGATCAAGGTCTCCCGAGGATGGGAGCGAGCGCGATAGAGAGAGAGGTAAGCCAGCAGGGAGGCGGTTTTCTGAGTGCGGAAGCGGGTGATCTCCCGGTTTCCCTGCCAGACGGCAAAACGCCCCAGCATCTCTACCCGAAACAGAGCGTCCATACAATCGATATTCTCCCACTCTACCGGCTAAAGAAAGCAACCGGACTTCTGGTAGCTCATTCTCCCTTATCAGCCGGCTGTAATGCGTGGCTACTTTCGACACAACTAAGGGCATTCCTCCCAATTAAAGGTGACCAGGCTTGCTATCGTACAGATAGCAAGCCTGGTTCGTTGCTGAATCTCCCTGTCTTTTGCTGCTGCGTTAGAACTTACCAACTGATCGAATCGACGTAGCAGGCGCCCTTCCAGGCGGCATTCGTGAAGAACTGCACGCCGAGTTGATAGAGCGGCGTGACCGCGTTGGAGGGAACGGTCACGGTGATCGTGTTCCAGGCGTTGGTCTTGAGGTTCGAGATCGCCTGGTAGTTGCCGGTCCAGGTCCATCCGCCCGACGCTCCCTGCTGCACGTAGGGCTGCACCGCGGTGATGGCGCTGCCGGACGGGATCCAGACGTGGAAGGTGACCGTCTTGCCGGCCGGCGTCGAGGGGCTGCCGACGTAAGCCTGCTGGGTGTCACTCTTGGAGCCGTTGAAGTTGACCGCCAGCGACTGCGCGCCGGCGTAGACCGGCGAGGTCGCCGTGTTCACGCCGGTGAGCATCCCTCCGGAGACCGTCCAGCCCTGCGTGCCGCTCTCGAAGTTGTACTGGGCCGAATCGGCCGACACAACGGTCAGCGTTGCCGCGCCGCTGTTCCAGTAGTAGTTGGTGCCCCACGTCGAGTTGAACACGCCGATCTTGATCGTGTAGGTGCCCGTCGTCGTGGGCACCGTGTAGTTCCAGGTGTAGGTCTGCTGCTGGTTCGTGCTGAAGTTCTGGCCGGTCCAGTAGGTCTGGCTCACCTTCGTTCCGGCAGAGTTATAGACCTCGACGTCCACGATGCCGTTAGAGAGCGTTCCGCTCGTGTCCGTCACTTTGGTCGTGATGGTCGTGCTGCCGCCGGCGGCTACCGTCGAAGGACTTACCGTCGCCGATGCCGTGAAGGTGGGATTGCCGCCGGCGGACCCTGCCGTCATCACGATGGTGTTGAGCGAGTACGGCTGCACGGTATACGTAAAGCTCGTTCCGGCGTTGGAGATCGAAGACGACGAGATGGCGGAGCTGCTCTTGCCGTAAGTATAGGTCGTGGCGCTCGATGCGGGCGTGTACCCGCTGACCGAAATGGAGACGTTGTAGGCATTGTTCGGGTCTTTATCGACCAGCAGCAGCGCCAGGTTTCCGTTGGCCTGTTTCACGGCGTGCGCCGTGATGAGGCTCGCATTGGACGAGGAGGAGACCATCGTGTCGCCGGGCTTGCCGAGGTCTTTTAGCATCTGGAGGCCGTAATACGACGCGAGGGGCGTGTCTGCAGACGGCTCTCCGGAGCCGCCGCTTGCCAGGATGCCATAGTCGCCGTAGGTGGCCGAGCCGTAGAGACTGGAGCTGTTGTTGCCGCCCGTGTTCGGCCCATTGTGCAGGTCCCACCAGTCCACGCTGGTGACGCCGTTCTCCAGCCAGGTCATGTAGTCGTCCGCGCAGAAGAGCGCATTGACCAGGCTGACCGTCTGCTTGCCGGGATTCGAGGAGACCGAGTTCGTCTCCGTGACCAGAATCTGCACGTTGGGCGCATTGGATCCGCAGTACTGGTTGATGAGCGAGCGCAGCTTGGACACCATGCCGGCGATCTGGCTCGGATCGCCGAGGAGGCCGGAATCCGACTCGCCGCCCGGCCCCTGCGGGTACCAGTGAACGATCACGAAGTCGATGCTCGTGCCGCACTGCGCGAGCACATTGCTGTTCCAGTCGGGCGAAACGCCATCCGGCCAGTTGCCGGGAGCGCAGAGCACCGCGCCGACTTTGATGGTCGAATCCTGCGCCTTCATCGCGTTTGCGAAGGTCACCACGTTGGCGCCGTAGGTCGTCGGCGTATGGCTGCTGTGCAGGTCCTCTTCCCAGGAGGCGCCGTACTCGCCGTTACCGTAGATCTCGTTGCCAACTTCCCAGTACTTGACCCCATAATGCTTCGTGTTGTTGGCATAGTTGACCCAGCCGGCCGCCTCGTTCGGGTCTCCACCGCCGGTGCCGGCCGCGTTGGAGCCGTAGTTGACGGTGATGACGGCCGTTCCTCCCATGGCGTTGACCACGCTCATGAAGTTGTCGAAGGTGTCGTTGGGATTGATGTACTGGCCGGTGCCGGCCGTGGCGGAGTTGGTCTGCCAGTGGTACACGTCCGAAGTCGAGCCCCCAGGATAGCGCAGGACGGTGACGCCGGCGCTCGTCATCAGGCTGGGGATCGAGGAATCGAGCAGGTACCCATCCCAGACGGCGGTATTGACGCCGAACGCCTGCGTGGGAATCGCGCCGAGGCCGGTGCCTGCATTGACGGAGACGGATGCGCTCTGTTGAGCGGAGGTGGGGAGCGCGAGCGCGGCGAGGGCCGCGAGCGCCAGACAGAGGACGGCGTGCGTGCGATAGAGGTTCATCTTGGAACTCCTGTCTAAACGATTAGATTTGCTCGCATCGCGCCCATTTTATAATACTGTGTCCGCTTCTGTCAAGCGTTTCTTCCTTTCCAACCTAGGACAAACCTCTCCAAATGGCCTTCCGGCGAGCCTGCCAGAGGTTTTCCGCCTCTGTCTTTACAAAGCAAGCGTCTTGCAGACGCAATCAGCCTCCTTATGATTCCCCCTCTCCATACGAAGGAGAGGGGGATTAAGGGGGTGAGGTCCGTGTTGAAAGAAATCCTCAATGCACAAGTCTTCCTCATAAGTCACCTGTACACTGTATATGGTAAGCAGAGACATATCGCTTCCTGACGCCGGAATCGGGCCAATATCACGATCGGGGAGTGGGGAAAGAGGAAAGCGCGATGACGCCCAAAAGGACAGCAAAACGGAAATCCAGGAACAAATCTAATCTGCCCCGTATGAGAAAGACGATCGTGGGCTTGAGTCTTGTCGTCGGCCTGGGAGCGATCCTGATCGCCGCCTGGGCGGATACGCATCCTAAGGCGACAACCGCTGCCCTGCCGGCGCTGGATTCGACCTCCGCCGTATCCTCCAAGGCAGAAGATCCCACCAGTGCGCAGGCGCTGCATACGATTGCATCGCCCGACCCGTCTGCTCCCCAAACCCGCCGTTCCGCTGCCTTCTACAGTCAGGGCATTAGCAGCGGCCTGTTCAGCGAGCCGCAGCCGCCGGAGCCGAAGGCCGCCACGCCTCCGCCCCCTCCGAAGCCGGTAGAGGTAACGCCGCCCGACACGGAGCCGTCTATCGTGCCGGAAACGCCGGTAAATCCCTATGCCGACTGGTCTTATAACGGACTCGTCACGATGGGCGATCAGATGATGGCCCTGTTGGAAAATACCAAGACCAAAGAAGGCCAGTACGTCCAGACCGGCGATAACTTCCTGGGCGCTAAAGTCGAAAACGTCACGGATCAGATGGTCGCGCTGCGCGACTCCGGCAAGCTCTACACCCTTTCCAAATCGGAAACGATCACGGTCGTCCCGTTGGATAAGAGCGCGCCCTACCTCGCCGAGAACAGCAGCCAGCCGCAGACCGGCACGCCGCAAGAAGCGCAGGCTCAGACGCCCCAGGCGCCCTCCATGCCGAACGGATTGGCAAATATGACCCCGGACCAGCTTGCCGCGATGATGCAAAACCGGCGTCAATTCCGAGGCATGGGAAGAGGCCGGGGAATGGGTGGAGGCTTTAACGGCCAGCAGATGTTCCTGCCTAAAAGCCCCTGAGAAGCCGCCGGATCGATTCTCTCCGGCCCGGTTCAAGCGCGCCACCGATCCCTTGACAGATTCCGGACCCTGTATGTATATTGTTGGAAATGAACAAACAGGGACACCACTATTGGATCGAGCGCCTGCGCGCCGGGGAGACCGTCTCCTTTCGCGAAAAAGGCAATTCGATGGTGCCGCGCATCAAGAGCCGGCAAAAATGCACCTATGCGCCCGTCGGCGCCAACACCCCTCTCAAAAAAGGCGACATGGTCTTCTGTAAGGTCGGGGGCATGTTCACCACCCATCTCATCTCGGCCATCCGCGGCGAGGGCGAGAAAGCCACCTACCAGATCAGCAACAACCACGGTCACGTCAACGGCTGGGTCAGCCGGGACTGCATTTTCGGCATCGTCATCCAGGTGGAAGACTGACCAACGCAATCCGGCGCACTTACATCCGGTTGAGATGCCTCCCCTCTTCTCAGTAGAATAACAGCAAAAAGGTGGGGCGCAATGTCTATTAGCCCTGGAGAAAACGCCGCGCATGGTATGGTTAGCCGAGATCATAGGCGGATTCATCGTCGTTGTGCTGTTGGGGCGGCTGCTGAACGCGCGCCCGCGTATCTGCAAGATTCGGGGGACGCTGGTCGCAAAGACGGCGCCGCATATCGCCATCCTTACCCTCGGCCTCAAGCTGCGCTCGGTCATCGTCGATCCCCAGCAGCGCGCCGTGCGGATGTTTGCGCGCTATTTCTGGTTCTTTCCCAGAGTGCGTCATATCCCTTTCGAAGTGATCACCGCGGTCCTCTATGGCTATAGCGACATGAATCCCGCTCAGGGCATGCCGTGGGGGACGGCCTATCAGGAATGGGATATGTTTACCGTGCGCCTGCGCCTGCAAAATGGAGAAGAGCCTTTGCTCTGCCGCTTCTTCGGGCAGGGAGCCTGGGTCAACGACACCGTCTGGCCGGACTGGTTTTACTGGGAGAACGAGATCGTGGCCGGGATGACTCAGGGGTCGCAGGAATCCGAGTCACGAGCCTATGCGGATATGGTGAGCAAACTTATCGGCGTGCCCTTGGAAAACGGGTAGACAGTAAGCCGGGACGGAAAATCCTATTGTGCTGGCCTGGCCGAAAGGCTGATGAAATGGACGGAGAACTGCCAGCCCGCCTGAGTCGCCGGTCGTCCGGTATGCTGAAGCACGTCCTCCGGTACGCCGATCCTCGCTCCCATATCATATTATGGAGTGACCTTCCTGTCAACGGATAATATCAAGCGGTCACATCTCCACCATGCTTGTTAATCGAAGTTTGCCGAGGCTGGACTTGATTGCCATCTTCCAGATAGAAGCAACACTCAGGAATCGCTGATTAGTCGGGTCGGAAATAAGGCTTAAGGCATTCGCGCTGAGGGCAGGATTGTTGTCTACAAACCAAAGAAAGGTGTGGGTATCAACCAGCAGACGCATCACGTATAATCTTCGAAGTCACTCAGTGGCTCATCAAAGTCCTCGGCTATATACAAAATCTCTCCCCGTGCGCTTCCAGGAAGAATTGGTGCCTTTCCCGAAGCATGATTCTTCGTCTCCAGCGCTTCCTTCTCATGCTCCTTAACGCTGGCGTCTGTTCCTGGGGTAATCATTGTGGATTTTCCTGACTTACGAGATTTTCCGCTCGACATTCCCGTTTTCACCTTAGTTTTCACGTTAACCTTCCTTCCTGTCAGGCCAGGGTCCTGTACATCTTGGCTTTAGGACGTGTAAAGACATAATGTATAAAATAAGGGCGACTGATCGGGCTCGAACCGACGACCTCCAGGGCCACAACCTGGCACTCTAACCTACTGAGCTACAGTCGCCATAGAACAGGCGCCCCCGGCAAGGATCGAACTTGCGACCATCCGCTTAGAAGGCGGATGCTCTATCCACTGAGCTACGGAGGCACACACATGTTCCACAAGATTTTGGAGCGGGAGACGGGGATCGAACCCGCAACAACCTGCTTGGAAGGCAGGCACTCTACCGTTGAGTTACTCCCGCATGACTCTTATAGTGTATCATGCCGGACAGCCGGCCGTCAAGGGCAGGACCTGTCGGCGTGCAGCCGATCTTCCGCCTGGCACGGAAGCGGCCACAGGGTCAAAGCGGCATCAGGCGGCTTTTCCGGCGCGGCGGCGCGGTCGGGAGACGATAGGCGCGGCCTCTACGTCTGCATCACAACAATGGCTCTGCTCGGCATTTAGAGCTGCCAGGGTCACGTCGAAGGCGTGCTCCAGGGCGTGCGCGCCGGGGTAGCTCGCCAGCACTTCCCGAAAGCGGGTATAGTCCAGCGAAGCGCCCTGGAACAGCCCCAGCGCCTCCTGCCGCTCGCCCATCAGCGCCTTCGTGCGCGCCAGCGCCAGCCGCTCCGCGATCTCCTCATAGATGTCCCCTAACGTAAATTCACCTTCCATTCCTCTTGCTCCATTCCTCATTACTTCCCCCTCTCCTTCGTAAGAAGGGGTGAGATCCATTCGCCCCACCGTCGGGCAGGTTTTTCTTTCCACGTTAACGTAACTACCGACAGCCCTCGCCGACCGGAAATCGGCCCAGGTACCCTTACGAAAAATTTTTCAAATTTTCGCCGCCGGCTTTTCCGGACCGCGCGCCCCACCCGTAGTATCCGCAGCAAGAAAGCCGCCAATGGTCCGGCCATTCCGCATGGAGGACGCCTTATGGACGAGCGACAACCGTTAGTACCCGGTCTCCCCCGGCCGCTGCAGACAGCAGGGCGCTGCCGGGAAGTCGATGTCGAGGAACAGATTTGCGCCCTGCTGTCCGTCTCGTCCGCCGAGCTGAAGCGACGGGCACAGATGGCCGACCGCGCGGCGCCCGGCTTCGTCAAGGAAGAGGCGCTGGTCTACATGCTGCGCGAGAAGGCGCGCCATGGCGACATGCACACGGCGGGCGATCTCGCCGAGTTGCTGGTCAAGCGATGCAGCCCCTTCGTGCATAAGCACATCGCCGCCTGGAAGCTGCGCTCGCCCTCCCACGTAGAGGAATGCGCCTTCGACGTGTTCTCGCGGCTCATGCAGGATCTGTTCGAGTTCGGGCCGAGCAGCGAGTTCTGGGAGGTGCGCTTCTGGGTCTGCCTGAAGCGGCGTGTCCTCAACTGCGTCCAGAAATACCAGGGCGTGGACCGGCATGAGTTTCAGCCGGACCCTCTGGACGACGGCAAGGGACACCAGACCGATGTGATGGAGACGTGGGCGGATACGCGCCGCCTCACGCCCCAGGAGCGGATGGAGATCCGGGAAGCGCTGGCCCTCCTGCCCGACAAGGAGCGCCTCACCTTCGTGCTCTGGCACTACGAGGAGTGGACGCAGGAGGAGATCGCCCGCCACCTGCAGATTTCAGACCGCGCCGTTCGCTACCGTTTGGAGCGCGCGGAAGAACGCCTGGCCGCCTGGCGCGCCGGGCAGAGTTAGGAAGATACATCCATGGAGAAAACACACGATCTTGATATGCTTTTTGCCCAATGGAGCGCCGACCGGCAGGCCGCGGCCCCTACGCCGCTGCGAATCTGGCTCGACCGTTATCCCGAGCACGCCGCCGACCTGTTGCAGTGGGCCGCGCAGGCGCCCCTTGCGGACCGGGCAGAGACGCTCTACACCGACCCGGAGGGCGAGGCGCGCACGCTGGCGGCCGGCCTGAAGGCTGTGGCCGAGTTCCGTGCCCGCTACGAGACCTCCTTGACCAGCCTGCTCACGCGCGGCCTGAACGCGACTTCCCTGGCAGAGCGCCTGTCTTTGAGCGTGCCGCTGGTCTTCAAGCTGGAGCGTCGCCTGCTCTCCTTCGCGTCGCTGCCCGCCGTCCTCATCGACCGCCTTGCGGAGGCCCTGCAGGTCACCGAGCGCCAGGTCCGCGACTACCTCAATCAGCCGCCGACCCTGGCCGCCGGCGCCAACTATCGGGCCGACAGCGCGCCCAAAGCCGTTCGCCAGCAAGATTTCTTGCAAGCCGTCCGCACCGACCATGAAATGACGGAGGAACAGAAGGCCTTCTGGTCGAAAATCTAACCTGACCCTTGATCCCTTACCAGCCCGTGAACAGTCCTTGAAACGGGTACGATAGCCGGGGCGTAAACGACCGGTTGCGCCGGGCAATGAATTACCCGTCTTTAGGTCCTTCGGACAACCGCCCTGCGGGCGGAGCTTACTTTGCTTCTCCCACAAGAGGCGAGAAGCAGAGCTTGAATAAAACTCCTCCATTATTGGAAGGAAGGAACCTGGGTAAGAGGCAAAGAGATGGGTCATCCCCTTCCCTTTAGGGAGGGGTGCGGGGTAACGGCCCCGCACCGATGGCGATTGGAAGGGGACTGAGGGGTTAGGTAAATGCCCGATTGGTCGGCGCTGCGGCGCCGTGCCTACCAACACCATCTCCGGCTGCGCGCCCGGCTGTCGGGCGACACTGCGCTGCTGCCCCCGGCGGACCGGCTGTTAGGCGCGGCGGAAAAAGAGACCGGCATCCGCCGCACCCCCGTTCCCCCAGACGATCCCCTGCTCTCCGAAGCCCATGCCGTGCTGGACCGTGAGGCTGGGCGCATCTTCTACGCCCGCGGGCGCGGTGTCTCCGCCGCGCGCCAGCGGCTGGCGCAGGCGCACGAGTTCGCGCACTACTGGCTGCATGGCGACCTGGCCTGGGACGCCTGCCAGGCCGACGATACCCCCCTCGCCTTTCTGCCGCCCTCCGTCCGCGCACAGAGCGCCCAGGTCGCCGAGGGCTACAGCCCCCGGCAGCGCCAGGAGACCGAGGCGAATATCTTCGCCGCCGAGCTGCTACTGCCCCGCCCGGTCTTGTATCGGCTCTTCACCAAAGAGGGCTGGAACGCGGCGCGTATCGCTGCCTATGCGGGCCTCTCTGAATCCTGCGTGCTCGCGCAGTTGGTCGAAGCCTTGCTGCTGCCGGCCCCTCCGGAGACCCTCCTCGCCGATGAAGACGTGACGCCCCTCGAATCACTCTCCGGCGCGGGTCTGGACCCCAGCCAGCGCGAAGCCGCCCATATCGCCGCCGGGCCGGTCCTGGTAGACGCCGGTCCGGGCACCGGCAAGACCCGCACCCTTGTCGCGCGCATCCTCTATCTCCTACGGGAGCAAAATATCCCTCCGGACAACATCCTCGCGGTCACGTTCACCAACAAAGCCGCCGAAGAGATGCGTACCCGCCTGCGCGGCGTGGTCGGCGCTGCTGCCGACCGCGTCTGGATCGGCACCTTCCACGCGTTCGGCTACGAGATTCTTCGCCGGGACGGCCACCGCATCGGCCTGCCGCCCGCGCCGCCCCTCATGGAGCCTGCCGACGCGGTCGCCCTTCTCGAACACCATCTGGATCGCCTGCAGCTTGAAGAGTTCGAGTACCTGAGCCAGCCCGCGCTGCCTTTCATGGACATCCTCAGCTGCATCTCCCGCGCTAAGGACGAGCTGAAGACCCCGGAACACTACTTCGACGCCGCCATGCGCCAGTTGCAGGCCGCCGGCGCCGATGAGAAAGCCCTGCGCGCCGCGCGCAAATCCCTCGAAGTCGCCCATATCTACGAGGTCTATCAACAGCTCTTGCGCGAGCGCGGCGCCCTCGACTTCGGCGACCTGATCCTGCGCGCGGTCGAGCTGCTGGACACCTGTTCTGACGTGCAGGTGCGCTGGCAAACCCAGTTTCCGCATGTCCTCGCCGACGAGTACCAGGACATCAACCGCGCCAGCGCCCAACTGCTGCGCCGCATCGCGGGGGACGGGCGGGGCTTCTGGGCCGTCGGCGATCTGCGCCAGACCATCTGCCGCTTCCGTGGCGCGGCTCCGGCCAACCTCACCGAGTTCGAGCGCGACTTCCCTGGCGGACGCCGCCTGCAGCTTACCCGCAACTACCGCTCCCTTCCGCCCCTGGTCGCCCTCTTCAGCGCCATGGCCGAAAAGACAGGGAAGAGGGAAGAGCGAAAAGCGAAGCAGGAAGAGAGAGAGGAACAGGCTCAACGCAGTTCTATCCTCTCCCAGGCACAATCTAAAGAAGATGAGAGTGCGGAACGGACCTTTTCCCTTTTCCCTTTTCCCTTTTCCCTCCTTTGGCGCCCGCATCGGTCCGACGATGGGCAGCCGGCGATCACGGTAGCGGTCGCCGAGGATGAGGAGGCGCAGGCCGACGGCCTGGCCGAGCAGATCCGGGAGCGGCATCGGGCTGGCGTTCCCTGGCAAGACCAGGCCGTCCTGTGCCGCACGAACCGGCAGGCCACCGATCTTGCCGAGCGCCTGGAGCGGCGCGGCATCCCGGTCCAGCACTTAGGAGATCTGTTCGACCGCACGGAAGTCAAGGACCTGCTGGCCCTGATCTCGCTGGCCTGTGAGCCGAAAGGGACGACACTGGCGCGGGTGGCGCAGTTCCTCGAATACGGCGTTCCCATCGAGGATGTCACACGCTTGCTGGAGGCGGCGCGGCAGCAGTCGCAGTCCTTTCCTGCGGCCTTGAAGCTGGCTGCCGATCTACCGGACTTGTCGGAGGGAGGAAGACAGGGCCTGCTGCAGCTCTGGCGGCAGTTGGAGCCGATCGCGTATCGCGGCGATGCCTGGATGCTCCTCGCCCGCTATCTGTTCACGACCAGCGCCTATCTGCATCCCCTGCTCGCCGCCGACACCGTGGCTGCTCGCCGCCAGCGATTGGCGCTCTATCAGCTCCTCCAGTTCACCCAGAAGCTGACCGAGCGGCTTCCCGTGGAAGAGGGGGAATCGGGACAGGCCGCATTTCTGGCGCATCTGTTCCACCTGCGGATGTGCGGCGAGGACAAGGCCAGCCGCCTGCCCGCCGACGCGGACGCGCTCGACGCCGTGCGGATCCTGACCATCCACGTTTCCAAGGGGTTGGAGTTCCCGGTGGTCTACCTGCCCAACCTGACGGAAAACCACTTCTCTCCGCGCCCCGGCGGGCGGATGGCGTCTCCGCCGCCTGGCCTGCTGGAAGACGTCCCGCCGGACGGCGATGAGGATGGCGAAGGCGCGGACGACGCCTGCCTCTTCTTCGTGGCTCTCTCCCGCGCCCGCGACCATCTCCTGCTCTCCCGCCCGCTCAAGTCGCGCGGCAAGGCGTTGCCCCCCGCAGCTCTGTTAGAAAGCCTTGCACCCGCCCTGGCCGCCTGCGGCGCGCAGATGCTGGTCTGGAGCGCGAATCCTTTGTCTGAATCACGGATGTCCACAGAAGACACGGAGGACACGGATAAGCCACCGGCATCTGTATCCGTGTCCTCCGTGAAATCCGTGCCGTCCGTGATTCAGACAGGAGAAATGCCTGACACCCAGGCTCCAGATCGTCCGACCGTCTCTCTTTCCGCCCTGGAAACCTACGCCGACTGCCCGCGCAAATACTACTACCGCTACGTGGCGCGGATTCCGGAGCGCGGCGACACATCCCCCTACCTGGTATTCCACCTCAGTCTGCAGCAGACCCTGCAGTGGCTTCAGACCGAGCGCGCCGCCGGCCATACCCCAGCCCTTCCGGACGCGCTCTCCCGGCTGGAATCGCTCTGGAGCGAGTATGGGCCGGACCTGGAAGGCGGCCACATACGGCTGCTGCGCCGCCGCGCGGAAGAGATGGTCACCGCGGCTTTCCGCCAGATCGGCCAGGTAGAAGCCATCCGGCCCCAAACCGACCTGATCGCCGATCTTCCCAATGGCCGCGTGCAGATGAGCTGCGACCGCGCCGATCTTCTCCCTGACGGCACGCTGCGCTTGGTGCGCCACAGCACCACCCGCGCTTCCCAGGCCGATACGCACGGACGCCGCTATGCCCTCTACCGCGCCGCCGCCCGCCAGCAGGACCCGAACCGCCCGGTGCAGATTTCGGTCGCCTGGCTGCGCGACGGCCAGACCACCGTGCGTAAAGAACTCAAACACAACGACGAGCGCTATCTGGAAGAGCACAACGAGACATTGGCCGGCATCCGCGACGGCCACTTCGATCCCGATCCCCAGGACCGCAAATGCGTCTCCTGCCCCTACTTCCTCATCTGCCCAGCCTGAGTTTTGCCCTTTTGCCTGTTCATTCTCTATGCGATTAAGGTCTTGAATTGCGGTTAAAGCTGCCTTTAAACGACGTCAATACCGTATTCGAGAACTTTTCCCAGGCAAACAATAATCGTTTCGGAAAAGCCTGCAGGGAGAGAAATCATCTTGAAGTGGCAGTCCGCGTAGGCGGACTTTGGGCATGGGGTAGGGGCCCCAGGGGCTGCGACTTCAGTCGCCCGAAGATGAACAACACGGTAGCCGGTAATCGCTTAGAGCCTGTCCGGGAACTCGGTATTTCCACGAGCCTCCAAGCTTTCCCGTCCGCAGGACGGTTGTCCGAAGGACAGCGGGGAAGGGGCCCCGCAGGCGGGTAATTTATTGCCCGGATCGAATGCCCGGTTTTCAATGCCCGGCTAAGAAGCCAGCAGGTTTCCCTACAGGCTCTTACTCCTTACAGACTGCCGGGACAATAAAGAGCTACACAGTGGGCCGAATCTCCACTGGCGAGAGAAGATGAAAGGGCTTGCCCTTGTCGATTTCGGCGTTTACTCGCTACCGTCGTGTTGGAAGCCGTAGTCCCGGATGGTTTTATAGACCTGGACCCAAAAGGATTTATAATAACGATCCCGGCCTTTTTGCTGAGCCTCCAGATGCTCGGGATGATCGCGCCACGTTTCCAGCGCCTTTTCCGATTCAAACCGCGCGAGGAATATTTCGCTCCCATCCGCGCCAACATATCCCTCGATAGAAATAAAGCCGGGCATCTGATTGACGAGCTCATTCATCCGCCGGGACGTTGCTTTGTACTCGTCGAGGTCTATGTCGTCTCTATACTCCATGCCAAACAGGACAAGGATCATGGTCTTCTTCTCATGGGGAGTGCTGACGCAGAATCGTTTGTGTCTCCTCGGTAGCCAATAGAAGGCTCCTTCCATACGGCTACCGAGAAGAAAGGAGCATTAAACCGCAGGGCTGGTCCACTGGCGTGAGACGATGGAGCGGTCGACCGCATCCAGGACCGCCTGGTTCTGCAGACCGTCGTGGAAGTCAGGCGTGAAGGGTTTGCCCTTGTCGATAGCATCCAGGAAGTCGTGGACCATATTGATGAAGGTGTGCTCGTAACCGATGATATGCGCCACCGGCCAGTAGCCGCTCATATAGGGCATAAAGCTCTCGGTCGCCTGGATGAGATGAAACCCCTGCAGCCCCTGCGGATCGTCGGTCAGATAGATCTCGAACTCGTTCATGCGCTCCTGGTTGTAGACGATAGAGCCTTTTTCGCCGTTGATCTCCCAGCGGTTGTAGTTCTTGCGGCCCGGCGCCAGGCGCGTCGCCTCGAACGTGCCCGTTGCGCCGTTCTGGAAGCGGGCCAGAAACGCCGTCTGGTCGTCCACCGTCACCGCGCCCTTCTCACTCGACGCCTTAAATCCGGCCAATCCACCCTCGGTATCCGCCAGCAGCGGGCGCTGCTTGATGAATGTCTCGCTCAGCCCGATCACCTCGGCAAACTCCGTGCCCATCACGAAGCGCGCGGTATCGATCAGGTGGGCGTTCAGATCGCCGTGAGAGCCGCTGCCGGCGATGCTCTTGTCCAGCCTCCAGACCAGCGGCACGCTGGGGTCCACGATCCAGTCCTGCAGATAGGTCCCCCGGAAATGGCGCAGACCGCCCAGCCGTCCCTCGCGCACCAGTTGCGCGGCAAAGGCGATGGCAGGAACGAATCGGTAGTTGTGGCAGATGCCGTTCACCTTGCCGCTGCGCCGCGCGGTCTCGTAGGAGCGTTTGGCATCGTCGAGGTTGGTCGCCAGCGGCTTCTCGCAGAGGACGTGCTTGCCGGCCTCCAACGCCGCGACAGAGATGGCCGCATGGGTATCGTTGGGCGTGCCGATGTCGATCAGGTCGATGTCGGAGCGGCCGATCACATCCTCCCAACTGGTCGCGTAGCTCTGCCAGCCGAACTGTTCCGCCGCTGCCTTCACTTTGGCCTCATTGCGCCCCACCAGAACCTTCATGACCGGCTCGACGTCCAGATCGAAGAACCGGTTTACCTGCCGATAGGCGTTGCTGTGCGCCTTGCCCATAAATTGATAGCCGATCAGGGCCACATTGATCTGCTTCTTTGCCATTGGTCATCCTCCCAGGGAAAATCCTAACCCGTCGTGAGCGTGCTAGCTTACGGAAGAGCGGCCTATGCCGCAGAATCTCAATTCAACAAAGAAAGCCCGACTCCCTCCTGACCCTGCTGCCCCACCGGCCTTCCATAAAGGAAGACCCCTGAGCGGCATAAAGCCGTTCAGGGGTCCGTTCCTCGCGGGCCGGCCGCCTACCGATGCGCCACCGGAGTGGGATCGGAGGGGCGGGCGAGCGAGACGCCGTTGGCGTTAGGAACCAAGTCGCCCACCTCCTTTCGTCAGCGCTCCGCTGGAGCGCGTTCTCACTCTCTCTATCGGTGCAGAAAGCCGTTCCGCTAAAGCCTTTTAGAGTTGCGGCCACCGCACCGCCCAGACGATCAACTGCGCGTCGGCTTCCTCGAACGCCTCGAGAGAGCCGTAGGTCTGCCGCGCCCACGCCTCGGCCCGATCCACCAGATCGGCATTCACCTCTTCCGGGACCGACCAGATTCCGGACCAGGAGCGCCGCCGCAGGGCTTCGAGCGTCTTCGCGACCTGAAAGCGCAACCGCCACTGCACCCGCTCTCCGTCCACGCGCTCGACCTGCGCTCCCTGCTCACGCAGATAGGCTACGACCTCTTCCAGGCTCTGCGCCCCGATCCGCGTGCGATTCAATCCGTGCTCTCGCGCCAACTCCATGTAGAAGCTGCGCGTCGGGAACATGCGTGCCCCGGCCTCCTGCGCCAGCAGCAGCGTGCCGCCGGGCGCCAGCACCCGCCGGACTTCCGCCAGCACGCGCTTCCAATCGGCGATCAGGTGCAGGATATGGACGATCAGCACGGCTTCGATGGCGCCGGCCTTCACGGGAAGATGCCGCAGATCGGCACGCGCCACACGCAGCGGCAAGGCTTTTCCCGTCGCCTCGCCTCGTACCTTTTGCCGTAGTTGTGACAGCATATTCCCCGAAATATCCAGCCCTATTACCGGCACGCCCAGTTGCGCCAGCGGCAAAGAGAAGCGGCCCGTGCCGGTCCCGGCATCCAGCAAGGCCCGGTCCTCCGCTACTCCCGCGACCTCCTGCAGCAGCCTGGCGGCCTGCTCCTGGATCTCCAGCGGCATGTAGCGCGTCCAGTCGTAATCGCTTGCGACCGGATCGAAACTCAAATACCCCTGCTCTGTCGTCATTCTGGCCGATCCTTACAAACAGTTAGCCCTCAATATCTCTAAAGAGAAAGGCGATCGTTGCGCATCCGCGAACCTATTTTCCCGCCAGCATCTCGCGGGCGTGCTGCAGCACGGCCTCGGTCACTTCCTTCCCACCGATCATGCGGGCGATCTCTGGGATGCGCTCCTCGGCAGTCAGCGGCGTCACCGTCACGCGCGTGCGCCCGCCCTTCTCCTGCTTCTCTATGGAGAAATGGTGCTCGCCCCGCCCGGCGATCTGGGCCAGGTGCGTGATGCAGATCACCTGAGCGGCGCAGGCTAGCGCCGCCATCTTCTCGGCAATGACGCTCGCCGTGCGGCCCCCCACCCCGATGTCGATCTCGTCGAAGACCATTGTGGGCAGCGGCTCCTGCCGCGCCATCGCCGACTTGATCGCCAGCATCACCCGCGAGATTTCGCCGCCGGAAGCCACCTTCGCCAGCGGTCGCAGCGGCTCGCCCGCGTTGGTTGCAATCAGAAACTCGACCCGGTCCGTCCCGCGCGCCGTCGGTTCGCCTTTCTCGATGCGCACCTCGAAGCGTGCCTTCTCCATCGCCAGGTCCTTCAGCTCGGCCAGCGTCACCTTCTGGAACTCGTCGGCCGCTTTGCGGCGCAGGCGGCTCAGCCGGCCGCAAAGATCGTTCAGCCGCTGCTCCGTGGCCTGGATTTCCGCGTCCAACTGCCCGCCGCGCTCCTCGCTGTGCGTCAGCGCGTCCAGCTTTGCGGCGGTCTCTTCGCCATAACAGAGGATCTCTTCCACCGAATCGCCGTACTTGCGCTTGAGCGTGCGCAATAGCTCCAGCCGCTCCTCAATCTGCGCCAGCCGCTCCGGATTGAACTCAATGTCGTCCGCATACCGCGCCAGGTCGCGCTCGGCCTCCGTCAACTCATAGATCGCCGAGCGGATGGCATCCAGGCCGGGCTGCAGCGTCTCGTCCAGGGAAGCCGCCTCCTCCAGCAGCCGGGCCGCGACCGCCAGCGCCTCCAGCGCCCCGCCCCCGTTGTCGCCGCCGTTGAGGGCTTCCGCCGCATTTACCGCCGCTTCCGCCAGCTTCTGCGCGTTGGCGACCCGCCGGTGCTCGGCTGCCAGCTCTTCCTCCTCGCCAGGAGATAACTTCGCGTCCGTGATCTCTTTCACCTGAAACGCATACAGATCGAGCAGATGCGTGCGCTCCCGCGCGTCCGTCTCCAGGCGCTCTTTCTCCTGGCGCAGCCGCTGGAGCGCCCGAAAAGCCTCGTCGGCCTCGGCGCGCAGAGTCTGGATTTCGGTCCCGCCCCAGTCGTCCAGCATGTCCAGATGCCGCGAGATCGCCAGCAGCGACTGGTGCTCGTGCTGGCCGTGCAGGTCCACCAGCCAGTCGCCGATCTCCTTGAGCTGCGTCACCGTCGCCGGCCGCCCGCCGATCCGGCAGGACGATTTTCCTGCGGACGTCACCTCCCGCGAAAGGAACAACTGGTCGTCCTCGATGTCGTAGCCCATCTCCTCGACGAGCTGCAGGACTTCCGGCGAGCCGGACACGTCGAAGACGGCGTCCACGATAGCGCGCTCCGCGCCGCCGCGCACCATCTCGGCGCCCGCGCGCCCGCCGAGGATCAGATTGAGCGCGTCGATGAGAATCGATTTCCCGGCGCCGGTCTCCCCGGTGAGCACGTTGAAGCCCGCGCCGAACTCCAGATCCAGGCGCTCGATGATGGCGTAATTGCGAACGGACAGGGTACGTAACATTCAGGCAGCCTATATGTCCGCCTTCTTGAGCGGCGAAGACGATTCAACAGGGCAGGAGAAATGATTGCGGTTTCAATGGGGATTGTACCGTCTGGCCCGATGCTTGTCAAGCAGGGTAAACTTTACAGGCTCATCAAATCCAACGAGGGAGAACACCGTGAAATCTCTGTTTGCCCGATGGCTCGGCCGGCACGTGGTTGTGTTCGCCGGGCTGATGCTGGCAGCCCTAAGCCTGTCTGCTATGCCGATCCACGCACAAGCCGGCACGGCAGATCAGGACCCCTACGCCCGCTATCTCTATCCGTTATCCCGCCCTCTACCGGCGCCGCGCGTCCTCATCAACGTTTCCGACGCGCCTCAGACCCGCGCCTGGGCCGAGGATGCCCGGAAGCTCGTTGCCGAGTGGTTTCCCCTGATCTGCCGGTTTCTTGCCACGGAGGATTTCCGCCCTCCAAAGACCGTTACGCTCGTTTTCAAGAAAGACCTCAACGTCCCCGCCTACACCGCCGGCGACACGATCACCATCAACGGCAAATGGGTCACCGGCCATCCCGACGACTTCGGCATGGTCATCCACGAACTGACTCATGTGATTCAGGCGTATCCGGACAAAGGCGATAAACCCGGCTGGCTGGTCGAGGGCATCGCCGACTATATCCGCTTCTATCGTTACGAGCCGGACGTGCCCCGCCCGCGCGTCAATCCCCAGCGGGCTACCTACCACGACGCCTACCGCACGACGGCCGCCTTCCTCGCCTGGGTGATGGGCCGCTACGATCGGAGCCTGGTCGTCCGGCTGGATCGCGCGTTACGTACCGGGACCTACTCCGTGGATATTTTCCAGCAGGTGACCGGCAAGTCTGTGGACGCGCTCTGGGCCGAATTCATCCAGACCTTGCCTCCGCCGACCACGCCTCGATAAATCGGTACTTACCCGGTAGACGCACCCGGACATTCAAAAGCCCGGTCGCTTTAGCTTCCGGGCCTGGAACTACAGTTTCGTATCGGAGTCTTTACGGGCCTTCTTTCGCTTGGCCCGTTCCTCGGCTATCATGGCGTCCACCTTCGCCTTTGGAGCGCGCAGGGCATCCTCGAAGCGTTGGGCGTCCGTGCGTTTATCGGGTTCGGTATTGGCAGGTTGCTCGCTCATGGCGGGTTCTCCTTCGCGAACTCTACTCCTAATTATAGCAGGGATACCGGAAAAAGACTAGAGAGCGAATCCCGCGTTACCGAGCGGCAGACATTCTTCCACAGATCGGGCGATTCATGGTATCATAGCGTATTCAACAATGGGGGGCGGCCATGAAAAGACGTGCTTGCCCCCGATATGGAGACGCCATGCCACACAACGTCAATCTTGATGCCCTCATTCACCGTGAAGATTTCGAGGTTATGGGAGAGCCGCCGAGTGCTTCTAAACTCGCTCAGGGATTTAGAGTGTCCGATTTGGCAGAGGGTGCGCTAACCCTTGCGCTTCTCCGAAAGCCCGACTTCCAGCGTGAAACAAACAACTGGAGTCCCCGCAAGGTAGCAGACCTCATAAAGAGCTTCTTGGAGGGTGACCTAATTCCTGCCGTTATCCTGTGGAGATCGGATAAGAGCGGAAACTTTTTCGTCGTTGACGGCGCGCACCGTCTAAGCGCCTTAATAGCTTGGGCACTTGACGACTATGGCGACGGCAAGTTATCTCGCGTCTTCTTTGACAACCACATACCCCCGGAACAAAACAAAGCCGCCGAAGAAACCCGGAAACTGGTGAATAAAGAAGTGGGTTCCTATCAAGAGCTATCGCTTGCGTTGCGATACCTAGATACGACCCCAACTTCTAAGAGCCTGTCCGAAAACTCGGAAAGTTTGCGTGGTCGGCATGGAATAAGCTTTCATGCCGACCCGCAAAGCCTATACCACCGATCTTTCGGACGCCCAATGGCACTGGATCGAAGGCTTCTTTCCTG
>Ga0209810_1001661_pt1 | contig 31747 bp, 24 predicted proteins | sample Coa_R1_7_FD_187159 | JGI IMG/M metagenome (GOLD analysis project Ga0209810, IMG submission 187159) | Surface soil microbial communities from Centralia Pennsylvania, which are recovering from an underground coalmine fire - Coalmine... | ecosystem: Environmental > Terrestrial > Soil > Unclassified... | reverse complement strand
AAGATGAAGTATTGTGCCAATCCGTCCCACCGTGTCAGTATAACGTATGTTGTGTAAGGAGAGACGCTATGCCAGACAAACCGGATAGACCCGGCGATTCACATGGCTCTACAGGTACTCACGGAAACAATTCCTTTGACAACGATCTCCCATGGTACATGCCGCCTCTTCTGCGTGTACGAGAGGAATTGCTGGGCAAGAGGCAGGGCATAAAAGAGCGGCTTTGCCAGGTAGTAACTACGCTCACGCAGCAACGAGCATGGCTTATTTTTTTCGATCATCGACCCCTCTCAGAAATCCTCGCTTCTCTGCCTCCCTCTGTTACCACCTTTCCTGTCAGCTATGATGGCAATTCCTTTGCCATACTGATCTTTCAGGAGAAACCGACAGGGGATGACTTGCCTTACCTCTCTCTCGACGACATCAAGGGGATAGCGAACACATGTGGATACGTTCTCTCTTCTTTAGCGGAAAAAGCCGTCAGGCGAGCGAGAAAAAAAGACAAACTCCTTCGCCCTGAGCAGCTCACGAAGCGAGAACATCAGGTACTACAACTGATCGATTGCTCAGATGAGGATGTAGGGCAGGCATTGAGGATTCTCACAGAGACGGTGAGAAAACACAAAGAGCATATCCGCACAAAGTTAGGCGCTCAGGACGACACCGAGGCACGCTTGATCGCCTATGACAAACATCTGTACTTTCCCCTGGAAGGCATTATCAGCAAACCATGTGGAAGAGATTGATGAGACTCCATAGGCGTTCACTTTCGTTAGCGCGAGGCCTTCCCAGGCCACCCGCCAGGGGTGGTTCTACTCTAGACGATACATTCGTGCCTCTTGTGGAGCGGCCGCGTATAGTAGGGCCACCTCTTGCGGGTGGCCTGGGAAGCTCTCGCACTGGTTTCCGTTAACGCTTCTGAGGGACAACCAGCACAGAAATCTATCCCCGTACCTGTTATGCGCGCTATCGTATTTTGCTTCCCGATGGCACAGAGCTACAGGAAAGCCATCCTGCCCTTTTCATCTCTTCCCACCTCCCCGGTTGCCTGTATTTACCAGAAACTCCATAGCATGCGTCGGCGTGTTCATTAGCAAGTGGGCAGCTCTCACAGGCGGTGGCAACTTTCTATCGTTCTCAAACTTGCGCCTCAAAATCACAGATAGATCACAAAGCCTGTGGTACAATATTGATATTGGATGCGAGCGATACGTAGCACAGACATAGCAGCAATTTCCTGATTGCCGCATGAAGGGCGGCAGGGTGTCAGGGGAATAGTGAGCAAACGAGATGACACAGGGAAATGGTGTGACGGTTGAGACCGGGCAGGTCACAAGACGCAGGGGGTACTGGTACAAACTCAGTCGCTGCTCTATCTGCCTGCGTTTGCTCTGGCTGCAACTCATTATGCTCAGCGAGCCGCTTGACGCGCCGGAACCGCTGCGGCACTGGCTGCTGTGCAAACGCTGTTACGATGCCCTGCTCATAGAGTTGAGCCGCTCGTCAATTCGCTCACCCCTGCGCCTGCGCATCGCTATGGGACTGGTCGCCGCCGAACGCTCGCCAGCCGCTTACAATACGGCTGTGCGGACAAAGACCAGCGAGCAGGAGGCATTCCAGAAGGAATTCGCCGTGTTTACCTGGCTCATGATCCTCTTTGCCCTCATGCACATGGTCATCTTTGCCATTATTTTCACGGTGCGGTGAATGAACAGGCCCCGAACTCAGCGGTTCGGGGCCTGCCTGCGTCCTGGAACTGACCGGGAGTTAGTCCGCAGCCAGCCCTTTCTCCTTCAGAATATTCCACACTTTCCAGGGGGTGATGGGAATATCGATGTGGCGCACGCCGACGTGGGCGAGGGCATCGACAACGGCGTTAACGATGGCCTGTGGCGCGCCGACGGTCGGCGATTCACCGACGCCTTTGGCCCCGATGGGGTGGTGCGGAGAGGGCGTGATCGTGCGGTCGGTCTCCCAGGCGGGCGTCTCCATTGCGGTGGGGATCAGGTAGTCCTGGAAGTTGATGCCGAGCGCATTGCCGTCCTCGTCATACGAAATTTCCTCGAACATGGCGGGGGCAAGTCCCTGCGTCAGGCCGCCGTGAATCTGCCCTTCGACCACCATCGGATTGATGACGGTGCCGCAGTCATCGACGGCCAGGAAACGGCGGATATGCACCTGGCCCGTACCCCGGTCAATATCGACGACGCAGATGTAGCTGCCGAAGGGGTAGGTCAGGTTGGGCGGGTCGTAGTAGTTGACGGCTTCCAGACCCGGCTCCAGATAGGGCGGGCAGTTGGTGTAGGCGGCGAAGGCCAGTTCCTGAATGGTCTTGCCCTTGCCCGGCGACCCCTTGACATAGAAGCGGCCCGGCTCCCATTCCAGGTCTTCCTCGCCGACTTCCAGCAGGTAGGCGGCAATCTTCTTCGCCTTGTCGCGCACCTTGCGCGCCGCCACCGCCGTTGCCGCGCCCGCGACGGGCGTGCTGCGGCTGGCATAGGTACCGAGGCCATAGGGAGCGGTATCGGTATCGCCATGTTCGACATCCACATCATCGGGCGACATGCCGAGTTCGGCTGCTATTATCTGGGCAAAAGTGGTTTCATGGCCCTGCCCCTGCGTCTGCACGCCGATACGCGCCAGCACCTTCCCTGTTGGATGCACCCGAATCTCGCAGCTATCGAACATCTGGATGCCCGCAATATCGAAATGCTTGCCGGGGCCGGCGCCAACGATCTCTGTGAAGCTGGAGATACCAATGCCCATCAGTTCGCCGCGCGCGCGCTTCTCCGCCTGTTCGCGGCGCAGTTCCGCGTAGCCGACGCGATCCATCGCCAGCTTCAACGCGCCCTCGTAGTTGCCGCTATCATACGTCCAGTTAAGGGCCGAACGATAAGGGAACGCTTCGGGCTTGATGAAATTTTGCAGACGCAGTTCCGCCGGATCCTTGCCGAGATCGTGGGCCAGCGTATCCATCATGCGCTCGATCAGGTACGAGGCTTCGGTCACGCGGAAGGAGCAGCGATAGGCGATGCCGCCGGGAGCCTTGTTGGTATGCACGGCGTCCACATCGACAAAGGCGTGTTTGAAATCGTAGGAGCCGGTGCAGATGTGGAAGAGGCCAGCCGGGAACTTCGTCGGCTGCGCTGCCGCGTCGAATGCGCCATGATCGGCCAGCGTATGCACGCGCAGGGCTTTGACGGTGCCATCTTTATCGGCGGCAATCTCGGCGTGAATGTGGTAATCGCGTCCGAAGCCCGTGCTTGCCAGGTTCTCCGTGCGATCCTCAATCCACTTGACGGGCTTGCCCGTTGTGATGGCCGCCACGACGGCGCAGACGTAGCCCGGATAGATCGGCACTTTGTTGCCGAAGCCGCCGCCCACGTCGGGCGAGATGATGCGAATGCGATGTTCAGGCAGACCGGCCACAATGGCGAACAGGGTGCGATGCGCATGCGGGGCCTGCGAGGTCATCCAGACGGTCAGCTTGCCGGTCGCCTTGTTAAACTGCGCCACGCAGCCACAGGTCTCGATGGGCGCGGGGTGAATGCGCGGGATGTACATATCCTGTTTGACGACGACACCATTGGCCTCAGCCTCGGCGAATGCTGCCTCGGTCGCGGCCTTATCGCCCGTCTCCCAGTGGTAGATGTGGTTGGTGGGCTGCCTGTCCTTCTTGTCGGGGCGCAGCAGCGGCGCATCCGGGTCGAGCGCCTTATGCGGATCGACCACGACGGGCAGCGGCTCGTATTCCACATCGACGGCGGCCACGCCATCGGCGGCGGCGTAGCGGCTGGTGGCGACGACGAAGGCTACCTCCTGCATCTGGTAATGCACGCGATCCAGCGCCAGCACGGCCTCAGTATCGGCGGAAAGTGTGGGCATCCAGGCCAGCCCGGCGGCATCCAGGTCCTTGCCGGTAATGACGGCTAAGACGCCCGGCACCTGCAGCGCCTTGCTGGTGTCGATACTCTTGATGAGCGCGTGGGCGTAGGGGCTGCGCACAATGTCGCCGTACAACATGCCGGGCAACTGAATATCGTCGACGTAATTGCCCTGTCCGCGTATGAAACGAGCGTCCTCTTTGCGCTTATAGGCTTCGCCCAGCCCGTGTTTCTGCACTTCGGTCGCCATCATTCGCCTCCCTCTCCGGCGCTGACCGGCACCTCTGCCGACTCTCGCATCTTCTCGGCAGCATATTGAACAGCTTTCACAATGTTTACATAGCCTGTGCAGCGACAGAGATTGCCGGAAATCGCCACGCGAATCTCCTGCTCGTTGGGGTTGGGGTTGCGCCGCAGCAGCGCCAGGCTGGTCATCATCATGCCCGGCGTGCAATAGCCGCACTGCAAAGCGTGCTTCTCGTGGAAGCCTTCCTGCAAGGGGTGCAGCTTGCCATCCTGCTCAAGCCCCTCGACGGTCATGATGTCGCGTCCATCGGCCTGCACGGCGAACATGGTGCAGGACTTCGTTGCTTTGCCGTCAACGAGAATAGTGCAGGCGCCGCAACTGGTAGTATCGCAGCCAATGTGCGTACCCGTCAGGCGCAGCACGTCGCGAATCCAGTGGACGAGCAGCAGGCGCGAATCCACATCACCATCGTAAGCCGTGCCGTTAATGGTGGCACGAATATGATGCGTACTCATAATTATTTTCCCTCCGTAGCGCGAGCGTGGGCCTTGCGCAGCGCCCGCACCGTCAGCGTGCGTACCATGTCGCGTTTGTACTCGGCGGGGCCGCGCAGGTCGCTGGCTGGATGGGCAGCAGCGGCGGCCAGATCGGCGGCCTGGTGGATGGCAGCCTCATCCAGCGGCTTGCCGAGCAGCGACTTTTCGGCGTCACGCGCCTTGATGGGCGTTGGCCCCACGTTGGTAAGGCCGATGCCTGCGTAAGTCACGTTGCCGCTGTCATCCAGCGTGATGTAGGCGGCGACCCCGGCGATGGCGTAGTCGCCAACCTTGCGCTCCAGTTTGAAATAGGCTCCGCCACTGTAGGCAGTGGGCGCGGGGACGCGAATCTCCGTCAGTATTTCATTGGGGCGCAGCGACGTTTCAAATGAGGAATCGGTAAAGAACTCGTCAATGGGAATCACGCGCTGGCCGCCCGGCCCGACGGCCACGACCTGCGCGCCCAGAGCCAGCATGGTCGCCGGATGGTCGTTGGCGGGGTCAGCATGGGCCAGATTGCCGCCGACAGTGGCCCAGTTGCGCACAACAGGGTCGGCCACCACTTCGGCAGTCTCGTGCAGAATGGGATAACGATTGCGAATGAGATCAGACGCATCCAACTCGGCCTCGCGAGTCAACGCGCCGATGTGCAGGGTGCCATCCGTCTCCTGGAGATAGTCCAGATCGGGAACACGGTTGATATCGATCAAGACCGAGGGACCCGCAAGACGGAAGCGCAAGAGGGGAATGAGGCTCTGGCCTCCGGCGAGAATTTTGGCATCATCGCCATGCTGTTCCAGCAAAGCGACAGCCTCTGGAACACTTCCCGCCACCAGATAATCGAAGGAACCAGGAATCACTAGCTCACCTCCAGAAATCTTTCACGCGCATGCGAACAAACGCTGTTCGCGCCCAACAGAGGGAGGGTAGGGGGTTTCCCGCCCGGCAGCTAAACGCATCAGGCTGCACAACGTGCAAGCCCTATGATACGTCAGTGTAGCACGAAGTGAAAGACTGGCGTTACCCCCGAAAGCAGGCAACATTCGCAGGGTATACCTCCTTTTGGAGGGAGAGCATATATACAAATGGAGGGAAGTAGAAACTATGAAACGGCGGCGTAACCGCCGCAGGCCAGCCACCGCGCCACCCCCAGGCCACCCCCAGGCCACCCCCAGGCCACCCGCAAGGGCTGGCCCTACTATAGACGACTCCTCCACAGGCGGCACGAACGCCACGTCTATAGTAGGGCCAGCCCTTGCGGGTGGCCTGGGGGTGGCCTGGGGGTGGCCTGGAGCTAATAGCTATAAGCATGCCCCAGGCGCTGCGCCTGAATGAACGCGGCATACCAGCGCCCGCTCTCTTTGATCTGCCGTCGCTGCGTGGCAAAATCGACGTAGACGATGCCGAAACGCTTGCTATAGCCATCGACCCACTCGTAATTGTCGAGCAGGGACCAGACAAAATAGCCTTCCACCGGCACACCCTGCCTGCGGGCATGTTCCAGCATGTCGATATGCTCGCGCAGGTATTGCACGCGCCGTTCGTCGCGCACAGGACTGCGCCCATCCCACTGATCGGCAAACGCGGCTCCATTCTCCGTGACCAGAATGAGGCGGGGGGCGTATTCGCGATGGACGCGCAGCAGGCACTCTCCCAGGCCCTGCGGATAGATTTCCCACGCCATTTCCGTATAGCTGGCGCCGGGAACAGGCACAACCGGTTCATAGGCAGGCTCGCGCGCCTGCTGCCCGTTTCCGCGCCGCGCCCGCAGCAGCAGGCGAAAATAGTAGTTGATGCCAACAAAATCCAGAGGGGTCGCAATCAACGCCATGTCAGTCTCTTGCTGCGGCGGGGGAACGACGGCCAGATCGGTAAAAAGCTGCTCAGGGTATTGCCCGCGAAAGAGCGGATCCAGAAACCAGCGGTTGTAGCGCACGTCCATCTGCTCCACTCCCTGCAAGGTTTCCGCGCGTTCATCGGCAGCAAAGACGGGGGTTATGTTGAGCGTGATGCCGATACACCCGTCCTGTGATGCCTGCTGGCGCATACGGGGGAGAGCCAGGCCGTGCGCCAGTAAGAGATGATGAGCGGCCACCACCGCCGATTGCATATCCGCGATACCGGGGGCATGGGAGCCGAGTCCATAGCCCAGATAGGCGGCGCACCAGGGTTCATTGAGCGTAATCCACCAGCGCACACGATCCCCCAGGCGGCGCGTCACCGCTTCAGCATAGTCGGCGAAGGCATGGGCCGTCTCGCGGTTGAGCCAGCCGCCGCGTTCGTGCAGCGCCAGGGGCAGATCCCAGTGATAGAGCGTCGCCACCGGTGTAATATCATGTGCCAGCAGGGCATCCACCAGCCGGTCATAGAAATCGAGGCCGCGCGCGTTGACTGCCCCGGTTCCTTCTGGCAGGATACGCGACCACGAAAGCGAGAAGCGATAGGCGTTCAGGTTCAGTTCCGCCATCAGGGCCACATCTTCCTGCATGTGGTGATAGTGGTCGGAAGCGATCTCCCCCGTCTGACCATGAAAGGTCGTTCCTTCCTGCCTGGCAAAGGTATCCCAGATAGAATCCGCCCGTCCATCTTCGTGCGCCGCGCCCTCAATCTGGTAGGCGGAAGTGGCGGCGCCCCAGAGAAAGTCGGAGGGAAATGAAGAGCGGAAAGGATGATTTCTGCTGGAAGGTCGGCTGCCCAGTTGCGCGGCGATGAGATCGGGAACATAGCCCTGTTCCTTGATAAGCTGCAACACTCGTTCCCGCGTCACGGGATCGACATCGGGCTTATTGTTCAAGACACGCGAAACGGTGGCCGTGGAGACGCCCGCGAGTTGGGCGATCTGGCGTATCGTCAGTTTCCCTGGCATTCTTTTGCTCCCCTACCATCGAAAATTCTCTCGGACGTGTCATGCCTTGAAAATGTCTCTCGGACGTGTCATCCTGAGTGAAGCGAAGGATCAGCAGGGCGAAGCATCCCATCTCGCCCTGCTGAGAAGCGGTTGCCTCAGATGCTTCGCTTCACTCAGCATGACATGTCCACACCATCTACAACCACTTCTCAGCAAGGCGAGATGGGATGCTTCGCCCTGCTGAGAAGTGGTTGCCTCAGGTGCTTCGCTTCACCCAGCATGACATGTCCACACCAGCTACAACCATCCCTGCTTCACAGCGACCATCACGGCCTCGGTGCGGTTCTTGACGCCGAGACGGTGCAATATCTCCTGCACATAGCCTTTGACGGTGTTCTCGCTCAGGTAGAGCTGCGTGGCGATTTCACGACTGGACAGGCCCTGGGCGACGAGGCGCAGAATGACCAGTTGCTGCGAACTGAGCTGCTCCGGCGCGGTTTCTCCGTTGGCCTGCGGCGCTTTGCGCAACTGCGCCAGCACGGCAACAGCGGCCTTCGGGTCGATGGCCGCCTCACCGCGCGCAACGGCACGAATGGAACGCTTGAGATCAAAGCGTTCGATGTCTTTCAAGATGAAGCCGCGCGCCCCCGCCTGAATGGCCTGCGCGATCAGGGTATCGTCGGTATAGGTAGTAAGGATAATCACTGCCGTCTCCGGGTAGCGCGTGGTGACGGTGCGGCAGACTTCGATACCGCTGGTGCCAGGCAGGCGAATATCGAGCAGGGCGATATCCGGGCGCAGACGTTCGATCAGAGTCAGGGCCTGCTCCGCATTGGCGGCGTCGCCCACGATGGAGAAATCCGGCTCCGAGACGAGCATGGCCTTGAGACCTTCACGCACCATCTCGTGGTCATCGACGATCAGCAGGCGAATCATAGCGGCACCACCGCCTTTACAATCAGACCGCTCTCCTCGCCGTTGGTCAGCAAGAACTGGCCGCCCACCTCTTCGACGCGGTTGCGCATCCCTTTGAGGCCCAGATGCGTGGTATTGCCGCGATAGGTGGCCAGCGTCTGCGCAGGGATGCCAATGCCGTTATCCTGCACGACCAGCACCGCCTGCTCGTTCGTCACCTGCACAGTCACAATCACCATCGTCGCTTCCGAATGTCGGCGTACATTGGTCAGCGCCTCTCCGGCAACGGTGAGCAGCATACTCTCAACGTGCGAAGGCAAGGAGCCAGACCATTCAGCAACGACAAGGTCAGCCTCGATGGGCGTGGATTCGCGCAGGTCGCGGATCAGCTTGTAAAGCATGCCGACCAGCCCACCCTCATGCACTTCGTTGGAAGAGAGCGCGAAGATAGCGTCACGCACCTGTGCATTGCCGAGTGAGGCCAGTTCTTTGATAGTGCGCAATTGACGAATCAGGGACGAATCTTCCGGCAGACGTTCCATCACCCAGTCCGCTTTCAAGCCAATGGTGAAGAGGGTCTGCTGCACGCGGTCATGCAATTCCTGGGCGATGCGGCTGCGTTCATCAGCCAGCATCTGGCGTTTCTGCACCTCGGTCAGTTCGTGGTGCAGCTCCTGCAAATCGGTGGCAAATTTGCTCAACTCCTGGTTGCGCCTTTCCAGTTCGGCGGTACGTTCGCGCACTTCGTGTTCCAGCCGCGCCGCGTTCTCCTCCATAGCGCGCCGCTCGCGAGCAATCAACTGAGCGTTGTGGATGGCAACGGCTGCCTGCGCTCCCAGAGCCTCCACCAGTTCGACGTGCCGCTGGCTGAAACGGGCAGGGCGTCGATCGCCGATGAGGAACGCGCCCAGCACCGAGCCGTCACGCGCCCGCAATTGCACGCCCAGGAAGCTGCGCACCGGAATATGGCCGCGCGGCACCCCCACGTAACGCGGGTCATCCTGCACATCATTCACCACAATCGAGGCGCCCTGCCAGAAAACCGGCTCTAAGATGCCAATACCCATGACATGGCCCAGATGGCGAAAGTGTCTGGCAATCCCTTCGGTCGCGCCGGAAATCGCCGCCAGATCAAACACGGCCCGCTCATGCATATCCTGGCCTTCCTCGCCCGATACCTCCGGGATGAGGAAAAAGGCGGCATATTCGGCGGCGGTCACTTTGCGCGCCGCGTCGGTAATCATCTGCAACAGACGCTGCAGGTCAAATTCAGAGGTGAGCGCAATTGCAATGCGGTTAAGCTGCGCCAGTTCTTCCGCCTGCTCCTGCAGGTTCGCAATCAATTGCGCGCGATCTACATCAACGGTCTGTGTCATACTGCACACTCCCAGGCACTCAAAGGCTTAGAGTAACCGCCTGCCAACAGTATATCACAGTGCCGTGAGCGTCATGAACCCTGGCATGTTAATGCGCGTTTACCTGCTCATCTCCCGATGTTGATGGCGCCGTCTTCAGAGCTTGCAAGCGACCGAGTATTCCGATAAGAGCGGGAATGGCATCTGCCCGGAGAATGATGGTGGGGCCAGAACCGGGAATGTACGACTGCATGATATAATTCAATGCAGACAAAAACAAGCGATAGCAGGAGTATTCCAGATCATGCAACGTCTTTACGATACACTGATTGAACTGGTAGGTATCCCCGGCACGAGTGGACACGAGGAGCAGGTGCGCGCTTATATCGAGCAACGTTTGCAGGCGCTGGGATTGACAACAGAGGTGGATGCGACGGGGAATCTGGTCACGATGCTGTCGGGCGAGGGAAAACCTTTGCTGCTCAACGCGCATATGGATCGCGTGCCGCCCGGATTGGGGCATCGGCCCGTGCTGCGTGACGGAATCCTCTACAGCGATGGCACGACAAATCTGGGGGCCGACGACGCGGCAGGGATCGCTGTCATTCTGGAAGTATTGGCGCGGGTCATTGAAGAAGATTTGCCGCACCCGCCTATCGTGGCGGTCTTCACGGTGCAGGAAGAGATGGGCCTGTGCGGAGCCAACGGCTTTGACGCGGCGCGCTGGCAGGTACGCGACGGCATCGTATTCGACAATGCTTTCGAGGCGGGTGTCGTCGTCTCACAGGGAGCGGCTTACGAAGGCTTTGATGTACAGATCACCGGTCGCACCGGCCATCCCGGCAAAGACCTGGCACAGACGGCAGACGCGATAGAGATATTCCGGCGGGCGAATTATCCCTACGGCTCGCTCGCCAACGATCAGACACGTATCCTCGTGGGCCGCGTCACAGGCGGCAACGCCCGCAACGCCGTTCCAGCCCACGTCACCGTTGAGGGCGAACTGCGCAGCTTCGAGCCGCCAGAGGCACGCGAACGCTATAAGCAGGCCATTCGCACGGCTTTCGAGCAGGCGGCGCAGCAACTCGGCGGCTCAGCCGAAGTCACCTTTAATCCCCACTCCAGTGGCTATGTCGTCGATGAAAACGAACCATTGCTGAATGTGTACCGCACCGTGCTGGCACAGCGCGGCGAACCGCTCATCACGCGCCCAACTTTCATCGGTAGCGACGCCAGTGGCTTCCGGCCCGCTGTGCGCATCTTCACTATCTCCACCGGCGTTGTCAACGAACATTCCGTTGATGAATACGTGCCGCTCGCGCCGCTAGAGCAACTGGTAGAAGATACATTGCAGGTGCTGCGTTTGTGGCAGGCGGAGAGCGCGTGAATCACACGTACTTCGATATCTTCTCTAATAGCTCATCAATATCGAAGGGTTTTGCCAGAAAGTCATCGGCCCCGTGAATAACGGCCTCGGTCTCTCCACTGGGATGCGCAGAGAACAGGATAATGGGAATATCTCTCGTCTCCTCTCTGCTCTTCATCTCCCTGATAATCTCCCGGCCATCGATGTCGGTGAGCAGCATATCCAGTAAGATCAAATCGGGTTGCTTACGGCGGCGCAGTTGTTCAACCTCCGCGCCCATACTGGTAGTCACAATCTCATAGCCAGCATCTTCCAGCAAAACTCGCAGCGAATGAAGAATAGCAAGCTCATCATCCACCACCAGAATCAACTTCTTTTTGCCCTCCATAGCATACCTCTTAAACCGGTCTTATTGCCGGAAAAGAGCCTGTTGCAAACATTTTTCACCAGGCGAGAACAATAGACACTGCCTTTATCCGCCCCGCCTCGTATTTTTCCTCTTCAGTTTATTATTTATAGCAGTGTTTATAACTTATACTATAAATATCTTACCACAGGAAACATAATCTGCCCATAACCATAGGCCGAAAAGCTCGTTTATCGGCAAAAGAACAACTTTCTGCATGTAGCGGCGTATATCCTTTAGATATTCCCCGGCGCGCTGGTAGGCTCAATGAAAGGATCAGGAGTTACCGCTGCGCCTGCAAGCTCGTCCTGAATACTGACGACAACATTGGAACAATCTTTTATACTGGAGATGATGGTAAGGCTTTTCAGTAGAGGGATAGAGGGCGTTTTTTGCATTGCCTTTAGTAACATGAGAGCAGATTACAACGAAAGTACAGATAGATGGCATTAGTGACAGAACCTCGCAGAAAACAGGCCCCGGCGAGAGTGAGCCGCGGGCAGGCGCGTTTTGCCTTCACCATCCTGTTTATTATCAACATCCTCAATTACGCTGACAGGTACGTCCTGCCGGCCATTCTACCGAAGATTCAGCAAGATCTAGGGTTGAATAATACCGAGCTTGGCCTGCTTGGCTCGTCGTTTCTGCTGGTCTACGCGCTGGCCACGCTGCCCATAGGCATCTGGGCTGACAGGGGTATCCGTAAAAATATCGTGGCGCTGTGCGTGGGTATATGGAGCGCGGCGACGATGCTGGCAGGTTTTACGCGCAATTTTATCCAGTTGTTCAGCGTGCGCGCCGTGCTGGGTATCGGCGAAGCCGGTTACGGCCCGGCTTCGCTCTCGCTGCTGGGCGACCTCTTCCCGAAAGCGCAGCGCGGGCGCATCCTCTCCTACTGGTCATCGGGTACGCTGATCGGCGCGGCCATCGGCTTCACGCTTGGCGGGCTGGTGGCACAGGCGTTCGGCTGGCGCTGGGCCTTCTACCTCGTCGGCATCCCCGGCCTCATCGCCGCCTTTCTGGCCTGGCGTTTGAGCGAGCCTGAACGGGGCGCGTTCGACCATAATGAGGAAGAGGTAGTGCTGGAAGCGGGTGTTCCTGAGGAGGAAGAGGACGTTCCGGTAGTGCATGGCAGCCTGGGCAACAATTTCCTGGGTTCGGTAAAGCACTTGCTCAAAATACCCACATACTGGACGCTGGTGGCCGGGCTGATCTTCAGCTTCTTCACCATTGGCGGCACCTCATTCTGGCTGCCAACCTACTTTGTCGACACCTTCAAATTGAGCGTTGCCAGGGCAGGAGCGATCTCTGGCGCAGTGCTGGTGTGCAGCGGGCTGGTCGGAACATTGCTCGGCGGCTGGCTGGCCGATGCCGCGCAACGCCGCCGTCCCGAAGGCCGCTTATTCGTAGCTATGCTCGGTTTCCTGCTGGGCGCGCCACTCGTGCTGATCGCGCTCTTCCTGCACAACCTGTCGCTCTTCCTGGCGGTCTTTATCCTGGCCGGAATCGCGCTCAATTTCTGCACCGGCCCGCTCAACGCCGTGATTCAGGATGTCATCAGGCCAGACCTGCGCGCCACCGCTGTCGGCCTCTCCCTGCTGCTTGCCCACCTGCTGGGCGATGCAGCGGCGCCAACTATTATCGGTGCCCTGGCCGACAAAATCACGCTGGCAACGGCGCTGATCGTCACCGCGCCCCTCTTCCTCTTCCTGGCCGGCCTCGTCTGTCTCCTCGGCCTGCGCTACGTCGCCCGCGACATGCTGAACATGCAGAAACAACTGCGCGAGCAGCATTGATAACTTGCCTATCACGGAAAAGCGGTGGCGGGGAGCCATGTGTGACTCCCCGCCACCGCTTTTCCATGATAGGCGAAATTCACAGATGCTGGCAAAAGCGACCGGGCGCGGTGCATAACAAAAGTAGATCATCTCCGGCTGATACATCCCCTTCTGATCTGATATGATAGGAAGAAAGCTAGATTGACAGGTTTGCATGAGTACAGAAGAAAAGAATATCAGACAGTCACACGAAGAAGAGCAAAGCGGGGACGAGGCTCCCATACCTGCTTTGCCTTTTGATGAAGCTGGCAGCAACCGCGACTCGTATGGGGCGCTGCATTCAAAGGATTTTCGCCTCTTGCTGATCGGCGTATTTCTGGCGATGTTCGGGCAGCAGATGATCGGCGTGGCACTTGGGTGGGAACTCTATGAACGCACAGGATCGGCGCTGGTGCTTGGCTTTGTCGGGCTGGCGCAGGTACTGCCCGTGATTGCGCTGTTCCTGCCCGCCGGTTATATCATCGACCGCTATAACCGCAAGTACGTGGTGCTGACCGCTCAGTTCGTGCTGGCGCTGGCGGAACTGGGGTTGGCCCTGCTCTCTTATACACGTGGCCCCTTGTTGCTCATCTACGGCTGCCTGCTCATCATGGGTTGCGCGCTCTCTTTTAACAGCCCGGCCAGTTCGGCGCTGGTCTCGCAGGTCGTGCCGGAAGTGGCCTTTGAGAACGCCTCGACGTGGAGAAGCAGCGCCTCGCAACTTGCTGCCGTGCTTGGCCCGGCCTCAAGCGGCTTTCTGATCGGTCTCTTTCATGGCTCAACGCTGGTGTATGTGCTGAGCGCGGGAACGGCCCTTATTTTTGTCCTGCTGCTGCTGGTGATGCGGGTGCGCCCGCAGAAAACAGCATTCGGGCGCAGATCGCTGGGTTCGCTACTGGAAGGCTTGCGTTTCCTGGGCAAAACGCAGGTCTTGCTGGCAGCCATCACGCTGGATCTGTTCGCCGTGCTGCTGGGCGGCGCAACGACGCTGCTACCCATTTACGCGACGAGCATTCTGCACGTCGGACCGGTTGGTCTCGGCTGGCTGCAGTCCGCCAGTTCAATTGGCGCCGTCTGTATGGCGCTCACACTGGCGCACCGGCCCCCGTTCAAGCGAGCGGGGCGCACTCTGTTACTGGCGGTAGCCGGGTTCGGTCTGGCAACCATCATCTTCGGAGTCTCACGCTGGTTCTGGCTCTCGCTGCTCATGCTCTTCCTGCTTGGCGCGTTCGACAACATCAGCGTCGTCATTCGCTCCACCTTGCTGCTGGTGCGCACGCCCGATGAGATGCGCGGGCGCGTGAGCGCGGTCAGTTCGCTCTTTATCGGCACATCCAACCAGCTCGGCGGCTTCGAGTCAGGGCTGGTAGCGCAGTTGATCGGCCCGGTTCTCGCCGTCGTGGTTGGCGGCATCGGCACTATTCTGGTTGTGCTGCTCATTGGCTGGGTCTGGCCGGAGATGCGCAACCTGGGAACATTGCGCGAAAAAGCTAGCTGAATAAATATTCAGCAGTACCGGGAAACGCTATATGATCCTCTCCTCGCGACCCTCACTTCACTTAGAGGACAGATATCTGACAAAGACCGTTCATCTTATCGACTCTGATGGTATCAAAAGAGTAGTTCGATTTGCCGGGTCACTCTATCTCAGCCTCTCTTTCTGAACCTGCCCGGTTTTTGTGGTACACTGGATAGACCAGATACCAACTTCTAGAAGGGATATCTCACGTGACTTCTCAACAAACAAACGATAGCTTTTTTACCTCGCTTGAATGGCGCTCGATCGGTCCCTATCGTGGGGGGCGCGTCGTGGCTGTGGCGGGTGATCCGGTACACGAGCAGATCTTTTATTTTGGCTCGACCGGTGGCGGCGTCTGGAAGACGACCGATGGCGGCGTCTTCTGGCAGAATGTCTCCGACGGCTTTTTCCAGCGCGCCTCGGTTGGCGCCATTGCCGTCGCGCCCTCAGACCCCAACGTGATCTACGTCGGTATGGGCGAGACCACGATTCGCGGCAATGTCGCACATGGCGATGGCGTGTATAAGTCAACGGATGGAGGCAAGACGTGGACGCACCTGGGGCTGGCGGATACGCGGCAGATCGGCAAGATTCGCGTCCATCCCGGCGACCCGAATCTGGTCTACGTGGCCGCGCTGGGCCACGCACACGGGCCGAATAAGGAGCGCGGCGTCTATCGCTCAACGGATGGCGGCAAAACCTGGGAACACGTCCTGAATCGCGGCGAGGACGTGGGCGTGCATGATCTGGCGATGGACCCAAACAACCCGCGTATCCTCTTCGCCGCCGCATGGCGCGCCCGCCGCCTGCCCTATAAGCTGGAAAGCGGCGGCGAGGGCTGCGGCATCTTCAAATCCATCGATGGCGGCGACAGTTGGACGGAGATCACGCATAATCCGGGTCTGCCGCAGGGCATGGTGGGCAAAATCGGCGTGGCCGTTTCCGGCGCGCAGCCTGATCGCGTCTGGGCGCTCGTCGAGGCCGAGGATGGCGCGCTCTTCCGCTCGGATGATGGCGGCGAGAAGTGGGAGCGACTGAGCGAAGAGCGCGACCTGCGCACGCGCCCCTGGTACTACATGCACATCTACGCCGACCCGCAGGACGCCGATACTGTCTGGGTTCTCAACGAAAAATGTCTCAAATCCATCGATGGCGGACGTACCTTCTTCAAGGTGCCAACCCCGCACGGCGATAATCACGATCTGTGGATCGACCCGCGCAATCCGCAACGTATGATCGAGGGCAACGATGGCGGCGCCTGCGTGACCTTCAACGGCGCTCGGACCTGGTCGTCGATTTACAACCAGCCGACCGCCGAATTTTACCACGTCACCACCGATACACAGGTACCCTACCGCATCTATGGCGCGCAGCAGGACAATACGACGATTACGCTGCCAGGCCGTTCGCGCTATGGCGCCATTGTGCAGGCGGATTACTACGAAGTCGGCGGCGGAGAAAGCGGCTACATCGCTGTGCGGCCCGACAATCCCAACATCGTCTTTGCCGGCAGCTATCTGGGCTATCTCACGCGCTATGACCATAGCACGGGCGAGGTGCGCGACATCACCGTCTGGCCGGAGGCGACGCTGGGCTGGCCCGCGAAAGACGCAAAGTACCGCTTCCAGTGGACTTTCCCCATCCTGCTTTCCCCGCATGACCCCAACATCCTCTATGCCACCGGCAACCACGTCTTCCGCTCGACCGATGAAGGGCATAGCTGGCAGGAGATCAGCCCCGATCTTTCGCGCAACGATGTGAGCAAAATGCAGGATTCCGGCGGCCCGCTTACCAGAGACAATGTTGGCACCGAGTATTACGGTACCATCTTCGCCTTCGCCGAATCGCCCCTGGAACGCGGCCTGTTCTGGGCCGGTTCGGATGACGGGCTGGTGCATATCTCACGCGACAACGGCAAGTCCTGGCAGAACGTCACGCCGCCTGATCTGCCCGAATGGGCGCTGATCAGCATTATCGAACCATCGCCGCACGATGCCGCCACCGCCTACGTAGCGGCGACACGCTACAAGCTGGATGACTTCCATCCCTATCTCTACAAGACCAACGATTACGGACAGACGTGGACGAAAATCACGAACGGCCTAACTGAAAATGTCTTTACGCGCGCCATTCGCGAAGACCCTGAGCGGCGCGGGCTGCTGTTCGCGGGAACAGAGACGGGCGTGGCTGTTTCCTTCGACGACGGCGCGTCCTGGCAGCCGCTCAAGCTGAACCTGCCCGCCGTTCCCATCCACGATCTCGTGATTAAGGACAGTGACCTCATCGTGGCAACACATGGACGCTCGTTCTGGATTCTCGACGACATTACGCCCCTGCGCCAGTTCAACGACGAGATACGCAGCGCCTCTGTCTATCTCTTCCCGCCGCGCCCCCTCACGCGCTTCACAACCAGCGGCGGCTACGGTCACGCCGCCGTCGCCGGGAAGAACTATCGCCATGCCGGCGCATTCAGCGTGACCTACGTGCAGGAAGAGCAGCCAACCGGCGAGAAGGTGAATAAATATCTCGATGCCGGGCAGAATCCCCCTGATGGCGTCGTCGTCCACTACTATCTGAAGGAGAAGCCGGAAGGCAAAGTCACGCTGACCTTCCTGGATGCTGAGGGCCAGGAGATTCGCACGTTCAGCAGCGAGGAAAAGCCACCACAGCCAGCGCAGAAGGCAGAGGAGGACGGTGATGGCGATAAAGAGACAGCGAAGGCGAAAAAGGATGAGAAAAAGGAGCCGCACGTCGTCAAGGAGGCCGGGGCGCACCGCTTCATCTGGGATACGCGCTATGCTAAACCGGTCAAAATCGAGGGCGTGGAAGACTCGGACGAGATCATGAAAGGCCCGCTCGCCCCGCCGGGAACGTACCAGGTGCGTCTCACGGTTGGCGATCAGGTCTACAGCCAGCATTTCGAGATTCGCAAAAACCCGCATATCCGCACCACGCAGGCGCAGTTGCAGGAACAGTTCGCGTTGCTGCTGGCGATCAGGGATAAAATTTCCGAGCTACACACGGCGATCAACACTATACGCGCTATTCGCAGGCAGATCGACGAGTGGCAGCAGCGGGCAAAGGGCCAGCCGGTCTATGAAGCCCTGGAAAAGCAGGGCAAAAAGATCAAGCAGCAGCTTTCTCCGATTGAGGACGAGCTGTTCCAGGCCAAAGCGAAAGATCAACTGGATACGCTGGACTATCCAATGAAGCTGAGCGCGCAGCTTGCCTCGCTGGCCGAGGTGGTCGCCAGCGCCGCCACGCCGCCCACGCGCCAGGCCGAGCAGGTTTTCGACGAACTTTCCAGCCGCCTCGCGACCCAGGTCTCGAAGCTGCACGAAGTGATCGACACCTCAGTCGCCGAATTCAACGCGCTGATTCGCGAGGCCAACCTGCCCGCGATTGTGACTTCACTGCCGCAACAGGAAGGCGCAAAGATATAGCGTCATGCCATGAGAAAGTGACCGCGACGTGTCATGCTGAGCGGCAGCGAAGCATCCGCGTGGGCCACGCCGCCCGTCTGGTGAGACCAGATGCTTCGCTGCGCTCAGCATGACACGTGAAAGGGTCTTTTTCATGGCATGCCATGACACGTCAAAGGGCCTTTTTTACGGCAATGCTATGAAAAAGGCTCTCTGGTATGTCATTCTGGGTCAAGCGAAGGATGACATACCAGAGAGCCTTCTTACTGCTGCCTGTGTTCCTGTTCCTCCTGCAAGACGCTTGCCAGCCCCTGCACGACCGCCTGACTCGGTTTCATCCAATCCGTAGTCAGGAACGTAGTCCTGCCGCCACCGTTGATATGGCAACAAGGCCGGGTTGCGGCGTTATGAGGGCGATTTCTTACCGCTTTTTGTGCTAATCTATAGAAAACGGGACAGTCCCGAATGAAAGGAAAGTAGTATGGGAACTTCTCTCAGCAAAATGCAACTCCTTATGGAATTGCACAAGGAACAGGCGGCCTGGGAAGCCTTGCTCGACGAGATTGGCGAAGCTCATATGACACAGCCAGAGGTCGCCGGTGGCTGGTCGATCAAGGATATCGTGGCTCACTTAACGGGCTGGCGCCGCCGCTCGGTTCGTCGCTTTCAGGCGCTTCTGCATCATAGATCAGAGTTTTCCCCGCCCTGGCCGCCAGAACTGCGGGAAGACGATGAAATCAATGCCTGGATTTACGAGGCTAATCGCGACCGGCCTCTGGCAGACGTTCTCAGCGATTCGCGGGAAGTCTTCCAACAACTGGTCGAAACCCTCGATGTCTTTTCTGAGGATGAACTCCAGGGCCTGCGGCACACCTTCGGGCTGGAAGAAGAGCAGGCCAGTGGCAGCATGTTCTTCGCTCATTTCCATGAGGAGCATGAGCCAGATATGCGCGCCTGGCTGGAGAAGGTGAAGAAAGAAAGCTAACATATCATTCTTTCAAGTCAGAGCGTATACACGAATCTGATGTATCACGCATTGGATTCATAGGGCAAGCACACGGGCAGACCATCGATGGGATGATTGATAATAGTAGCCTTTACCTGAAACACTTCGGCCAGCAGATCGGCGGTGAGTATGTCGCGGGGCGGGCCGTCGGCGACGATGCGCCCGTCGCGCAGAGCGATGATGCGCTCAGCGAAGCGAGCGGCCTGATTGAGGTCATGCAGAACGAGGACGATGGTCTTGCCCTGCGTGCGATTCAGTTGCTGGATCAGAGTTAGCACCTCTAATTGATGGCCGACATCGAGAAAGGTGGTGGGTTCGTCCAGCAGCAGGATAGGCGTAGACTGGGCGAGAGCCAGCGCAATCCAGGCGCGCTGGCGTTCCCCGCCGGAGAGACTATCAAGTCGCCTGTGGCGGAGTTCCAGCATGTTCGCTTGAGCCAGCGCCTGCGTGATGGCAGCGTGATCTTGCTCGCGTAGCATACGTAGCGGCCCGGTATGGGGATAGCGGCCCTGCTCCACCAGTTCGCCGACGGTCAGTTCCTCCGGCGCGGTTGGCCCCTGCGGCAGGATCGCCAGTTGCCGCGCCACTTCGCGCATGGGCAGGCTGGCAATGGCTTTGCCGTCGAGGTAAATTGCGCCAGATCTGGGAGCAATCAGGCGGGCCAAAGTCTTAAGAACGGTCGATTTCCCCGACCCGTTCGGCCCCACAAGAGCAGTGATCGTCCCCATTGTGATTTCAAGCGATAAGGCTGGAATGACCAGCCGCTCGCCATAGCCGACTGAGAGCGATTGCGCCGCCAGTACGGTTTTGGCTGCGGGCCGGTCGTTCTCGTGCTGGTTCATGGCCTCCTCCGCCAGACAAGATAGAGAAAAAATGGCGCACCCAGCAGGGCAAGGGCCGCGCCTACGGGAATGGAGATCGGCTGCGAAATAGCCTGCGTCACGGTATCGGCAGCCAGCAAAACAGCGGAGCCGACGAGCATGCTGAAAGGGAAAAGGCGGCGCGCATCGGCCCCCACCACGCGCCGGGCGAGATGGGGCGCGAGCAGGCCCAGAAACGTGAGGCCGCCCACGATGGCAACCGCGCTGGCCGTTAGCAGGGCCGCGACACCGAACAGACCCAGACGTGTCATAGTGACATTCAGCCCCAGACTGCTTGCGTTCTCTTCCCCTAATTGTAATACATTTGCCAGGCTGGCGCAGGTCAGGCCCAGCGATAGCGCGATCAGCGCCCAGGGCCAGAGAATGTCCAGTTGCGTCCAGACCAGCCCGTTGAGCGAGCCGATGAGCCAGAGCAGGACAGTACCCATCACCTCCTGCCGCAGCAAGAGAATGATGGCGATGGCCGAGCGCAGCACGGCGCTGATAAGCACGCCCGTAAGTACCAGGCGTACAGGGTCGTGATATCCCTGCCCGCTCAACAGATAGACCAGCGCGCCGCCGACGAGACCGCCGATGAGGGCGACAAAGGGCAGCACCGGCCCCGACTGCGCTGTCTGAGCGGGAGCCAGCGCCAGCCAGAGGACAGCGCACAGCACCGCACCGGAAGTCGCGCCGGTCATCTCCGGCTCGGCGAGAGGATTGCGTACCACAACCTGCAAGATGGCTCCGGCCAGCCCGAACATAGCCCCCGCCAGCAGAGCAATCAGGGCGCGCGGCAGGCGCAAATCCCAGATGATGATGTGCTGAAACGGCTCAACAGGCTGATTGAAGAGGGCAGCAATTACAGTAGCAGGCGAGATGGCGACGCTGCCAACCGCCACGTGCAGAACCAGCAGCACAAAGAGCATGAACAGGCTCAACAGGATGAGCAGCGAGTAGTAGCGGGCAACGAGACGCTGCATCATGACGCACCTCGAGACTTTCCGAGCCGACGACGCAGCAGGAAGAGAAGAAAAGGGCCGCCAATCAGCGTCGTCCAGATACCAACAGGTAATTCCTGGGGCGCGAAAGCCTCACGAGCTAAGAGATCGGCAGCGATCAGAAGCGCCGCGCCGAGCAGGGCCGCGCATGGCAGGATCACGCGGGCATCGCTCGTCTTCAGAAGACGGCGCGCAAGGTGGGGCGCGAGCAGAGCAATGAAGGAGATTGGGCCGCAGACGGCCACAACGGCGGCCACCAGCGCCGTGCTGAGGACGAGGATGAGCAGGCGCACGCGCACAACCGGCAGGCCCAGCCCCCGCGCCATGTCATCTCCCAGCTGCAGTATGTTAAGCGGACGGGCGCACAGCAGCGCGAGCGGTAGAGCGACCAGCGCCCAGGGAAGCACAAGCTGCACATGCACCCAGGTGCGATTCGCCAGACTGCCGACGAGGAAGAGAAAGAGAATATTGAGATCGTTTTGCGTACCCAGACTCATGAAGATAATTACGCAGGCGTTGAGCAGCGCCGTCAACGCCGCCCCGGTCAGGACGAGGCGCACAGAGTCGCCCATGCGATGCATGGTCAGAATGACCACGCTGCTGCCGAGCAGGCCGCCGACCAGCGCAAGCCAGGGAATGGCAATCAAGAGAACGGGGAGATGAAAGATGGTGATGGCCGCCACCACGACCGTCGCGCCCGCGCTGACGCCCAGTAGTTCCGGCCCGGCCAGCGGGTTGCGCAGGCTGTCCTGAAGCAAGCCACCGCTCAGAGCCAGCATCGCTCCTGCCAGCATACCCAGGATAAGGCGCGGCAGGCGCAGTTGCGTTACGACCAGCCGGGCTAATGGTGTACCGCCCCCATTGAGGATTGACCAGAGGTCAGGCAGAGAAAGACTCGGCGTACCCGGAAGAAGGGATAACAATCCTATGGCTATAAGAAATACCATGCTTCCCACAATATAGAGCAGTAGCTGGCCGCGCTTCCTTTGCCATAGCGATGGGGTCATCATGTCAGCGGCGTCGGGAAGATGTCCGGGTAGAGTTTGTGCATGGCGTCGTCCAGCGCGAGGGAGAGCGATTCGGTTCCCCGGCCAAAGATGTAGTACGCGGGGTTGACTTCGTAGACCTGGTGAGTTTGCACCGCTTTGAGCTGGCTCCAGACGGGACTGCTCGCCAGTTGTTTAGAAAGCGGCTGCGCGGCCCCCACCGAGGCAATGAAAAGAACGTCAGGATTGACGGCCAGGATTTTCTCCAGCGAGTATGGGATGGCCCCCGGCTCATGGTCGCTGGCAGACGGCGCGCCGGGGCCGGGCGCAGGCCAGGGATAGCTGGTGACGCGCGAAAGCACGCTGCCGGGAAGCGAAGCGGCAGTGAAAATATTGAAGTTCACGTCCGAGCCATACAGAAGCAAGACAGATTTGTTACCGGGCGATTTTGCCTGGTACGCGGCCAGTTTGTGCAGGAAACGCTGCGTCGCCTGATTAGCCTGCGCGCTCCTGCCGGTCAGGCGTCCAATATCTTTGAGATAAAAAATTGAGTCGTTATAACTGGCAGGATTCATGATGTAAAGCGGCGCGATGGGCTGCAAGGCGGAGCGCAAATTTTCATCGACATTTGCCAGGCCAATCACCAGATCGGGATTGGCCCTGGCAATGTCTTCCACGTCCGGCTGAAAGAAGGTGCCGCCGATGGTCATGAAACTTTTCGCCCGCGAGCCGAAAAAGTGTGAGTCCTGCCCGAAGGTATCGTTGACAGCGACGGGAGAAAGCCCGAGTTGCGCGAGAATATCTTCGCAGAGCGAGACCAGGCAGACAATGCGTGCGGGCCGCTTCGACAGCGTGACGGTGGTATGGGTCGCGTCGGTAAAGGTCAGCGATGTCGTCGAAGCGGTTCCGTTTGTATTGCTGGATGGCGCGGACGGACTTCCACAGGCGGCGATGGCGAGCATCGTCACGAGCAGAAGCAGATAGACGCGCAAAAGGTGCTGCTTCAAGTAGTCCTCCCTGTGCTGTGATGCTATGGTCTTCCCATTTCCGGCTCTACGGGAAAATGCCGTTTTTATAGTCGGTCAAAATCTCGTTGGCGGCGCGCGCGCCCTCCTGGGCCCCGCCTTCCATGAAGCCCTGAAAGTTGATGGAGCAGTGTTCGCCGGCGAAATGGATCTTCCCCTGGCGCACGCGCTCATAGCCGCTGAAGAGCGTATACTGGCCGACGAGCCAGCAGGAGTAGCTGCCGAGCAGGTTGGGATCGCCCGTTGGATAGCTCAGCGTAGCCGTGCCGGTGTAGTGCTGCGTCGCCCCCGGCCAGACCTCTTCCAGTTGTTTGACAAAGGCGTTGGCGTACTGCACAACGCGCGGATCGGGGGTGCTGGTATATGGCCCGTTCGGCTGGTATGACGCCCCGACGTTGCCGCCCGTGTAATCGACAATGATGCCGGTGATACCGGGCTGGCCGCGCGTGACATCCCACGTGTTCTGGAAGCCAACATCGGTATAGATGTTGCCATCGCTGATCCCCGGCCACGCGCCCGTGCCGTTCCAGTAGCGTGTATCAAATTGTAGCTGCAATTTCGAGTTCGTGCCATAGCCAAGCTGCGTGATGGCCGTCTGCTTGAGGCTATCGAAATTGGCTTTGCTATAGTCCAGCGTGCGCAGAACGCTGAAGGGCAGCGTCAGAATGACGCGATCAAACGTCTGTTGCTGCTTTCCGTTCGGCGTAGAAAACGTCACCGTGATACTGCCATCGCTATTGACAGCAATGGCCGTCATTTTCCAGTTCATCTGGATAGACCCGGCGGGCAGACTGTTGGCGATGGCCTGCGGTAACTGCTGGTTGCCGCCAATGATATGATACCGCTCGTCAGATGCGCCAAAGATGCTGAAGTTGCCTGGCGAAGCCTGGAAACCGAGCAGGTAGACCAGGTTGAGCGAGCTTTGCAGGTTCGTCTCCCGTCCATACTCCTCATTATACGCCACATCGAGCAACTGGCCCATATTGGAGCTATGGCCCCCAGGCACATACTGTTCAATCCAGTCATACAGGCTGGTGTGGTCAAGCTGGTAGCCAGCAGGAGTATAGCTATTGTACAACGTGGGGAACGGGGCATCCTGAATCTGCTGCCTCAAGACCTTGTACACCGGCTGGAAGTCGCTGTCAGCGTCCTTTTGCAGGTAATACTTGCCGAAAAAGAAATAGGTATCCTGCGAGCCGTTGGGTTGAGCCTGAATCAGGTCGACGAGTTGCAGGCCAAAACGCTGCGCCAGGTGCTGGATGGTTTTGTGGCCGGTATCGATTAACTCACCGCACCATTCGCTGGTCTGTCCATTAGCCCAGGTTGTCGTGTCCGAGTGCATGCGGCCTCCCAGCCGTGAGGAAGCCTCGAAGACGGTGGAAGCATAACCGGCATCCTGCAGGGTGAGCGCGGCATTCAATCCGGCGATGCCGCCGCCAATGATGCCGATGCGCGGCGCGCTCTGTGCGTGGGCTTTCGCGAAGTGTCCGGCAAGATTGAACGGGTCGGTCAGCGCCAGACCGGCGGCCAGTGCGCCCGCCCCTTTGAGGACATCACGCCGACTGATACGCAACTGGCGTTCGTGCCTCACCTGTTCGACGGAAACGCCGCGCTCATCGGCCTCAGCATGCTCGCTTGCCAGTCGCTGCAACGCGCGCATAAGTGGGGTTCGTGGCATAAAAAATCCTCCTGTACTGTCCTACTCACCCTCTACCCCATAGGAGAGGGTCCTGACTGAGACAACAGAAACGACGGAGACAAGGGAAGATGCGCAGGTAGGGGAAACGGCAAAAGGTGGCGTTACGATGCCCCATGCTACGGGGTTTGCGGCTATACAAAATAACTCTCCTTCATCCGCTCCAATGCAGCCGGAGACAAAGGGGCCAGGAACAATGATAGAACCGAAAATACTTCCCCGACCTCTGCTATAAGCGTACCATACGGCCTGTGTTGTGTCAATCTTTTTCTATCTGCTGCTTCCTCCTCTTTTCTTTTCATCCATCTCTGCCGATAAGAGACAGTGAAATCTGCGCAGAGAAACGGTGACAGTCTATCTTTGAGAAGAAATGAGGATTGAAGACATGCATCTGAAACGAACGAGCAGTTTCCTGGTAGTGCTTGCGCTGGCGCTGAGTATCGTGGTCGGGCGTATGCTCTTGCCAGCATCCGCCACGCGAGCGGCAACCACGAATACGGGTACGGCGAAGGGAAGGCTCCAGTTGCTCCCCAGACCCATGCATCCCCTGCACAGTTCAGCCCTGCTCCAGACAAAGGCGTGGAGCAGCGTACCAACACCAACTTCTCTATATGAGGCAACCACGAATGCGCGCACCATGTATGCCCAGGGCTGCAATGCCGCTCACGGCGCCCCGGGCCTGCTTATTCTGGACTGGGGCCAGCCCGTCTACGTGGGCTACGGCCAGTATGGCACCTATGATTTCGGCGGGCATGATGATTCCGATACCGCCATCCTGCACGCTGTAGCCAACTTCGCGCAGGGAGTCTGGTACTGCCGCACGCGCTCTACCAATATCGCGCTGGCTATCGGCGAAAGCAACTATTATTCCGGCAACGCTCTGCCGCTCACCGCCGCCGCCTGGTATGCCGACGGACAGCAGTGGGGACGAATGGTCAATGCAGTGCAGAGCTTTGTGGTCAACAATCACTACAACACCGTCATCGGTATCTATGGCGCGGGCGACCTTGAGACGGGATGGGAAAATTTTACGCTGACCAGTAGCCTCGTCAACGGCTATAACAGCGTCTCATCGCGCATCTACTTCGATTTCGGCGATGACGCGCCCGGCCACTGGACAAACTACCAGGTCTGGTACGTGGCCTATGGCGCGCGTGATAATCTGCCCATTCCCGAAATCTACTTCAATGCCGACGCGACCTACGACTGGCAGGTACTCAATCTCTGGGCCTGCTCACATGCCGGTGGCCCTATGTACATTCGCGGCGTCATGGCAACCTTCATCGGCAACACGCCTGCCCAGGCATGGTCAGCGATGTATCGGGCCACAGCATCAAACGCATGTACTGCGAGAACGCTGCCCTGGTTCACGTTTTCCACCTATATCGTATGACATCCCTGTTGCTCTCTACCGTCAGGGGTTCGGCACTCTCTCTGAACCACTGGACACGTATTTACAGGAAAGTGAGGTTTGCAGACCATGCGTAACTCCCCTTTGCCGAAGAAATCGCCTGCTCAGACCCATGTTCACATCCACTGGATACTGGCAGCCACCTTGCTTCTGCTCGCGGCAATCGGCGTCTTTCTCGCCCTGACAGAGCATAGGATATCGTCACCATCCAGCCTTTCTCACGCCGCCGCGCCGTCTGCGGAAAAGACAGACCAGCAAACAGGCATATTGCCGGAAACGACTCCGGCGAATCAGCCGACGGGAATTCCACCTTCAGCAACGGGTACGCCAACGCTTCTGCCTTCAACACCTCAGCCAACGCGCTTCGGCGTGTTTCCTCTCACAGCAGGCGGCCCGCTACCCGTGCCTGAAGGCATCCTGCACCCAACCAACATTGCGCGCCTGCAAATCAACACAACGCTCATCTCCGTCTATGCCGGCTCGATGGCCCAGAATCCGCAGGCGGGCATCCTCTGCGTCCTGCGCGAAAATCTGACAACCGGCCAGCTCACCCTGCAGATCTATCAATCTCCGCGCGCCGATGGCCCCTTAACCATCTTAGCCATCCAGCAAACAAAATTGAAAATCAGCGATTCGAAGAGCGTAGGCTACTTCGACCTCGCTACCAATACGTTTCAGTGGTAGGCGAGAGAAAACCAGCCACGATCGAGCATAGCAATGCCATTACAAACGCCCCTCTCGCGTGTCATGCTTCGCTGCCGCTCAGCATCCGGGGCCACCAACCGGACGGCGTGGCCCAGGTGGATACTTCGCTGCGCTCCGCATGACACGTCCCGGCCACTTTCTCATGGCATACCATGTCCAGGAATTCAACGTTCTCCAGAATCGGCTATAATGTTGGAAACAGTCTGTGATCTTTCCCTCAACAGTTAAAGCGAAACAGACAGAGCTAACAGCGTCAGGAGAGCATTGAGATGAGCGAGACGGCAGATATCATTATCATTGGCGGCGGCGTAATGGGGACGAGCATTGCGTACCAGCTGGCAAAGCAAGGGGGTGGGCGCGTGGTGCTGGTGGAGCGGCAGGCGATTGGCAATGGGACAACGGGACGGTCAGGGGCAATTGTGCGGCAGCATTATTCCAACGATTTTACGATTCGCATGGCGCGGGATAGTTTGCGCGTCTTCCAGCACTTTGATGAGGTGGTGGGCGGTGATTGCGGGTTCGTGACAACGGGGATGGTCGTCCTGGCAGATGAATATGGCGCGCAGGCGCTGCGGGCCAACGTGCAGTTGCAGCAGGAGAAAGGGGTTGATACGCGGCTGATCGACGCGCAGGAGGTGGGTGAGGTCGCGCCAGGGTTTAGCGGCGAGGGCGTGGCGCTGGCCTGCTACGAGCCGGAGACGGGCGTGGCCGATCCGATGGCAACGACATTTTGCCTGGCGCAGCGCGCCCATGACTTCGGGGCCACCATTCGTGAAGGCGAGCCTGTTATGGAAATCTTGCGACAGGATGGGCGTGTGACGGGCGTGCGCACGGTGCGAGAGGAATTGCACGCGCCTGTGGTTGTGCTGGCCGCGAATGTGTGGAGCGTGACATTAGCAGAGCCTCTGGGCATCAAGTTGCCGGTGCTGCCCACGCGCCACCCCATGCTGGCGCTGCGCCGCCCCAACGATTTCGGCGGTCGCCAGGGCTATCACGCCGTCGGGCTTGACCTGACACGCCACATCTACCTGCGGCCCGATATCGGCGGTATGACGCTGATCGGCTCGACCGAAGATGTGCTGACGGAGAGCGAGCCGGATAACTATATTCAGAGCCTGAACGAAGAGGAGATTGCTCACTTCCACAGGCTGGGCGCGGGCAGCATCCCCGCCCTTGCCCGCGCCGTGCCGCGAGGAAGCTGGGCCGGTATCTACGACGACACGCCCGATTACCATCCCATCCTTGATCGGCTCGTGGCCTGTGAGGGCCTGTACTGTGCCGTCGGCTTCAGCGGACACGGCTTCAAACTTTCGCCGGTCATCGGACAGTGGATGGCCGAGTATATCCTCACAGGTAAAAAACCTGCTGATATGGAGCCGTTTGCTTTTGATAGATTTGCTCAGGGGAAGGAGATTCGCCCGCGTTATCCTTCGGGAGTGCTGGGATAACCGGCACCATTTAGCCGTCTCAACAAATCTCAGGCTAACAGAAAATATCATCGAGAGCAGAATAATCCCTGATAGTTCTTTCCTCCCGGCAAAAAGTATCCATGCCGCACAATGGATAGTGTGTTCGTTGCTACAATAGAAAGAGAAAACACATTTTGCAGGGGAGAATTATGCAATTACAACCGGAGCAAGGGAAATTCAGGAAACGATGCAATGTGCTGGCGTGCGTCTGCATTGCCTTGCTCATCGTTCTGACAGCCTGTACGGCAGGCAGCACTTCCTCACCCGGCCAGCCACCGACAGCTACACCGGCAAATCAGCCGCCCTCGCCGCTCCTGTTTGGCACCAATCTGGGGCTGTTCAATAGCAACGACCAGTTCCTGACTTCAGGTACGACGCGACAGTTGATGCAGCAAATGCATATCCATATGGTACGCATACCCATCCGTAGCAATCTGCCGCTCAGCCTCACTATTCAGGCAGCGCAGGATACAAAGGAGATCGGGGCAACACCGCTCATCGTGCTAGAAGGCATGCGCAATGCTCGACCGCTGCAGGCGGATACGCAAATTGTACAGGCCATGAACCGCATTTTCGGCAACAGCGCGGTCTACTATGAGTTTGGCAACGAGGATGACTGGAACGGTCTGCCCATCGACCGCTATACGGCTGGCTGGAATCAGGTCATTCCAGTATTGAAGAAACTGGCGCTCAACGGCAAATTCGTCGGCCCGGTCAGCTACCAGTACAGCCATGATAACCTGACCGCCTTCTTACAGGGGGTCAATCCTCGGCCAGACGCCGTGAGCTGGCACGAATATACGTGTAGCTGGCGCGACCCGGCGGCCCTCTGTCTTGCCAGCATCGATAAGTGGACAACGCACATCCGCGATGCGCGCGCGGTTATGCAATCCACGCTGGGTACAACGCTGCCCATCATGATTACCGAGTGGAATTATGCCGCCGACCAGTCGGTACAGAGCAACGGCCAGCCCTATCCCGATCACAAATACGATAACGCCGCCTTCATGTCGCAGTGGACAACCAGAGCCTTGCAAACGCTTGCCGCTAATGGCGTCTTTGCCTCTATGCAATACACCGTCACCAACACGGCGCTGCCGCTAATTACCTATCAGAATCGCATGACTGTGCAGGGGCAGACCTTTCAGGGACTTTACCAGCAAATGATTCCTGAGCGGTAGCGGCAAGCCATGACAAAGGCCCCTCTGGCGTGTCATGTCTCAACCAGCAATCTTCTAAGTACCTTGCCAACGATGTTTTTGGGCAGTTCGGAACGAAACTCGATCTGGCGGGGGACTTTGTAGGCATCGAGCCGCTCGCGGCAGAGGGCGAGCAGTTCATCGGCAGTAGCCTTTTCGCCGCGTTTGAGAACAACGACAGCTTTGATAAAAGACGAGGCGGCTGAAGAAGTGTCTGAGCCGTTACTGTCGGGGGCAGGCGTGCTGACAACAGCGGCTTCCAGCACTTTGGGATGTTCGTAGAGAACCTCTTCAACGTCGCGAGGATAGACGTTATAGGAGCCGGAGAGGATGATATCTTTTTTGCGTTCGATGATGGAAAAGAAGCCGTCTTCGTCCATCACGGCAAGGTCGCCGGTATGTAGCCAGCCGTCTTTGAGCGTCTGGGCCGTTTCGGCTGGCATGTTCCAGTAGCCCTGCATAACCTGAGGGCCGCGAATAAGCAGTTCACCAACCTCGCCGGGCGGCAATGGCTCGCCAGTCTTCCAGTCAACGACGCGGGCATTGGTGCCGGGCAAAGGGATGCCGATACTGCCGACATGCCGCTCGCCCTTCAGGGGATTGGCGTGCGTAACAGGCGAGGCCTCGGTCAGACCGTAGCCTTCAACGAGCCGCCCGCGCGTGAGCTTTTCAAAGGCTTCCTGCACCTCAACCGGCAGGGGCGCGGAGCCGCTAACGCAGGTGCGGATGGAGCCAACGCCATAGGAGCGCACGTGGGGATAGTTGGCAATGGCGAGATAGAGCGACGGTATGCCGGGAAAGATACTGGGATGGTAGTGTTTGATGGCCTTGAGCAATTCGTCGATGCGAGCGGTTGGCAGCAGCACGATGGAGGCGGCAAGGGCCACCGGCAGGTTGAGACAATCGGTCACGCCGTAGGAATGGGAGAGCGGCAGGACACTGAGAACTACCTCGCGACCACGCCGGGCATCGGGTATCCAGTGGCGCACCTGAGAGACATTAATCATCAGGTTGCCGTGCGTGAGCATGACGCCTTTCGGACTGTCAGTCGTGCCGGAGGTATATTGCAGAAGCGCGAGGTCACGCGAAGTTGTGCCGCTTTCCAGCACGGTGGCTGGCTGGCTACGCAGAAGTTGCTGAAATGCGTGTTCCTGCCGCTTCGGCATCACGGCAGGGGCGGCAGGAATGCGCGGCGAGCTATCCGGCGCTGCTCCATTGCCGTTCTCTCGCGGTGGCGCGCTTTGCGCGTCCGGCGTGCTGCCTTCAACCAGGCTTGCCAGCAGCACGCGCTGACGAATGGGCAGGTATTCGCGCACGTCGGTATAGATCACCTGCTCAATCTGCGTCCCGGCACAGATGCGCTCTATGCGGTCACGATAGGAGTTGAGCGTGAGCAGGACACGCGCGCCGGAATCGCGCATCTGGTAGGCAATCTCCTCTTCGTTGGAAAGCGGGCTGCCGAGGACAGGGACGCCGCCGGCTTTGAGCGTGCCATAAAAGGCAATGACAAACTGCGGGACATTGGGCAGAACAACGGCCACGCGCTCCCCTCTGCTCAGCCCCAGTTTTCTCAGGGCATGGGCAAAGCGATTGCTCAGCGAGTCCAGTTCGCGGTAGCTGATCTGCTGGCCGAAGAAGTGCAAGGCCGTGCGCTGTGGAAAGTCCTGCGCGGCGTTGCTGAGCATCTCGTGCAACAGTTGCTTCGGCAGGGGAAGCTGCTCCGGCACATCACGGTCGTAGTATTGCAGCCAGGGCATTTCGGCCAGGCGCGCCGCCAGCGTCTGACGCGCCTCCACCATACCGGGGCCGGTTTCGTGCGTATGGTCGCCGGGATGGAAGTTGCTGAGAAAGCTGACCGCCCCCTTTGCACCCTTCTGCTTCGGCTCGATGAACCGGCGAATAGCGCGGTTGACGGCATCGGGCCGTTCAAGCTGGACAAGATGAGCGGAGACGGGGATGACGACGTTGTGCGCGCCGGGGATGCTGCGCGCGACATCCTCGTAGTGCTGGCGCATGAAAACGGTGTCGCGCTGCCCCAGCACCACCAGTGTGGGAACGCGCAGCAGTTGCAGCC